>Ga0210406_10000649_pt1 | contig 46808 bp, 40 predicted proteins | sample IncBWC30MmetaG_FD_155454 | JGI IMG/M metagenome (GOLD analysis project Ga0210406, IMG submission 155454) | Forest soil microbial communities from Barre Woods Harvard Forest LTER site, Petersham, Massachusetts, United States - Inc-BW-C-30-M | ecosystem: Environmental > Terrestrial > Soil >...
AAAGAGTGCGCGACGAACTGGACTCCCCAAGGCGGAAGCAACTTAAAGGCTTCCACCTGGAGAGCAAAGTTCGAGATATTCGTGGATATGGAAAACTTCAGAACGAAAAGGGGCCATAAATTGTTGTTGGGAAGAAAGACCTTGGAATATCCGGCGTAGAGGAAGATGCCGCCAAGGACCAGGCGACCGATCCAGATGATTGCTCGGCGAAGATTCAAAGGGCTGGACGCCATCATTTGTGTTTTCAGCTTTTGCCGAGCTGGTCCAGGAAATTGCGAAGAATGTCGTAGCTCATCACGCCAGCGTACGGAAACGTCTGGCCCCTGGCGTGAAACACTGTCGTAGGCGTTTGATTGACGTTGTAAAGGCGACCCAGGGCCAAGTCTTTTTGAATGGCAGCGTTGAGCGTGCCGCCCTTGACCAGCGCGCGGACTTTGGTCATTTCAGCGGGCGAGAGCACGGTTGCTACGGTGCCATCCACGTCGCCGGTCTGTTCCCATTTTTCCTGGTTATCGAACAGCACCTGCTCGACGGCCTCGAATTTGCCGACCTGCGCCGCAGCGCGGCTGTACAGCGCCGCCACCTGGGAATGCGCGTGCATAGGCAGCGGGAAGTCGCGGTGGATCAGATAGACCTTGCCGGTGCTGACGTAGTTGTCCATTACCTGGCGATTGGTGGTCACAAACAAGGTTTTGCAGGCTGGACACTGGAAGTCGCTGAAAACCTCCATCACGATCGGAGCATTCTTGGAGCCCGCAGCGACGTGCGGGTCGATATCCGACACCGCAGACGCTGACTGGGCTGCCCTCACGCCAAGCGCCGGCGCCAGGAGCAGTGCAAAGAAGCCAGCCCAGCTCACGACCAGCGAACTCGCATTTCGCAAACGATCCACGCAATCCTCCTCGGTCCCTATATATAACCCGGACTAAGAAAAATACTACCTGTGATTTGGCGCAAATTGAAGCGTTGCCGCAATCGATGTGCACAGCTGGTGCATCTGGTCTTATGGGTAGGATGCGCGTCGGGTGATTGGGGCGGCTTGGGAGTGGTTGCCACGACGGCGTGGAAGGGCCGCAGGGCTCCCGCGGAGCTGCCTGGGGCAGGCAGGCCCCGCCCTGCGCTACAGGGTGGTGCTTACGCATTTGGCGAAGCACACATTGAGCGAGGGGAGGTGAATCGGGATATGTAAGAGGCTGAAAACACTACAGATAATGAAAGGCATCAACAAACTTGACAAAGAGGCACTCAACATGTATACTGCGCATCGAGCTTCCAGTTGGCTCCATCCAGGCGCGGCGTCCCCCGGGCACTGCGCCCGCGGATGACAAACCAGGAAGCAGTAGAGTTTCAGGGAGGAAGAGCAGTCATGAGTAAGATTATTGGGATCGATTTGGGAACCACCAACTCGGTCGTCGCGGTGATGCAGGGCGGCGAACCAGTGGTCATTCCGAACCAAGAAGGGGCGCGCACGACGCCGTCCGTCGTGGCCATCACCAAAGGTGGCGAGCGCCTGGTAGGACTAGTGGCCAAGCGGCAAGCGGTGACCAATCCGGAGAACACCGTTTACTCCATCAAACGTTTCATGGGCCGCCGTTTCGACGAAGTCTCCGAGGAGATGAAGCGCGTTCCGTATCACGTGGTCAAAGGTCCGCACGATGACGCGCGCGTGGACGTTTCCGGCAAGGTGTACAGTCCGCCGGAGATTTCCGCGATGATCTTGAGCAAGCTGAAAGCGGCCGCGGAAGATTTCCTGGGCGAGAAGGTGACCAAGGCGGTCATCACCGTTCCGGCGTACTTCAACGACTCGCAACGGCAAGCCACCAAGCAGGCCGGCGAAATCGCAGGGATGGAAGTGGTTCGCATTATCAACGAGCCGACGGCGGCGGCGCTGGCTTACGGGCTGGACAAGAAGAGCGATGAAACCATTTCCGTGTACGACCTGGGCGGCGGCACCTTCGACATTTCCGTGCTGGAAGTTGGCGCGGGGGTCGTGGAAGTGAAATCGACCAACGGCGACACGCACCTGGGCGGCGACGACATCGACCAGCGCATCGTGGATTGGCTGATCGACGAGTTCAAGAAGGAAAACAACATTGACCTGAGCAGGGACCGCATGGCGCTGCAACGCCTGAAGGAAGCGGCGGAAAAGGCCAAAATCGAGCTTTCGCAGATGATGGAGACGGAAATCAACCTGCCGTTCATCACCGCGGGGCCGAGCGGGCCGATTCACATGCAGCAAAAACTGACGCGCACGCGGCTCGAGCAGTTGATGAACGACCTGCTGGAACGCACCATGGGCCCGGTGAAGCAAGCGCTTGAAGATGCCAAGCTGTCGCCAAACGACATTCAGGAAGTCGTGCTGGTGGGCGGCTCGACGCGTATTCCGAAGGTGCAGCAACTGGTGCGCAATTTCTTCGGCGGCAAAGAGCCACACAAAGGCGTGAACCCCGACGAAGTGGTGGCGGTCGGCGCGGCCATTCAGGGCGCGGTGCTGGGCGGCGAAGTGAAGGACATCCTGCTGCTGGACGTGACGCCGCTTTCGCTGGGCGTGGAGACGCTCGGCGGCGTGATGACCGTGCAGATCCCGCGCAACACCACGATTCCGACGCGCAAGGTGGAAACGTATTCGACCGCTTCGGACAACCAGCCTGGCGTGGAGATTCACGTCCTGCAAGGCGAACGTAAATTCGCGAAAGACAACCGCTCGCTTGGCACGTTCAAGCTGGACGGGATTCCACCGGCTCCGCGCGGCACGCCGCAGATCGAAGTGACCTTTGATATCGACGCCAACGGAATCTTGAACGTCAGCGCGAAGGACAAGGCCACGAACAAGGAGCAGAAGATCACCATCCAGTCTTCGACCGGCTTGACCAAGGAAGAAGCCGAGAAGATGCGCACAGAAGCCGAATCGCACGCCGAGGATGACCGCCGACGCATGGAAGAGGTGGACGCGCGCAATCGCCTGGACGGCATCGTCTATCAGGCGGAGAAGATGGTCCGCGAAAACCGCGACAAAATCGCGGAAGCAGACGCGAAGTCGCTGGACGAGGCCATCGAGGACGCCAAGAAGGCCATGAACGAAGGCGGCACGGCGCGGCTGCGCTCCGCCACCGAGAGCATCGAGCGGCAACTGCACAAGGTTGCCGAGGTGCTATATAAGGCTAATCAGGCCGCAGGCGCGGCACAGGCCGGTGCGGCGGGTGCAGGCACTGGAGCAAGCGGCGGATCGGCCGCCGGCTCGCAACAGCAGAAGAAGCCGGAGGACGTTATCGACGCCGAATATGTGGACGTCGACGAAAACAAGCGTCCGAACTAAGCAAGAAACGACGCAGGGGTGCGGATACCGCGCACCCCTGCAACTTTTTTCAGGTTGTACATGGCTACCACGACCAAACAGGATTACTACGAACTGCTGGGCGTTCCGCGCAAGGCGAGTGCGAAGGACATTCGCAACGCTTTCCGCAAACTTGCGCGCAAATATCACCCGGACCTCAATCCCGGCGACAAATCCTCCGAGGAGAAATTCAAGCAGTTGCAGGAAGCCTACGACGTCCTCTCCGACGCCAAGAAGCGGCAGATGTACGATCAGCACGGCTTCTACAGCGACAATTTTCATCCAGGAGCCGCACCGCCACGCGGCGGAGGCGATGACGACGCTGCGGTGAACTTCGATTTCGGGGGATTCGACTTTGGCGGCTCGGGAGGCGAAGGTGCGGGTGCGGGCAGCTTCCGCGATCTCTTCAGCCAGTTCTTTCGAAGTGGAGGCGGCAGGGGCGGGGCGGTAGAAGCGGAGCAGGAAGCCGGCGGCGACCTGGAATACCAGATCGAGATTGATTTTTGGGATGCCGTGCGCGGAGCGGTGAAGAAGCTGCAGATCACGCGGCTGGATAGCTGCGAGGCCTGCCACGGCACGGGCGCGATCGGATCGCCGCAGACTTGCCCGGGTTGTAACGGCACTGGAACCGTGCAGCAGGCCGCGGGCAAGATGCGCTTCAACGTTCCGTGCACGCGCTGCGGCGGCACGGGAAAGATTCGCACGCCCTGCAAGAGCTGCGGCGGCGAAGGGCGGGTGCGCCGCACGGAAACGATTGACGTGAGGATTCCGCCGGGGCTGGCCAACGGAGCGCGCTTGCGCGTTCCGGGCAAAGGCAACTCCGGGACGATGGGCGCGCCGGCGGGCGACCTGTACTTGCGAGTGGAGGTGCGACCGCATCCCTTTTTCGAGCGCCGCGGCGACGACCTGTACACGAAAGTGCCCATTACGGTGAGCGAAGCCACGCTGGGCGCAAAAGTGGAAGTGCCCACGATTGACGGGCGCTCGCTGGTGAGAATCCCGCCGGGGACTAATAGCGGCAGTACCTTGCGGCTGCGCGAGAAGGGCGTGCCTAGCGCGCGCAACGGCTCGCGCGGCGATCAGTACGTGGAAATCCAGGTGATCGTGCCCAAGCCGACCGATGAGCGTGTGCGCAAATTGATGAAAGAGCTTGAAGAGGTCGAGCCTGCCGATCCGCGGAAGGACCTGTTCAGCAAGGCTGGCGTGTAACTATGGCAACGCGAGCAAGGAAACAACGGGCCAAAGCCGGCTATATGATCAGCGCGGTGGCCGAGCTTTACAAACTGCATCCCCAGACGCTGCGGCTGTATGAACGCGTCGGCTTGCTGAAGCCTTCGCGCTCGCAGGGCAATACGCGTCTTTACACCGACAGCGATCTGGAGCGCCTGGACGTTATCCTGACGCTGGCTCGCGACATGGGCGTGAACCTAGCGGGAATCGAGATCATCCTCAACATGCGCGAGAAGATGGTGGAGATGGAGCGCCAGATGGAACAGTTTGCGCAAGTGGTGCAGCAGGAGTTGTCGCGCGTGGCTTCGCGCGTAGAGAACCGCCCACAGCACCACGCCATCGTGCGCGCCAATCCGCGCGTCATCCGAGGCCCGGTAAGAGAGGGTTAGAACGCAGGATTTCTCCGATTACGGAAGAGCCCACAACTTCGCTGTTGATCCCTTCCACAGCTTTCCCAACACCCACAGCTTGCCGCCGGGCGCGCGCGCTCGTATGCTTTGCTTTGGACTCGCCGAACTCGACACGCATATATGGCCCTTGAAAATTGCACGCTGTGCAGAGGAACCGGATGGAAGCTGGTGCCGCGAACCGATGGTACGCGCGGAAATGTGGCTGTGGCCTGCGATTGCGGCATGGAAGAACGCGCATCTCGCGCGATGGAGCGAGCTTGCATTCCGCCGAAATACAAAGAGTGCGACTTCGAAAGCTTTGCCACTGATTTAGGCGGCGAGTGGACCTCCGACCATGCGCGGTCGCTCGGCCAAGTTAAGCTCCTCGTGCAAGGATTTGTAAGGGACTACCCCGCTCTGGACGACAGAGGTCTCCTTCTGATGGGTGGTCCGGGAGTTGGTAAAACACATCTTGCGATTGCTGCCTTAAGGGACCTTATAAAGCGCGGGCACAATGGCTATTTCTGCGAATACGGCTCTCTCCTGAGACAAGTGCAAGCGAGTTATCGACCGGATAGCGATGCAACTGAAATGAGCATTCTTGACCCGGTCTTAAAGACAGAGGTATTGGTCCTGGACGACCTGGGTGTGATCAAGCCGTCCGATTGGGTCAGAGACATTGTCGGATATATTCTGAACAAGCGATACGTCGATGGTTCCCTAAACTTGGACAATCGGCGCTGCACAATCATCACAACGAATTACCTCGATAAGGCTGACGATAAGAAAGAGCCAGTGAGGGACTCGGCGGGGCGACCGGTCGTCGTTCACAAAGACTCCCTGACCGATCGAATAGGCGAAAGAACACGATCACGTTTGTTTGAAATCTGTAAGACTCTGCAGATTGATGCACCGGATTTCCGCCGCTTTTCGAAACAGCAAGCTGGCCGTGCTCGCGCATAAGAAACGAATCCTTGCATCCACTCACTGCGCATATTTTCGCTTCCGGGGTTCATTGACATACAGCGAAGGCGGCGCGTATCATTTTGAGGCTGCAGCGTTTTGAACGCCCGCAGCATCTTTGTCCTCGGTGACCGCTTGGCGGTTAACCTCCTTGCACAAACCCCTACTGGGACATCGCAAGGAATTTTATCGACTTAAGGAAGTTATTTTCCCGGAGGCCATCAACCATGTTTCCTGACCATGACAACCCGTCAACCGCGGCGGCCGCCGCTCCTGCACAAGATTCCGAATCAGAAAACGCAAAGAACGACGGAAGTGCTGCAAGCGCTGGGGCTGGCGAAGTCGCAGCCGAAGTGAACGCGGCTGAGGACGAAGCTACGGCTGCTCCCGTCGCACCGGCGGATAGCGATGCGCGCCCAGAGAATGCCCCTGCGCCGGCGCCGCAAGCTGTCGCGCAGGAATCCCACGGCAAAGAGGGCGCTGCTCCGGTCGACGCCGAAGCTGCCGCGGCCGCCGAGGAGGCCGCCGGCTCCGAAGAGATGAGCAAGTTGATGGAGCAGTACAGCGAGCCGCAGGAAACGGCATCGCAAAACGAAATTATTGAAGTAAAGGTGGTGGCCTACACCGAACAAGGAGTAGTCGTTGACCTCGGGCTAAAAACGGAAGGCCTGATTCCCGCGGTGGAGTTTTCCGAGACGGAGATTCCGCGGCCGGAACCCAATGCCACCATAGAAGTGCAGCGCACCGGCGAACACAAAGAAGGCTACCTCATCGTCTCGTATCAAAAGGTGCTGCGACGCCGCACCTGGGAGCGTATTGACGCTGCTTTCAAGGCCAAGGACACGGTCACCGGCAAAGTAGTCGACCGCATCAAGGGCGGCCTGGTGGTCGACGTCGGAGTGCGCGCGTTTCTTCCCGGCTCGCAATTCGATCTGCGCCCCACGCAAAACCTCGACGATCTGCTCGGCCAGGAAATTCAGGTTCGCATCACCAAGCTCAATCGCCGCCGCGGTAACGTGGTGGTCAGCCGGCGCGCGCTGCTGGAAGAAGAGCTGCACGCCAAGCGCGCCGCGCTGATGGAAACGCTGACGGAAGGTCAGGTGGTGCACGGGCACGTGAAAAACGTGACGGAGTACGGCGCTTTTGTCGACCTCGGCGGAATCGACGGTTTGCTGCATCTGACCGACCTGAGCTGGGGCCGCGTCAAGCATCCCTCCGACATCGTAAAGCCGGAGCAGGAGCTGGACGTCATCATCCTCAAGTTCGACAAGGAAAAGCAGCGCGTCTCGCTCGGACTGAAGCAACTGCAGCCCGATCCATGGGTGAACGCCGCGGAAAAATATCCGGCGGGTGGCAAGGTCAGAGGCAAAATTGTCGGCGTGGTGGACTACGGCGTGTTCGTGGAGCTCGAGCAAGGCATCGAAGGCCTGGTGCACGTCTCGGAGATGAGCTGGAACAAAAAGGTCACGCACCCTTCCAAGATCGCAAAGGTCGGCGAAGAGGTCGATGTCCTGGTCCTGGACATCAAGCCCAGCGACCGCCGCGTCTCGCTGGGCATGAAGCAGGCCCTGCCTGATCCGTGGCTGCAGATTGCGGAGAAATATCCGGTGGGCACGGTGGTTACCGGAAAGGTGCGCAACATCGCGGAATTTGGCGCGTTCATCGAAATCGAGGACGGCTTTGACGGCTTGGTCCACGTCGGCGACGTCAGTTGGACCGGGCGCGTGAAGAATCCGCACGAAGTCTTCCGCAAGGGCGAGCCGATCACCGCCAAAGTGCTGAAGATCGATCCGGAAAATCGCCGCGTTTCCCTGGGCATCAAGCAGGTCAATGACATTTGGGGCGATTGGTTCAAGACCCACAAAGTCGGACAACTCGTGAAGGGCAAAGTTTCGCGAATCGCCACCTTCGGCGCTTTCGTGGAACTTGGCGAGAACATCGAAGCGCTTTGCCACAACACGGAAATCGAAGAGCGGAAACGCCGCGACGAAGGTGCATCCATGCACCGCACCTCCAGCGGACCGTTGAAGAGTGCCGGACCTCTCGAGCCAGGTAAGGAATACGACTTCAAAATCATCAAGATCAGCCCGGAAACGCGCCGCATCGGCTTGAGCTATCGCGCCGCCGTCAAGCAGGTGGAGCGCCGAGAGATCGAACAGTACAAATCGACGACGAAGTCCTCATCGACGGCGACCATTGGCGACGCCATCCAGTCCAAGCTTTCGGCGCGCTAAGGGTTCCATAGCAGCAAAGTCGGCCAGGGGCGAGCGGCATAATTTCATTTACGTGCGGGTCGTTTTAGTGATAGGAAGAGGGGCACATCAGGTGACGCTGCTCCTCTAAGCCGTTTGGCATCATGGGCCAAGCTGACCACGAAGCGGCAGTGCGACGATCCATCCTCAAGCGAGGCGACGAGGCGACGGGACGATGACCAAGCAACCCACACTGACCAAGGCTGACCTCATCGAAGAGGTCCTGCGCGTAACCGAACTCGCGCGCAAGGAATCGGAGACGATCGTTGAAACGGTCTTCGACAGCATCATCGGCGCGCTGCAAAAGGGCGAAAAGATCGAGATTCGCGGCTTTGGCAGCTTCCGCACTCGCGAGCGCCGCGGCAGAGTGGGGCGCAACCCCAAGACCGGTGAAAAAGTAGAAGTGCCGGCAAAGAAGATTCCTTTCTTCAAGCCCAGCAAAGAGCTGAAAGATTTCGTAAACACGTCTGACGGCGAAGGCGCCTCTGTCTCCGCTCCTTCTACCAGCTAAACGCGGACACTAGCACTTTTGCGGTGATGCTTACGCGGGAAAAGCGGCGGCAAGACCGCCGCACTCCAAAAAGTACGCCGGCGAGACGCCAGCGCCATGACGCCGCTGACGGCTTACACTTAACGAGGCAAAACGAGCTGATGGACTACCTCTGGACTCCCTGGCGCTACCAATACATGAAGGAAGCAGCAAGCAGTACCCAGCCCGACTGCATTTTTTGCGACGCCGCCGCCCGTACGGACGACTCCGAAACACTGGTTGTCTATCGCGGCGCAAAGAGTTTCATCATCCTCAATCGCTATCCCTACACCTCCGGTCATGTGATGGTCGTTCCGTACGCTCATGTTGCGGAACTTAGCGCGTGCGACCCGGAAGCGCTGGGCGAAATGATGCGCATCGCGCAGCGCGTGGAAAGCGTCTACGGCAGCACTTACAAACCGGACGGCATGAACCTGGGCATGAATCTTGGCCGTGCGGCAGGCGCCGGAGTGGCCGGCCACCTCCATCTGCACGTCCTGCCCCGCTGGATTGGCGATTCCAATTTCATGACCGTTACCGGCGAAACGCGCGTCCACCCCGAAGACCTGAAGACGACGTACCAACGCCTGCGCGCCGCACTTTCCGCATAGCAAGAGCCTCAACGCAAGCGCCGCTACCAAGCTAGAATGAAGGACACCTGCTCACGGCTATGAACCTCGAACTCACCGAAGAACAAAAGCTCCTGCAGAAAACTGTCCGCGAGTTCGCGGAGTCCGAAGTGAAGCCGCTTGCTAAAGAGATCGACGAAACCGGCCGCTTTCCCCGCGACACGGTCAAGAAAGCCGCCGAACTCGGCCTTACGGGGATTGCGTTCCCTGAAGCAGAAGGCGGCGCCGGTTTCGACCACATCGCCTACAGCATTGTCATCGAAGAAATTTCGCGTTGCTGCGCTTCCACCGGCGTAATCCTTTCCGTACAAAACTCGCTGTACTGCGACCCCATCCATCGCTTCGGTACGGATGAGCAGAAGAAAAAATTTCTCCTCCCCTTCGCCCGCGGAGAGAAAATCGGCTGCTATGCGCTCACTGAACCACAAGCCGGCTCCAATGCCGCTGCGCTGCAAACAAAGGCCATCAAGAAAGGCGATAAGTACGTCGTCAACGGAACCAAAGCTTGGATCACCAATGGCGGCGCCGCCGACGCCGCAATCGTCTACGTGAACACCGATCCGCCCAAAGGCGAAAAGGGGATCACCGCCCTCGTCGTGGAAAAAGGGACGCCCGGCTTCAAAGTCGGCAAGGAAGAAAAAAAGCTGGGCATCAACGCCACTGCCTGCTGCGAACTGGTGTTCACCGATTGCGAGGTTCCCGCCGCCAATCGCATCGGCAACGAAGGCGAAGGGTATAAAGTCGCGCTGTCCACCCTGGATGGCGGCCGCATTGGCATTGCCGCGCAGGCCACCGGCATTGCGCAAGGCGCATTCGACGCCGCGCTCGCCTGGTCGCAACAGCGCATGGCCTTCGGTCATCCGATCTCTCAATTCCAAGCCATCCAGTTCATGCTCGCCGACATGTCCACCGAAATCGACGCCGCCCGCCTGCTCGTCCGCAAAGCCGCCTGGAGACAGGACACCGGCGCGCGTTTCAGCATGGACGCCGCCATAGCCAAACTTTTTGCCAGCGAAATGGCCACCCGCGTCACGCACAAAGCCATCCAGATTCACGGCGGCTACGGCTACAGCCGTGAATATCCCGTCGAGCGCGCCTATCGCGATGCGCGCATTACCGAAATCTACGAAGGCACCAGCGAAATCCAGCGGCTGGTCATCTCTTCCTGGGTTCTGAAGTCCTGACTCGCGTAGTATCCTGAAACAGTGCTGGAACTGGATTGCGGTCTCCCCTTCGATCTTGCTCGCGCCGACGATTTCTTCTCCGCGCTTCCGCCGCGACCAGCCGTTTGCCTGATCGAACTGCGAGATGAAGCCGCCGAGCCGCTGCTCATCCGCACGCAAGATTTGCGGCGCCGTCTGCAGCGCCTGCTCGGCTTGCCCGATCCGGCCAGCAAACGATTGAATCTCCGCGAAGTGGCGCGCGGCGTGCGCTATCGGCTGACCGGCTCGCGCTTCGAACAAATCTTCACTTACTATCTCCACGCGAAGCAGCTCTTCCCCAAGCGTTACCAAGCCATGCTGCGCCTTCGGCCTCCGGCAGTTCTCAAAGTGAGCCTGCGCAACGCCTATCCGCGCTGCTATGTCACTCGCCGCATCGCTGTGGATGACTCCGGCGCGCCCATCGCCGGCGCCTACTATGGTCCCTTCGCCTCCCGGCGTTCTGCCGAAGCTTTCGCGGGCAGCGCGCTCGATTTTTTCAAAGTCCGCCGGTGCCAGATCAAGATCCGCCGCGATCCTTCCTTCCCCGGGTGCATGTACTCCGAGATGAAAATGTGCCTGGCACCCTGCTTCGCGGGCTGCACAAAAGAAGACTACGACGCCGAGGTGCAGAGGTTAGTCCAGTTCCTGGACACCGGCGGCGGTTCGCTGCGCAATTCGCTCGAGCTGGAACGCGAGAGCGCCAGCCAGCAGCTCGATTTCGAGCGCGCCTCCGCCCTGCACAAGAAGATCGAGAAGCTGGATGATGCCCTGCGCGGCTCTCCGGAACTCCCGCGGCGCATCCAGGACTTAAACGCCGTCATTCTCCAACGCAGCGCCGAAGAGCAAACCATAGCCGTCTATGCCGTTCATCGCGGCTGGCTCGTCGAGCCGACTCTTGTGCGCTTCGCGGAAATCGCCGGCCAACCGCGTTCCGCCGAACACATTTTTCGCGAATACCTGGAAGGCCCCGCGGCTAAGGCGCAAGAAAACTCGCTAGCCAATGCGCCAGCGGCGGGCAAAGACAAAAATACGCTCGGCGAGTATTTGTGGTTAGTGGCCCGCTGGTATTACAGTAATCCCCGCGAAGGTGAAATTTTCTTCCGGGAAAAAGATTGGCCGTACCGCAGAATCATGCGCGGATGCTCGCGCCTGCTAGCGCCGAAAGCGGAACCGGAGTCGAACGGCGCGCCTCCCCGAGCGCCTACATCTTAAAAGGAGCAGCATGACCACATCCGCGACATCCGCGGGAACCGCGCGTTACGCCAAGAGGTTCTCCAGCATCGCCGCACCCGCACATTTCCGCGAAGCCCAAAAGCTCAACGTCTCTTCCCTGGGCATCGGCACGTACCTCGGCCAGCCCGACGATAAAATCGATGCAAGTTACGCGGCCTCCGTTGTGGCGGCCGTGGAGAACGGCCTCAACGTCATCGACACGGCCATCAACTATCGCTTCCAACGCAGCGAGCGCAGCATCGGCTTCGCCCTCAAGCAACTTTTGCAAAAAGGTTTCTCACGCGACGAGTTCATTCTGTGCACCAAAGGCGGCTATCTCACTCCCGATGGCTCCATGCCCGCCGAACCCAACGAATATTTCTACCGCGAATACATTCAACCGGGCATCCTCCAGCCCAATGAGATCGTGCAAGGCAGCCATTGCATGACGCCGCGTTTCCTGGAAGACCAGCTCGGCCGCAGTCTGCGCAATCTCGGCGTCGATTGTGTCGACCTCTACTACCTGCACAATCCGGAAACGCAATTGAGCGAGGTCTCGCGACCGGATTTCCTGGAGCGCGTGCGGGACGCTTTTATTTATCTCGAGTCCGCCGCGGCAGACGGGAAAATTCAGTTCTACGGTATGGCGACGTGGAGCGGCTTCCGCCAGGAAGCTAGCGCGCGCGAATCCTTGCAGCTTGGCGAGCTTGAGCAGCTCGCCCGCGACATTGCCGGCGAAACGCACCGTTTCCGGTTCGTGCAGCTTCCGTTCAATCTGGCGATGACCGAAGCGCTGACGCTCGGCAATCAAGCAATTGACGGCGCCGTGAAAACCGTGATGGAAGCCGCCAGCGAGCTGGGGATCGTGTTGATCGCCAGTGCTTCGCTTTTCCAAGGCCAGGTGGCCCGGAACTTGCCGCCTTTCGTGGCGCAAGCCCTGGGCTTGCAAAGCGATGCGGAACGCGCTTTGCAGTTCGTGCGCTCGTCGCCCGGAATCACCACCGCACTGGTCGGCATGTCGCACGCGGAGCACGTGCGGGCCAATGCACGCCTTGTCGGTATCCCACCAGCCACCGTGGAAGAATTCAGCCAACTTTTCACGAGGGGCGAAGGCGTTTGAATTTCCGCAGTGGCACTGCCGATTCTGGCTGTGCGCAACACACGATCATGCAGCCATCGGCAATTACAATTTCGCGGCCGTAATCTCCGGATGCCGTTCCTTCAGCCAGCCGCGAATCGCTTCATCCACCTGGTCCAGCTTCCCGGCAAAGAAATGATCCGCTCCCGCAACGACTACCAAGCGGTTCTCTGCGGGCAAGGATTTCACCAGCGCTTCCACCTTCGCGATCTCCCCATACTTGTCGTGCGCTCCGTGTACAAATAACTTTGGCTTTTCGCAATTTCGCAAAAAAGAAAAGTCCGTGCTGTTTACCGGGGTGCCCAGTCCAATTAATTCCTGCACCCGCTCGTCCGCGCACCCCACGCGCAAGCCAACCCAGCAACCAAAGCTAAAACCAGCCACGAGTAACGGAACGCCCGGAAACTCCCCGGCCAAAAAGTCGAGAGCTGCGCTCACGTCGCCCTGCTCGCCCCGCCCGCGGTCGTGCGTCCCGGCGCTCATTCCCGCGCCGCGAAAATTAAATCGCAGCACCGGTAAACCAAGCGCATCCAGCGATTTTGCGGCTCGGTACACGACCTTGTTGTGCATCGTCCCGCCAAACAACGGATGGGGATGGCAGACCAACGCCGCTAAAAACGGCCGAGCCTTAACCGCCGGCCTCCAGAGAATCGCTTCCAGCCGTCCCGCCGGCCCTTCCAGAAAGAAATTGCGCGACTCATGAGCCGCTTCGTTGTTTGTCATTGTTTCTTGTGGAACGAAAACAATCGGCAAGTGTAGCGCAATAGAAATTACGTTTCGCGGACGATCGCGACCGCCAGCGCCGCGCTATCCGGCACGCTCTCGATTCGCAGGACGCGAGCGGATGTTTCCGAAGCGACTGGCCAGGGAGCCGAAGCTGTCGCTTCAAACGAAAGCAGCAAACGATCCCCTTCCTGGTACTCGCGGCTGCTCAGAAAACGCAAGCCGTGCGCGGACACGTCCATGGTCATCGCTTCTTCAAACCACGGAATGTGCTCGGGACGCACGCGAACCGGAAGCGCCAGCGGGCGTCGCGGGGTGTCACGCCGCTCCTGTTCCTTGGCGTGGCCATTGCCGTTAGCCTGCGTCCGAGGGGAGAACGCAAAGTGCAACGCCACCGCTGGTTCATTCGCGTCCTGGTCGATCGACGCGCTCCCATTGCCGTTGTGCGCCGGCCGCACGCGCACCACTTTCGCCAGCATCTCCGGCTGGCCGTCGCCCAAGGAAGTATCGTAAGGAAAGGTCACCCACAATCCCACGCCAGGCGCATGTGCCTCGTGACAAGGGACCAGCAACCCGCCGCGCGAAATATCCAGTGTCCTGCAGACCTCGGTCTTTTGCGCAAAAGGGGTGTTCCAGCGAATCCGTACCGGCAGGCGGAGTTGCGCGCGATGATGCTCGCGTCGGTCCATAAACCCAATACCAAGTCCAACTTAGGCGGGGCAAGCAAAGTATACGCCTAAAGCGGCTACCCGGCGTACTAGGACATAATTGTCAACATTTGCGATTGCAGTTTGCCAGGTCGGGTGTTAGCGTCGAGTCGATTGTACCGCTTCTGAGGGTCTTGATGCCGGATGGAGCCGATCGCCGCGAAGCGCGGCGCTTCCTGATGAGCTTGCCTATGCGCGTCCTTCCGCAGGAAGCGCAAAGTAAAGAACTGCGCGCCAGTACGCGCGATGTCAGCTATCGCGGCTTGTATTTTCTTTCTGAAACCAAATTCACGGTGGGCAGCCAGATAGACTTCGTCTTGACCCTGCCGCAGAAAGTTTCTTCGGCCGGAGAAGTGGATATCCGCTGCCGCGGCCAGGTCGTTCGCGTCGATGCCGGCGCTAACGGCCGCGTTGGCATAGCCGCCAAGATCGATCGCTACGAGTTTCTCCCCGCCAGCGCCACGGCTGCCTGAAGTTCCGCTATTTTGAGAAGATCCGCGCAGGAGCAAAAATGTCGTAGAGGCGCGCTTTAGCCGACCTGCGCAAACAAGCGCGTCCGGCCGATGAAACCGCCAGATCTACGGCCCTTAGCCTCCTCTCTCGCGTCACCCCGTCCCCCGCGAGTACAATGAACATCGACCGCTCCTGCCGAACGAGGAAATTATGTATCACTACGACGCCAAAACCGCTCTCGAAGAACTCCAGGAAGACGCGCTGCTTCCCCACCCTGTCAAGCTCCGCGACATGATCCTGCGCATCCAGCTCGGGCCCCAGGATGCCCAGCTTATGAATTCCGAATTCCAGGACTACCTGACGCGTTTTGGCGAACTGCAGCGCGTCGCTCGCGGCATTCTCGAAAAACTCGCCGCCGGCAAAGCCAAGAATTGATCCATGCGCCTTCTCCCAGACAACCGTCGTGCATGAAGATCAAGGCCCGCTGCCGATGCAGGCGCCGAAGACGCTCTGGCGCTGGTAAACTGACTGCTGCTTGTCGCAAAAGGAAAAGATAGCGAAAAACGCATGCGCCGCAAGACTCTCCTAATCGATGCCGACGACACCCTCTGGGAGAACAATGTCTTCTTCGAGAAACTCATCGAAGACTTCATCACTCTCGTCGAGTCCTGCGGCTTCACGCGCGCCTACGTTCGCCACATCCTCAACGAAACCGAGCGCAAGAACATTCGCCAATACGGCTACGGAGTGCGCAGCTTCGGCCGCTCACTGGAAGAAACCTATATGAAGCTCGCCGAACACATGGCCAAGCGTGAAGTTCTCGCGCAGATTCACACCCGCGTCGTGGACCTCGAGCGCACCCCGCCGAAAATCCTCGACGGCGTCCCCGAAACTCTCGCCTATCTCACCGAGCGCCACCGCTTGATTCTCTTCACCAAAGGTGAACCCGCCGAGCAAGCGGCCAAAGTCGAACGCTCCGGTCTGCAAGGCTTTTTCGAGTTCATCGAAATCGTTTCCGAAAAAAGCCCGGAAACCTACGGCGAACTCGTGCGCAAACACAAAATCGTGAAGGCCCACGGCTGGATGATTGGCAACAGCCCGCGCAGCGATATCAACCCCGCCATGCAAATCGGCTTGAACGCCGTCTACATCCCCCACCAACATACCTGGCAGCTCGAACACGAGCCGGTCGTCTCCGGCTCCGGCAAACTCGTCATCCTCCCGGCCTTCCGCGAGCTTCGCGCCCACTTCTGAACTACTCGTCTTCGCCTCCGCGCTAGCGCTGTCTGCTGCGCTATCCAGACCCCGCCGCTCGGCCTTTCCGTATCTCGCTCTTTGCTAACGCTACCTTTACAACTATAGTAATTATTACCTTTCCTTAACAGGCCTTCGTATGGTTCCATACCTCCACTGGGCTATATAGCCCAAATCAAAGGTTGGAGATATAATCGAACAAGACTACGAGCTTCTTGCCGCGAAAACGCAAGCGGTTCTTGCTCGCACGTCCACCCGTCTGGTGAGGATCATTCGGCCATGACCGGATTATTTGCCATCGTCATCCTCGGATCACTGATTCTGATTTTCGGCATCGGTCTGGTTCGGCAATCGCGAAACACAAGTGCGCAGTCCCCGCACGTGACCCTGGAGGAGTTCGCAAGCGCACGAGAAGCGCTGGACACCGCCTTCGTCGAGGCCGCCGCAATCGAGAGGATTTTCTCGACCGAAGACATGGAGTTCATATCTCACTCGAGTTCTCCCAAGGCCCGACGTCTTTTCCTGGAGGAGCGCAAGGATCTCGCCATACAGTGGCTTCGCAAAACGCAAAAGCAGGTTGCGCAACTCATGGACCTCCATTTGAGGCTGGCCGGCCACAGTCATGAGCCGAGTCCGAGATTCGAGTTGAGACTCGGTGTCAAGTATCTGTCGTTCCTGCTGGTTTCTTATCTGCTTCTGTTCTTGTTATGGCTGCGCGGTCCATTCAAACCCAGGCGCGCTGTTGCTTACGCCTCGCGTGTAGCCGGCTACTTTTGCACGGTCTTCAGCCTTCGCCTGGAAAGCGTAAACGCCGTGCACCTCGGTCCCGGCGGTTCCAACCCTGGTACGTAGCGGCTACTCGTATCGAAGCTAAGTATCGCCGTGGAACAGATCGAGCGCAGGTCGAATCAGTCCAGATCTTTTGTCAGCGTTTTGGCTGGATCCGGCGATGGGAAAACGTTGTGTTGCGGCGCAGGCATGGGCACGTCGCCTTTGCGATCCCTCCAGAGGAACTTATTGAGCAGCGCGGTGTCCACGCTATCGGCATGGCTGAAATCGAGATTCTCGCCTTCTTTCCATTCCTGACTATTCATCTGATAGATCAGGCCGTTGTCGCGGTTGCGATAGTCGGCAGCGAACGCGGGCTGTTCGCCTGACCCGCTGAAGAGCGGAGTCATGACCGCCGCGCGCGAGTCGTTCGCATTCATTGGCGGAACGCCTAGCAGCGACTCGATGGTGCGCACCAGGTTGATGGTCGTATAGAAAGAGTGATCGACAAACGGGACCGCGGCGGTATTCCCGTGCGTGATAGGCAGCGGCGAATACTTGCTGATTACCAGCGCGATGCTGCGGTGCGAGTCGACGTGGTCGGGTCCGTTCTGCGCATCGTCTTCCAGAATCAGGAACGCCGTATCGTCCCAGTAAGGGCTGTGAGATACGGCGTCAACCACGCGGCCGATCGCCAAATCATTGTCGGCAACCGATGCGGCAGGCCTGGGCTTGTTTTTAGTTCCACCCGCGGTGTGATCGTTCGGAAGGCGAAGCAGGATGAATTGTGGCATTACGTCCTGGTGCGCGTTGCGTGAGGCAACGAATGCGTTGAATTCATTCAAGAATTCATCGGCGCGAAGCTGATCGGGATAGGCGACCTCAAAATCCGGATAAAGCGGATCGAAGTGGCCCCGCAGCTCGACTTCGGCAGCAACATTCTTGGCCAGGATGGGGACGGCCCACGGGTATGGGCTCGGCCCCCCACGCGGGTCGCCGACATTATTTTCCAGAGCCTCGCCCTTGTTGATAGTCGTGCGCGGGCAGCGCAAGCCATCCGCTTTGGGCGGTCCGAAGCTGGGTTGAGTCGTGTCGTGCTCCGCATTGCACCAGCGGCTGACGATGAATTCACCATAGTGTCGGTACGAAATTCCATGGGCGGCGAAATTCTTCCAGAGATACCCACCTGTGGGCTCGCCGGCATCCGGAACCTCATCTTCGGCTGAGATGCCGCCAAGTAAAGTGCCTTCGGAATCGTAGGTATGTTCGCTGCTGCGGTAGGCGATCGGCCAAGTCTTGGCGACGTAATCGGAAATGGACGCGGAGGTAGACCACACGTGGCCATCTCCGGATACGTCGCCACTGTCATAAAAGTTATCGAGTACGCCGAATTGACGTGCGAGCTTGTGCTGATTGGGCGTGATGTCCTCGCCGTACATCGTCAGGGATGGATCGCCATCGCCGGCGTCGAGATCACCGAAGACCTGGTCGTAGGTTCGATTTTCTTTGATGATGTAGATGACGTGCCGGATCTTGTTCTCACCGGCGGCGAAGCGCACGCGGTCGGCATTGCCGCGCGCGGCGTTGGCTTCGGAGACCTGCTTCGTGAACGCGGGCAGATTTGCCGGCAAATTCGCAAGGGCGATGCGCGCGAGCGAGCCGTTAATCATCGCCGGCCCGTACGGGTAGCGGGGGCGTCCGTCCGCGGTTTTGCCCAGGGATTTTGGATTGGGCCCGGAGCCGCGGCCCTTCGCGCTGGCGATTAGAAGATCCTTGCGCGTAGCCGCGACAACGGTGGGATACCACTGCGTGGGAATGAAGCCGGCGGCTTGGAGCACCTGCCCGGCAGCGAGTTTTGCGAGATCGAAGACCGCGACACAATCGGAAATCGCGTTGGCGGAAAAGAGCGTCTTCTCGTCGGGCGCGAGCGCCAGATACTCCGGATCGCTGCCGCCGTATTGTTGCCCGGGGAGTTTTGTAGAAAGATACGTGACCGGTTGGCCTGTTGCGGTGTCGAGGACCGCGATCTCGTCGCGGTCGGTTAGCGCCACGAAAAGCCTGGAGTTGTCGCCATTGAGCAGTAGAGCGGTCGGATGAGATCCGCCGGCCAGCGGCGAAGCGGGCTTGCGAAGGGGAATGAAGCGGCGGACACGTCCCTTCAGGAGGTCCAGCTCCGCGACCACGGAAGCATTCCAGAGCGAGACGAAGCCCCGTGCTCCGTCGCTTGTGATCACCGACGTATACGGAAGCGAAGCCGGGATGTGCTTGAACGTCGAGAGATCGAAGCGGTGAATTATTCTGCCGTCCCTGGTATTCAGGAGCAGCGCTTCATCGGAACTGTTGCAGGCCACCAGCAGCCGCTCTTCCCCACCGCTCATACCCACGCTCAGGCCTGCAGGGTAGGTAACGTCCCGAAATTCCGGGCGGCGAATTTTTCCAGCGGGGATTTTTTCGCGCGGGAGCAAAGCCATGAACCTCTCCGGGGCAATGTGCCCGTTCTCGAAGGTGTATACCGCGATGCCGTTGCCTGTGCTGCCTTTTTGCTTGCCCAGCGGATCGGTGAGCGAAGCCATGGAAACAAAGAGGTGTTTGCCGTCGAGGCTGAAGGCTAAGCCAAGGAAATACGTTTGTCGGGCCTTACTGCCGAGCCGATTATCCGGCGCGTCGGTGAGTTCGTCGCTTTCCAGATTAAGGACGGATAGCGACTGTTTCTCTCCCGACGTGTAGGAGCCGAACCCGCTGTGCAAGAGCACGGCAAAGCGGCCATCGGGGGAGAGCGCGACAGCGGTGGGCAGATTATTAGTTGGCCGCGGATTTCCGGGAACCTCCGTGAGAAGCTTGCCGTTCGGCAGTTGCGTGCCGTGTGGCGCGTCCTGCGCAACAAGAGAGGACGCCAAGATCAACGCGAGCATAAAAAATAGATTTGGCAAATGCCGAGGGTGTTTGCGCATGCAGGGAGTATAGGGCTAATCGGTCACAGAACTGTAAACGAATGGCTAGTCTCCGCGATAAGGAATGAAAGTGGGCTCGTGCGTAGCGGCGCGCCAGACATCACGCGCAAGGGACCAACCAAAGCGCAACTTCCCAGATCGGGACTTATCGCCTTTGCTGCCTATCCAAATTGGATGTTGCACCGGCCGCGGCTTCCCTGAACAATCGTAGTCCGTCAAACGCAAGCAGGAGAACCTCATGGCCACTGCAACTGCTTCCCCCGTCACCGATTACCGCCAGGAATGGTTCGAAATCGAAGATGCCGTCTACCTGAACGCCGCCAGCCAGGCGCCTATGCCCAAGGTCTCGCATCGCGCCGTGCAAGCCGCCCTCGAATGGAAGAAAAATCCGCACCACATGCCGGACTCCGCCAATTTCGAAGTGCCTAACCGCATCCGCGCTTCCATCGCGCAACTCATCGGCGGCAAACCGGAAGAAATTGCGCTGACCACCGGCGCCAGCACGGGAATGTCCGCGGTCGCCTACGGCCTTACTTGGAAGCCCGGCGACGAAATCCTCACCGCCAAGGGTGAATTCCCTCTGCAGAACGCAACCTGGAAACCCATGGAAGCGCGCGAAGGCATCGTGCTGAAAATTGTCGCGCCCCGCGAACGCTTCATCACCGCTGACGATTTTCTCGCCGCCATGACTCCAAGAACACGCATGGTTTCCGTGAGCCTCGTGCGTTTTGACAACGCCGTGCTGCTCGATGCCGCGCGAATCGCCGCTGCGTGTCATGCGCAAGGCGCGCTATTGCTGCTCGATGTAAGCCAGTGTTGCGGAAGCATGCCGGTCGATGCCGCCAAACTCGGCGCCGACTTCCTGGTCTGCGCCGGATACAAATGGCTGCTCAGTCCCTACGGCACGGGATTTTTCTGGGCCAAAATGGAGCACATCGATAACATGCGCCCCGGCCCGTTTTATTGGGGCGCCGCGGTGGGCGCGGAGAAATTCCATTCGCTCGCGCACGAAAATCTCAAGCTCACCCGCGGCGCGCGCCGCTGGGACATGGCCGAAACTTCCAACTTTTTCAACTTTGCCGCCATGGACGCCTCGCTGCAATTCGTTCTGCGGCTCGGACCTAAAACCGTCGCAGCGCACAACCGCAACCTGATTGATCTCCTGTTCGAGCGCCTCCCGAAAGATCGCTGCGTCCCCGCCAGCCCGCTCGATGCCAACCGCCGCGGGCCCTACGGCTGTTTCGCCGCCCGCTCGCCGGAAAAAACCGCGGAGCTCTACCACAAGCTCGCGAAAGAAAAAATCATCACCAGCTTGCGTGAAGGAAATATTCGCGTGTCCCCGCATCTTTATAACGCCGAGCGCGACATCGATCGCCTCGTCTCCGCAATCACGCTATGATTGCTGCCATCACGCTATGACTTCATTGGAAAATTGGCCGCGCATCGCGGTAGTGGGCGCGGGCGCCGTTGGCGGTTATTTCGGCGGAATGCTGGCTCGCGCCGGCGCGCCTGTCGTGATGATCGGCCGCGCTGCGTTTGTGGAGGCACTTCGAAAAAACGGTCTGCTGCTGGACACGCTGCGATTCAAGGAAACCCTGCGCGTGGAAGCGTCCACCGAACTGGAAGCCGCGCGCGGCGCCGAAGTAATTCTCTTCTGCGTGAAAACGACGGACACCGAATCGACGGCACGCGCCCTCGCGCCGCTGCTTTCTCGGTCCGCAACGCTGGTCAGTTTGCAAAACGGCGTCGACAACGCCGAAAAAATTCGCGCCGCCGGAATCGACGCCATCAGCGCCGTCGTGTACGTCGCCGCGTCAGTGCCCGAACCTGCGCACATCAAGCACGTGGGCCGCGGCGATCTGGTGGTCGGCCCGCGCAACGCCCGCACCGAAACCTTTGCCGCGCTGTTCGAACGCGCCGGAGTTGCCTGCCGCATTTCCGACAACATCGACGGCGAGCTGTGGACCAAGCTCATTTGGAATTGCGCGCTCAACGCTATTTCCGCGCTGGGCCGAGCGAAGTACGGGCAAATCGCCGCCAGCGAGGACGCGCGCAAAGTGGTCGATACGGCCGTGAACGAAGTTCTCGCCGTTGCCGCCTCCGCGCGCATCGAACTTCCCGGCGTGGAAAGCCCGCAAGCGGGAATGGCCGGCGCGCTAGGAATCGCCACGCAAATGGCCGGCGCGATTTCCTCCACCGGACAGGATCTGCTGCGCGGCAAGCGCACCGAAATCGATTCTCTCAACGGCTACATTTCCCGCCGCGGCGCGGAACTTGGCGTCCCCACTCCGGTGAATCACGCACTCTACGCGCTGGTGAAGCTCGCCGAAGAGAGCAACGAAATCGCCGCGCAAAAATCAGGCGCTGCCGCAACCAAGTTATAACCGGAAGCTCCCTCTGCGCTCCTCTCTGTTCTCTGCGCCTCTTTACCTCGAAGGGCGCGCTAGCTTCTTCTTCGCTGCCTCACGGATTCTCTGGCAGGCGGAATGGAATGTGCACGATAGCTTCCAGATCGATGGGTGTTCCCTGCTTCGCGCCGGGACGGAATTTCCACTGGCGCAGCGCGCTGATGGCATTGGCGTCAAGCTGCTGGTCGATTCCGCGCACGAGCTGAACGGCGTCGACCGAACCGTCGCGGCGAATCACCGCGTACAAAATAACTTCGCCGCTGACGCGCTCGGTTATTAAAGTTGGCGGATATTTAGGATCCACTTTATGCAACGGCATAGGGCCGGAAAGTTCCGGCGATTGCTGCCCGTGGTGCGTGTTTTCCCCGCCGGTGTGCAGCTCGGAAAAATTCAGGATCCAGCTTCCGGTGGCGCTATTCAGGTTCGGCATGTTCACGTTCAGCGTGTAAACCCTTTTATAGGCAAAAACCGATTCAGGCTTCGCCCCAGGCGGCAGCGCCGCAAAATCCGGCGGACCGGTGCGCTCGGCCACGTCTTCACTTTCCGCCTTGGGATCCGGCCGCATGATTAATTTGCGCGTAGGCGCGATTATTTTTGCGTCGCTGCCAGACGCCTTGGCAGAGGGATTGCCGCCGCTGATGCTGATTCCCACCGCACTCTTCCCAACACGGTTGCCTGAATTCGCCGGAGCACCCGTTGCGCCGGGCCCGCCCTCCGGCGACATGGAAACGCGCGCGGCGAGATTGCCTTGTGGCGGTTGCACCGGCGCGGGCGGAGCGGGATTGGCGGAGAGCGCGATCAAAGCGTTGGGACCGCCGTTGGCGGCTGTCAGTTCCGTTGCGCCAACGTCCGGAGCGGGGCCGGCGTCGCCGGGCTGCGCTTTCTTGGCGACGCGCGGAGCGGCCCCGGCGTTCAATTCGAGTTTGGGCCGTGCGGGTCCGCTCTGTGCGGCGGGAAGGTTTATGTCCGCGACGTTCTGCTCCATGTTGGGGATGTCGACCGGCGGAGCTACGCTCGCCGTTGCGGCGTGCTTTTCTCTGGGGTGCAGCTTCTTGAGCATTTCTTCGCTGATTTGCAGGCGCGGCTTGGCCGGTCCGCTTACTTGCTCGAGCTGCACGATGTTGGGCAAATTCGGAAGCAGCTTGGGCGGCTCGAAGGGCGCCTTGGGATTGATGAGCGTCTGGCGCGGATGCGTGGGACGCACGGGATCGGTAAAGATGCGCTGCCGCGGATGAAACGCTTCGACGCTGGGCTGCGGTGGTGGATCTTCCAGTTTCGGTTTCGGACCGGCTTTGGGCTGTGCGCGAGGGATTTCCAGGAGCGGAAGATCGTCGATCGGACCCGACCAGGTGAGCTGCACGTTCTGCAGCAAAGGATTCGTGTGCGCCATGCCCGTCAGCAGCGAAAACGGCAGCGCTAGGATAGCGGCATGCCATAGCGCCGCGGCGATGACGGCTCGTTTGGGAACCCGACGTTCCACCCAACTATCGCGAAAGGCGCTGGCGTCCCGAAAATTCTTGGCTCCCGAAGGGCCAAAGAGGGCGGCAACGCTGCTCCAGAATCCCTGATGGAAGCCGCCCCAGGCGATGTCGAGCTTGGGTTCGACGCTGCCGGGCAGCGCCTCGGGCACCCGCACTTCCGCTAGCGGAGTTGGGGGAGGCGGAGGAGGAGGGGGCGCTGGTCCCAAGAGATCGATGGCGTTCTGGATTCTCTGAAATTCCATAAACGGCGATTATACCGTGGGTCGTAGAGTTTGAGGGTCGCAAAGCCTTTAAGGCTGCCCTGCAACGATGACGCGGCGCGGGCGGATGCCTTGCTTTTGCAGTGGCGCGGGAATATACTCTAAATTCACTCTGAAGCGGTCGCACCGATGAGTGGGCGCAAGCCCACTTTTTTGTTGACGCCGGTTGGGGTGCACTTGATACCGGCCATGGCCGGGGAGTCTCCACGTGAATTTGGAGCGGATTCGCGCGGCCGCCGAGCGGGTGGCGCGCTCGGAAGGGCTGGAAGTCGTTGACGTGGAATGGAAGGTGGGGACGCAGAGATTTTTGCGGGTTTATATCGATCGCGTACCGCAGCGGAACCCGGCGGCGGACGGCGTAGTTGCGGCGGAAGCGGCGGACCTGAGAATCAGTCATGCGGATTGCCAACGGGTCAGCCAGCAACTGAGCGTGATTCTGGATGTGGAAGAGTTAATTGACGGGCCGGCGGGATACATTCTGGAGATTAGCTCGCCGGGGCTGGACCGGGCGCTCAAGAACCCGGGCGATTTTGAGAGGTTCACCGGGCGGCTGGCGAAGATTTCGACGAGCGAACCGATTGGGGACGCGAAATTTTTTGAAGGCCGGCTGGCGGGATTCGCGGACGGGAAAGTGCGGATGGAGTTGAAGGGGAAAGAGCCGCGGATGGTGGAGATACCGCTGGAGGGGATTCGGAAGGCGAATTTGGTGGTGGAGTTTTAGAGGCAGGAAAAGGCTTAACACAGAGGCCCAGAGGTCAGAGCACAGAGGACACGGAGAAGAGAGTTAGGAACTAGCAATGGCGAACTTGCTTTATCAACAGATTGAGATGCTGAGCCGCGAGAAGCACATCGAGCCGGAGATCGTGGTGTCTGCGATTGAAGACGCGATGGTGGTGGCGGCGCGGAAATATTACAAGACGGAAGAGAACCTGCGCGGGAAATTCAACGCGGAAACGGGCCAAGTGGACGTGTTTTCGGTGCTGACGGTGGTGGAGGAAGTTGCCGACCCGAAAAACGAGATCAGCCTGGAAGATGCGAAGAAGAAAAACCCGGGGGCGGAGATCGGCACGGAGATTCTTACCACGAAGCCCATCGATGTGCTGGGGCGTATTGCGGCGCAGACGGCGAAGCAGGTGATCCTGCAGAAGGTGCGCGAGGCGGAGCGCGACACGATTTACAACGAGTATCACACGCGCGTGGGGGAGTTGGTGACGGTGATTGTGAAGCGCGCGGAAGGGCCGGACCTGATCGTCGATATGGGGCGGACGGAGGCGCGGCTGCCGAAGCGCGAGCAATCGAAACTGGAGACGTACAACATCGGCGAGCGGCTGCGCGTGGTGATCAAGATGGTGGACCGCGCGGCGAAGGGCCCGCAAGTGATCGTTTCACGCGGCGATGCCGGCCTGGTACAGCGGCTGTTCGAGATGGAAGTGCCGGAGATTTACGACGGCACCGTGCAGATCCGGTTCGCAGCGCGAGAAGCGGGCGAGCGGACGAAGGTAGCGGTGATGAGCCGCGACAAAGATGTGGATCCGGTAGGGGCTTGCGTGGGCATGAAGGGCATGCGCGTGCAGTCCATTATTCGCGAGCTGCGCGGGGAAAAGATCGACATCATTCCGTACAGCGAAGAGACGGTGGCCTTCGCGCAGAAGGCGCTGAGCCCGGCGAAAGTGACGCGCGTGCAGATCGTGGATCCGGAACTGAAGAAGCTGGAAGTGATCGTGGAGGATTCGCAGCTTTCGCTGGCGATCGGGAAAAAGGGGCAGAACGTCCGGCTGGCCAGCAAGCTGATCGGCTGGGACATCGACATCAAGAGCGAGGAAGAGAAGCGGCGCGAGATTGAAGAGCAGATGACGGCGCTGACGGCGCCGACGACGCCATTGACCGCGCTGGCCGGTGTGGGGCCGAAGACGATCGAGAAGATCGAGGCGGCGGGAATCACCAATGTGGAAAAGCTCGCGGGGATGACGCCGGAGCAGTTGATGGAAATTCCGGGCATCGGCGAGAAGATGGTGGACAAGATCTACCAGGCGGTGAATCGCTTCTACGAAGGTGGCGGCGAGGCTGCGGCGGCGACAAGCGAAACGGTGGAGAATACCGACGCGCTTGCAGAAGAGACCGGGACCGAGCAAACCGCTGCCGAAGAAACCGCTACGACGGAAGAGGCGAGCGCGGCGGAAGCCGGCGCCGCGGTGGAAGCGCCCGAAGCGGCTGCTGAGAACGAACAAGCCGCCGCGACCGAGCAGACGACGGAAATCGAGCAAGAAGTAGCGGCGAAAAACGAAAATGCAGGCGAGGCTGAGTCCGCAGAAGGCAAGAGCGAAGCGGAGCGGCCGGAAGAGGCAAAGTCTTAATAAGCATGTCTGACGTAAACCAAGTCCGAATTAACGAGCTGGCGCGCGAGCTGGAGGTCAAGGCAAAAGCCATTATTGACCTGCTGGCCGGGTACGGCGTCACGGAAAAGAAGACGCACTCGAGTTCCATCCCCGCAGATGTTGCGGAGAAAGTGCGCAAACACCTCCAGGGAGTAGCGGACGCGGAAGCCGCGGAAGAAACCAAGGCCAAGGCGGACAAGGAAGCGAAGGATGCGGCAGCGAAGGCGGCGCGGATGCGCCCCGCCGTTGCACCCGCGGCCCCTGCGGTTGCGCCACCGAAACCGGTGGCCCCTGTTGCGCCAGCGGCTGTAGCTGGAACACCAGCGCCCGCGGCGACCAAACCGGCTGCACCCGTTGCTGCTCCTCCCGCGGCCCCTGCGGTTGCTGCTCCGCCGGCAAGCACGGCAGCCCCTGCGACTACGACTCCTGCGGCGAAACCTGCTCCAAGCGCACCTCCAGCGGCAACTCCGATTCGTCCCGCGGCTCCGGCGGCGCGACCTACGGCTCCGACTTCCATTCAAACGGGGACTCCGGCGCAGCGACCGGCGGGAACTGCGCCGCGTCCTGGGCAAGGCACCGGCTCACAACCATCGGCGGTGCGTCCAGCGGCGGCAGCGCCTGGAACGGCCTCGCGTCCGGGAACTCCGGCGCGTCCGCCAATGCCGACCGGCGGGAACCGCGGACCGCTTCCGGGCACGGGGGCGGGAAGCCAGCGGCAAGGTGGACCACGTCCGGGGCAACCGATACGTCCGATGCCAGCGGGGCAAGGTGGACGACCCTATCCTTCGCGGTCGGGCGGACCGGGCGGCTCCGGTGGCGGACCCGCGGGCCAACCAAGATCATTTGACCAGCGGCGCGGCGCGATGCCTGCGGGCACGCGTCCGAGTTCGCGCACGCCGGGGCGTCCCGGAATGCTGCCACCATTGCCGCTGGACAAAGTGCCTCCGAAGGCCGAGCCGGGCAAGCCGCTGTATACGCGAAAGCCGACGCAGCGACAGCGTCCGGTGCTGGACAAGCGAGAGATGGAGGGCGAGCGCAAACTGCACCCGACGCGGCAGCGTCCCGGAGCGGGACGGGCATCCGCGACCGCGGTAATTGCGCCACCGGAACCGCGTCCGCCCCGCGATGTAACAATAACGGAAGGCATCACCATTCGCGAGCTAGCAGAGAAACTGGATGTACGCGCGAAGGATTTGCTGAAGACACTGCTGGACCGCGGCGTGTTTGCCAGCATCAACCAGGCTTTGGATGTGCCGACAGCAACGAAGCTGGCGGAAACGTTCAGCGGCGTGGTGAGCGTGGTCTCCCTTGAAGAGGAGATGGTACTGGAGGTTGCCAAGGAAGAGACCAAGGAGAGCCTGAAGCCGCGGCCGCCGGTGGTGACGGTGATGGGGCACGTGGACCACGGCAAGACCAGCTTGCTGGATGCGATTCGCAGCGAGGACGTGGCGGGGGGTGAAGCGGGCGGCATCACGCAACACATCGGCGCGTACAAAGTGCAGGTGAACAATCGCAGCGTGGTGTTCATCGATACGCCGGGCCACGAAGCGTTTACGCGCATGCGCGCGCGAGGCGCGAAGGTGACGGACATCGTGGTGCTGGTGGTGGCTGCGGACGACGGAGTCATGCCGCAGACGAAGGAAGCGATCGACCACGCCAAAGCGGCGAATGTGTCGATCGTAGTGGCGATCAACAAAATTGATAAACCGGAAGCGCAACCGGAGCGCGTGAAGCGCCAACTGGCGGACAACGGGTTGCTGCCGGCGGAGTGGGGCGGGGACACGGAATTTGTGGAAGTGTCGGCGAAACAGAAGACCGGAATTGAAAAACTGCTGGAGACTTTGCTGCTGGTCGCGGACATGCGCGAACTGAAGGCGAATCCGGACGCGCCGGCGACCGGCACGGTGCTGGAATCGCGCGTGGACAAGGGCCGCGGGCCGGTGGCTACGATCCTGGTGCAGAACGGTACTTTGCGGCCGGGCGATTTCTTCATTTGCGGAGCGGTATTCGGCAAAGTGCGCGCGCTGTTTGACGATCACGGGCGCACGGTGAAAGACGCGCCGCCCTCCACGCCGGTAGAAGTGCTGGGTTTGCAGGGCGTGCCGGAAGCGGGCGACAACTTTCAGGTCACCGACGAAGCGAAGGCGCGGCACATCGTCGAATACCGGCAAGGCAAGCAGCGCGACGCGGCTTTGGCTCGCACTTCCGGCGCGCGCATCACCCTCGATCAACTGCACGAGCAGTTGAAGTCGGGCGACGTCAAGGAATTGGGAATCGTGATCAAGGCCGACGTGCAAGGCTCCGTGGAAGTGCTCAGCGAAATGCTGCCGAAGCTTTCGACGGATCAGGTGAAGCTGAAGATTATCGGCTCGGGAGTCGGCGCGGTAACGGAAAACGATATCCTGCTGGCCTCGGCATCGGGCGCGATAGTGATTGCGTTTGGCGTGCGGCCGGACCGCAAGGCCATGGACCTGGCGCAGCAGGAGCATGTGGACATTCGCACGCACACCATCATCTACGAAGTTTCCGACGAGATTAAGAAGGCCATGGAAGGCCTGCTGGAGCCGGTGATCCAGGAAACGTACGTGGGCCGCGCGGAAGTGCGCAACACGTTCCGCGTCAAGGGCGCGGGAACGGTGGCGGGCTGTTACGTCGTGGACGGCGTACTCAAGCGCGACGCGCAGGTGCGCGTGGTGCGCGACGGCGCGATCGTGTACACCTCGAAGCTGAGCTCGCTGAAGCGCTTCAAGGACGACGCCAGCGAAGTGCGCACGGGCTTTGAGTGCGGCGCGGGGATCGCCAATTTCAACGACGTAAAGGTCGGCGATATACTGGAATGCTTCCAGGTGACGAAGCTGAGCGCGGCGGAAGCCGCAGCGCAGACCGCCGCGCCCGCGTCGCGCAGATAACAGCAAACCCGTCCCTCGGAGCCGCTCATGCCGGTGGGTCTACTTACCCTCGAACTGCATATTCCGGACGCCCATTCGCTGAAGGACAAGCGGCAGATCGTGCGAAGTCTGAAGGACCGGCTGCGGCGGCATTTCAACGTCGCGGTGGCGGAGATGGAATATCAGGACGTGTGGCAGCGCTCGATCATCGGAGTGGTGACATTGTCCACCGCGGAACAGCATGTGGAAGAGTCGCTGCAATCGGTGCTGAGAGAAGCGGACCGGCTGCTGGGTCCGGTGCTGGTGAATCACGTCGTGGAAATGATTTAAAGGCTTGCGATGAGTCCGACCAATCACCGTCATGAACGCGTGGGCGAAGAAATCGCCCACGAAATCAATGCCATGCTGGCCGGGGAGCTGAAGGACCCGCGGCTGGAAGGCACAGTGGTGGTCAGCGAAGTGCGCGTACAGCCGGACATGAAGCACGCGCGCGTGTTCGTGAGCATGCTGGGCAGCAGCAAGGAGCAGGCGGACGCCATCAAAGCGCTGGAACATGCCGCGGGTTACATTCGCAGCGAGATTATCGAGCGCCTACAGTTGCGGCGCTTGCCGGAACTGCACTTCACGCTGGACCTTTCGCAAGAGCACGTTGAACGCATCGAGCAGCTGCTGAAAGAGATGAAGAAGGACAAGCCTTCCTCCAATCTCTGACCTCGGATGTGTAGTTTCTGATTCCATGCCAAAACAACCGCAAGCGGCGCCCTTCGACGGCGCGCTGGTAATCGACAAGCCAACGGGAAAGACCTCGCACGACGTGGTGGACGCGGTGCGGCACCTGGCCGGCTTCCGCCAGATCGGGCATCTGGGCACGCTCGATCCCCTGGCGACGGGCGTGCTTGTGCTGCTGCTGGGGCGGGCCACGCGGCTGGTGCAGTTCTACGCGGGACGCCGCAAGCGCTACATCGCAGGATTTCGCTTTGGATTTGCGACGGATACGTACGATTCCGACGGGGAGGCACAAGGACCGGACACCGCGCCGGCACTCGATAAGTCTGAGCTGGAGAGACTGGCCGGCGAACGCGTCGGGCGGTTTCAACAAATGCCGCCGGCCTTTTCCGCGAAGAAAGTGAAGGGACGACCGGCGTACGAACTGGCGCGCAAGAAACAGCCGGTCGAACTGAAATCGGTCGAGGTCGAATTGTTTGAGTTCAAGCTGAAGGAGATTCAGGGCAGCGTCGCGCGTTTCGTCATCGAGTGTTCGTCCGGGACGTATATCCGTTCTCTGGCGCACGAAATGGGGGAGAAACTCGGATGCGGAGTGCATCTTGCGGAAATCGAGCGCACGGCGGTAGGAGAGTTTTCCCTGGAGCAGGCCGTGAAGCTCGAGGAGCTGGCGGAAGCGGCGCGTGCGGGCAAACTCGCCGACTACATCATCCGGCTGGAGAACCTGCTGCCGAATTTTCCGCGCGTGAATGTGTTGCCGATCATCGAGCGGCGCGTGCGGCACGGAACGAAATTCAACGTATTGCTGGCGCACGTGCAACCGGGGCGGGTCGAGCCTCCGCCCGGCGCCACGACACAATTGGATGGCGGCGAACCACGGCCGCCGCGCCTGCGCGTTTTCAGCCAGCAAAACAGCTTGATTGCCATCGCGGAAGCGGTGGTGCCACGCACGTATCAACCGATTGTGGTGTTTGAGCCGCTGCCCTAGCGCGCGTTAGGGCTGGGGCTGGCGTTGCTCGGGAGGACGCGCCGGTATATTGACGCCTGGAGTGCCGCGGCCACCGGCGGTGTCCCCGCGTCCGGCGTAGATGCTGCGCGTGTCTCGGAGCGGGTCACGAAGCCTGCGCGGCGTGACCAGAATCAACAACTCCGTATTACGCAAGGAATTGCTCTTCGTTCCGAAAGCGTAGCCGAGCCCTGGAATATTGGCGAAGCCTGGAAGGCCAACCAGCGAGCGCGTTTCTTCATTGTCCAATAATCCGCCAATGAGAGTGGTTTCATCGTCCTTGACGCGGACGGTTTGCGTCAAGGTGCGATTCGAAATAATGGGGATGCCGTTGACATTCGCGCCAGAGAGCGCGCGGATTTCAAATTCGAGCTGCAGGGTCACCTCGCGGTGCGGATGTAACGTTGGCGTGGCTTTGACTTTCACGCCAAGGTCGATGTATTCCGACGCTGGGTAAGGAGTTTGCGCGGTGCCTGTGCTGGCGCCGGTGGCGAAGGATGCCGAGTCCTGGATCACGGTGACCACGCCCTGATTTGGCGTGGAGCCTAAGGCCGTGAGGGCGACATCGGGGAGCGAGGTGGAAGTCAGGACGGCGCTGACGATGGCGTTGGGACTCGCAGGGGTGGCAATCTCAATGCGATTGGAAAATGTGCCCGCGCCGAGGCCCAGGTAAATTCCGAGGGTGCCCTGGTTCTTGTTGGTAACCGCGAGGGAGGGAAAGTTACCTCCTGTGAAATTGGCGATGACGATGCCCGCGGGCGCGGAGGCTGTGGCCAGAGGAGATCCGATAGCGAAGGAGAAGGTGGCATCGAGGTTGCTGCTGCCAAGCAGAATGGAAACGGTATTATCGCCCTGATTGACGACGGCAAGGTCGGGAACCGCGTCGCCATTCAGGTCGGCGGTGGCGACGGCCACCGGGGATTGGCCGACGGCGATGGGGGAATTGGCGGCCTCGGTGAAAGCAATGTTGGAGTTGGCGTCCACCGAGCTGAGCAAGATCGCGACATTGTTGGAGGTTTGATTTACCACGGCGAGGTCGATCTCGGGGCTGTTGTTGGACGTATTAGTCGCACTCCGGAAGTTCGCGGCGACCATCGCCACCGGCCCTTTTTCGGAAACCGTGGAGGTGTTGGTCAGCGCGAAAGGCGAGCCGGGAAACTCCGTAAACCTGCCTGTGCCGTTGCCTTTAAAAACCGAGATGGTGTTATCGCCCTGATTGGCTACCGCAAAATCAAGGTTGCCATCGCCGTTGAAATCCGCGACGACCACGGAACTGGGGTTCCGGCCAACGGAGTAGGGAGAGCCCGCAGCTTCCAGAAAGGTGCCATCGCCGTTGCCGAGGAGGACAGTCACGTTATCGGAGGTGGAATTGGCGACCACCAGATCGGTAGTCGGCGTCTGAATGCCGGAGGCGCTGGTGATGGTATTCCCGAAACTGCCGGCGGCGATGGCGGAAGGCGCGGTTTCGGTTTTAGCCAGGGCAAACGGAGAATTGTTAGCGGGCGCGAAATTTCCATTGTTCTGATTCAGCAAAATGCTGATGGTGCTGTCGCCTTGATTGGCCACCGCCAGATCCGGCAGGCCATCAAAGTTGAAATCGCTCGCCACCAGTGCGACCGGATTGCTGCCAACCGCGAATGAGGTTTCCGGAAAGGTCGTGGCACTTGGCACACCCAAGAACGAAGTATTGCTAGCCGTGGAATTCGTGGCGCCGCCCAGGCTGCCCGACAACAGAGAGAGCGTGACCGGGTAGTGGTCACCGACAAAAAGGGTCGCGGGTTTGCCGTCTTGCGCCCGCAGCAAAACCTGGCGGCCGCTTTGCACGAGCGAGAGCGCTTCGGAGAAATTAGCAGCGACGCCCGGAAGGGTAAGCAAAAAGGTTGTGTAACCGCCGCCAATCAACGTGAACCCTGGAATGCTGGAGAGTCCCTTGGCGCTGAAAAGCTGCCCAAGGATAGTGAGCGCATTGTTGAGATCCGTAGCTTGCTTCAACGTACGGATGTCGCTGGGGCTGATCAAAAACGCCTTCGCCGAGGCAGGCGGGGTGATGCCGAGCTGCTGGGCCTTATTGCGGTCCACCTCGAGGAGCTCGATTTCGAGCATAACCTCGCCGCGAGCGCGATCGACCTGGTGAATCAGCTCGGCGGCCAGCGCCAACTGCTGGGGAGAGTCGCGCATGGTGATGCCGTGGCGGCTGGTGTCCAGGTTAATGCGCGCCGTGCCGATGATCTCGCGGAGCATGCGCAACAGCTCCGTCATTTCCTCGGGACTCGCCGAAGAGGGCAGCCGGAAAGTTTGCTCCGCCTGCAAGCCGAACTGGCGGCGTTTTTCCAAGGTGTCAGGAGCCACAAACAGCAAGGTGGCGCTCAGCGGCCTCCAGAAGGTCCCGGTGGAGGAGCCCAGGATGGAGAGCGCGGTGTTGAAGTCCACATTGTCGAGCTGCATGCGCACTTGACGGGAAACCACATCAGGATCAAAGACTGCTTCAACGCCGAAAGCGCGCGCTACCTGATCGTAGGCACTGCGGGTATCGCCGTGAAAATCAAAGGTGTGGCGCCCACTTTGCGGTTTCAGGCGCGGCAGCCCGGGAATTTCCGTGGCGGACAGGGTTGGCTCGTCATCCTGCATCAATTCCATCTGCGCGTAGCGCTCGGCCACGACTTTGTTGGTGGGATCGAGGCGCATCGCGATGTTGAGCTCCTCCTTGGCTTGCAGAAGCTTGTCGGCCAGGGCCAACTGCTCGGCACTATCCACGTGTTCGCGGATGAGCCTGGAGCGCAGCGCGGCGCTTCGGCCGAACAGCGCGAGGTTCTGCGGTGCCAGGCGAGCGGCTTCGTCGTAGGCCAGCAGGGCCTCGTCAAAGTGGCCGTCGGCCTCGGCTTTCTCGCCGCGCTCAACCAGCTTTTGCGCGCGCTTCGGGTCCGGCCGGACAATGGCATTGGGAGCAGTGGAGGAAAGCTGCGGCTGCTGCGCGGTGGTGGAAAGGCAAAGCAGCAGGGACAAGAGCAGCGAAGCAGCTTGGCGTAGGCGCGCTAAGGTCATGGATGAATGGCTCGGGACTTCCTCATTCTACGCGAGGAAAAGAGCGATGAGAGCGGCTTGACCTTGGCGGCGACGGGCGGGTAAACTGGGATTTGCAGTTGCAAATGATTTTCAACTGGAGATTCCTTGCTCGCGGCCTTTCTCATTGCTCTCCGTGAAGGTGTGGAAGCTGCCCTCGTTGTCGGCATCATCCTGGTTTATCTATCTCGTACCGGCCGCGCGCACCTGGCGCGCTTTGCCTGGTATGGCGTGGCGGCGGCCACGGCTCTGAGCCTGGCCATTGCCATTGCTTTGCAGCAATGGCGCATCAGCGAAGACGGGTTTGAAGGTTTGATGTACCTGCTCGCCGCCTTCTTCGTGGTTACGATGATCGTTTGGATGAACCGCGTTGCGCGGCACTTGAAAAAAGATATCGAGCAAAAAGTGGAGTCCTACGCGGTGCGCGCCGGCAGCGCGGCGGGGGTGGGAATTTTTCTGTTCGTGTTTTTGATGGTGGTGCGCGAGGGCGTGGAGCTGGCGCTGATTTTGCGCGCGGTGGAGATGTCCACCGAAGGGTTGCAGACGTGGATTGGGACGATTCTGGGCATCGCGGCGGCTGTGGCCGTGGGGGTTTTCTTCTTCAAAGGCACGCTGCGCGTTCCGCTGCACCGGTTTTTCGCGGTGACCAGCGCGATCTTGATGCTGGTGGCGTTTCAGTTGTTGCTAACCGGGTTGCACGAGCTGAGCGAAGCGCGCTGGCTGCCTTCGAGCAAGCAGGAGATGGCGCTGATCGGCCCCATCGTGCGCAATGAGCTGTTTTTCTTTGTGTTCGTATTTGGCGCGGCGATGCTGTTGATTTTGCGGGAATGGCAGTCGGCTGCGCACGAGAAATCGGCAAAGGCAGCTGCGGGGGATGCGGAACGGCGGTTGCTGGAATCACAGAACCGCAGGGCGCGGCGCTGGATGATGGCATCGACCGTCGCTTGCTTGACCGTGATTCTGGTGCTGACCGCGGATTTTATTTATACGCGGGCGAATTCGGCGCCGCCGGTCTCGCGGGCGATTGCCGCCATTGGCAATGAAGTACGCGTTCCGCTGAGCGAGATTCAGGACGCGAACCTGCATTTGTTCACCGTGGACGTCGGCGGGCAAGCGCTGCGCTTCATGATCATCAAGAAGCCGAACGGGTACGGCACGGCGCTCGACGCTTGCCGGATTTGCGGGGCGGAGGGGTACCGCCAGGACGGCCAGAACGTGGTGTGCCGCCATTGCGGCTCTGCGATTTACGTGCCGTCGATTGGCGAGCAGGGCGGCTGCAATCCGATTGGCGTGCCTTCTCACATCGATGGCAGCGACCTCGTGATGGACGTAAGTTCGCTGACCCAGGCATTTTCCGAGGTCCCCAAGTAGCACAGGCACTCGGCTCTAGCCTCCATTATGTTCCTACGACTCGTCGCCGATTCCTTCAGCCGCCGCCCGCGCCACAAGCTACTCACCGGCGCGGCTCTCGCCTTGGGCATGGCCGTGGCCACCGCGGCACTCAGCGTCTCGCTCGACGTCGGCGATCGCCTAGCCCGCGAATTCCGCAGCCTCGGCGCAAATCTCTTGGTCACCCCGCAAGCCGATTCGCTGCCCCTAGAAATCGGCGGCGTCGACTACCGGCCGGTAAACGCCGGCGCGTATCTCCCCGAATCCGACCTCGGCAAACTCAAAACCATTTTCTGGCGCAACAACATCGTGGCTTTCGCTCCGGTCTTGGAATTGACCGCAAAAATATTTACGACTCCCGATAGCACGACCCACTCCAGCGAAGCCGCCAACGTCCGGCTCATCGGAACCTGGGCCGCTCTGCCGATGTACTTGAGCGACGGCTCCACATTCACGACCGGCCTCGACCGCACCAATCCTTGGTTTCAAGTTCAAGGGCGGTGGTTCGCGTCTAATGCGGGTACTCTCAAACGTGTCAATGTTTTTGACCTTCCGCCCGGAGCCTCTGGTGGTCACACGTTTGTTCCTGTTCCAAACGAGTGTGTTGTCGGCGTCAATCTTGCAAAGCGCTTGGCTCTCCGCCTGGGCGATCGCATTTACATAGCCGACCGCAGCGAGGCGGAAATGCAGAATTATTTCGGCAGACCCAACCTCCCTTGCACAGTCACCGGAATTCTCAGCGCAGGCGCAGCGGAGGACGATGCGGTATTTATGCCCTTAGCCAGTGCGCAACGCCTGGCACGCGTTCAACTGGGCGAATATCGCAAACTGTATGTAAGTGTGCTGACCAAGCCGGAGGATGAGTTTGGGCGGCGCGATCCGACTACCCTGGCCCCCGCCGATTACGAACGCTGGTATTGCACGCCCTATATTTCCTCCATCGCGCTGCAAATCAAACAAGTGCTCCCAGGCGCCGATGTCCGCGTCATTCGCCGCGTCGCCGACGGCGAAGGCGCCATCCTCATCCGCGTGCGCACGTTGCTCTGGCTGGTCACCTTCGCGTCCCTTCTCGCCGCCGCGCTGGCCGTCGGCGCCTCCGCCGCTGCCTCGGTCATCGAGCGCCGAACCGAAATCGGCTTAATGAAAGCCCTCGGCGCCGGCTCCGGCACAGTTGGCTTCTTGCTCGCTGCGGAGCAGCTCTTGCTCGCGTTCGTCGGTGGCGGCCTCGGCTACGCGCTGGGCATCTTCCTCGCTCGCCTGGTAGGTCAGAGAATCTTCGGCGTTGCCCCGCCGTTTTCCTTGCTGGTGCTGACGGTAATCATCGGCCTGGCCGCCGTTGTCACCCTGCTCGGCAGCGCCATCCCCCTGCGCCGCGCCTCCCGCTACGAGCCCGCGCCCATCCTGCGAGGTGAATGATGCCCGACCGCAAAATGTTTTGGCGCATCCTCCGCCGCCTGCTGGCCGCCAACCGCGGCCGCCTCATCGTCATCCTGCTGGCCCTCGGCGCCGGTGCTGCCATCACCGCCGCCCTCCTCAATCTCCAGGTCGACGCCAAGCGCCGCCTCACCACCGAATTCCGCGCCTTTGGCCCCAACGTCATACTCGTCGCCAAGGATTCTTCCCTTGCAACGTCCAGCACTTTGCCCGAATCGATCATTACCTCCGTGCCCATCCGCCTCACCGCCGGTGAAGTTCATTTGTCATCCGCACTCTATTTGATCGCCAGCGTCTCCGTTCCATCCTCCGGTAAAACCACGCCCGCAGTCGTTGCTGGCTCCAAGCCTTTTGCATTTCTTACCGTGTCTCCGATTCCCGCTCCAACCGCTGGACCCGATCAAGCAGCGGCGAATCGCTCCGCCGAAAACATTTGCGTTCTCGGAGTGCGTGTCGCACGCCAGCTCGGCGCGCAACAAGATGCAGAACTAACCTTATCCGCGGGCAGCCGTCACCAATCCTGCCGCGTCGCCAGCTTCAAGCAAACCGGTGGCTCGGAAGATGATCGCGTGGAAATCAGTTTGTCTATGGCGCAACGCCTGGCTGACCTTCCCGGCCGCATCAGCGCCATCGAACTTCGCGTTCCAGGAACTCCCGACGCCATCCAAAGCTACGTCGCGGACCTGCAGCGCCAAATTCCCGACGCCGACGTCCGCCCCATCCGCCAATTCACCGAAGGCGAAGCCCGCATCTACAACCGCATCAACGGCATCCTCTCTGCCACCGTTGCGCTCGTCCTGCTGCTCACCGCTCTCTGCGTTATGGCCGCCATGACCAACGTGGCCATGGAGCGCCGCAACGACGTCGGCCTGATGAAAGCCATCGGCGGCGCCACTCGCCGCGTCCTGCGCCTCTTCCTCGCCGAAGCTGCGCTGCTTGGCCTCGCCGGCGGCGTTCTCGGCGGAGCCGTCGGCATTTTGCTCTCCATGTGGCTGGGCAAAGCCGTCTTCGGCATTGCGGCGCGCCCGCGCTTGATTGTGTATCCTGTAGCTGTGGCACTGACCATCATCGTCGCGATTGCCGGAGCGTTTCCGCTACGGAGGCTGGCTAGTATTCGTCCGGCGGCGGTCTTCCGGGGTGAAGCATGAGCCCCGCCGCCCAGGTGGTCATCGAATCGCTCACCAAGAAATATGGGTCGCTGCGCGCGGTCGATGCCCTGAGTTTTAACATTGCGCCCGGCGAATGGGTCGCGCTCATGGGGCCGTCCGGCTCCGGCAAGACCACGCTCATCAACATTCTCGGCGGATTGGATACGCTGACTTCCGGGCAAGTGATTGTCGATGGCGTCGATCTCGCGAAGCTTAGCGAGGGCGAACTGGTCCGCTATCGCGCGGAGAAAATCGGCTTCGTCTTCCAACAATTTCATCTGGTGCCGTATCTGACGGCGCTCGAAAACGTGATGCTCGCGCAGTATTTCCACAGCGTTACAGATGAGCGGCAGGCCAGCGATGCGCTAGACCGCGTAGGCCTGGGCGACCGCTTGACGCATCTTCCCGCCCAGCTCTCCGGCGGCGAGCAACAGCGCGTAGCCATCGCTCGCGCGCTCATCAATCAGCCCAAGCTGATCCTCGCCGACGAACCCACCGGCAATCTCGACGAAGTCAACGAAGCCATCGTCTTGCAAATTTTCCGCGAACTGCACAACGCCGGCCACACTATTTTAATGGTTACGCATGACCCCGACATCGCGCGCCAAGCCGACCGCCGCATCGAACTTGCGCACGGCCACCTGCAATTCGACACGGCGCTGCACGGCCCAGGGCATCCGCTGGCCTGCCCGCTCGTCAACACCGCCGACTGCTGCAGCAACGTCTCGACCGACGACGAGATTCGCTTCGATCACCTGCTCGAGCAAGTGTGGATCTGCGGCGAGGAAGGAAAGCCGGCGCTGGTCGAGATACTTCACGCCACCGGGCCGGCCGGGCATCTCCCGATTTTGCCGGATGAACCTGCCGCGCGCGTGCTCGGCCGCATGTCGGAGCTGCAGTTGGTGGAATTGCAAAATGGCGCAGTACAGTTGACGCCGGGAGGAAGCCGACGGGCCCGCGACGTCGTGCGGCGTCACCGGCTGGCCGAGCGCCTATTCAAGGACACCTTCGCAATCGAGGACTCCGAGGCTCGCAACCAGGCTTGCAAGTTCGAGCACATTATCAGCCCGGAGCTCGACCAACGCATTTGCAGCTTTTTGGGCCACCCGAAAACGTGCCCGCATGGCAACCCCATCCCGCCAGGCGATTGCTGCAACGGCAAGAGCAAGGCCTGACGGCTGCCGGCGCGATGCCCATCCCCCTTGATTCCCGAAAAAAGCCCGCCACGGTGAAAGTTCATGTGACTAGCGGCGCCGGCGTGGACATTACGTGGTCCGATGGCCACTCGAGTCATTACGATTTCGCCTACCTTCGCGAGGAATGTCCGTGCGCCACCTGCAACGACGAGCGGATCAGAAAAAACGCTTTTGCCGGCGCAGGCCCGGCGTCCGCCACCGCGCTGCCGATGTTCAAGCCGAAGCCGCGAGCGCAAAAGGCTACCATCGTCGGCAATTACGCCATTCAAATCACCTTCACCGACGGCCACGCCACCGGCATCTACAGCTACGATCATCTCCGCAGCATCTGCCCCTGTGCCGATTGCGCGAAAACCTTTCGCGCCGCGGCAACCTGAGCACGCGATTGGTTTGCAGGTTGCTGGTCTTGGACGGCAACGCCGCCATTGCGCCCGCGCGCCCGGCATTATAGATTTCTGCCACCCGAGGGCTTGCTATGAACTCGCTAACTCGACGCGGTTTCCTCGAAAGGCTGTGCGCGCTAGCCGCCGGTAATTTCATTGCGAGTGCGGCAGCGCTAAGCGCGCGCGCGGACGATAGTCCGGAGCCTCAAATCGCCTTTCCCAGCGCGCCGCGCGACCGCATCGCCGTAGCTTCCTATCCTTTTCGCGCTTACATCGAGAGCCCGGGCAATCGCGACCGCAACCCGAGCTTGCCGGGGATGGATCTAATGCAGTTTCCGGCCGAAGTTGTAAAGAAATTTGGTGTTCACAATATCGAGCCGCACAGCCGCCACTTTCGCTCGCTGGATCCCGCGTACCTCGCTGAGTTCCGCGGAGCCTTGAGCAAGGCGGACGCACGAGTGGTAAACATAGCCGTTTCCGTGGGAGAGAGTTTTTACGACGCGGATCCCGCGGCGCGGAGCAAAGCGATCGCGTCCGCCGAGAAATGGGTGGATGTTGCCGTCAGCATCGGCTCCCCGAGCATCCGCGCGCACAATCGCCCCGCGTCGAACTCGGCGCCAAACGTGCAGCGAATGGTCGATAGCCTTCGCGAAGTGGCGGCGTACGCCAGCGGGAAGAACGTTGTGGTTACTCTGGAGAACGACGACCTGGTCAGCGAAGACGCTTTCTTCCTCGTAAAGGTCATCGAGGGCGTCCACCATCCCTATCTCCGCGCTTTGCCCGACTTCGCGAATTCCATGCTGACCGGGGACGCCGACTTTAACTATCGCGCGCTGCAATCGATGTTCCGCCACGCCTATTGCATCTGCCATGTCAAAGACGGCGAGGCGGACGATCACGGCAAACAGTTCAACATTGACCTGGAAAAATCATTCCAGATCCTCAAATCCAGCGGCTACCGAGGCTACTGCTCAATGGAGTTCGATGCCCCCGGCGATCCCTACGCACCAACGGCGAAGTTAATCGAACAAACCATCCACTTTTTGTCATGAAGGTGGCTCGAAAACGCGAATTAGGTCTTGACATTCTATTACCATCTGCTATACTGGCTCTGGGTATTCCCATCTAGATACGACCGTGGGCGCCTAATCCCTTTAGAATCCGCAGTTCCAGAGCAATACCGCGTTTTGCCTGTTTTTGGCCGAAATCGCCCTATCGTAACCCCTGTGTTTTGAACAGTTACAAGAGGGCCGCCCGCAACTCCTTTAGTATACGCACTTACAGAAAACCGGGGGAGGGGGTCCCCTGTCGCAGAATTCACCGTGTTCCACCGACAATCTACGCTGGTCGCCGGTCGGAGAATGTCTCGCTGGCCGCATCCCAATACTGTCTCTTGCCGGACCAGTAGGACTCTGCGGCCATCATGTTGGCCACCGAATGCGCGAGCCCATCCTGCACCGTGCAGTGGGGTTGGTGCCGTGAACGCATGCACTCGAACCAGTTAGCCATATGTTCCAGCGTGCGGTCATCGATGCCCATCGGCGGAAGCCCCGCCTCCCCCGGCAGCAGGACATATTCTGATTTCCGTTGCTTATCGATATCCGGATCATCTTCATGCGTCCCTTTTTCTTCCACCAATTGATAACGCGGACTCCCCTCGCCCCCGATATTCTCCAACGTCGCTTTCTTTCCCATGTAGCGCGTGAAGCTTGGCGCATCGTTCCCAAAGCTGGTCGAATAACTGACCAAGAATCCCTTCGGATACTCCAGCAGCGCCTCGAACGTATCGGCGTTCTCGCGCCCATCGTGCCAGGCCAGCACGCCGCCGTGGGCCATAACCGACCGCGGGAAGCTGTCGTTCATGAACCAATGGACCATATCGATCGCGTGACTCATCCACTGGTCCGGAATTCCACTCGAAAATTCCTTATACAACCGAAATTCGCAATATACCTGCGGATCGAATGGCCGGTAAGGCTTGGTGAGCAACCATTTGCGCCAGTCCGTGTCCGTTTCGCGAATCAGTTTCGTCTCCTCGCGCCCACGCCAGCGCGGCCCGTGATAATTCCACACGATCTCCACCTTGCTCACATCGCCCAGAACCCCGGTCTGCACCAAATCATGCGCCGCTCTTGGGTACGTTTCGCTCCGATGTTGCGTCCCGACTTGCACAATTCGATTGGAGTGCAGCACCGCGTCTCTCGCCGCTTTGGCCTCGGCCAGCACATTGCCCATGGGTTTTTCCACGTAGGCGTCCTTGCCGGCTTCCACAGCCATTTTCAGAATTGTCGAATGCGAATGCTCCGGTGTGGAGATGATCACCGCGTCTATGTCTTTAAGGGCCAGGATGTCCTCGAAATACTGGAACGAGCGCGGCGGCCGGCCGTAGTACTTGGCATTGGTCGCGACAGCTTTCTCTCGATTCAACCGCCACAGATCGCAGACGGCGCTCATCTCCACGTTATGCGTGCCGGCAACCTTAGAGACGATCCAGTCCAGGTCTTCACCGCGACTCCCGTTTCCGATGTGGCACAAAGAAATTCGATCGTTGGCGCCCGCGATTCTGTCGTACGAAAGGGCCGTGCTCGCGAGGGCCGCGCCCCCGGCGGTCAGCGCCGCGGACTTGCCGAGAAATGTTCTCCGATCCATGGTTCCTTCCGCTTTGCTCATAAGTCCTCCGAGAGGGTGAGGATGATTTCGGCCGGGTGCGAAGTCAAGGGGCACCATTCGGAACGTATTGGCGCCCTTGTTTGTGGTCCGCTAGACTTCGCGCCGGAAAAGTGCGAGCATTTCAATCTGCTAGGTCACAAGTTCACCCAGACATGAGCAGCACTCCCACCAACCCCGCTGCTACGGGCGGCCGGGGCAACGGCATTCCGCGCGTCATCGTAGCCACCACTGCTCTACTTACTTTTATTTCCTTTTGGCGCGCGGCCGCGATCGTTCTGAACGATCTGGCCTCCTCTGCGTACTACGCGGGCGGCGAGGCGGAAGGGTACATCGGCAAGACCGCGCCGTGGTTCATCCTGGCCATCATGTTGTTTTCCTACGCGGTGCGCGCGGTGTACGTGGAAAGCTGCAGCATGTTCGTGCGCGGCGGGGTGTATCGCGCGGTCAAGCAATCGCTCGGCGGAGTACTGGCGAAATTCAGCGTCTCCGCGCTGATGTTCGACTACATCCTCACCGGGCCGATCAGCGGCGTGTCCGCCGGACAGTATCTCGGCGGTTTGCTCAGTGAACTCTCGCAGCACGCCCGCCTGAGTGGACCCTTTGCGGAATCAACCGTGGCCGGGATCGCTACGACTTTCGCCATCATCGTCACCGTGTATTTTTGGTGGGAAAACACCAAGGGCATTCCGGAATCGAGCGAAAAAGCGCTGCACATCATGAAGCTGGTCACCGTGATGGTGGTCCTGCTAATCGGCTGGTGCATTTACACAGCCGTGCTGCGGCATTCGCAGCTACCTCCATTCCCGTATCCTCGAAATCTTCATCTCAGCCCGGGAGCGCTTGGTTGGTTGGTGCACAGCAGCTTGCCGCACACGTTTGGAATCATCGCCATCTTCATCGCGCTGGGCCATTCCGTTCTTGCCATGAGCGGAGAAGAATCTCTCGCTCAGGTGTATCGCGAAATAGAAAGCCCCAAACTCAAGAACCTGAAAAAGGCAGGCCTGGTCATTTTCGTGTACAGCCTGGTATTCACCTCTCTGGTGTCCTTCTTTGCGGTGATGATCATTCCTGACGGCGTCCGGCAAAGTTATCTCGAAAACCTCATCGGCGGTTTGGCCATGAGCCTTCATGGACCGCTGATCGCGCGCCTGATTTTTCACGGATTTGTGGTGGTCGTGGGTACGCTAATCCTTGCCGGTGCGGTGAATACTGCGATCGTCGGCTCCAATGGCGTGCTGAATCGCGTTTCTGAAGACGGCGTGCTCAGCGAGTGGTTCCGCCAACCGCATCCGCGCTTTGGCACCAGCTACCGCATCATCAATATCGTCGTCGGTTTGCAGATCCTGACAATTTTCATCAGCCGCGGCGACGTCAATTTCCTCGCAAACTTGTACGCCTTCGGCGTGATCTGGAGTTTCGCGATGAATGGCCTGGCGGTGTTCGTCCTGCGCTATACGCGCCCGGGGCAGCGCGAGTTCCAGGTTCCACTAAATTTCGTTGTCCGCGGCGTGCAGATTCCGGTGGGTCTCGGACTGATTACGCTCACGCTGTTCTTGATCGCGGTGGTGAACCTGTTCACCAAACCGGTAGCGACCATGGCCGGCGGCGCCTTCTCTGTGATCTTGTACATCGTGTTCACCGTTTCCGAGCGGCGTGCCACGAACCGCGGTGTGGCGCATGTGGAGATGGACCAGTTCAATCTTGAGCTGGAAGGCGAGCTAAGTCCCGAGGCTGTCGGCGCGCGGCCGGGGAATATTCTGGTGCCCGTCAGCAACCATTTCAATTTGTATCACCTTGGAAACGTTCTCGACCGCATCAAGCCCGGACGCCGGGATGTGGTGCTCCTTCATGTGCGGCTTCTGAGGCGTTCCGCATCCGGCGAAAACGAATTGGACGCCGATCAGCTCTTCGGCAGCATCGAGCAGCATTTGTTTTCCCAAGCGCTTTCCATGGCGGAAAAGCGCGGGAAATCGATTCGGCTGGCAGTCGTCGCGGCCAACGACCTGTGGGACGGCATCTTGCGCGCCGCCGCCGCGCTGCAGTCCAGCACCATCGTCATCGGCCGGTCCGCTCATGACAACACCGAGGAGCAGGCTCGACTGATCGGCGAAGCGTGGGAAAAATTGCCGGATCCCAAGCCGCAATTCAACCTGGAAATTCATTTGCCCACTGGCGACAAGATCTACAAGGTGCTCGGCCCGCACGCGCCCAACCTCACCGCCAACGAAGTAAATCTTCTGCACCGGCTATGGCTGCGCTTCAGCGAATCGCTCGCGCGCGAAGAGTTGCACCATCACGACGTGGTGCACTTCGCCCTGGAGGAAGTACAGAAGGAGATCGAAGAGGGTCACGAAGACGAAGTCGTCAATCGTTTGCGCAACCACCTGGAAAGCAATCAGAGCAAGCGCAAGTCAAAGTCGTAGAGAACCGAAGCGGCGCTGTCACTCAATCTGCGCCGTGCAATAGGGGCACTTTCTGGCTTTGACGGGAATTGTCATTGCGCATTGCGGGCACTCCTTTGTGGTGAGCGCGGCAGCCGGCGGGGGCTTCTTGGTCCAGCGGTTCACCTGCTGCACCAGCAGGTAAACGGCAAACGCCACAATCAAGAAATTAATCACGGAGTTTACGAACTGACCGTAATTGATCGTCGGCGCAGCGGCCTTTTTGGCATCGGCCAAAGTATCGTAGTGGATCCCGTTCAGGCTGATGAAGAAATCGGTAAAGTTGACCCGGCCGAGCAGCCTTCCCAGCGGCGGCATAAAAACGTCATCGACCAGCGACGACACGATTCTCCCAAACGCCGCCCCGATAATGATGCCCACGGCCATATCCAAAACACATCTTACTGGCGCATTGGTGGCCCGCAGTTCCTTTCCCCCGCGCCTCTGCTAAAATCTCGCAAGGCGGCCTTTGTGGCGGACCCGATGAAGAAAACGGTGTATCTCTCGCTGGGCTCGAACGTGGGCGACCGCGCCAAGAATCTTCGCGACGCAATCGCCGCGCTGGGAAACTCGGGCGCATCGGTCGTGCGCGTTTCTTCGGTGTACGAAACAGAGCCGGTCGACTATTTGGACCAACCCTGGTTCCTGAACTGTGCCGTCGAAGCGGAAACGGAATTGGCAGCACTGGAGCTGCTGCAAGCCGTGCGCGGAATCGAAGCACAAATGGGCAGCAAGAAACTAATCGCCAAGGGCCCGCGCCTCATCGACATCGACATCTTGCTGTACGGCAACGAAATCATCGACACGCCAGAACTGCAAGTCCCGCACCCGCGCATGCATCTCCGCCGCTTCGTACTGGAGCCGCTAGCCCAAATCGCGTCGAATACACAGCATCCAGTCTTACGTCTCAGCATTTCGGAACTGCTCGCGCGCACGCCCGACAAAAGCACCGTGCGCGTCGCGGCAGGCCCTTAGCAAACGTTGTAGGGGCGAGCTTTAGCGCGTCCCAGCCGGCTTTCAGCCCGGCCGGCGATAAAATGGTGACAACAAACGAAACCGTCGCTGCCCGCTCACGATGTGCGATGGAGCAGAAGCCGGTGCAACGTCATAGTCTTGGGTTGCAACGCATCCAACTCAATCAACGCCAGCGAACCTTCCGTGATTTCGCGCCAGCGATACACGCCCGCTTCGGTTTCTTGCACTTCGCGGCCGTTGGGCCGGCGCAAAAACTCGCGCGCATCGTCCGCCGAAGCCGTCTCGCGCAGCGTGGGACGCGCCAGCGCTTCCACCGCGTAACTGCGCAGCAGCTTGCTCCAGTACTGATGGAAGAGCTCACCGGAAGCGAAAATGTCGCTCCACGCCACTTCGCCGCCGTATGCGACCACTACGCCGACGACGCGCTCGCCCTTCAGGCCCGAAGTGGCGCGCGCGAATCGCCGCTGCACTTGCTCCACGAAGCTATCGACAGAGCCGCCCACGCGCCGGGACTCGTAGATTTTCCGGTAAGACTGCGTCGGTGCTTCGGAGGAAATCGCGTCCTGGAGATCGGAAGTTCTGAGGCGCGCCGCTGGAGCATTCGGCGCGGAAGGCGAACCAGATGCTCCGGCCATGGTGCCACCGGAAACCGCGGCCCACACCTCGGTTTGCTTCTGCTCCACCGCGGCTTGCTCGCGGACGCTGGGATGCACGATGGTCTTCGATGCCGTGAATTGCGAGCTGCTGCCTGTCCAGCGGCCATGTTCCACGCAAAACACATCGAGCGGCAGCGGTTCCGCGCCAACTGGCACGATGCGGTCTTTGCCGATAATGCGGTCCTGCTTGCCGCCGCTGACCAGTTCGCCGGCCAACAACAGCAGCGGGCGCTTGCTGCGGTTGATCAGCACGAGCTGGTTCACCGAGGCGCCGCTATCGTACTGCGGCTCGGGAATGGGGCGAATTTCGCCGCGGTTGCGCACCATGCCGGCAGCACCGTGCTCGCTGACGATCACCTCGCCGCTCGCGAGGCCTTCTTCAAGGGTCAGGAAGCTGCTGGTGTCCTGCGAGGAGCCGCTGACCACCGGAAAAATGGCAATGTTTTCGTAGACAACTGGATCCAGGATGCGCCAATCGCCCTCGGTGCGTGGCGGCGCTTTGTGAGACCTTGGCGCGGCAGAAATGAATGCCAGGCTCCCCATGGCGGCGATGCTGGCTAGCGCAGTGACGACGACGGAAA
>Ga0210406_10000650_pt1 | contig 46806 bp, 41 predicted proteins | sample IncBWC30MmetaG_FD_155454 | JGI IMG/M metagenome (GOLD analysis project Ga0210406, IMG submission 155454) | Forest soil microbial communities from Barre Woods Harvard Forest LTER site, Petersham, Massachusetts, United States - Inc-BW-C-30-M | ecosystem: Environmental > Terrestrial > Soil >...
GCCAGGGCACTCGTGGATCACCCGGACGACGTGAAGGTCGAGACCGTCGACGGGCCGCAGGCTACGGTGGTTGAGCTGCGCGTGCATCCCGAGGATTTGGGCAAAGTGATCGGGCGGCAAGGGCGCACGGCGAAAGCCATGCGCACACTGCTGGGCGCGTCAGGCATGAAGATGCACAAGCGCTTTACGCTCGAGATTTTGGAAGAGTAAGCCAGGGTCGAAATGAGTGTTTCCCCAGAGCAGAAGTTTGTGACCGTGGCGCGCATCCTGCGTGCGCGCGGCAATAAAGGCGAAGTTGCCGCCGAGTTGTTGACCGATTTTCCTGAACGGCTTCCTGAGATAAAAGAGATGTTTCTTCGCGCGGGGTCCGGAGCGCGGCGTGGAGTTGTGCTGCGCGAATCTTGGGTGGACCGCAATCATCCCGGCAAAGGGGTTTTTCATTTCGAAGGGGTAGATTCGATCAACGATGCGGAGAAGTTGCGCGGGCTGGAAGTGCAAATTCCATTCGAACGGCGCGCGGAAGCGCCAGCGGGAAGTTTCTTCGTGACAGATTTGATTGGCTGCTCGGTTTTTGAGCTTGCTGCGAGCGCATCGCCGGTCAGTTCTTCGCCGTGCTCGCTTGCGGAAGCTCCCGCGCTGCTTGGAAAAGTGCGCGACGTTTATTTCCCGGGCGAAGGCCAACCCGGGACGCCGCTGCTGGCCGTGGACACTTCGCGAGGCCAATTACTTGTGCCTCTTGCGGAGGATATTTGTACGACGATCGAAATTGCGGCTCGGCGGATCGAAGTTCGCTTGCCGGAAGGCCTGCGCGACCTGTAACAGGTCGGGAATCCCATGCGTGGAGCAAAGATTTTTTGGGTACTGTTCAAAACCATTATATTTACCGCTCTTGTACCCGGCACGGTCGGGTTGTGGATTCCGTATAGGATTCGACTAGCCACTCGCCCGCCTGACGTGATTTTTTCCTCTTTTGTAGAGATGGGAGCCTGGCCTATTTTTTCCTCCTTAGCGGAGCGGTGACTTAGCTTTGGTGCGCTTGGGACTTCTCGGTAAAAGGAATGGGAACGCCCGCCGCTATCGACGCTCCCAAGAAACTGGTCGCCAACGGGCTCTATCAATTTGTCAGAAATCCGATGTATTAGGGCGTATCTTGCATGATTTTACGCTTGAAATTCTTTTCTATCTTGCGCTGACGGTGATTGCATTCAACCTGTTCGTACGGCGGTACGAAGAACCGCACTTGCGCAAAATTTTCGGCGAGCAATATCTCGATTATTGCCAGCGTGTGCCGCGCTGGCTTCCTCGGTTTCACACCGCGCAATGACAATCACTATCTCCCTTCGCTAAACTGATGCGCAATGCGTTTTGACCTGATTACCATTTTTCCGGAATTTTTTACGGGGCCGCTGGAGCATGGCATCGTGCGCAAGGCGCGCGAAGCGGGCTTGATCGAAATCCACGTGCAGGATTTGCGCGTCTTCACAAAGGACAAGCATCGCACGGTGGATGACCGGCCGTTTGGCGGCGGCGAAGGCATGGTACTGAAGCCGGAGCCGCTGTTCGAAGCGGTGGAGTTTCTGCTGGGAAATTCAATGGGAGACGCAGCGGCGAAACGCGAACTTGATTCGAATACTGCGATCGTGCTGCTCTCCGCGGGAGGCAAGAAATTTACCCAGGAAACGGCACGGCGCTATGCGCAGCTTGAACGTATTTTGTTCATTTGCGGACGATACGAGGGCGTGGACGAGCGGGTGGCGGAGCATCTGGCTACGGAGGAAGTTTCGATCGGGGATTTTGTGCTGTCTGGAGGCGAATTGCCGGCGGCGTTGATTTTGGATGCGGTGACTCGGCTGCTGCCGGGCGCACTGGGGAATGAGGCGTCTTCGCAGAATGAATCGTTTTCGCAGACCGAGCCCGTACAGGAAGTCCGGCACCTACGGGAGGCGGTTGCTGACTGGTTGCTAGATTTTCCGCACTACACGCGACCGGCGGATTTTCGCGGCTGGAAGGTGCCCGAGGTGTTGATCGGAGGCAATCACTCCGAAGTCGCCAAATGGCGTCGCGCGCAAGCACTTGAGAAAACGCGCCGCAACCGTCCGGATCTCGCGGTGTCTGAATTTGTTCGAAACAATCTTGCGAATAAGGAATAAATCCGCGGGTCTTGCGGTTATTGCAATAGCCGTGGGAGACTCGGGTCAGATTCTGCAGGAACCGGTGAGAGCATGCAGGTGACGATGCCCGGACAAAAAGAATGTCTTAAGGCTTGTTATTGTTGTCTTGACGTTGGCATCCAATGAGAGACGGCGAGGCGGCTTAGATCAGCGAGAACAGCCGGATTTCCAAGCCGCTCATAAGAGCGGCTTTTCTGTGTGCGCAACAATTCAGTTGAAGGCGGGGCCTAATGAGCAGAAGAACGAACGAACGACGGCGCGCATTGCAGCGTCCGATCGCAATTTACTACGAACATCCGGACTGGTTCCGCCCATTGTTTCAGCGACTGGACGAGAGTGGTGTTGCTTGGAAGAAGATCGATGCCAGGAATCACCAATATGGCGCGGCATCTGCGGAAGAAGAGTTCTCGTTATTGTTCAACCGCATGAGTCCGTCAGCGTGGCAACGGGGACTGGGCCATTGCATTTTCTACACGCTGAATTACCTGGCGCACCTGGAGGCGAAGGGCGTGCGCGTCGTGAACGGCTATCGCGGCTTTGCGCATGAAATTTCCAAAGCGCAGCAGCTTACGAATCTGGAAAAGCTGGGATTGCCGTACCCGAAAGCGCGGGTGATCAATCACGTTTCACAGGCGCTGGATGCGGCGGAGGCGATCGGTTATCCGGTGGTAATCAAGCCCAACATCGGAGGGAGCGGGGCCGGAATCGAAAAGTTTTCCTCCTTAGAGGATTTGCGCCGCGCCGTAGAAGAGAATCGCTTGTATTTTGGCATCGATTCAACCGCGTTAGTGCAGGAGGCGTTCACTCTGCGTGATGGCGTGATTACGCGGATTGAAGTTCTGGGCGGCAAATATTTGTACGCGATCAAGATTCATACTACTGGCGATAGTTTTAATTTGTGTCCAGCGGACATTTGCCAAAGCACAAAAGGTGAAGAGTTGACGCGCATTGCCTGTCCGGCTGATGCGCCGCGAACCGGTATGACCGTAGAAGGCTACAACCCGCCGTCACAAGTAATCGAAGATGCGGAGCGCATTATGGCGCTCGCGGGAGTGGAAGTCGGTGGAATCGAATATGTGACCGACGACCGCACCGGGCGGCAGCTCTATTACGACGTGAATGCACTTTCGAATTTTGTGGCGGATCCGGTGCGAGTGATTGGATTTGATCCTTACCAACGGCTGACTGATTTCCTGGTTGACGAAGCGATTCGCCATGAAGCCGCCGGTCAGGAGGCGGTCCTTGAAGACAAGACAATCGCCAGTGGGGCGCGGCGATGAGATACGGATACTGGCTTCCGGTTTTTGGCGGCTGGCTGCGCAACGTCGAGAACGAAAACATGCAGGCCAGCTGGTCTTATGTGAAAAAACTGGCGCAGCGCAGCGAACAAATCGGTTTCGATCTCACGTTGATCGCTGAATTGAATTTGAATGATATTAAGGGAGTAGAAGCGTCATCGCTTGACGCCTGGTCTACGGCCGCTGCGCTTGCCGCTGTAACCGAGCGCATCGAGTTAATGGTCGCCGTGCGCCCAACCTTTCATTTGCCTGCGCTCCTGGCCAAACAGGCGGCAAACATCGATCACATCAGCAATGGACGGCTCACGCTGAATGTTGTTTCTTCCTGGTGGGCCGGCGAAGCTCGGAAATACGGCGTGACGTTCGAGCAGCATGACGACCGCTACGCGCGCACCAGCGAATGGCTGGACGTTCTCGATGGCACGTGGAAGCAGGACCATTTTTCGTATTCGGGCAAATACTACCGCATCGAAGACAACGTGCTGGAACCGAAGCCGGTCTCGAAGCCGCGACCGACGCTTTATGCCGGCGGTGAATCACCGGCCGCGAAGGAGTTAATCGCGGAAAAGTGCGACGCGTACCTGATGCATGGCGATCCGCCGGAACGGATCTGCGAAAAAATCAAGGATCTGCGCGAACGCCGCGCGAAGCATGATTTGCCGCCGCTGAAATTTGGCGTTGCTGGCTACGCGGTGGTTCGGGAAACGCAACGCGAAGCTGACGACGAGGTGCGGCGAATTACGGACGTGCACCAATCCGCAGCGGGCTATGCCAATTACCAGGAATGGCTGGCAGGAACACAGTTAGAACAACGCGTTTCACTCGAAGACTATTCCGTTTCGAACCGGGGACTCCGCTCGGGGTTAGTGGGCACGCCAGAACGAGTTGCCGAGCGGATCGCCGATTTTGAGAAAGCTGGCGTGGATTTGGTCTTGCTGCAATTCAGTCCGCAGTTGGAAGAGATGGAACAGTTTGCAGAGGCGATCATCAAGCGCGAATCACCCCGATCGGTGTCGGCCTAGCGTCTGGGGAGGAGGCATGCTGGCGCGCAATCCAGTGCAACCTAAGGCGAGATTCGGGCTAGGAAAAAGGGGCAAAATTCCGTATAATTACGGTTTGTCTGAGAAGAGCTGGCCCCGCCTGAGTGGGTCTGCAGGGAATAAGGAAAATGAATCCGGTTATTCGCAAGTTACACGACGCGCAACTGCGCAAAGATTTGCCAGAATTTCGCCCCGGCGACTCCGTAAAAGTAAATGTGCGCCTGCAAGAAGGCGAAGGCGAAAAGGTGAAGGAACGCATCCAGGCGTTTGAAGGCGTGGTGATCTCGAAGAAGGGCCGCGCATCGAGCGCGACTTTTACCGTGCGGCGCGTCAGCTTTGGCACCGGTGTCGAGCGTATTTTCCCGCTGCACTCGCCGACCATTTCTTCCATTGAAGTGACTGGCAAGGGACATGTCCGCCGCGCACGGCTTTACTACTTGCGCGAACTGCGTGGCAAGGCTGCCCGCATCAAGAGAGCGGGGAAGGCTCGCGAGGAAGTGGATGCGGCCGTTGTCGCGGCCGGCTCCGGGACGTCGGCGTAAGTTCCCGCGGCTCACTAGCTTCTGTTATCCAAATTGTTGAGGAAGAGGCGCCCATTTGGGGCCTCTTTTTTTTTGGGTACGCCGAGCACGTTCGACAGGATAGAGGTGAAGTGGTAGCGAAGCGCAAGGGCGTCGCCGTGAGGTGGGGTCTGAAGGAAGCGTGGAGCAAGAACGCGAGCCAAGGTAGCCTGTCGCTCGGTGGATCCCGAGTGCTGTGATCCGGCACCCGGGTCCTGCCATGCGCTTCAACTCCAGGTATCTGAGGTAAGAGCCGTATGCAGCAATCCTGCCCGTACCGATCTGTGCGAGGGGCGCGGGGTTAACTCGCGTCCCTACCCGATCAATCTCTGGCTAAAAAACGGAGTAACCAGATACCTTGGCGATACACTCAAATGAAATGATGGCGAGTAGCGCCGAGCGTGTTCAGATGGCGGAACTCACTGTACTGTTCGATGGATCCTGCAACCTGTGCCGAGGAAGCGCGGAGCGTGCGCAGCGTTTCGACAAGGCTCAGCGAATCGAATTCCTCGATTTGTACGACCAGGCTGCACAGCAACGATTTCCCCAAGTGAACCGGGACGAAGCGCTGCGCCTGATGCAAGCGGTCGATTCGAACGGAAAAGTGTTCAGCGGCAGCGATGCCTGGGCACGAATTGCAGCGTTGCTCCCTGGATGGAATCTCGTCGCATGGATTCTGTTGGTTCCAGGAATTCGTTGGATTGCAGGAAAGGTCTACGCGTGGATTGCGCGCAATCGGTATCGCTGGAATCGGGCGGTATGCAAGGACGGAACTTGCAGCCTGCATGTAAAGAAAAAGTCGTGACCATGCTCGTTAGTACGCTCCTGGTTGCCTGCATGACCGCGTAAATCCGTGACCCTCCTGCGTTATCATTCCGGCGATGAAGACTTTCGCTTCAAGGGTGGCGGGCTGGTGGGTAGAGCCTGGGCCTGCGGGTCCGCCGGGTCATCTCGTGCCGCGCTGGTTGTTTCTCCGCGCGCTCGGCGTAATTTACTTCTCCGCATTTTACTCGTTGCTGTTCCAAATCCGCGGAATGCTTGGGCCGCAGGGTTTGTTGCCAGCCGGCTCGTACCTGGAAGAAGTTGCCAAGGCCATGGGGTGGGCGCGTTTCTGGTACGCGCCGACTCTATTGTGGTTCGCTAGCGGCGATCGTGCGCTCATGGTTCTCTGTTGGGTGGGCCTGATCGCATCGCTGCTGTTGCTGGTAAATTTCTGGCCGCGAGGCGTGCTGGCGATTTGTTTCGTTTGTTTTCTTTCCTTCATTGCGGCCGCGCAGGATTTTTCCGGCTATCAATCCGACGGCATGCTGCTTTGCTCGGGGTTTATCAGTTATTTTCTCGCGCCGCGCGGCTGGAGGCCGGGTTGGGGAGAGCACGACCGTCCGGCCAGAGCGCCGCTCTTTTTGTTGCGGCTTTTGTGGTTCACGATTTATTTCGAATCCGGCGTTGCGAAATATTTTGGCGGCGATCCGACCTGGCACGACCTAAGCGCGATGAACGAGTATTACCAGAACGGCCCGCTGCCAACGTGGGTCGGCTGGTACGCGCACCAGTTTCCGCATTGGTTCCATCAAGCCACCGCGTTTGTAACTCTGTGCCTGGAACTGCTGGTGCCGTGGATGTTGTGGTTCCCGCGGCGCGCGCGAATTGCCTGTTTCTTCTTCGTGACGTTCCTGCAGGTGGGAATTATCCTGACGGCAAATTACGCTTTTCTGAACTATCTCGTTCTGGCGGTGGGCGTTTTTCTTTTGGATGATATTTTCCTGGTGCAATTTGTCCCCGGAGGCTGGTGCAACCCAGTCCGACGAAGCTTGCAACATGCGTCATCCGGCCCTTGGCATGCAAGTCTGCTCAACGCTTTTGAAGGACCGAGTGAACCAATTTCACTCTCATTGACCACATCCGCTGACGAAGCGTGCAATGGTGTCAAGTCAAAGGGTGTCGCCGCATTCGAATTGCGCTCAAATATCTGGAACGTGTTCGAAGCCATCGGGCTCTGGACAAAGACGTTTTTCCTGGCGTGGGTTTTATATGCAATGTCGTTTCTGATGTTGCAGCAGATGTCGCCGGGATTGCCGTTGCCGGCCAAGCCAGTGGCGGCGCTGGATCCGTTTCGAATCGCAAACTCGTACGGGCTCTTCGCGCGGATGACCTGGGCGCGGTACGAGATTGAATTTCAGGGTTCGAACGACGACGCGAACTGGGTTGCCTATCCGTTTCGCTACAAGCCGCAGGGTTTGAACGAAGCGCCGGGAATCTACGCGCCGTACCAGCCGCGATTCGAATGGAATTTGTGGTTCGCGTCGCTCGGAACGTGGCGCGAGAATCCGTTCGTGATTCGAGCCGAAGAGCAGCTTCTCCTCAACCTTCCGGATGTGTTGGCGCTGTTTCGTTCCAATCCGTTTGCGCAAGCGCCACCAAAATTCGTGCGTTCGGTGGTCTGGCAATATTGGTTCACCGATCGCGCCACCAAGCGAGCTACCGGACAGTGGTGGCGCCGCGAATTCCGCGGCCTTTACGCGCCAACACTGGAACGGACATCCGAAGGAAAAATCATCGTGTCTGAGTGGCCGCAGACTTTCATTCCCCCGCCGTAATTCGAGCTTGACGGCGATATTAAGAAATTCCTCAATTTGAAAACGAAACTCCGCGCCTTTGCCATGCTAGAATTTGCGCGAACAACGCATGGCGCGCATGTGCTCATCCCGTTTCGAACGAGCCGCGCGGCAACTCGGCTGGACGCGCATTGCCGGCATTGACGAAGCCGGCCGGGGCGCGCTGTTCGGTCCGGTGGTAGCCGCCGCGGTAGTGCTCAATCCCAAGCGCCGCATCGTTGGCCTGGACGATTCGAAAAAACTGACGCCTGAGCGGCGCGCCGAACTGGCACCGCGCATACAGGAACACGCCTTGGCCTGGGCTGTAGCGGAGATCGACGCCTCGCGCATTGATGCGTGGAACATCTATCAGGCCAGCCGTCAGGCAATGACTGCCGCGTTGCAACAGCTCTCGGTCGTGCCGGATTATCTGCTGATCGATGCCATGCAGCTGGACGTGTTGATCGAGCAGAAATCGCTGATCAAAGGCGATGGCAAAAGCGTCTCGATAGCAGCAGCTTCCATCTTGGCAAAGACACATCGCGACGCGCGCATGAACGAATGGGATGTAATTTATTCGGGATATGGATTGGCGCAACACAAAGGCTACGGCACCCCGGAACACCTCGCAGCCCTCAAGCGCCTTGGCCCGACGCCTCTCCACCGTAATTCGTTTGCGCCGGTGCGCGAGTCACGTTGCTGGTCCACGGGCGCTACGCAGACACCACTGCCACTCTGAGACCTTAGGGCAATTCGGAGAAAATATAGTCCATCGGAACTAGAGTCAGGATCGGGTCGGCGCTCACCGCACGGTTTGGTGATCGTACTCACGAACCTTGAGGATGCTCCGGCGCGTACGATCGCCAACGGTTTGGGAAGGCTCGCGGCCGTCGGGAGGCTACCGGCTGACCTCAAGTGAGAACGAAGCACTCGCTTACCGTTTCTTATCCGCCACGGGGATAACTGCCTGCTCACACCTCATAGACGCCGCGTTGACTCTCCTAGCCCCCGCCTGTAGCGTACAAGAGTGGCGTGCTGCCGCCTTGCGGCGGCGCTTGCCGATTTGTGTTTGAGCCGGTATTTGTAGCGGCTGTTACGTTGTGTGTTTCATGGGCATTAGAACCGAGGGAGAAAGTCCTGCAAGCGCCTGCCAACTGTTTTGCGGTGCCTATGGGGTTGATCGCTGTACGATTGAAATTGAATTGGGCGTTGTTCGGGTTCATGAATGGCCTATAACAAAAGCAAATTTGTAGAAGCCGCACAAAAACTGCTAAATCAAGGCAAGGTCCCCCAGGCCATTGCGGAATACCAGCTGATCCTGAAGTATGAGCCGAAGGATCAGGTCACCTTGATGACCATCGGCGAGCTGTACATCCGGCAAGGCGAAACCTTCCAGGCCATCGAATATTTCGAGCGCCTGGCGCAAATCTTTGTCGGCGACGGCTTTTTGACCAAGGCCATCGCGGTCTACAAGCGCATCGCAAAACTGGCTCCGGAGGAAATCAAGCCGCTGGAACGGCTTGCCGATCTGTACGTGCAGCAAGGCGTGATGAGCGAAGCCCGCCCGTTGTTCTTGCAGTTGGCTGAAATTCATTTGAAGCATAACCGGCAGACAGAAGCTGTTGCGCTACTGAAGAAATTGCTGCTGGCGGAACCTGACAATCTTCGCATTCAGATTCGCCTGGCCGATCTTTATCAGGCCATGGGCAAGCCAAACGAAGCAGTCGACACCTATGCTTCGGCGGCGCAGCGCGCGCTGGCTCGCGGCGACCATGCGGAATCCGATAAACAATCAGACAAAGCGCTGAAGCTGGATCCGGCGAACGCTGCGGCCCTTACCGTAAAAGCCCGCTCCGCCTCTTCGCAAGGGCGTTTTGCCGATGCTGCTGAGTTTCTGAAAAACCTACCCGGGCTTGAAAAAGGCGGCGAGCAAAGCGAATTTCTGCTGGATCTATATCTCAAGTCCTCAAATTGGGACGAGGCCACCGCGCTAGCCCTGCGGGTGTTCGACGGCGATGAAAAGAATTTTGGCCTGGCGCAAAAAGTAGCGGAAACCCTGCTGGAATCGGAGCAAACCGAGCGCACTCTGGCGCTGGTATCACGCCTGCGCATTCCGATGCTCGATTCCGGAGAGCATGATGCGGTCACCAAGCTCTTGAACGAACTTGTCGCAAAGATGCCCGGCCAGCTCGAACCACTCGAGTGGCTGGTGGACTCCTACGGCCGGACCAGTGATTCGTTCCGCATGCCGGATGCGCTGGCGCAACTCGGCGATGCCCTGGTTGCCGCGAAACAACTGCCGCGCGCGAAAGAAGTTTTCGAACAACTGGTGGACCGGCAGCCTGAAAGCGATTCCAGTAAGCGAAAACTGAACGATGTCTTGCGGCGCATGGGCCTGCCGGCGCCGGAAGAAGAGCCGGAACCGGTACAAGAGACGCTGCAAGCGGAAATTCCCCAGCCGGAAGCGCCAAAGTTGCGTCCGGAGCTGGATACGCCTCCGGAAGAGCGGGTAGCAGCTGCTGCGATTGTGGAACAACAACTGGACGAAGAGACGCAGAAGTTCATCGCCCAATCGCTTACCGATGTGGATTTGTTCGCGAGCTATGGACTGACGCAGAAAGCTATCGGGCTGCTTGAAGCGATCCTGCGCCGCACGCCAAATCACACCCCGACGCTCGAGAAACTTCTGGATTTTGTGTTGGGAGCAGGCGACGACCGGCGCACCGCGGAACTCGCCGCGCGGCTCGAGGAAATTCATAAGGAAAGAGGCGATGCGGCCGGCGCGGAACGGTTCGGTGAGTTGCGCCGCAGATTCCAGCGTGCCGCGGGTCTCTCGGATGAAGAAATGGCCGCGGCAGCCAATCCCGCTGCCCCCACGGTAAGTGCTGCGCCACCGTCCGCAGCGGATAAAGTGGCGCAAGAAGCGCCTGTCGCGCCCAAGGCAGAGCCAGCGCAAGCGCAAGTTTCTTCAGGTGTGCCGCCGCCACCGAAGCCCTCGGAACCCAGCAAGCCGGTGCACGAAGTCGATTTGTCCGACGAGTGGGCGTCGCTTCTGGAGCATGGAGCGGCGACCGAATCGGCTCACCCCGCGCAACCGCAAGCGCCGCCTATAGCGAACAGCGCCGTCAAGGAAGCTCTCCCGGTGAACCGGGCGCCCGAGCCTGCTGCTCCACAAGAATTTGAAGTTTCCGAATTCGAGATTCCGATCGAGAATCCCGTGGCGGAACAGCAGCAGGCGACTTTAAGTAACCCATCCGCTGAACTGAGCGCGGAACCTCCACCATCGCAGCCATCGCCAGACGCAGCGGAAGAAACCATCGAAATCATTCCCATTGAGGAAGTCGACGATGAAGCGCTTCCGCCGAAGCCGGAAATTCCGGCCGCGTCGCAAGCGAAAGTTGCCCCGGAAATTGAGCTTGATCAGGAATATGAACTCATCCTGACTCCTGAGCCGGAGGCAGAGCTGCCGGAGGAGTCCGCGACAGCCGCGAACGCTGAGCCAGCAAAGCAAGCAGCCTTGAACCGTTCACAGAATCTGGCGTCCGACCAATTCCTGGCAGACCTGGCAAATGAAATCGATCAACTGGGCATTGGCGAACTGACGCCTTCTTTTTCCGAGCCAGCAGCGAAAGAAAATGCGCCGGTTGCAGCGGCAAAATCCGAAGCTCCTGCAGCACCGGCTGAACACGATCCGCTGAAAGAAGTATTCGACGATTTCCGCGCGGAAATCGGCGAAATGGGCGCGGAGGACGAGGATCTGGAGACGCATTACAACCTGGGCATCGCGTTCCGCGAAATGGGACTGCTGGAAGAAGCCATCAGTGAATTTCAAAAAGTCGCCAAAGCCAATGAAAAGGGCAAGGCATTTCGTTACGCCATGCAATGCTGCACCCTGCTGGGCCTGGCGTTCATGGAAAAAGGACAGCCTTCGATCGCCGTAATCTGGTACGAGCGCGCGCTGCGCACTCCCGGCGTTGACGCGGAAAGTACGCTGGCCTTGCGGTATGATTTAGGAGTTGCCCAGGAATCGGCGAACGACCTGGATGCGGCGCTGAAGAGTTTTTCACAGGTATACGCGGTGAATATTGATTACCGCGGCGTAGCGGATCGTATCGCTGCTCTTCAGAAAACCACACGCTGATCGCGAGCGTCTTCTCAGGTCTTCCGGCATTCATGAATAAAGTCTTGCGGGCGATGATCATTGTGTTGTGCTTTGAAATGGGAGCGCTACTGCTGTATCTGCCGTGGTCGAGTTTCTGGGAACGGAACTACTTCCTCATTCACTTTCCAGCATTGATGTCGTTCGCGCTGCACCCATCCGTCAGGGGCCTGATCAGCGGCCTCGGCGTCCTGGATATTTTTGTCGCTTTGGGTTTGTTACATTCGCGTCCGGAAGCTCCGCGTGTCACTCCTCGCTAGGTCTGCTCGCCCAATCCGCCCGATACTCTGTTACGTAACCGACCGCCGCAGTCTGCCCCTCTCCACCTCCGCGGACGCACACAACTTGTTGTTCGCCAGCGTGGAGCGCGCCGCCGCCGCAGGCGTTGATTGGATCCAGTTGCGCGAAAAAGACTTCTCTGGCAGAGAGTGGGAGGATCTGGTGCATGAGTCTTTGCGCCGAATTTCTCCCCTCGGCACGGCGACCCGGCTGTTCGTGAACGATCGCCTGGAAGTGGCGCTGGCTTGCGGCGCGGGCGGAGTTCACCTAAGCGAAAACGGAATCCCTGTTTCTGAAGCTTGCCGCTTACGGGATGAATTCTTTTCTTCCCGCAACGAAAAGAGCGATTTTCTGGTTGGAGTTTCCTGCCATTCTCTTGGAGCTTCGCTTGGAGCCGCACGGGCCGGCGCGGACTACATTTACTTCAGCCCGATTTTCAAAACGCCTTCGAAGGCTAACTATGGGCCGCCGCAGGGGCTGGACCGGTTAGCGACGATTTGCCGCGCGGTGACGATTCCGGTCATCGCCATCGGAGGAGTTTCCACCGAAAATGCTGAAAGCTGCTTGCAAGCCGGAGCCGCCGGCGTCGCAGCCATCCGCATGTTCCAGGAATCGGTGGATCTGAACGATACCTTGCGAGCGTTGCACAACCATGAGAACTCGCCTCCGGCGTAAGGTCGTAAGTGATTGACTGGACTCATCCACACAGGTCAGATTGTTTTATTTTTCCATCAAGCGCCGCAGCAACCGGATCTGCCCTGCATGATAAACGTCATGCAAGGCCACCCCCCAGAGCATGCGTAACACTTTTTCTGAAACCGGTTTCGCCAGGACCTCTTTGATCGCCCCGCGCAGCGCTTCATGCTCCTGACGCACAATCGCCTTATCGGCCTTCCACTGTGCTTCCGTTAAATTGCCCGGCTGCGGGCGCTGGAAAAAATTGCTGCCCTTTATGACGAACGATCGCTGCTTGCCGCCCTGCAAACGACGCCGGACGGCGTATTTCCAATAGCCGGCGTGCAGCGCTACTTCCCATATGTTGTGACGATTGGGCCCAGGCCGCCAGGCAGCTTGTTTCGCAGAAACTCCCTTAAGCGATTGCCACAGATTAGGCCCATGCCAGGTTTTCCGCTCGAAGGCCTCCTCAAATAGCTGCAGAATCAGGGAATCAGCATTCATCGTCGCCTCCCGCCAAGTCCGGCACAGAATCGCTCCCAGAGACAGCCTGAGTCAAACGCTCCAACGAAAAAATACAGAAACTATATGCAACTAAATTGCATCTGATATTCTCGGCGCGGAACTGTACGGCGGATTGGGCGACCGCCACAGTTTCGGATTGCGGGATACATCTCATTATCTGACGCCGGTTGCCGCGTGGAAATTGCCGAGCGGATGGACGCTGCGCCTTTCTCCCGGTTTCGGTCTGAATGACAACAGCCACAAATTGCTGCTGCGTTGGGGAATTTCACGCGAGATCAGCAGCTTCGATCAGTTGGTGCGGCGCTTGTTCGGTGCAAAATCATGAAGCCCGCGGTCGTAGCGCGATCGTTGAGTGCCCTTGATCGATACGACCTGTGTGCCAGTGTAATTACGCGCTGAGCCAGCGCCCGATCGGCCTTAAGGCTTCAGTGTGGTCGCATACTACCCGAAGTGTTGCCGTGATCGGAATGGCCAGCAACAACCCCATGCCGCCCCACACCCATCCCCAGAAGAGCAATGACACGGTAATCGCGACCGCATTCAGACGCAGCCGCCTGCCCACCAGCTGCGGCGCGATCAAATTCAGCGCGAAGACGTGAATGCCGGTCAGTACCCCGGCGATCAACAAAAACCATCCAATCGTTTGCCATTTGGTAAGGGCCAACATAAATGCGGGCAGCCAGGCGAGCACCGCTCCGATGTACGGCACCATATTTAAAACGCCAGAAACAATACCGAGCAGGATCGGATAATCCAGCCCCAAAACCCAGAAAAACACGCTGCTGAACGTGATCACCATCAACGTGACCACACTCATCCACAGCACATAGTCGCGAAGCACAATGCGCAAATCTTCCAACATCTCCTTCACTTGCGTACGCCGCGAAGCAGGAAACAGCTGCAGCGTGCCATGCCAGGCTTCGCGTTTTCCCGCTAGCATGAAGAAAACCAGAAACGGGACGAACGTGACTTCCAGAAACAGCGCGTACAACGATCCGATGCTGCGGATGATCAGGTTGCGGACGATTCCGGTATCGCGCGGCGGCTCGAATTGCGGCCTGGTTTGACCGGATTGTGGCGGTGTTCCGTCCACACCGTGTTCGATTCCGCTGATTTTGCCTTCCACGGAACTGGCCGCTTGGCGCAGCATGCCGCTATATTTCGGCCAGCTTTCGGCGAAGTCCGATGCTCGCGACCATAGCCCATAACCGACCGCGGCAATCACCGCGCACAACAAGAGCACCATGACCATGGAGCCGATGGTGCGCGGAATGTGCCAGCGCTCCAGATACTCGACCACCGGATCGAGGCAGTACGCGAGAAGAATCGAAAGCACCAGCGTGATGACTACGCCCTGCGCATAATAAGCGAAAAGCAAAATAATGGCGCCGGCGATCACACGTAAACTGAAGGTCGAACCGGCCAGGCGAGCGTATTCCTTCGGCGGATTTTCGGTTGTTTGCAGGTGGGCGTCCATCGAATTCAGACATTCAAGGTAGCACACCATGCAAGGCCCGAATTCGCGTTGTGCCGCGAAGTTTCCAGAGACCAACGGCGCTTGCACTCGATGAAGCTGCTCGACGCTGTGCTAAACTTTTCTGTGGGAGTGCGCCTCCAGCCGCGGCTATATGAGCGCAGGGTTGTAAATGCAAACCCTGACACCCATACCAACGAACGGTTTGCAAGTACCACCCGTTCCCTTATGAGCAAAAAATTTTTTGGCACCGACGGCATCCGAGGTGTCCCCGGAACACCGCCGCTGGACGACGCGACGCTGTACGCGGTTGGTCGCTCAGTCGGAATTTACCTGCACAAAAACCATTCCGCACCGCACGCGCTGATTGCCATGGACACGCGCGAATCGGGGCCGCACATCGCGGCCATTCTCGCCGCCGGTTTGCGGGATTCGGGAGTGCCAGTGACCTTCGCGGGAGTGCTGACCACGCCGGGAGTCGCCTGCCTGGTCCGTCAGAATGATTTCGACGCTGGCGTGGTGATTTCCGCTTCGCACAATCCGTTTCACGACAATGGTGTAAAACTTTTTTCCCACCAGGGGATGAAATTTCCCGATGCGGTCGAAGAAGAGATCGAATCGGAAATTGACATCTCCCTCCACGAAGGCAAAATTCCCGCAGGCGCCAGACTTTCCACCGATGATTCGCTGCATTCGCAATATTTGGATTTTCTCCGTAGCCGCTTGCTGGATGGCGCAAACCTGGAGGGTTTGCGAGTGCTGCTGGATTGCGCGAACGGTGCGGCATACCGGTTGGGGCCGGAACTATTTCGTTCTCTCGGTTGTGACGTAGTCACCATAGGCACGGAGCCGGACGGCAAAAATATCAACGCAGGCTGTGGTTCGCTGCATCTGGAAAAATTGCAACAGAGAGTTCCGGCGGAAAAAGCAGCGCTTGGTGTGGCCTTCGATGGGGATGCGGATCGCGCGTTGTTTGTTTCGGCCTCGGGGAAAATCGTGAACGGCGATGGAATTCTGTTGGCCGCCGCCCGATTCTTGAAAAGCGCAGGCAAGCTGCCTGGAAACCGCGTGGTGGCCACCTCAATGTCCAATTTGGGATTGGAGCGCGCCCTCGCCGCAGACGGTACCGCCATGGCCCGGACCAACGTGGGCGACCGCTACGTGCTGGAAGAAATGCTCAAGAGCGGCAGCGCGTTGGGCGGTGAACAGTCCGGGCACATTATTTTTCTGGACGATTCTCCCGCAGGCGACGGTTTGCTGACGGCGGTGAAAGTAGCGTCACTGGTCGCAATGCATGGAAGCCTCGACGCACTGCTGGATGGCCTGAAAGATTATCCGCAAACCATCGTGAATGTGAAGGTAAAGAGCAAACCGCCCCTTGAAAGGGTTCCTGAAATCGCGAACGCGCTGCGCGAGGCAGAGTCGGCACTCGGCGAAAATGGACGCATCGTGCTGCGTTACTCCGGCACCGAACCGCTGGCGCGCGTGATGGTCGAAGCCGAACATGAGGCGGATGTGCAGCGGTTTAGTGAAGCGATCGCTTCAGCGATTCGGGCGGCCATCGGAAGTTGAGAAACAATATTCTGCCGGCGTGAGCTTGCACATGCTTTGGTTTTCGTCTTCTCCCAAAGAATGGAGGAGCCGCCGGCCGCATCTGTGAGATTTTGTAGGATTCTGGCGTCCCGCCATCCGTTCCAAGGGGTTCCCGCTCGCCTAACTCCCATTGTTTCAATCGAATCAATTCAAAATGCCGCCGAAATCGACGCTGGCATCCGACTTGCACTCTACTCCTGCAAATAAAAATATTGGCTTCCCGGGGTGGCCGGAACACAACCTCGACTGTGTTCTGGTTTTGGGGGGTCAGTTGACAGAAGGGGGCTTGCACCGGCCCCCTTTTTTATTTCTCATAGCGCCCGCCGAGCATTGCCAAGAGGTCGCTTCCTGGCAATCCGTGAACCCAACGCCGTTAGGCTTGCGGTACCAGTTTCAAACAGCCTTCACCTCCCAGACTGCAATCCAGTTAGTATGTAAGTACGTCCATCGCTTTCGTCTGGCGGCCGCCATCACGGCGCGAACATCAGACAAGCGTTTCGAGCTAAGCGTTTCGTAACCAGTGTCTTCAGGGGAACCCATGAGCCTACCTGATCAGGCGTGCCGTACAGCTCAAAACCTCCAACCCTTTGCTTTCGCTAAATCGCCCGGTCGCGCCGAACTGTCCTTCCTTCGCCGTGCGTTCGTCTTGGCGCTGGTTGGTCTGGTGTTTGCCGGCAACCTGCGCGCTGACACCATTTCCGGGACGGTCAATGACCCTTCCGGCGCAGTTGTCGCCGGTGCGCGCATCGAGATTACTGGTAACAACCTCTCCCAGCCGCTCGTTTTGATGTCGGATGAATCCGGTAAGTTCTCCGCGGCCAATTTGCGTGCTGGAAGATATTCAGTCCGTGTAAACAAGGAGGGTTTCGACGAATCGACGAGCGCCGTTGACCTGCACGACACCGCGAATCTGGAGCTAAAACTCACGATCGCCTCGCAGCAGACCAGCGTAAACGTCACAGAAAAAAGCACGGGCTTGGCGAATTCAGACTCCGTGTACCGCCAACTTCGCGATGTCGGCCTGGGCAATACCTATCACTGCGAAAAATTCACACTCACCCTCGACGTGGGCACTTTCGAGCTGACCTCCGGAACCATCACCGTTTTAAACGCTGTAAACAATTTTCAAACCGGCGCCATCTTTATCGGTCAGGGACACTTCACGCTCAAGCCCCTTATCCACGTTGACATTCAGGAGATGATCCGGCGCAGCGGCAAACCAACCGCTGAGGAAGACTTCACTCAAGTAGTTTTTCGATTTACGCCCGGTTTATACCCTCAGGTCGCGGCTGCATTTGGCCCCAGAGTCGAGACGCCGCACGAAGCCACAGCGGCCTGGAAGAATTGGAAGAACCAGGTTCGCCACCGTCACGAAATTCCGGAAGGATTCACGCAAGAGATTTTTGAGCAAGAAATGATCGACAATGTGGACGCCGACGTGCTCGCGGCGATTTATAATCCAAAACACCCGCCCTTTTTCAACGCATATATCCTTGGGGCGCACCACAAAGACCTGCGATTTTACGTTCGCTCCCGTGTCGGCGCCATTCCGCAACTGGATTCTCCGGAAGAAGTTGCTCTCGTTAATTTCAATGGCGGTGGAATGGAGGACGGAGTCTGGTACTCCGAGCACCTGGCTGCGGAACTGAACGCACAAACCGCGAATTCGCTTGAGGACCGCCGGCTCTTCGCCACGCGGCGTTACAACATCGAGACCGTGATCGCCAAGAATAATCATCTTTACAGCAGGGCTATCGTTACGTTTGAGCCGCTGGTTCCTGGCGAACGCTTATTGAAATTCGCCCTGCTCCTTACTCTCCGCATCACGCGAGTCAGCGATCAAAATGGTAAAGACCTGCACTTTATCCAGGAAAGCAAAAAGGAAGATGGTTCGTTCTACGTGCTCCTCGACGAAGCGCCCGAGATGGGCAAGGAACATTCCATCAGTATCGAATATGTCGGCGACAGAGTTCTCTACGACGCGGGCAGCGGAAGTTACTACGTTGGTGCGCGCGAGTCCTGGTATCCCAATCTCAACGGATTCGGCGAAAAGACCCTGTACGATCTGACCTTCAAGGTGCCGCGCTCGAACCTGGTTATCAGCGTTGGCAATCTCGTGGGCCAATCCAGTGAAGAGGGCTTTGCCGTTTCTCATTGGGTTACTCCGACGCCGGTGGCCGTAGCTGGCTTCAACTACGGCAAGTACGCAAAAATCGAGATGCCCGATACCATCACTCACTACAACATTTCCGGATATTACCTTTCTGAGTTACCGAGCAATCTGAAGCAGTTTTCAGGTGTGGGTTTTTCCGGCAACGCGCCAGCCTCTAATATGCAGGCGAACGCCCTGGCTGCGATGTCGCCCATCTCGATGACCAAATACGCTTTGGATCAAGCGCGCGCGCAGATGCAGGTCTGCACGCTGTTTTTCGGCAGAGCGCCCTACGACCACATTGAAATCACCGAACAGCCGAACTTCAGCTTCGGGCAGTCGTGGCCCAACCTTGTCTATCTGCCGATCTCCGCCTACATCGACTCCACTCAGCGCTGGATGTTGTTCGGCCGCATCGATTCAAAATTCAGCGGCTTCGTTCAGGAGGTTACGCCGCACGAGGTGGCGCACCAGTGGTTCGGCCACAGCGTGGGCTGGGCGTCTTATCATGATCAGTGGCTTTCGGAAGGCTTTGCGGAATTTGCCGCAGGCTTATTTTTGCAACAAGCGATGGGCCCTAAATGGCACAAGGATTATCTCGATTTCTGGGAACGCCAGCGCGTCCGCATCCTAGAAAAGAACAATTTCGGCGTTTCGCCCAATGACGCCGGTCCGTTGTGGCTAGGACTGCGTCTGATTTCACCGCGCTCTGAACAAGCCTACCAGGGCGTGACGTACTCGAAAGGCGCTTACGTCCTGCTCATGCTGCGATCCCTGATGTATGCCGACCAAGCCGAGGGCCAGCGCGACCAGCCTTTCATCGACATGATGCACGACTTTATGGAGAGTCATCACAACTCGAATGCCTCCACCGAATCATTCAAGGCCATCGTTGAAAAGCACATGCCCAAACGTCTGGATTTGCAGCAGAACGGGCGGCTGGATTGGTTTTTCGATGAGTGGGTCTATGGCACCCAGGTACCCCGCTATCATTTCAAGTATGACGTGCTGCCAGGCGACAAAGGCAACATCAAAGTCCGCGTCGAAGTCACGCAAAGCGAAGTAGACCAGAATTTCGCGATGTTCGTGCCCGTGTTTGCGGATTTTGGCCAAGGCTGGGTACGACTCGGCCAACTGGCTTTGCTGGGCAATTCCACGCGGGCCGCAATCTTCAACATGGATCGCCAGCCCAAAAAAGTCGGTCTCAATGTTTACAAGGACGTTCTCGAACGCTAACAGCGGTCACTTTCATAGCGCTGGCTAGCTGCGGATCACCAAAAAAAGTGAGCCGCCGGTGGGGGTGCCGGCGGCTCGGGCGTGGGGGTCGGAGGGAAACATCCTGAAGATCAATTTCTAGGGCGCTTGACGGTCACCCTCTGCGGGGTCTCCGCTCCCGCCGCGCTCAACAGAATCAAAACCATGCAGAGGACCAGACTTGCGATCACCACGTTAGTCTCCGCTTTGCGGCCGGCGCGAATCGTCCTGGTAGCCGCCCGCAACAGGAAGGAGTATGCGACCCTCCTTCGATTCGGTCACTAGCCCGTAGGGTTCATTTCCAGGAGTACCCGCCGCCAGTACCTCGGTACTCAGGTAACCAGCAAAAACGCCTGGATATTCCCACCTTCCCGGGTCAGGTTGCGGCCAGCCGCTGCCGCTGCTAAAATTTCTGATTTGTCGGGTCGTGGCCGGCCATTCCGTGCTCAGCCAGCCGCGCTGTCTGCTCATCCCGTCAGTGATTCTTCGTGTAGCCCTAACGAGGGAAAGCTTTACTGCAACAAATGGAGTGCCGACCGAAAGGGCCGGCGCTGGTATGGACCTCGGATCGCCTCACTCCGGCGACTTCATATCGGCACGCCAGAAGATAGATACAGTCTGGAAAGTGAGGGCGTGTGGCAAAGTACGATGTAGCGATTATCGGCAGCGGGCCGGGCGGCTATGTGGCAGCAATTCGTGCCGGTGAACTCGGATTGAAGACCATCGTCGTTGAGAAAGACCCGTTCCTGGGCGGTACCTGCCTGCACGTCGGTTGTATCCCCACCAAGGTTTTGCTCCACCACGCCGATATTTACGACCATTTCAAAAATGGCGCGGAACTGGGATTTGAGGTCAGCGGCCTGAAAGTGAATTGGGCCAACGTCATGGCCCGCAAGGACAAAATCGTCAAGAAGCATGCTAAGGGCATCGAGTTTCTTTTCAAGAAAAATAAAATCGAATTTGTACAGGGCTGGGGCCGCTATGAAGGACCAGGCAAAGTCAGCGTCGAGAAAGACGGCAAGAAGACCACCATCGAAGCATCGAACATTTTAATGGTCAGCGGCAGTGAAGCCCGCTCACTTCCAGGCATGGAGCCGGATCACAAACAAATTTTGACCAACCGCTCGATCCTGGAACTGCCGAATATTCCGAAAACTTTGATCGTGGTCGGAGCCGGTGCGGTAGGCGTCGAATTTGCCTCCATCTACAACTCGTTTGGCACCCAGGTGACCATCCTCGAAGCCTTGCCGCGCGTGGTGCCGGTCGAGGACGAAGAGATTTCCGCCGAGCTCGACAAATCCTTTCGCAAGAAAAATATTCTAATTCAAACCGGTTGCAAAGTGGAAAGCGTCAAAAAAGATGCCAAAGGCGTGACCGTTTCCTTCAGCGATAAAGACGGGAAAAAACAAACTCTGCAGGCGGAAAAGCTTTTGCTAGCCGTTGGTCGCAAACCCTTAACCGAAAATTGCGGCCTGGAGAAATCGAAAGCAAAGCTCGATCGCGGTTTCCTACACGCCGGCCTCAACATGGAAACCGAAGAAAAAGGTTTGTACGCGATTGGCGATATCGTAGCCGGAATGCCGCAACTGGCTCACGCCGCAATGATGGAAGGCATCATCGCTGTCACGCACATCGCCGGCCAACCCACGCAGCAGATTCGCAAAGACCGCATTCCCAACGCGACATACTGCGAGCCGCAGATCGGCTCCATCGGCCTCACGGAAAAACAGGCCCGCGACGCCGGATATGCCGTGAAAGTGGGCAAGTTTCCCTTCGTTGGAAACAGCAAAGCCACCATTCTGGGAAATCATGGCGGCTTCATTAAAGTCGTCAGCGAGGAAAAGTTCGGCGAAGTTTTGGGCATTCACATTATCGGCCCGCTGGCCACGGAAATTCTTGCCGAGGCTGCGGCCGTGCTGAACCTCGAAGGCACCATCGACGATTTGATGAATATGGTCCACGCGCATCCAACCGTATGGGAAGCCATGGGTGATGCCTTCGCGTCGGTCCGCGGTTTGCAGATCAATGTCTGAACCATGAACGCTTGCTCGATCGTCGATCTTGGCCTGATTCCATACGCCGAAGCGTGGGAATTGCAGAAGCGCGTCGTGGCAGCGCGCAAGGCTGGAGCCATCGAAGATGTGCTGCTGTTTTGCGAGCATTCCCATGTAATCACGCTCGGCCGGAGCGGCAATCGCGCGAACCTATTGGCCAGCGAAAACATTTTGCGGCAAAGAGGCGTCGAATATTTTGAGACCACGCGCGGCGGCGATATCACCTATCATGGGCCGGGACAGATCGTCGGTTACCCGATTTTGAATCTGGGCGCGATCCGCCGCGATGTAGTCTGGTACGTCCGCGCGCTGGAAGAAGTCATGATTCGCACGACGGCGGACTTGGGAATTGCTGCGCGTCGCGAGTCCGGCAAGACAGGAATTTGGGTGGACGCGCAGGAGCGCATGGCAAAGCAAAGCCCGCAGAGTGCGCAGAGAACAGAAGAGACGGCGGAAAAATTAGCGGCCATCGGAGTCCACATCAGCAGGTGGGTTACATCGCATGGATTTGCCTACAACGTCTCCACCGATCTGCGCTACTTCGAACTGATCGTGCCCTGCGGCATCGCCGGCCGCAAAGCCACGTCGCTCGAAAAATTATTGCAACGAAATGTTTCGCTTGCCCAGATTCGGCCGCTGTTGGCGAAGCACCTTGGCGAAGTTTTTGCTTTACCGGTTCGAACCGCGCAACCTGCGGAGCTTTTCGCGCAGCTCGAACAATTCGAACAGGCATTGCCGGTTTCCGCTTAGAATTCGCTGCTTTGCACCGGCGCAGCACAGATTTTGGGAGTCGCAATGAACAAAGAACTGACGCGGCAGCAATATCTGGACCTGTATTACTTCATGCGGCTGAACCGCGCCGTCGAAGACATGATGGTCAAGCTGTTCCGCCAGAATAAAATCGTCGGCGGATTGTATTCCAGTCTGGGACAGGAAGCGGTTTCCGTCGGCAGCGCCTACGCCCTCGAGAAAAAAGACTGGCTGGCGCCGATGATTCGCAACATCGGAGCTTTGCTGGTAAAGGGAGTTCCGCCGCGCGACATCTTCATGCAACACATGGCGAAATACGATTCGCCCACCAAGGGCAAAGACGGCACCAGCCATTTCGGCGACCTGGAAAATCTGCACATCGTCTCTCCCATTTCGATGTTGGGCGACTTGATTCCAGTGATGACCGGCGTCGCCATCGCCGGTCGCTATCTCGGTCAAAAAATTGTCGCCATGACCTGGATCGGCGACGGCGGTAGCTCCACCGGCGTTTTTCACGAAGGCCTGAATTTTGCGGCAGTACAGAAAGCCCCATTCGTCCTGGTTCTCGAAAATAATCAGTGGGCGTATTCGACGCCCGTCAAGCGCCAGGTTCCTATCGAAAATCTTGCCGACCGCGCCAAAGCCTATGGAATTCCCAGCTACAGCGTGGACGGCAACGATGTCGTTGCGGTCTACACCACGGCCAAAGAAGCCGTGGATCGCGCCCGCAACGGCGAAGGACCGATCCTGATCGAAGTGAAAACTTTCCGCCGCCTCGGCCACGCGCAGCACGATCCCGCGGAATACGTTCCCAAAGAAATGCGCGCCTACTGGGAAGCGCGCGATCCCATTCTGCTGTTCGAAAGATTCTTAACCGGCCAGAAATTGCTCGACGACAAAAGTAAAAAAGAAACCGAAGAGAAAATCGAAGAGCTGCTTTCAGCCGAGCGCGACTTCGCGGAAAACTCGCCCATGCCTCCCGCGGAATTTGCCGAACAGGGCGTTTATTGCACCGGCGATGATTGCCACAAGGTCGTCCCGAAATGGCAACGGCCCATCGCGGAAGTAACGCCGCCAAAATCGAGCGTCGCAGCGGTGTGGACCGTGCAGGGATTTGGCAGCGGCAAAGGTTCCGGCGGCGGCAGCGCCCCGATTCATTTCGGCGATACGCTGAAGCTCGAAGAAAAAACCGAATCGGCCACGGCCAAGAACTCAAAGGACACCGAAGTCCCCGAAGCGGTTGCGGAAAACATCGAGGCCGCCGCTGTGAAACCGGCGAAAGTTGCTGCGAAAGTTCCATCCAAAACCGCGGCGAAGATTCCAGCCAGGATTCCGGCGAAGGCTCCGGTCAATGCCCGGGCAAAGAGTAAACCGGCGCAGAAAAAATCCGCCAAGCCGGCGATCGTTCCCGCTAAATCCGCGAGAAAGGCTGGGAGATAACCATGGCTACGGCGGTCAAAGAAACCAACCCCAAACTTGCGGCTGCGACACAAGTCACTTTTCTCGAAGCCATCAAGCAAGCCATGTATGAAGAAATGGAACGCGATCCAGCGGTGGTGCTGATCGGCGAAGACATCGGCGTCTACGGCGGCGCGTTCAAAACTAGCGAAGGTTTGCTCGAACGCTTCGGCTGGGAGCGCGTGATCGATACGCCGATCAGCGAATCGGCCATCATCGGCGCGGCTTGCGGCATGAGCTATCTCGGCCTGCGTCCCATCGCCGAAATGCAGTTCATCGACTTCATTGTGTGCGCGTTTAACCAAATTACAAATTTCGTCGCCAAGGGGCACTATCTGTGGAACGCCCCGGCTCCGATCGTCATTCGCGGGCCGTCCGGCGGCGGCGTGCATGGCGGGCCCTTTCATTCCGCAAATCCCGAAATGTATTTCGTGCATACGCCGGGACTAAAAGTGATTTATCCATCGACGCCATACGACGCCAAGGGATTGTTGAAGTCCGCTGTGCGCGACAACAATCCAGTGCTGTTCTTCGAGCACAAATTTCTCTATCGCCGCATCAAGGAAGAATTGCCGACGGAAGACTACACCGTGCCCATCGGTAAAGCCGTCGTCCGCCGCGAAGGCAAACATCTCACCATTATTTCCTATGCCGCGATGATGCATACCTCTCTTGAAGCCGCCGCCGATCTCGCGAAAGAAGGCATCGAAGCGGAAGTCATCGACCTGCGCACGCTGCTGCCACTCGATGAAGAAACCATCCTCGCTTCCATAAAAAAGACCAACAAGTGTCTGGTGGTCCACGAAGACACCAAAACCGGCGGCATCGCCGGCGAAATTGCCGCCATACTTTGTGAGCGCGCCTTTGGCGACCTCGACGGCCCGCTGATGCGTGTAACCGCGCTCGATACGCCGGTGCCCTACGCGCCGACGCTCGAAGAGTACTTCCTCCCCAACAAGGAGAAAGTCCTCCACGCAGCGCGCACGCTGGCGAAGTACTAGTCTTTGTAGCGGCCACCTTCAGGTGGCCATTCGACATGCTGGGAAAGTACTAAAATAAGTGAAGCCAAGGAACTGGCGTTGACATGAGTTTTGAGTGATTACTGAAAACTGATTACTGACAACAGTCGTAGAGAATTTGTTGTATTTACAGGAGACTCCAATGGCAGCCGATGTCGTAATGCCCCAGATGGGCGAAAGCATTTTTGAAGGAACCATCACTAAGTGGCTGAAAAAGCCCGGCGACAAAGTCGAACGCGACGAGCCGCTGTTCGAAATCTCAACCGACAAGGTCGACGCGGAAATCCCCTCGCCCACCGCCGGCGTGCTGAAAGAAATAAAAGTTAAAGAAGGTCAGACCGTGCCCATTAACACGATCGTGGCGACGATCGATGGGGCCGGTGCGGCAGCCGCTGCCCCCGCTCAAACCGCGCCCGCGCCGGCCGCGAAGACCGAAACTCCAAAACCAGCTGCGGCAGCAGCGCCGGCCCCCGCGCCACGCCCCGGGCCGGTTGCCGTGCCTGCGCCCCAGGCCGCTCCCGCCGCGTCGGCGGCAGCATCCGCTCCCGTACGCGAAGGCGCACGAATTCACAGCTCGCCTCTGGTTCGCCGCATGGCCAAGGAACATGGCATCGATCTCGGCGGAATTCCCGGCACCGGCGCGGGCGGACGCATCACCAAAGAGGACATCGAGGCCGTCATCGCGGGCGGAAGCGGTGGCGGAATTCCATCGCCATTCACCGAGCCCGCCGCGCGGCCCTCGGGAACGGCCGCTGCCTATTCGGAACCGCCTGCTCCCGCTCCGTCGCGGCCGGCGGCCATGCCCCCGCCTCCCGTGGCCCCGGCGCCCTTGGCCGGCCCAGGCGGAACCTCGGCTCACGGCACGCAATACGTTCCGGCCCTGCAACTGGGCGTTCCGCGCGAACGCCTGTACTTCGGCAATTACGAAGTGCAACCGCTCTCCGTCATGCGCATGCGCATCGCCGAGCACATGGTGGCGTCCAAGCACGTTTCTCCACACGTGTACTCGGTGGACGAAATCGACATGAGCAAAGTCGCGGCATTACGCGCCAAGTCCAAATCCGAATTCGAGCAGCGCTACGAAACCAAGCTGACCTTCATGCCATTTTTCGTGAAGGCTGCGGTCAACGGCCTGCGGGCATTTCCCACTTTGAACGCCTCACTCGATGGAACCAACGTTATCCTGCATAAGGAAATCAACGTCGGCATCGCGGTTGCCCTCGATTGGGGCCTGATCGTTCCGGTGATCAAGAACGCCGATGAAAAGAACATCCTCGGCATCCAGCGCAACATGAACGACTTGGCCGAGCGCGCGCGCACCAAGAAACTGCGCCTGGAAGAAGTGCAGGAAGGAACATTTTCAATAACCAATCCCGGAGTTTTTGGCGGCTTGTTCGGATTGCCGGTCATCAGCCAGCCCAACGTCGGCATTCTCGGCCTCGGCGCCATCGAAAAGCGCCCAGTGGTCATCAACGATTCCATCGCCATCCGCTCCATGTGCTACGTCACGTTGAGCTACGACCATCGCGTGGTGGATGGCGCGGTCGCGCACCAGTTCCTGCACAAAGTAAAGGACACGCTGGAAAACTGGTCCGAGCCGCTGGTGTAAGAAAGCGAGGAATCCTTCTTCGATCGCTCGTCATCACTAGCCGAACAACGCGCTTCGGTTTTAAGTTGTCGCTGATCTCTAATCACTATACGTTCACTGCAACTGTGCCTTTCAGCTTCGGCACCCACGCAGCGAAAGCACCCCTATCCAAAAACTGAATGTTCGCTCGTTATGTTCGGGCTGAAGCTTATATCCGTTACCGCCGCGAATTTCGATTGTCAGCGCTTGGCGATGCCATCGGCGCTATAGATCCACTCGTCGCGAACTGCTTTTTGGGCATAACGCAGCAGGCGATAGGCGATAGCCGGTGCTTGCGTTGTTGGCAGGTTTGTTATCGCGTCCATAGTGTGCATCCAGCTGGGAAACGGATGACGCGTGGTGCTGTTGGCCGCAAGCAGAAGTTCTGGAACGCGCACGCGTCGTCGGCATTCGCCGGAATTCGTGGATGCTGGGGATTATTTGGGAACTTCACGACATCATAGTTGCCATCCGAGCAACGCATCAGATGAGACTGCGCTCCACGCCTCATCCGGCGTATCTGCGCCTGCAGCAGTAGCCGTGTATCGTAACGGTACGGTTTTGAGAGAGCGATATTCGGGAAGTACGAATGCGAGCGATGATTCTGGTAGGGAAGCAAATTAGAGAGATTTGGGAATTGGCTTGGCAACGGCCTCACAGTGCGCGCGCCGATTCGATAACTCATGCGGGAAAAAATGGAACTGGCCCGGACACCTGCCCGGGCCAGTCCAACCATGCAAGATCCTGCTAGCGTTTCTTCTTTTTCTTGGCTGCTTTCTTGGGCTTACTCTTCTTGGCGGCTTTTTTTGCCGGCTTTTTGGCTGCCTTCTTCGGTTTGGCCTTTAATGCTGCTTTGGCCGCGGGCTTTTTTGCCGCTGCCTTCGCAGCCGGTTTTGCTGCCGGTTTAGGCGCCGCTTCCTCGTCCGCATCATCGTCAGCAATAATCAATTCTTCCTCTTCGGTTTCCACGATTTCATCGGAATCGCCGGCTTCCTCTTCTTCCAGCGGAGACAACTCCGTCTCATCGTCGAAATGATCCTTTTCGAAATCCATTCCATCCTCCCCTGGGAGAAACTAGCCCGACGTATCGGGGCCGGGCACAGTACGAAACCGTAGCTCGCCCAGCAGCTTACTTTCGGTTTGGTACCGTATTCAGCGGGCAATGTCAAGGATTCTAACCGAGAACACGAGCGATTTGCGTGGCAGGCCGGAAATTTTCACGGATCACAGGGCAATGGGACACGCCGCGGACGGCAAAAAGCACCAACAAAACCATAATCAAGCGCCGCTTTTTACGGCGTTTTCTTGCTGTGTGATGCCGCAGACGCAGTATTTACGCCGGAACTGGTCTTCTTCTTGGCCGTGGAACGCTTGCGTACCAACACCGTTTCCGGGGCGCCGCCGATGGTATATACGCGAAGAACCATGCCCCGGCTTACCCGTGCCGTCTTCAACCCGTTCCATTTGCGGAGCTCTTCCGGGCTGACACTGAACTGGTCGGCGATGCCCCCCAGGGTGTCCCCCTTACGCACGCGGTAACGCACCAGGCGGCTCTTGGTCTCGGCCACTGGCTGCGATGCCGGAATGATCAGCTTGTCCCCGGGGCTAAGCACGTCGGTGCGGCCCAGGCTGTTGGCCGCGGCGATAGCTGGAGCGGTCACGTGGTATTTCTTGGCCAGTGATGTCAGGGTCTCGCCCGCTTCCACGCGATGCCGCCTCCAACTGACCCACTTCTCCGGCGGGATGTCCGCGATCTCCGCCGAAAATTTCTGTGCCGTGCCCCTGGGCAAGCGAAGCTCGAAGCTAGGGTCATCCGGCGTGGCCATTCTTAAAAGCGACGGATTCAAGGAGCGAAGAGTTTCGGTGTCCACGTCAATGGTCTCCGCGACCAGACGCAGGTCAATCGCGCGCCCGGGTTTTACCATGTCGGTGGGGACCGGCTGGTCGAGCTCGGTCTGCACCCCGTAATGCGCAGCGTCCTTGGCGATCAACGTCAAGGCCACAATGATGGGAACATAATTCTTGGTCTCACGCGGCAGCACGTTGCGGCGGTATAACTCCCAGAAATCGGCGTAACCGGTTCTCTCGACGCCTTTCTGCACATTGCCGGGGCCGCAGTTGTAGGCGGCCATGGCCAGATACCAGTCGCCAAACAGGCCATACAGATCGCGCAAGTGCTGCGCCGCCGCGCGCGTAGCCTTTTCCGGGTCCTGCCGCTCGTCTACCCACCAGGAGCGCTTCAGGCCGTACTCATTGCCGCGCCAGGGCACAAATTGCCAGATGCCACGCGCGCCGGCACGCGAAAGCGCCAGCGGCTGAAACGCGCTTTCCGCCTGCGCCAGATAGATCAAATCCTGCGGAACGCCTTCTTCCTTGAGCACGCGGGAAATCATGTCGCGATAACGGCCGGAGCGCCGCAAGCCGGTCTCGACAATGGCCTTGCCGCGCGGCGTCTGGAAAAAGTTCAGGAACGAAAGCACTTCATCGTTTACCGTGAGCGGGAGGTCGTGTGAGGCAGTCTTGGCAGCTTGCTCCGCGCGGTCCTTCAGGCGGGGATCGACCGGGAACGTCATCTCCGCAACTTCGTCGATGGGAGCGGGGACAGCGGGCGTTTCCTGGAAGCCGTCGCCGGCGCGGAAGGCCTGCAATTCGTAGGAGTAAACGGAATCCACCACGTGGCGGAACAGTTCGCTCAATCGCTGATTGCTGTTCGGGTCATAGCCGCTTTCGAGCATCCAGTCCACGGCATCATTGAAATCGCGGCGGGCGGCGTCCAGGTGGCCGGCTTTGAAGTTCTGCTCGCCGGAGGCGAATTTCTCTTCGACCTTGGCCATCAGCAGGGTTTTGCCGTCGGGAATCGCGGAAAGCAAGGAGACCGGAGCTTGCTGGTCGCGGCTCCATACCGGCAGGGGAGCCAGTTGCAACGTGATTTGCGGACGAGCAGAGTTCTGCGTGGCTATGCTTGCGGGTTGCGCGGCCGTGGTGAGAATGGGTTTGTTGACCGCGGCTTCCGAGGCAGCTGCAAACACAAACACCGCTGGCGCCAGACCAAGCAACAACAATGATGTGCACCAGAGCCGCATGCATTGATGTTACGGAGCCTTCCCGCTGCCGGTCAATGGATTCGCGAACGCTCGGTACTCCATTGGCTATAGCGAGCGCAGAACAAGACTCTGTCACTCAATCGAAAGAATTCTGCCGGCTATTCGGCCAACGCCGGTACCGTTGCTTCCCAGCCCTGTTGCTCGGGAAGCAGCGACTTTACCAGGTCTTCCATCTCATGGGCGCTGACAACGTCTTCCGGATAGTTATACACGTTGAGGTCAAAAACCACGCCAAATGCGGCGCGTGCATTCTGCAGCTCTTCCTGCAAACGGACCGCGACGCGCTTCCCGTTCGTGGCATCGGTTTCGGGCAACACCACGCTGAAGACTTCCGGCGAAAGGCGGAAGATCGAATCGGTGGGCCGCAGACGGCGCGAAAGCGCTTTTGCAGTGGCGCTGCAGACCGCGGCCATGTCCGGGTTTTTGGCGCCCTTGTTCACTTTCAGCAGCACCAGCGACAGCGTCTTCTGCATGGTCATGGCGCGCCGGAATTCCATCGTCAGGCGGTCCCAGAATTGGTTGGCATCGGGCATGGAGCCTAGAAGATCCATGTTGGCCTGGTGCTTGAGTGCGATGTTGCGTTCCAGTTCGCCCAGAATATGCTGCTTCAGCTTGCGCACCGTGCGTTGCCGCTCCATAAGGTAGCTGACAAAAAGCAATGTGAGCGCGCAAAACCCGAAGAACGCTACGCGCATGGTCCATTTGCCGCCTTCCGGGTGAACGAAGACCAGCGGATACATGAAGGTGGCCAGACCGCCCGCAAGCACGAGAACGAAGACCACGGAAAGGACAGTCAACTGAAGCTCGCGGCGCTCCAGTTTATCGAGCTCTTCCCGGTTAAGTATCGTGCTGGCGCTCATGAGATCCTGCTCTTTCTCCATTCCGAAAACGCCGTTTCACGTGCCAGTGATGGGCCGGTGGACCTTGGAATCTCCCCATCGTGGAAGGAATGAGCGCGGGAGGCAATAGAACCAATGCGATCTGGTGCGGAAACGGCACTAGGCTGTGGCGCAGAAATAGCGATGCAAAGCTAGACAAGCAAGAAGGTTAGGGGCGAAACCAACAGGTGAATTTGGAAGGCAAAAGGAAGCATTGAAAATGTAGCAAAAAAAGAAAACGGGCCGCTCGATTGCCCGAGCTGCCCGTTTGAACGAGTTTAAAGCGGTTTACAGAGGCTGAACGTTCGAGGCCTGCAGGCCCTTGGGGCCGCGGACGACTTCGAATTCGACCGCTTGGCCGTCATTCAGCGACTTGTAGCCATCCGCCTGGATCGCGGAAAAATGTACGAATACATCTTCCCCGGTCTGACGCTGGATGAAACCAAAGCCTTTGCTGGCGTTGAACCACTTTACTGTTCCTTGTTCTTTGCTCACTTCGTTATACTCTTTTCGTTGAAAAAGCTATTTGGTGCCCCGCAAACCGAAACCGTGGTTTCCACCGACTTGCGATGAATTCCTGAGGGTTCCGGCCGTCTTCAGCTGGTTTTCTGTGTTACCGTTCCAGCATCAGAGTTTGCAACTTTCAAACCCTGAAAACCCGGTGTGCGGGCACAAAAAAAAGGCCGCGAGTTTGACCCGCGACCGCTTCACAACCTCAAAGGCGATACAAGAGCAACAAACGCAAAAAGATGGTATCAGTGGATCGCGAGAAAAGCAAGAGAATTCTTAGGGATTGGTAAGTACAGGACTCAGGATTACCCGATCGCCTCCGGTTCTTCTCACCTTTAGGCAGTTTCCGCCCGGCGCCGGCTACCCCGATTCCTTTTTCGGGTAACTGCCCTGCAGAGAGTTAGCAGCGCACAATTGTAACTGCAGATTACAAAGGACTTAGGACGGTCCGTGTAGCGCTGAGTCGGTTGTCAAAGAGCAAGAAGCGCGAGTCCAGCTCGCCTGTAGAACAAAGCACATTGTCTGGCCGATCGATACGATTTTCAATAAGAGGGAATAATGAGTAAGTTATTAATTGAACGTGCGTAGGAAGTCAAAAGTGTGTTGCAGCCCCCGCCTGGAGATTCCTCGCTACGGTTGGAATGACGAATCTGGAGATTGCAAATTCAGCGCAGAATGCAAGAAACTGGAGACTCTGGGCAAATGGACGGAAATAAGGTACAACGCCAGGCACGATCAGGAAGAGAGTGGCGTGACGGAGCGAGTGAGCTCGAGGGTGAATGGGCGGACGGCGGATGGCGGCAAATGACGCGACGAGTTCGGCGAGGGGATTTCGCGTACTGCGGAAAGAGCTGGAAGAGTGCACGGTCGTGCAATGTTTCGGGCGCCTGACGAGCGAGAATGTGCCGCTGTTGAGGGATGCGATGCGCGAGGCGTGCGGCAGAAAAGGGCCAATCGTGCTGGACTTGAAGGAAGTTCCGATGATGGATAGTTCGGGGCTGGGCGCGGTGGTGACGCTGCACGTTTCGGCGCGGACGCGGGGCTGCAGGCTGGAAGTGGTGAACGCGAGCAAACAGATATTGGAATTGTTCAGCGTAGCGAACGTGCTGTCGTTGTTTGAAGCCACTGGACGCTGCGGCGGCAGGTTGATGTGAATTTGCAGTTTTCCGGAGCCAGGAATAGGAAATCCGTTCGGAAGTGCAGGCGCTGGTACTGAATCCCAACCACAAGGCAAAAGCAAACCCAAGACCAGGTTAAAACTTCGAACCTGGGCACTCTCTCCGAGTTTCTCTCATTTCCTAGAGGTGCCATCCGGGCCCACCCGCCAGTATCTGAAGTTATCGGAACAGGTGAAATGCGTTCAGAATGAGGGAGCGTTCTGGAGCGCGGACGGGCGCGGCGTGTTAATCGCAAGTGTCACGCGGAAAGGAACGTCGGTTATTTTGCACGTTGACCTGAACGGAAACGCGCGCGTTCTTTTGCAGACTCTTAGAGCGATGCTTCCCACTCACGGAAGCGGCGCTCGAGTTCCCACTGTTGTTGGGCCTTTTCGCTGGACTTCAGGAAACTCGCGCAGGATGCGGACGGTTTTTTCGCGCCCAGTTGATCGTGCGAACAAGCTGAAACCGTTGGCGTGAATCTGTCCGGCGCCGCCCATAGGCTTACGCCAGGCAAGAAAGCGTGTTCGATACTCGTGCGGATCATCTGCTTCAAGTCCATGTAATGCAAATCGTAGGTCTGCACCGCGCGTACATATTCGTGCGTGAGATCGATGCGCGACACGCCTTCGTCGTCCGAAGCAAGCGCGACCGGCACACCAAATTGCCGGTATAGCGGAAATGGATGATCTTTTCCGCTGATGCCGAGAATCAGATCGTTGCTGCTGAGGCTGATTTCGACCATGACGTGCTTGGCGGCCATTTCTTTCAGCAGTTCGTGCGGGCGATCTTCGTACATAACGTCGACGCCGTGGCCGATGCGTTCCGCCGATGCTTGTTCGACCGCCAGGCGAACGTGGCAGCACAGCCCTTCATAAGGGACGAGGCCGGGCGCGATCTCTCCCGCATGCAGACTGATATGAACTCCGGGATAGAGGGGATGCAGAAATCTGACCATTTGCATCTGCACGGCGTAATCGTTCATTGAGTTGTAGCCGTCTTCCGGCATGACCATGTTGATCCCCACGAAGCGCGGATCGGCCATAACCAGTTCGAAGCAGAAAATGGTCTGCGCGAAAACCTGTTGCTTGGGAAAGCCGCGCAACACCTGGCAGAGATAACCTAGTTGCACACGACAGCCGGCACTTTCGTCAGGTTGGCCACAATGCTCGCGTTTGGTGCGTAGCGCCACGGCCTCATCCAAGGCCTCCTTTGCCGCGGAGATGTCCGCACCCAAACCCTTTGCCAGCAGCGCATTGCGAAACTTCGAAAAATCATCCATCCATCCGATTTCGTAGCCGGCTTTCGCTGCATGATCGAATTCGGGCGTGTGCATCAGCTCGAGGTATTGCTCATTCTGGCGGCCGGCGCGATCGGCCACCTCATCGAGCCATTCGCCCAAATGCTGGTGTGACGTTCCGCCAAATCTCGCAAAGGTGCGAAAAAATTGGTCGTGGCCGGTCACTCCCGGAGATGGAACAAAGCCGCGCATCGAGAAGGAGTCGATCAAATCATCGTAGAGAACCTGGTCCTTATAAATGTCCGCTGTGAGAATTTTTCCGTCGCCACAGACGGGAGATTCCTGTCTCTCAGGCTTCGAGAAAACGGATTTTGTCCCTTGTAGAGCGGATGGATCGAGGCAGAGATGGTCGTCGGCAGCCGCGCGAATCCAGGATTCCGCGTAGACCGCGCCGCTCAGATGATTGTGCAGGTCGGCGCCCTTGGGCATCTTGAAAAGAAAATTGCGCAACTGCAGCGGATTGGAGCGCGCCGCCGCTAAATTCAACGAAGCACGCCGTTCGAGCGGCGTCATGCCGGTTTCGGACGGCTTGGCTTTTGTCTGTGCCTGCGAGGATGCAACCAGCGCGAGCAGCGTGGCGAGCGTGACGAACAATTTTTTCAGGCCGAACATGCGCAAGAGACTCCTTTCTTCATCGAAACAGTTCTTTGCGTAGGCCGACGCCGCAACTTTTCTTTGCCAACTGCGATTCTTGCGTACACTAGGTGCCTTCCATTGGCTGTGGTCCGCGGTTTCGGGAAAAGAGAGCATAGCAGGGCAGCAAGACCGCGGAGGGAAAAAAGTACGCGCCGCTTTACGGCGCGTTTGACAGTGGAATGGTGCGGACCTATATTGGCGGACCGTTTTTGAATTCGAAGGAGAAGCGATTGCTGGAGCGCATTTTCCACCTGCAGGAAAACCAGACCACGGTGCGGCGTGAGTTGTTCGCGGGGCTGACCACGTTCATGGCCATGGCCTACGTGGTGGTGGTGAATCCGCGAATTCTTTCGGAAGCGGGCATGCCGGCGGATGGCGTGCTGTTCGCGACCTGTTTATCGGCTGCGCTGGCGACATTGTTGATGGGTTTGTGGGCGAACTATCCGATTGCACTCGCGCCGGGCATGTCGCTCAACGCTTACTTCACGTACTCGGTCGTGATTCAACGCGGAGTGCACTGGCAGACCGCGCTGGGCGTGGTATTTCTTTCCGGCGTTTTGTTTTTGCTGTTGACGTTAACTAAGGTTCGCGAGCATATCGTCAACGATATTCCGGATTGCCTGAAACATGGGACCGCTGCGGGCATTGGGCTGTTCATCGCTTTTATCGGGCTGCGCAATGCCAAGCTGATCGTCGCCGATCCAGCGACGCTGGTCGCTTTTGGGAAAATTTCTGAGCGCGAAGTCTTGCTGGCCATCGCAGGATTATTGTTGACGGCCATTTTGATGGCGCGGCGAGTGAGCGGAGCGATTCTGATCGGCATGCTGTTGATCGCGATGGCCGGAATTCCGCTGGGAGTGAACCACTGGCCCGCGCACTTATTTTCGCTTCCCCATCCTTCCGGAACATTTTTGAGACTCGATCTTGCCGGCGCCGCGAAAATCGGTCTCGGCGAACTGATCTTCGTCTTTTTCTTTGTGGATTTGTTCGACAACGTGGGAACGCTGGTGGGCGTTTGCGAGCAAGGGAGATTTTTGCGCGACGGGAAATTGCCGCGCGCCAGCCGCGCGTTGCTCGCCGATGCCTTCGGCACGATTGCAGGCGCGCTTACAGGCACTTCCACTGTCACCAGTTATATCGAAAGTGCAGCAGGCGTCGCGGCGGGTGGAAGAACCGGTTTGGGCAACGTAGTGATTGCCGGGCTATTCGTGGCAGCAATGTTTTGCGCGCCGCTGGTGGCAGCCGTGCCCGGTTACGCTACCGCACCTGCATTGATCCTGGTGGGCACGCTGATGTGCGGTTCCGTTGCGCGCGTGAAATGGGACGACTTCACCGAAGCATTTCCGGCGTTCATGACGGTCATCGCGACACCGTTGACGTTCAGCATCGCAACGGGACTGAGCCTTGGCCTTCTGTCCTTCACATTCCTGAAAATCGGCTCAGGACGATACAAAGAAATCACTCCGTTAATCTGGATTTTGTCGGCGCTTTTCCTTTGCCGCTACGCGTTTATGAGTGGCGAATAGCTCACGGTCTCATGCAGCGTTCGCTGAATTCCATCGAGCCATGCATTTTGAAAATGTGACGCCCGATGAAGTATCCGATGAATGCGCCCACCGCGGTATCGGACACAAAGTGTTCCCTGCCGGTGTAACGCGTAACCGAGACAGCAGCAGCGGTGGTGTAGGCCAGAACCTTCACCCAGGTGCGCGGATATTCATGAGCGATCACCGCGGCCATGGTCCACGTAAACATGGAGTGGCCCGAAGGAAACGAGGTATTCGTTGAATGATCCTGAAAAAATCTACCGTGGCCCGCGCCTTGGTCGGGACGTTCGCGTCCGGCGATCAACTGCATTCCGAGGTATACCGGATAGGCGTTCAGGAGAGCCTCGCCGGTGATGAATCCAGTTTCTCTGGCGTGGGCATTATCCGTAAGCAGGCCGGTGAAAAATATTGCGCCTGCGGCTGCTTCGGTCCCGTACAGCCCAACGTTTGAAATATCGCGGCTGATGTTTTCGTTGTCGCGCGAAACAATGCCGATAGTGTGGCGATCGGTGGCCACCAAAGCTGTCGTTCCCAGGAGGAAAGCTGCATCCCACTTGAGGTTTTCGCGCCGCAATGGCCCGGCGTAAATACTGCCCTGATCACGAGCCAAGCGTTTCAGGATCCGGCGAACGGTCCAGGGTTCTGAGGACGAAGAACTGGATCCGGATGCAGCAGACGAGCCATTCGACTGGGATTGTGGCAGACCTTCACACAACTCAACCGGGAGAAGCACGCAGTGATCGGCCGCATAGGAGCCAGCAAGGAAATGCGCGGGCCGCGGCAAAGCCGGTGGCGCAAAAACTTGCGCAGGTAAGGAAGCTCCGAAACACGGCAGCAGAACCAGAACAATAGCGCGAACCGCAAGACCGCATACCCGGGATGGCCGGCACATGGCACAACTCTGCTTTCCGGACCCGGACCCGCGCTATACTTGAAAAAATGTATTTGAGCTGCGAAAGCTACTGAAACGAGGCCACCGCGGCTTGCTGGTCTTCGAAAACTTCGAAAAGGCTCAACACCCTTACCAGTTTAAGAGTCTGCAATGCGAACTTTGAAGGATTCAGAAGCTTCAACGAACCGCCCTGCTGTTTGGCCGCCGTCAGATAACGCACCAGCAGCCCGATTCCACTCGAATCAATCATCGGCACCTCCTGCAAATCCAACAGGAACCGCGATTCTCCAGCGTTCACCAGATCCTTCAACGTTTCATTGGCGCGGTCCAGCGACGCTCCCAGGTTGAGTTTTCCCCGCAGCTTGATTATTTTCACCTGGTCCTGTGTGCGTACATCAATTTCCACTGGCCGCTCCTTTGAACCGAGCCCCTGACTCAAGCCCTTGACTCATAACGGGATACTTGCGTGGGCGATTTCCGTCTGTTACAGTGCGCGCTCAAATTAGAAGAATGGCGACAATTTTGCAAGTCGGTCGAATCGGCCACCACGTCCCCGCAGGCCGAAGCCACCTGGCGGAGATGGTGTTGCCGCTGTCACCGCACCGAGACCCTGATTGAAACTTGACCTCACGGCATTTTCTTGTGAATTGCTTGGCGCGCAGGAACTGATTCCGCGTGCGCGAATTATCGCGCGCGTCGTCGCTCAATCCGTTGCCGGCAGCTCGGTGAACATCTATACCGCCGGCACGCTCGCGGGAGCAGAAGTCTGGATTCCGCGTGCCTGGAGCGGCGAGCAAACGGTCCGCGGATCTTCGGTGCCAATCAACTCCGGAACTCTAGCCGAACTGGCGGCGCGGCAAGAGCCGGTCATTTTCTCTGACAGCCATCTTTCGCGCGAAGATTACGCTCATCTGGATATACGCCGCACCCTGCGCTCGCTGGCCTACTTACCGCTCGTGTGCGGCGCTGGTCTGGTCGGCGTGGTGGAAATTCTCTGTTTTGAAAATGAAATAACCGACGCGGAAATAGCGGAGCTGCACGAAGCGGCAAACGTTGCAGCGTTCGCGTTGAACGCGGCTCATCGCTACGAAAGTGAGCGCAATGATTCCCTGGCTTCGATCAGCCGCCTGACACAGCTCTACGACCTGGAAAAGTCTTTTTCGTCCACGCTCGAGATGGATGAGTTGCTTCCGATCATCGGCGACAAATTTCGCGAAGTGATGGAATGTTCGGCAATCAATTTATGGCTCTTGCGGGGCGACGAGAGCCTGGAGCTGATGCATCAGTCGGGCTTTGATCCGACGACGCCGGCAGCCAGCGTGCAAAAACCGGGCGAAGGAATACCCGGCAATGTTTCAGACAACGGCGAAGCTGTTTTAATAGTAGGTCCAGACGACCCGAGGCTTGGGGCTCGCAGCGCTGCTAGCGTGCCGGACGGCGTTTCGTCGCTGATCGTCGTCCCAATCATGGACCGCGGCGCACTGGTTGGCGTGGTTGAAGCGATCAATAAACTCGACGCTACACCCTTTGATGACGATGACGTTTTTGCGCTATCAAACGTCACCGAGACTGCTTCGACGGCGCTGCATAATGCCAGCCTGCTGATGGCCGAACGCAAAGTTGAAATTTTGGAGACGCTGGTCACCGTCAGCCACGAAATTACTTCCACTCTGAATCTGGAGCGCATGCTGCAGACCATCGTAAACGCTCCGCAGGCGGTAATTCCTTACGAGCGCGCGGCAATCGCTCTGGAGCAGCGCGGCAGATTCAAGCTCAGCGCCGTCACCGGACTCACCCAGGTAAACGCAGACGCGCCGGATATCGCACCGTTGAACGGCATTTTGCAATGGGCTGCTCTGGCGGAAGAAATCGTCAATGTGCGCCAGCACGGTGATGAAATCAGTAGCGATCGCGAGGAAACGCGCGCCAAATTCAAGCAATATTTCGCGGAATCCGGCATGCGCGGGTTTTATGCGTTGCCTCTAAATGACGACACTGGGCGCGTCGGAATCCTCAGCCTGGAAAGCAGCGATCCCGATTTTCTCTCCGTTGTGCACATCGAATTGCTGCAAGTGCTCGCCAGCCAGGCAACTGTGGCTCTGCGCAACGCGCAAATGTATAAAGAAGTCCCGTTCATCTCCGTTCTTGAACCGGTGCTGGAGCGCAAGCGCAAGTTCATGGCCATGGAAAAGCGCCGCCGTTCCTTGTTTCTCGCGTTGGGATGCGTCGCCTTGTTTCTTTTGGTGGCCTGTCCGCTGCCGTTGCGCATTGACGGCGATGCAGTGGTGGCGCCAGGCCGACGGGCTCTCGTGCAGCCGGAACTCCAAGGCGTAGTCGCCAAAGTTCTGGTGCATGAAGGTCAAAGCGTCCAACGCGGCGAAGTTTTGGCAGAAATGGAAGCGTGGGATTTACGCTCCGCGCTTGCCGAGGCACAGGCGAAATTGGAATCGTCCATGCTGCAGATGAATCATGCCCTTGCCGCCAACGACGGCAGCGAGGCGGGCGTTCGTCGCGTGCAGGGCGATTACTGGAAAGCCGAAGTCGCGCGTGCGCAACAAATGCTGGAGAAAACCCAGCTGCGTTCTCCAATCGATGGCGTAGTAGCGACTTCGCACGTTGAGAATCTCACCGGGCGCAAGCTGCAATTGGGCGATTCCTTCGCCGAGATCGTGGACACATCGCAAGCTACTGTCGATCTGGCGATTGATGACAGCGATGCCGGCTTGTTGAAAGAGGGCCAGAAAGCGGTTGTGAAGCTGAATAGCTACCCTACGCGCACCTTTCACGGCAGCGTGCTGATTGTCAGTCCGAAAGCGGAGCTTGTCCAAGACTCACCCACTTTTTATGCCCGGGTCGCGGTCTCTAACGCCGACGGCGCCATTCGAACCGGGATGGAAGGCCGCGGCAAAGTTCGCACTGGATGGTATCCCTCGGCGTATGTAATTTTCCGGCAGCCGTTTTTGTGGACCTATTCGAAAGTGTGGTATTGGCTGGGCTGGTAGCACAAAGGCCCTTTTTAATTGGGTGGAGGAAGAGTATGCGGAGTTTTATCGCATTGTTCGCTTTTGCTGCTGCGCTTATAGCCGGGGGATGTGGAGGTACCGAGCCCGCTGCTTCCGCAGTTTCCAATGGTGTCACGTCTCCCCCCTCCGCTTCTAAAGTCCCGCCTTCAGTGGAACCGGCGGACACATCATTCCTGGTCGCGGGTCCCATCATTGTGGAACATCAGGTGGAAATTACGGCCCAGCGCGACGGCTTTCTAGCCAAGGTTCTTTTTGATGCGCCCTCGCGCGTCAAGGCCGGAACGATTCTGGCGCGGCTCAACGATCAGCAGGTTTCCGCGAACCTGGAAGCAGCGCGAGCGAAATCCCGCAGCATTGCCGCGGATCTGAAAAATTGGCAGTCCGAGGCCGAAGTGCTCAAGGCCGATTACGGCCGTCAGCAGAACTTGTGGAAACTGGGACTGACCTCGCAGGAACAGTTGGAACACGCCAAATATAAAGCCGAGTCCGACCAGTGGGACATCCAGCGTGTGCAGGAAACGCTCAATACCGCGCATCAGGAGGAACGTTCGCTGGAATTGGAGCTGGAAAAAACCAGAATTACAGCGCCATTCAGCGGACTGATTGCCCGTCGCTACGTGCGCGAAGGCCAATCCGTGAGCAAGGGCGACCGCTTGTTCTGGGTCACCGCGGAAGCGCCGCTGCTCATGCGATTTACCCTGCCAGAGAAATACTTTGGCCGCGTCCGCCCTGCGCAACAATTTGAAATTACCTCGCCGGATGTTCCAGGCGAAAAACACGCCGCACGCGTGAAGCAAATCAGCCCGGTCGTCGATCCATCCAGCGGCACCTTCGAAGTTTTGGTGGAACTAGCCGGCGACCGCGGAGGTTTGCGGCCCGGCATGACGGCCAGCCTTAAGATCGAGAATACGCGCTAGACATCCATGAATCTTACGCAAGCTCTCAACGCGGCGCTGCCGGAGATTCCGGCACGAATTATCTCGCGCCGCTGTCCGCGCGTTCCTCCGGACGCAGTTGCGCAAGAGCATCTCGAATCAGGTCAACCGGTGGTCCGTGTCCTCGTGCCAAGCCAGGAAGCTATGTACCGGTTTCCTCCGCAAAACTGGGCGCTCATCAAACTGTTCGATGGAGTCCGTACCTATGACGACGTCGCCCTCGCGTATTCCGAGCAACTCGGCGCAGTTTACGGCGTGGATGACGTCCGCGAGTTCGCGGCTTCGCTGGAGACCTTGGATTTTTGGTACAAGACGCCCCAGGAAAAAAACATTCTGTACATGCAGCAGACTGCGGAAGGCCGCAAGAAGCTCCTGAAATCCAGAAAAAACCGCTACGGCGATCTGTCTCAAATCATGTTTCCAGCAGTGAATCCGGACCCCTTTCTCACATGGCTTCACCGCTACACTAGCTTCATCTACACCTGGTGGTTCACGTTATTCACGCTAGGTCTATTTGCGGTGATGGCCGCTATCACCGTCACCCACTGGTCAGAAATCGGGCGTGATAGCCTGCAGTTTTTCAATTTTACGAAAAAGAGCTGGGCCGACGTCGGAGTCTTCTACATCCTGGCGGTTGTCACCATGTGCTGGCATGAAATCGGACACGGGCACGCCTGCAAACACTTCGGCGCACGCGTCCCGTCCATGGGCTTTTTGCTTATATATTTAACTCCGGCGTTTTACACCGATACCAGCGAGGCAGTCGTCAAGGCCACCAGTACGCAAAATTTCCTGATTTCTCTGGCTGGTGTCTGGTCGGAACTTCTTATCTGTGCCGTCGCAACCATCGTCTGGTGGGGCACACCGCCAGACACCACCGTTCACTCTGTCGCTTATATGCTCGTGCTGATTACGGGGATCGCTTCGGTCATGATCAACTGGAATCCATTGATCAAGCTGGACGGTTATTACATGCTCTGCGAACTGATGGAGCTGCCAGAGTTAAAAGAATCCGCGACTTTGTATGCCTCGGCATGGGTGAAGCGCAACATCTGGCGCCTTCCCGTGGAAGTTCCCTATGTTCCAAAAAAACGCCGGCTGGGCTATGCCGTCTACGCGTTGCTCTCAGGCGCCTACAGTTACACCGTACTTTTTGTGCTGGCGCGTTTTGTGGGCAATATTTTCCGCAATTTCAATCCCGATTGGTCGTTCATCCCAGAACTCGGCACTGCGGCGATTATTTTCCGGTCACGCATCAGAATGTTGGTGAACTTTATGAAATTAGTCTATCTGGATAAGAAAGACCGCGTGCACGCGTGGCTCGGCTCTCGGCAATTTCTGGCAGTCGCGGGTGTGCTGTTGGTGTTTCTGATACTGCCCCTCTGGCGCGAATCGGTACTGGCCCGCTTCGTTTTGGAGCCGCAAAATAGCGTAACTGTTCGTGCCTCCGTCCCAGGAATTGTGGACGCCATCTACTCTCAGGAAGGAAGGTACATCGTCGCAGGCGCGCCCATAGCTAGTCTCAGGAACCTGCCGCTTGAATCGAAACTCGAATTGAGTACCGCGGATTACAAAGTGGCTTCCATGCGGGCCACGTCGGCGGAGTTTCGATACGCGGACGTGGGCGGCGCGATCCAGCAGCGCAATCAGGCTGCCAAGCAAAGCCAAAATCTCGCTGCGCAGGCTGCACATCTGACCCTGCTGAGCCCAATCTCCGGCATAGTGCTCACTCCCCGGCTGGCCGATCGCCAAGGGGCTTATCTGCCGGAGGGCGCGGCGCTGGCCGAGATTGCCGACCTGAGCGTCATGCGTGCCCGCATCTACGTCTCAGAGTACGACGTGAGCAAGGTCAAGGCCGGAGCCGATGCCCGCGCGTCGGTTGAAGGCCGCGCACAGAAGTGGACCGCCAAGGCAATCGACGTGGCGCCGGTTTCTTCCCTTGCGGACCCAACGCTTGTTGAATCCACAAAGTACAAAGGCCTGATTCCGCCCAGTTTTTATTGTGTTCAGCTGCTGATTCCTAACTCTGATGGCGCACTCAAACCCGGAATGAGGGGAACCGCGCGAATCTACGGTCGGCGACGATCATTGCTTGCCCTGGGCTGGCAGACCATTGCCCATTTTTTCGGTCGGAAGCTTTGGTAAAAGAAAAAGGCCAAGTCGGTTGGGCGGGACTTGGCCTTTCGCATACGGCGTTCTTTACTTCAACAAAAATTAGCTCTTCGAAGCTGCCTTCGTGGCCAGGTTGGTCTTGATCGCTGCTTTCGCAGCCAAGTTGGTCTTGATCGCCGCTTTCGCAGCCAAGTTGGTCTTGATCGCCGCCTTTGCAGCCAGGTTCGTTTTCTTAGCCGCTTTTGCCACGAGGTTGGTCTTGATCGCTGCCTTTGTAACCGGCTGAACCTTGGTTCCGGCAGTCCGCGTGGACTGATCGTGCGAGATTTCGTTCACCAAATTCGCTTTCTTGGCGCTCTTCAGCGTGCTAATCAAGCTCTTCTTTTCGATTGACATGTAATCCACCCGCTCCTCTTAAAATTTTGTTTTGCCGCCGACATTTATCTTTATGCAGGAAGCGTGCCAAAGTAAGCCCGCGGCGCAAGACCGCTCCTCTGACAGAAAATACGGCACTTAAGTCGATCCAGGCCAGTTCTACGGGCTTCCCAGCGGTGATTTTTTCATCCATGGTTAAAAATTGACCCTCGGTGGGTTAATTTTTAACCGACTTCGGCGCCCGGGAACTATTGCAACCTGTGTTTCCGACACAAATATTTCATCCGTTGCGCGTCGACCTGCAGCAGCGCTGCCGCCGCGCTCTTTTTTCCGGCCGTCCGCCGCAATGCCGCCGTCAGATACGCCACTTCAATCCGTTCCATTTCGGCATCGAAGTCCACGCCCTCCTCTGGAATCAGGATGGCCTCCTGCCCGCTGGCACTGTGCCGAATCAAGTTCTGGGGAAGGTGCTCGGCCGTAATATTTGGCCCGCCGACCATCACTACCAGCCGTTGAATCAGGTTTTCCAACTCCCGTACATTCCCAGGCCACGGATACTCCTCCAGAATCTCCAGAACCTCGGGTTGTACCGTCTTGAGAGGCTTCTTTGCGGCCGCGCAATAATTGCGAAGAAAGTGGTCCACCAGCAGCGCCACATCACCGTCTCGATCGCGCAACGGCGGCACCAAAATGGGCACCACATTGATTCGGTAGTAGAGGTCTTCGCGGAATTGCCCCTTGCGAACCAGGTCTTCCAGGTCGTCATTGGTAGCGCAGATGAGCCGAAAATCGATTCTCTTGGACGAGCGCCCACCCACACGCTGCACCGTCCGCTCCTGCAGTACCCGCAGCAGCTTGCTCTGCAATCCGGGGTTCAGCGTGGTTATCTCGTCCAAGAACAAAGTGCCGTTTTGCGCTGACTCGATCAGCCCGGCGCGCGCCGTATCGGCACCGGTAAACGCACCCTTCTCATAACCGAAAAGTTCCGATTCGATCAGCGATTCCGGCAGCGCCGAACAATTCAGGCAAATGTACGGCTGACCCGCCCGGTCGCTTGACTGCACAATCGCGCTGGCGATCAGCTCCTTCCCGGTTCCGCTTTCTCCACGCAACACCACTGTCGTATTGCTATCCGCTACAGCTTGAATCGTTTGATACAACTTTTGCATCGCGGAGCTTGCGCCAATCAGCGAACAAAACGCTGATTTGCTTTCCAGTTGCTGTACAACCCGCCTGCCCTCCAGTTCGTGCGCGCGTTTTTCGATGGCGCGGGCCAGCACGATTTGCAGTTCCTCGTAATTCACAGGCGCAAGCACGAACTCATCCGCTCCCGCCTGGCTCGCTCGCAACGGCAAATTGTGATCGCGCGAACGCGTCATCGCTACCAATACAATGTCGTCGCGAATCGCGCGAATCTCCTGCAGCACCTCCACGCCGTCACGCGCGCCTTCACCGACGCTTTCCATTTCAAACAGCATGGATTGCAGCGTCGGGTCCTCGACTGCCTCCTTGATGGCTTGTTCGGTATCCGCAAGCGTTGCGCGGAACGCCGGCAGCAGTCCGCGCCGCATTTCTGGAAATGTGGAAGGGTCGGCAATAACCACGGCCACCGAATAAACTTCGCCTTGCGCTGGATTCATTTCGATAGCCATGAGTAGAGGGGCGCGATTATAAAGGAACGATTTTCCGGAGCAAAGTCATTCCGCTTCGTACCCCCATATTGCCCATCATTGAACCAAGGATTTTCTGTTTACGTAATTCCCGCTTCGATTTAGGTTGGTAGGTGTGTCAGGTTCCGGCCAGTGAGGATGATTGTGATTTCCGAAAACCAACCCCCACAAAAAAGCCCCTTCAAGAATCCACTTGTATACTCGTCTCTCCTGATTCTGGTCGTCGCCGCGTATGTAGGATGGATTCTGTTTTCGCGCCATCAGGCAAATCGCGCCTACGAGCAGCGCGCGGAACAGGCTCGCGCGCAAAAGCAACGCGAAAATGATCAGGCAGCCATCGATCAACTCGGCGGCAGCGAGCTCGCCATCCAGATGCTCTATGCCACGCCCCGTATTCATCGCGGCGAAACCGCCCAGATTTGTTACGGCGTGGCCAACGCCAAGACCGTGACGCTCGAGCCGCAGTCCAGCCAGGTATGGCCATCGCACAACCTCTGTGTTGATGTAAAGCCATTAAAAACAACGACTTACAATTTGGTAGCGACCAGCGGCGACGGCAAAAGCGTCTCCCAGCAGGTCACCGTTGAGGTCCGTTGAAACCCTAAAAACGGTGCTTGTTCCCGCAATTTCTCCCCATCTATACTTAGTACTGCGCGGGGGCGGCTTACAAATCCCTCCCCCGCGAATCTTTTTTGGTGAAGGCTCATGTCCGACCCTATCGCAAAGATCAAAAGGAAGTTGCAGGACGAAATCGACCAACTGGATCACGAGTTGAACGTGGATTTGCCGAAGGAAATTGCGGTGGCGCGCGCGCACGGCGACCTTTCCGAAAACGCCGAGTACAAGTACGCCAAGGAGCGTCAGAGCTTCGTCAATGCGCGCATCGCTCAGCTAAAAAAGCGCATGGGCGATTTGGGCATGCTGAACTTGACCAATATCCCCACCGACCGATCCGGATTCGGCTCCAAAATCGTGGTCATCGATACCCAGAAAGATGTACGCATCGAGTACAAACTGGTCAGCAGCGAAGAGGCGGACGTCGAGAACGGCCTGATCTCGACTACTTCTCCCATCGGCCGCGCGCTTCTGAATCGTAAAGTCGGCGACGAAGTGCAAGTCACCACGCCGGCTGGAAGCAAAGAGTTCGAAGTCGTCGAACTTCAGACCATTCATCAGCTGGAGTAAGCCAATCACCCGAGTAACCAACCAGCCGGTCGGGGCGTTTAATATTTGTAGGATCTTACGTCTAGGTGAAGCGGCATGTACTGGGGCCCTGGATCAGCACTTGGCTTGCTCGCATTAATCGGCTACGCCGTTTCAGTGTGCGGAGCGGTCATGCTCTGGGCGAACCGGCTCGAGGTTCCCATTTGGGTGCACGATGAAGTTGGCGCCGTGCGTCGCAAAGTCGTTCGCCACGCAGTATCCAGGCTGGGCCGCGGCCTGCGCGAAGAGATTTCTTGCAAAGCCTGTCCCACCTGCTTCAACAGAAGTTTGGCTCGCCCCTCTCGCCGGAGAATCAACCGCGGAGCGATCCTCTTGGCAATTGGCCCGCTTTTGTTTCTCCTCGATTTCCTTATCTGAATTTCGTCTTGTCCTGCCGGGGTAGGTATGATGTGCGAATGGCCGCTCCGCTATCATTGTGGTCTCTCCTCATCGCCTTGCAAATCTTTCACCTGCCTGTTCCTCCTGCTGCACGATTGGGTTCCTCTCGGCAATCTAAATAACGTCTCGGCCTTTCAGAAGTCGACCACGGTGCCGCAGGAGCTTGCCTCACTCCTGGTTCCTTCTATTCCAGTGATTATCGGCTTGGGGTTTACATTCTTGGCCAACAGTCGTGGTCCCAGCCTCTGGTTCCGCATCATTTGTTCCGCCGTATATGGGTTTCTGCTTCTCGGTGAGCTGGAAGCCTGGTGGATTCCTTACGCGTTCGGCGCCAGCGAGGAACGCGTTGCGCGCTATCGAGCGCTCTTTGCGGGGACACATTC
>Ga0210406_10000651_pt1 | contig 46761 bp, 35 predicted proteins | sample IncBWC30MmetaG_FD_155454 | JGI IMG/M metagenome (GOLD analysis project Ga0210406, IMG submission 155454) | Forest soil microbial communities from Barre Woods Harvard Forest LTER site, Petersham, Massachusetts, United States - Inc-BW-C-30-M | ecosystem: Environmental > Terrestrial > Soil >...
GGGTGCCGCATCAGCCGCGTCTGCCGCTCGCTACGCTCACGGGCGAGGAAATGCAGGAAGCGGTAGCCGCCCACAATATGGCGCTGGTCGCGATTCCGCCGGCGACCCCCGATCGCGCCCCTATCTGGTATCACGGCGATACCCACGTGCTGGCAGCCGATGGCGATATCAAGGAGTTGACCCTGTGGCTGGATGGCCGTGCCGAACAAGGCTTGGGTATGGCCGAAGCGGCTGCGCTCAGCCTGCCTGCCGGCGTTGAGGCGAGCGCTGTCGCGCTGTACAAGAGTCAGTATCGCCTGGCCTTGAATTTGAACGTCAAGGTGCAGAAAAACAAAACTTATACATTCACGAAGTTCATTGCTGCTTCGCGCGCGGACTGGGGCGCCGATGCGAAGGCCGATATCACGCTGGCGACGGACGCGCGCAAGGCCGGCTTCGACGCTGCTCTCGAGCAGCATCGCGCCGCCTGGCGCGATCTATGGCGATCCGACATCGCGATCGACGGCGATGCCAGGGCACAGACTGCCGTGCATTCGGACCTGTACTATCTGCTCGCCACCTCGACTGCCGACACGCATTGGCCCATGGGTGCCTGCGGTCTGAGCACCGGTTATACGGGGCATGCGTTCTGGGACAGCGATACGTGGGTATTCCCAGCCTTGCTGTTGCTGCATCCCGAACGCGCGAAATCGCTGGTGATGTTCCGGTCATTCACGCTTGCCGCAGCACAGGGGCGCGCACAGGCGCGCGGACTCAAAGGCGCGATGTACCCTTGGGAAGCCGACGCGGAAAACGGCAGCGAGCAGACGCCGCATTTCGCCCATGTGCTCGGCGAGCGCGAGATCCATGTCAACGCCGACATCGCCATCGCGCAATGGCAGTACTGGCTGGCGACGCACGATCGCGACTGGCTGAAAAAATACGGCTGGCCGGTGATGCGCAATGTGGCGGACTTCTGGGCAAGCCGCGCGTCCTGGAACTCGGACAAGCATCGCTACGAGATCGTGCACGTCACCTCGGTTGCCGAAAGCTACAACGACGTGCCGAACGATACCTTCACCAATGTCTCGGCACAAAAAGCATTGAACATTGCCGCCGCGGCCGCGGCGCTCGTCGGCGAACGCGCTGACCCGCATTGGGCCGAGGTTGCCGCGAAGCTGTATATCCCGTTCTCGGAAACCGAACAGCGTCATTTGGATTTCGATGCCGGCGTGCCACGCGAGCCGTTGGAAGGCAGCACGTTGGGCTTGCTGATGTATCCGTCGCTCGACTTGCCGATGACGGCGAAAATCCGCCGCAATGACTTCGACTACACGATGATCTCGGTGAGGGAAGGGCACCGCGAACCGCATGGCATGGGCATGGCGCCGGCGTCGATTGCCGCTGCCGCGGTCGGCGATGCACCCTTGGCGGTGGCCTGGCTGCAAAGCAACTTCACCAGCAATCTGATCAGGCCGCCGTTCAATGTGCGCTTGGAAACGGCGAACAACAACACCGGTTATTTCATCACCGCTTCCGGTGGTTTTCTGCAGAATCTCATCTATGGCTTCAGCGGGCTGCGCATCGCGGAGAAGGGTCTGGTCGGGGCCTATGCACCCGTGCTTCCGCCGGATTGGAAGTCGATGACGCTCAAAGACATTGTGTTCCGCGGGCAACGCTATGACATCACCATCGATCGCGACGCGGGCGGGCGGGTAAAACTGACGCGCAAGTCTTTGTGACCGCAACCAAGGGAGGTTAGATATTATGAAGATGCTCATGCTCCATGTGTGCAGCCTGACGCTATTGGCCGTAGGTGTGGCTCATTCGGACGACAACGCCGCAGCCGCCAAACCCGAGGACACGGAACAGTGGCAGCCCGTTCCGCCGATAGTCTCCCCGAGCGAAAATGCCGGCGCCGCTCCCTCCGATGCCATCGTGTTATTCGATGGCAAGAACCTGAATCAATGGGTCATGGCCAATGATCACTCGCCGGCCCGATGGCGTGTCGAGAGCGGTACGATGGTTGTCGACAAGGCATTCGGCAATATCGAAACCAAACGCCAGTTCAAGAATTATCAGCTGCATCTGGAATATCGAATTCCGGCGGAAATCACGGGCGAAGGCCAGGCACGCGGTAACAGTGGGTTGTTTCTCGCATCCACCGGCCCCGCCGACGAGGGATATGAGGTTCAGATTCTGGACTCGTTTGAAAACAAAACATATGTGAACGGCCAGGCGGCCAGCATATACAAACAGAATCCACCGCTGGTGAATGCGTCCCGCAAACCAGGGCAGTGGCAGAGCTACGATGTGGTATGGACAGCCCCCGCGTTCCGTGCCGACGGAACCCTCGAAACGCCGGCGTACGTCACGGTCTTGCACAACGGCGTGCTGGTCCAGAATCATTTCGGCTTGTGGGGTGAGACCCGCTATATCGGAAAGCCGAGCTACCGCAAGTACGATCGCGCAGCCATTAAACTGCAGTCCCACCGCGATCCCAGTGCGCCCATCAGCTTTCGAAACATTTGGGTGCGTGAGCTGAGCTAGCGGCCACAGCCGGCACTATTCATGAACACTCAGCGTACTCGTGGCCGGCTTCCGACCGAGCATTCGCCCGTTCGTGAATAATTCCGGCTAGACGACGTCCTGATAGGGGCTGTAGAGCTGCGCGTCGATGTCAGCGAACGCCCGCAGCTGCAATGTCCGCGAGTCATGGCTGACGGTCCACTGGCGCGCATGCCGAACGCGTTCTGCCGTGAGCAGCGCGGTCCGCGGAAGTGCCGGCAGCGACGCGGGCGGAAGAGGCGGCGTGTTTGCGATTTGCTGGTCGAGAATTCGCATGAGCACCAGCGGTCCCACCGAAAGTGCAACCGTGTTGGGGTGTTCGGCATCAACCGGCTGGAGGCGCTGACGCAGCGGCAGATCGAGTTCGACGCGATCACCGGTCCGCCACTCGCGCACGATGCCGGCGAATGTCCCCGGCACGATCGGCTCGGAGCTGCGCTTGCCGTTGACGGCAACGCTCGCGCCCGCGGCCCACGCGGGGATGCGCAGGTGTAGCGCGAAGGTGCGCGGCTGGGAGAGTTCCAGGCTCAACGTCACTGTGCTGTCGTACGGGTACGCGGTGGCGATAGAGGCGCGAGCAACGGCCGCGTCTTGTTTCCAGTTGATGCGGGCGGGGATGTACAAGTTCACGTAGATGCCGCGCGGATCGGTGAAGCAGGCGCTGACATGATAGTCGGCGGCCAGCATCGGCAGGGTGCCGGAGCAGCACGGCCAGCGGTCGGGATGGAAGGTCTTGTGCGCCGCGCGGGTGTAGTCCGAATAATAAAATGCGCGGCCGTCGGGCTGAATCGGCGTGGCGCCCAGTGCGCAGTTGTAGAGCACGCGCTCCATGCTGTCGCCGTAACACGGGTCACGCGTGATGCGCAGCAGGTAGCGCGTCAACTTGAAATGCGCGTAGGCGCCGCAGGGCGTCTCGAAGCTCTTATGCTGATCGGCCAGGCTGGCGCCGAGCGCGCCGCTGCCCGGGGCTACGAAATGTTCATCCGGCCCCCAGCCGCCGGTGGCGAAGCTTTGCGCGTCGATAAAATCGAAGCCTTGCCGAGCCGCATCGAAATAGCTGCTTTGCCCAAGCGCGAGGTAGGCGCAAGCCGCCGAACTGAGTGCATTGACGTGGCTATAGGCGTGCTTGCCCGGCAGCACATTGTCGCCGCGCGCGAGTGCGAGAAAAAAATCGTCATACAGGAAGCGCCGCGCCAGGTCGAGGTGAACCCGGTCGCCGGTGAGCCGCGCGGCCATAAATTGGTTTTCAGGCAGGGTGTAGCTTTCATCCCAGGCATGCTGGCTGAAATCCTCGCCGGCTTGCGCGTGTTCGTTGCGCGGCATGGCGTGCGGCGGCAGATACGGGGTTGCCGCCTGCGTGGCCCTGCTCAAGGTCGCGATGGCGCTGTCGTCGCTTGCGTAGCGCTTGGCGTCGATCAGTCCGCCGGCGAGCTTGTCGTAGATATAGGCCGGAAAGCGGTTGTCGCGGTAGAACTTGCCGTCGCCGTCGATGGTGGCTGCGAAGGCTGCGACGAGACGCTGCACTTTGGCGCGTGTCGGCTCATCGCCGCCGATGGCGTGATAGCGGGCCAGCGCACAAATCCACTGACCGAAGGTGGCCCCGGGCGCGAATGCATACGTGTCGTACCAGCCGCCGAGGTCACCGCCCGGTGCGGGCAAGCCAGCACGCTGCCGAAACGGGCGCAGCAGCGCGTCTTCATCGAGGTCCAACAGCAGCTGCCGATTCTCGCGCGCCTGGCGCTCGGCCGGCCCGGGTTCGAACTGCACTTGCGAATAGCCAAGTTCGATCAGCGGCGCCTGCGATTCCGCCGCCGGCGCGCGATGCGCACGGGCAGCGCCGATCGCGCCCAGCGCGCCGCCGCCCACCAGCAGCGCGCCTGCTTTGAGTATTTCGCGCCGATCGTGCTCAAATCTGCTGCGTATCACAAGGCCTCCGCGGCGTTACATGGCCCAATGAGTCGTCCAGGCTCAAATGGCCCACAGACTCAAATGGCACACGCGCTCAAATGGCCCACGCGCTCAAATGGCCCACGCGCTCAAATGGCCCACGCGCTCAAATGGCCCACGCGCTCAAATGGCCCACGCGCTCAAATGGCCCACGCGCTCAAATGGCCCACAGGCTCAAATGGCCCAGCCGGCGCGATACTCGCGCGTCAGATATTGATTTGCCTCCGGGACGTTGGTGATCAGTCCGCGCTCGCCGTCGTACAGGATCTTTTTGCCCTGGCCGGCGCGCAGCGCGACCAGACCCAGCAACATCGTCTCGGTGAGTTGCGCCGCATACTCGATCGGGGAACTCGACTTCGCCTCGCCGCGGATGGCTTTGATCCAGTTGAGCTCATGACTCCACGCGATCCGCGGGATGCTCTTGGGTACAGCGGCGGCCGCTTCCGTGAGCGACTCCGGAAACAGCCGAGGGTTGGCGCCGTAGGTGTTGTGCAGGAGAATGCCTTTCTCGCCGATGAAAATCACTCCGCCTTCGCTCGCCAGCACAACATCGTCCGGCAGAGCGTCCGGGCGCGGCGGGTAGATGCCGCCGTCGTACCACCACAGCTTCACGGGCGGCTGTGAACCACGCGCAGCAAATTGATAGTGCACGGAGGTTGATATCGGATACGACACCGGTATGCGCTGCACGCGGTTAGGCGGGGTGGCGGGATCGGTGTTGGCCGCCGGTGTGGTGCCCCACTGGGTCGAGGTTGCCTCGATGCTGGAAGGGTAGGTCAGACCCAAGGCCCAAAACGGATGATCGATGAGATGAGCGCCCATATCACCGAGCGCGCCACACCCAAAATCAAGCCAGCCGCGCCAGTTGAACGGGTGGTAGACGGGATGATAAGGGACATTCTCCGCAATCGGCCCGAGATACATATTCCAGTCCAGCCCCGCAGGCGGCGCACCGCCGCTGCCCATCGCGCCGGCGAGCACATCTTGCACATGTCGGAACGTCCACAGATTGCCGAAACCACCGGCTACGTCGGCCGGTGTCATGCCGGTCGGGCGCGGCAGTCCTTGCGGCCAGTAAACCACCGGGCGATTGGTCCACACATGCACCTCGTGCACCGGACCGATGATGCCCGCACCGATCCACTCGTTAATCAGACGGGCACCTTCGCTCGAATGACCCTGATTTCCCATCTGGGTGATCAGCTTGGGCTTGCTGAGCGCCTGCTCGCGAAGAACGCGGGCCTCGTGCACCGTGGCCACCAGCGGCTTTTGCACATAGACGTGTTTGCCGGCATCCATCGCCGCCTTGGCGACCACTGCATGCAGATGGTCGGGCGTTGCCACCAAGACGCCGTCAATACTCTTGTCTTTCGCCAGCATTTCGCGAAAGTCGCCGTAGCGCTTCGCCTTGACGAACTGCTCCTGCAGCCTCACGCCCTCGGGCCGCGGGTTGCCTTGCGCATCGGTCAACAGGCTCTTCACTCGATTTTCGCTGTAGGCGAAGTCGACATCGCAGACAGCACCAATATGGTCGGTTTGTGCCACCCTCAGCGCATTCTGCGATCCCATGCTGCCGAATCCGACCACGGCGATATTCGCGGTATCGCTCGGCGCCCGCCTGCCGCGACCGAGCACGCGGCTCGGCAGGATGAGCGGCGCGCTCGCAGCCACCATTGCGCCTAGGGTGGCACGCCCTGCGCCCGCCACAAACTCGCGACGAGTCAGGTCTTTTTTATTCGCCATCGGAACGCTCCTTTTGAGGATTGACGTCGCTCCTCGAATTTCACGCAATAGCATGGCACGATAGCGAGCGTTCGGGGGGGTGCTCATGAGTTCTCGTGCTCTATCATTAGGCCGCGGATTGGCCGCTGTCGGGCTGTGCCTGGTGCTGCTACCGGCCGCATCGCGCCAGTCGTCGACGGCCGCCGCGTTTCCTGAACCCCCACAGGTCGCATTCAAGGGCTTGTTCGATGCGGTGGAGAGTGCGCCGCTGTTCGCCGACAGCAAGACCTTCGCAGATGCCGTGCCCAACTCATCGCCGATGGAGATTCTGGCACGCTATCGAGATGCCAAGCCGGTCACCCAGGAAGCGCTGAAAGCTTTCGTCGCGGCAAATTTCTCATTGCCGCCGGACGCAACCGTGCTGCCGCCTTCCTCGGAGCGGGTCAGCATAGCTCGCCACATCGACTCGCTGTGGGATCAACTCACGCGTTCGACCACCACGGCGCCGCGCTATTCCTCACTCCTGCCGCTGCCCGAACCCTATGTCGTACCGGGCGGACGATTTCGCGAAATGTACTATTGGGATTCCTACTTCACGATGCTCGGACTGGTGGAGAGCGGCCGACAGGACTTGGCCGAGCACATGGTCCGCAACTTTGCCTATTTGATCGATACCTATGGGCACGTGCCAAACGGCACGCGTAGCTACTACTTGAGCCGCTCGCAGCCGCCATTCTTCTACGCGATGGTCGGATTGCTAAGTCCCGAGGATCCCGCGGTCTCTTATGCGCGCTACCTGCCGGAACTGCGTCGTGAGCACGCCTTCTGGATGCAAGGGGCGGTGGGACTGAAGCGTGGCATCGCGCATCGCCGCGTGGTCGCCATGCCCGACGGCGCCATTCTCAACCGCAATTGGGACGATGCCGACACGGCGCGCGATGAATCCTATCGCGAAGACACGGAACTTGCCCGCAGCAGCGGGCGCAACCCGGCGCGGCTTTATCGCGACTTGCGTGCCGCGGCCGAAAGCGGCTGGGATTTCGGCTCGCGCTGGTTCGCCGATGGCCGCACTCTGGCGACCATCAATACCACGGATATCATTCCGATTGATCTCAACAGTTTGTTATACGGCCTCGAACAGGCCATCAAGGCCGGATGCGAGCGCGCCAAAGACACAGTCTGCGCCAGCGACTTCACGCATCGCGCCGCGGCGCGACGAAAAGCGGTGAATCGCTATATGTGGGATGCTGCGGACGGTGTCTATCGCGATTATGGCTGGGTTAAACAGGCGCAGGTGCCGCGAGTCACTGCGGCGATTGTCTATCCACTCTTTGTCGCGATTGCGGACAAACCGCAGGCTGCCGCCGTTGCTCGAGCCGTCGCGCGCGATTTGCTCAAGGCCGGAGGCATTGTCACCACCCCCCTGACCACCGGCCAGCAATGGGATGCGCCCAATGGTTGGGCGCCTTTGCAATGGATGAGCGTCTCGGGTTTGCGTCGATACTCTATTTTGCCCCTGGCGGAGACCATCGCCTGCCGCTGGATGATTGGCGTCAATCGCGTGTACAGAGAAAACGGCAAGCTGGTGGAGAAATATGACGTCGTCGCTACCGACCGGCAGGGCGGCGGTGGTGAGTATCCAAATCAGGATGGCTTCGGCTGGACCAACGGGGTGATGCGCAAACTCATGGCGCTCTATCCGGCAGATGCGTCATATACCGCGGCTGATCAGTGTCTTGCGCCCACCGCGTGACGCTCAAACAGGGGCCACCAATGCCGGTCCATAACACGGGCCTATCGGTCGATAACCCTTGTTTATTGGCGGCGGCGGAATCGATTGGACACATATATCAGGTACCACCATACTGAAGACCCCAGGCAGCGGAGTCGATAAGTGACCAGTCCGGTGATCCCCATAGCACGCGCGGGTGCCACAAAACGGCGAAAACGCCAAGGTCCAAAGGGCCGGCCGGTAATCCCCCAAGCGTTTGCCGAAGTCCAGGAGCTGATTGGCCCCCAGCCATGGCGACACGACCTGTTGATCGAGTATTTGCATCGGATCAACGATCGCTACCGGCAGCTCGGCGCGCCGCATATGGCGGCCCTGGCGAAGCTGTTGGGCTTGGCCCAAACGGAAGTGTATGAAGTGGCCACTTTTTATCACCACTTCGACGTGGTGAAGGAAAATCCGGATGGTTCGCTGCCCGCGCCGGCCGCCTTGACCGTGCGGGTGTGCGATGGTTTGAGCTGCGAAATGGCCGGCGCCAAACAGCTGCTGGAGAAACTCCCGGCGCTGCTCGGCAGAGAGGTGCGCGTCATCCCGGCTCCGTGCGTCGGGCGCTGTGAACAGGCACCGGTGGCCGTGGTTCATCAGAAGCCGGTCCCGGTCGCGACCCTCGAGTCGGTGAAAACCGAGGTGGAAGCGCGAAATTTATACGACAACCCGAGCGGCTTCATCGATTACCAAGCGTACCTGGCCCAGGGCGGCTATGCGCTGCTGCGCGACTGCATGGAGCACCGGCGCGACCTGGAGAGCGTATTAAAGACCATGGAGGACTCCGGGCTGCGGGGTCTTGGCGGCGCAGGCTTTCCGACGGGCCGCAAGTGGCGCATCGTGCGCGGCGAAGCTGCGCCGCGCTTGATGGCGGTGAACATCGACGAGGGCGAGCCGGGCACCTTCAAGGATCGCGTCTATCTGGAGCAAGATCCGCACCGCTTCCTCGAAGGCATGCTGATCGCCGCGTGGGCCGTCGGGATCTCCGCCATTTACATTTACCTGCGCGATGAGTATCACGGCTGCCGAGCCTTGCTCGAAGCGGAGCTTGCGAAGCTCGAGGACAATCCGCCGGTGCCGCTGCCGAAGATCGAATTGCGCCGCGGTGCGGGCGCCTACATTTGCGGCGAAGAGTCGGCGATGATCGAATCGATCGAAGGCAAGCGTGGCATGCCGCGCCTGCGGCCGCCCTATGTTGCGCAGGTCGGTCTGTTCGGACGGCCGACGCTGGAACATAACTTTGAGACACTTTTCTGGGTGCGCGAACTGCTCGAACGGGGCGCGCCTTGGTTTGCCTCGCAGGGACGCAACGGCCGCAAGGGCCTGCGGAGCTTTTCGGTTTCCGGCCGCGTGAAGAACCCCGGGGTGAAACTGGCGCCGGCCGGTATTACGGCGCGCCAATTGATCGACGAGTTTTGCGGCGGCATGCAACCAGGCCATATCTTCTACGGCTACCTGCCGGGCGGTGCGTCCGGCGGCATTTTGCCGGCGTCGCTGGGCGACGTCCCGCTCGACTTCGATACTTTGCAGCCCTACGGCTGTTTCATCGGATCGGCTGCGGTGATTGTGCTTTCGTCGCAGGACACCGCCAAGGCGGCCGCGCGCAACATGATGCGATTCTTCGAACATGAATCCTGCGGCCAGTGCACGCCGTGCCGTGTGGGGACCGCAAAGACAAACATGCTGATTGCCGGAGATGCCTGGGATAAGCCGCTGCTCGCCGAGCTTTCGCTTGTCATGCGCGACGCATCGATCTGCGGCCTTGGGCAGGCTGCGCCCAATCCCGTCGATACCGTCATCAAATACTTTCCCAACGAATTGAGCTAAAGAGAACACCATGAACGCCGTCACCCGCGAGATGCGCGCGCACATAGACGCACCGACCGTCACGTTCCTCTTGGATGGACGTGAAGTAACGGCCCCGGCCACGGACACCCTGCTGGAGATCGCGGATCGAGAAGGCGTCGCGATACCTCGCCTGTGCTATATGCCGGGAATGGACGCGGTCGGCAACTGCCGCTCCTGCATGGTGGAAATCAAAGGCGAACGCGTACTCGCCGCATCGTGCTGCCGATCGCCCGCGGCGGGCATGCAGGTGACGACCAACAACGAGCGCGTGCTCAAGTCGCAGCAGTTGGTGATTGAATTGCTGCAGTCCGACATGCCTGAACGCGAATACACCCTCCACAACGAAGTGGACGAGTGGGCGGTCAAACTGAAGGTGGGCAAGCCGCGGTTTGCACCGCGCCCCGCCGTGCAGGCGGATCTGTCGCATGCCGCGATTTCAGTGAACCTGGATGCCTGCATCCAATGCACGCGTTGCGTGCGCGCTTGCCGCGATGAACAGGCCAATGACGTCATCGGCTTGGCCTCGCGCGGCCAGCACGCCAAGATCGTGTTCGACATGGACGACCCGATGGGCGCCTCCACGTGCGTGGGCTGCGGCGAATGCGTGCAGGCGTGTCCAACCGGCGCGTTGATGCCGGCGCGCGACGTGGCGCTCAGCATTCCCGATAAGTCGGTGAAATCACTGTGCCCGTATTGCGGCGTGGGTTGCCAACTCACCTATCACGTCAAGGATGACAGAATTCTGTATGTCGAAGGACGCGACGGTCCTGCGAATCACTCGCGCCTGTGCGTCAAGGGGCGTTACGGCTTCGATTATGCCCGCCACCCTCAGCGCCTCACGGTGCCGCTCATCCGCCGTGCTGACGCGCCGCCGAAATCCGGTGATTTCGAGATGGATCCGAACAACATCATGCAGATATTTCGCGAGGCGACCTGGGAAGAAGCCATTGCCTTGGGCGGCGGCACACTGCGCAAGCTGCGCGATACCTACGGGCCGAAATCGCTCGCGGGTTTTGGCTCGGCGAAGGGCAGCAACGAGGAAGCCTATTTATTTCAAAAACTGGTGCGCCTCGGCTTCGGCAGCAACAACGTCGATCACTGCACGCGCCTGTGTCACGCCTCGAGCGTGGCGGCGCTGCTGGAAGGGATCGGATCCGGTGCCGTGAGCAATCCGGTCATGGATGTCACGCAGGCCTCGGTGGTGATCCTGATCGGCGCGAATCCGACGGTAAACCATCCCGTGGCGGCAACGTTCCTCAAGAATGCCATGCGCAACGGCACCAAGCTGATCGTGATGGATCCGCGGCGCAGTGAATTGGCGCGTACCGCCCATCGCTTCGTGCAATTCAAGCCCGACACCGACGTGGCGCTGCTGAATGCGATGATGCACGTCATCATCGAGGAAAATCTCGTCGATGCGAAATTCATCGCCGACCGCACGCTCGGCTATGCGGAATTGAGCAAGAATGTCCAAGGCTACAGTCCCGACTTGATGGCTCCGATTTGCGGCGTACCGGCGGACATGATTCGCGAAGTCGCGAGGCTGTACGCCACCAGCCCCGGCTCGATGATTCTGTGGGGCATGGGCATCAGCCAGCACATCCATGGCACCGACAATGCGCGCTGTCTGATCGCGCTGGCATTGATGACCGGACAGATCGGCAGGCCGGGGACCGGGCTGCACCCGCTGCGCGGGCAGAACAATGTGCAGGGCGCTTCTGACGCCGGGCTCATCCCGATGATGTATCCGGACTATCAGCGTGTCGACAATCCGCAATCGCGGGAGCGCTTTTCCAAGGCGTGGGGCGTGCCGCTCGAGAAGCTCGATGACAAACCCGGATTGACCGTGGTCGAGGTCATCAGGGGCATTCTCGCCGGCAACGTCAAGGGCATGTATGTCATGGGTGAGAATCCCGCCATGAGCGATCCCGATGCGGATCACGCGCGCGAGGCGCTCGCCAAGCTCGACATGCTGGTGGTGCAGGATATTTTTCTGACCGAAACCGCCTATCTCGCCGATGTCATTTTGCCGGCGTCCTCGTTTGCCGAGAAGACCGGCACGTTCACCAACACGGATCGCTTCGTGCAGATCGGGCGTAAGGCGCTCAATCCCCCGGGCAAGGCCCGTCAGGATCTGGAAATCATCATCGATCTCGCGCGCCAACTCGGCCTCGAGTGGTCCTACGGCACGGGAGAGAAGGCGGTTGCGAAGGTGTTCGACGAGATGCGGCATACCATGCCCAGCATCGGCGGCATCACCTGGGAACGTCTACAGGCAGAAGACAGCGTCACCTACCCCTGTGAGAAGGAAGGCGACCCCGGCGACTCCGTGGTGTTCATCGATTCCTTTCCGACACCCACCGGCAAGGCGCGGTTCGTGCCGGCCGACATAATTCCGGCCGATGAGAGGCCCGACAACGAGTATCCCATGGTGCTGATCACCGGGCGCCAACTCGAGCATTGGCATACCGGCAGTATGACGCGCCGCTCGGGGGTGCTGGATTCCATTGAGCCGGATCCGGTGGCATCGCTCCATCCGCTCGATATGGCGAGCCTCGGCGCGAAACCCGGCGATCTGGTCACCATCGAGTCGCGCCGCGGCACGGTGAGCCTGTACGCGCGCTCCGATGAGAGTTCGCCGCATGGGGCGGTGTTCGTACCCTTTTGTTACTACGAAGCGGCGATCAACAAGCTCACCAACTCCGCGCTCGATCCTTTCGGCAAGATTCCTGAGTTCAAATACTGCGCCGTGCGCGTGACCTTGGGCGGGACCACTCCCGTGCAGATCAGTTACGGTGGCGGTCAGATTCTGGAGCCGGCGATGGCAGGCGAGGATTGAGCCCCGGGAATACTCAGACAGGTTGCTACGGCGCAGGGTTTTGCAGCTGCGCGAGTTCCTCGAGGGTATTGGCGTTGGCAAACGCCGCAGCGTCATTGAATACGACTTTGGCGCTGTGATGTTCAGCGGCAAACAGTCCTGTCTTGCGCTCGCCGCTCTCGACGAAGGCAAACAGGCTGTCACGCAGCGAGGCGCGCATGAGGCAGAAGACCGGTTGTGCCCTCTGCCTGCCGTCCTCGAACGTATACGCGGTCGCCATGTCGGCATCGATGCTCGCCAGACCATCGGCGAGCCGGGCGATCAGATCCAGCGGAAAGTTCGGCGTGTCGCAGGGCACCGTGGCCAGGTAGGGTGTACGGCAATTCGAAAGACCGGCAAGCATGCCGGCCAATGGCCCGGGGTAGTCCATGATTTCGTCCGGGTAGACCGGAACGCCCATCGCCCGGTACGCGGGCAGGTTACGATTGGCGTTGAGCATCAAGGCCGCAACCTGGGGCCGCAACCGATCGAGTGCATGGCGGGCGAGGGGAACACCCAAATGCGTCTGCAATCCCTTGTCGATGCCGCCCATGCGCGAGCCGCGGCCACCCGCAAGGATGAGTCCGGAGATTTCATTTTTGTGGATGATCATGGGCGCACGCTACCTGCCAACATCGTAATGCTTGCGGACGGAGGCTGCCATCGGCACGCATAGCATCGAGGCGTTCGAGGTTCAGCCGCAGGCGCGCCTGATGCGCCCGATTGCCGATGCCCCGCGGCTCACGGCGAGCGCCTGTGAACCGGTGCGCGAGGTCGAGATCATGGACGAACTGGGCATTCGCCGTGCGATTCTCATCCCTGCCGAACGCGCCCTCACCGTGCGTCTCGATGATCGCGAACTGGTCACGCTCATGACCCTGGGCGCATCTCCGGAGCTTCTGGTCCTGGGCTTCCTGTGCAACCAGCGCCTGATCACGGATGCCGCCGCGCTGGAATCCATTGCGGTCGACTGGCCGACGGGCACGGCCATCGTCAAGACGCGCCCAGCGCCGCGAGATGCTCCCGCGGCATTGCCCCGGATTGTTGCCAGCGGCAGCGGCCAAGGATCGGTGGTCGCCAGGTTGATGTCGCAGCTCGACACGATCCGCCTGCCGGCGGCGCCGCAGGCGCGTATCCGGCAGAGTACTTTGCGCCGCCTGCTCGATGTCATGCGCCAGCACGACAGCATTCATCGCCACGCCAGATCCGTTCACAGCTGCGCCTTGTTTCAGGACGACCATCTGCTGGTGTCGGTCGAAGATGTCGGGCGGCACAATGCGCTCGACACGGTCAGCGGTTGGATGGCCCTGCACGGCATCGACGGCGGCGACAAGATCCTGTTTACCACCGGGCGGCTCACGGGGGAGATGGTCGTCAAGGCCGCGCTCTGCGGGGTTCCGATCGTCGTATCGCGCAACGGCGTATCCACCATGGGCTACGATCTGGCGAAGAAATTCGGGATGGCATTGTTCGGGCGCGCAGTTCATCGGCATTTTCATTGCTACACCGGGGTCGAGCGCTTCGACGCGGAGTGAGTGACTGCTGGGCGCAGGTAGCGCGCAGGTAGCGCGCAGGCAGGCGCGGGTCGGCGTGGGTCGGCGCGGGCAGGCGCATCGAAGCGCATCTAGCTGCGCATCGGCGCGGGCTCTCGCGAGCAACATATGCTCCCTCGTGCATATTGTTGGCCCTTGCGCCCCATGCTAGTTTTTACGCGCTTTTCCAAGTGCTTGTCGAGCACAGCTCGCAAGCGGCCACCGCGCCGCCCTCAATCCATTCCGTGAGACTTTATTAATGAGCCGATCGATTCGTCCTGTATTGCACTGCGTTCTTTTTTCCGTTGCCTTCGCAGCCGCCGCCCGCGCGGAAGATGCCGAAATCACCACGACGCAGCCTTCCACGACACAGCCTGCGCTGCCTCAATTTACCGTGGTGGGAAATAGACCAGCCGAAGAGAACTACCGCGTCGAGTCAGTTGATTCGCTCGGGCCCCTGGGCTCCATGAAGCTGCTCGACACGCCATATTCGATCGGCATTCTTTCCTCAGAGTTGCTCAAGAATTCTCAGGCGACGAATTTCAAGGACGTTTCGAAATATCTGCCGCTGGTCGCCTATCAAGAACAACAAGGCGCCGATATCCTGCGCCCGCAAACGCGCGGCATGCAGGGCGGTAATTTTCAGAACTCGCGCATGGACGGCATGACTTTTTTCGTCACCGTCGCGAACGCCATTGAGCAGTTTCAGCAGATCGAGGTGGTCAACGGCGTGTCCGCGTCGCTATACGGTCCTGCCAATCCTTCCGGCATGTTCAACTTCGTCTCCAAACGTCCCACTGACCAGGACTTGCGCGAAGTCACCATCAGCTACGCCAGCGATAGCATCGGTACCGCGCACGTGGACCTGGGAGGCAAGATCGACAGCAACGGCGTGGTGAGCTACCGCTTCAACGGCTTGTTCGGCGAGGGTGACGCGTGGGTGGACCGTAGCCACGCCAAGCGCGTTCTCGGCAGCCTCGCCGTGGATGTGCGTCCGCTCGAGGACACCGTCATTGAAACGAACTACAGCTACTATCACCTGGTTGATACCGGCTATCCGGGCTGGTTCAGCTACGGCGAAAAAATCAACCTGCCGCCCGCACCGGATCCGGAAAAGGTCGGTTATGGCCAGAACTATGCGGGGGTCGACCTGTTGACGCGCATGGGCAGCGTGCGGCTGAAGCATGATTTCAATTCCGACTGGCATCTGGTCGTGGGCGCGCTCAATCAAGATGCCTCGCGCGACATCAATACGCCGGTCAATAACTTGACGACGAATGGCGGCAATTACACCTCATCGCTCGCCAACGGTTTCGCGCCGCGCTTCATCATGACCAGCGATGCTGCCTATCTTGACGGCAACTTTATAACGTGGGGGATTGCGCATGACTTGACGATCGGTACCGCCGGCTACAAGGCGCAGTCCTATTCGGTGATTACGCCGGCGACGCCGGCGAGCGTCCTCCTGGGGTCAGCGAACATCAACAGCCCCGTCATTTATCCTTTCCCCGCAGCCGGATTGCCGAACACGGGACTGAACTTCGATTCCTCGACGACGTATCAGCAAGGCATCAACATCGGCGACACCATTCGCTTCACCGATGCCTGGGCAACGCGCCTCGCCGTGAGCCAGGACTGGTTTCACACCGACAACTTCAATGCGAAAGCCATCGAGCTGCCGGAATACGCGGATCATGGGCTAAGCCCCACCGCGAGCCTCATGTACAAGCCGCAAAGCAATATGACGATCTATGCGACCTATGCCAGCAGTCTGCAGGCAGGGGACCTGGCGCCGAGCGGGGCGGTCAACGCCGGGCATAGCCTGATCAACGCGGGGCAGAGCCTGCCGCCCTACCGAAGCAAGGAATATGAGGTCGGCTACAAAGCCTCCCTGGCTAAAATCGACTTTACTGCCGCGGTATTTCGGATCCAACGACCTTTTGCCAACATCAATCCGGCGGATGATGCCTTTGAAATAACCGGCTTGCAGGTCAACAAGGGCTTGGAATTGTCTGCCATCGGCGAGGTCGTCAGCGGCTTGACGGTGTACGGCGGCGTGACCTTGCTCGATGCCAAACTCCAACACACGCCGCTCGCGACCACCAACGATAAGATCTATGTGGGCGCACCGAAGGTCAAAGGCAACACGCTGTTTGAGTATCAGGTTCCGGCAATACAGGGTCTGGTGGCGACCTTTGACTGGCAGTTCTCGGGACCGCGTGCGGCCAACGACACCAATTCATTCTTCGTCGCCGGCTACAACCTGTTCGACCTCGGCGCTCGCTACACCTCGACCGTGCTGTCGAAGAGCGTGACCTGGCGCCTCGCGGTGGATAACGTCGCTGACAAGCATTACTGGTCGACCATCGCGCCGAGCAACCTGACAGGCGCCAACACCGGCAGTCTGCTGGCGCATTTTGGTTCGCCGCGCACCGTGCTGGCATCCGCCAGCATCGATTTCTGACCGTGCACGACCAGTTCTCGGCGCTGCACTTGGTGCTGAGCGCAGACCCAGCGCTCTATGCCGTTGTGAAGCTGTCGTTGGCGGTCAGCCTGTGCGCGGTTCTGTGCGCCGCGCTGATCGGCATTCCTGCCGGCGCCCTGCTGGCGCTGAGCAGATTTCCGGGCCGTACCGGCCTGATCGTGGCAGTGAACGCGATGATGGGCCTGCCGCCCGTCGTGATCGGACTGGCGGTGTTTTTGGCGCTGTCGCGTTCCGGCCCGCTGGGGTTTCTGGGGATTCTATTCACGCCGCAAGCGATGATCGTGGCACAAACCATTCTGGTCACGCCGATTATCGCCGCGCTGACGCGCCAGACGATCGAGGATCTGTGGGTCGAGTATAAAGACGAGCTCACCGCCATGAATGTCGGACCGCTGGCCCGTGTTGCAACGCTGGTGTGGGAAGCGCGCTTCAGCCTGGTCACGGCCATGCTGGCCGGATTCGGGCGCGCGGCCGCGGAGGTCGGCGCCGTCATCATCGTCGGCGGCAATATCGACGGCTTTACCCGTACCATGACCACGGCGATTGCCTTGGAGACATCGAAGGGCAATCTCTCGCTCGCGGTGGGACTGGGTATCGTGCTCATGGCCATCATCATCGGCGTCAATGCGGCCGCGTGGATGGCGCGCCGAACCGGTGAGCGGCTGGTTGGTTGATCAGTTCATAGGATACAAAGGATTCATCATGATTAGGCTCCATAGCGCTTTGATGACTGCGTTGCTGGCGGCGTTGCTGGCCGCGTCGACCGCCGAGGCCGATACGCCGGTGGTGCGCCTGCACGCGGCGGGGAGCCTGCGCGCGGCGATGACGGACATCGCCAAGGCTTATGGCGACCAGTATGGAACGCGGGTGGAAGCGGTCTTCGGCGGCTCCGGCGGCCTGCAAGAGCGCCTGGCCAATGGAGAACCGGGTGATGTTTTCGCGTCGGCCGACATGGGCAACCCCGAGGCGCTGATGCGGACCGGCAAGGCGGGCCCCACCGTCATGTTCGCCCGCAACCATTTGTGTGCGCTGGTGCGGCCGGGGTTCAAGGTCACGTCGGAAACCTTGCTCGCCACCATGCTCAAGCCCTCCGTCAAGATCGGGACATCGACGCCGAAGTTCGATCCGGCCGGGGACTACGCCTGGCAGATGTTTCAAAAGGCGGATCTGCAGCGGCCCGGCAGCCGGGCCACGCTCGAAGGCAAGGCCGTGAAGATCGGCAATGTCCCGGGATCGCTCGCCATCCCACCGGGAACGACCAATGCCGTTGCCTGGCTGTTCCAGGAAAAGCGCGCGGATATTTTCCTGGCGTATTGCACGAGCGCGCCCGCGGCGTCGGCGGAGTCTGCGGGAATTACGACCTTGCACCTGCCGCCGACGCTTCAAGTCGAGGCCCACTACGGGTTGACCATTCTCGCCTCGGCTAATAAAGAGGCGGCAGGGCAGTTTGCGCTCTACATTCTGTCGCCGGCGGGCCAAAAAATCCTGGCGCAACACGGATTCGACGCGCCCCTGCTGCCCTAGTACGCTTCGAGTGATGGATACAAATCTGACTTTGCGGTGACGGGCGCACACCCGCCGCTGACCGATCTTCCGATCGCGCTCGACGATGTTTCCTTTTCGGCAAACGGCGTGACGATTCTCGACCGCATCAAACTGATGTTTACGGCAGGGCGCCCAACCATTCTCATTGGGCCAAACGGCTCAGGCAAGACGACTTTGCTGAAGATAGCCATGGGACTGCTCCCGCCATCGAGCGGGCAGGTTACCTGGGCCGGACGAGGGCTCGATCCACCCTCGCGGCGGGGGTTTGTATTCCAGCGTCCCACGATGCTCAGGCGCAGCGCCGCGGGCAATATTCGTTATGCGCTCAAAGCCGCCCGTCTGCCCCGCAATCTTGTCGATGCCCGTGTCGATGAATTGCTGCACTTGGTGGGACTTGCCGGACTCGGCGGCCGCCCGGCGCGCCGTATGTCGGGCGGAGAGCAGCAACATCTCGCGTTGGCACGCGCACTTGCTCGCAATCCCGCCGTGCTGTTTCTCGACGAGCCGACAGCCAATCTTGACCCGGCGGCGACCAAGGCGTTTGAGGATGTGATTCAAACCATCGTCGCCCGTGGCCTCAAAGTAGTGATGTCGACCCATGATTTAGGCGAGGCGCGGCGCTTGGCAGGTGAAATCGTCATGCTGCACAAGGGACGCGTGGTCGAAAGCTCCTCAGCATCGGCCTTCTTCGACGCGCCGCAGTCCGCCGAGGCCAGAAAATTCCTGTCCGGAGACCTGCTCGTATGACGCATGCCGCTCGAAGAATGGAAATGCGAACTCGAGAAATGCGCGCTCGAGGCGTCACTGCCGCCATTCTCAGCCTCGCTTTGCTGGGCTCGCCACTCTCCGCGGAAAAATCGATCGGTGCGGAGAAATCGATCGTTGTAGCCTCGACCACCTCCACACAGGATTCGGGCCTGTTCGAATACATTCTGCCGCTGTTCAAAGCCAAAACCGGTATTGACGTCAAAGTCGTCGCCCAGGGCACGGGCCAGGCGCTCGATACGGCGCGTCGCGGCGATGCCGACGTCGTGTTCGTGCACGCAAAATCGGCCGAAGAGAAATTCTTGGCCGAGGGCTACGGCGTGAAGCGCTACCCGGTGATGTACAACGACTTCATTCTGGTCGGACCGCGCGCCGATCCCGCCGCCGTCAAGGGATCCAAGGATGTCCTGGCGTCACTTGCGGCGATCAAACGCACACGATCCACCTTCATCTCCCGCGGGGACAGATCGGGTACCCACATAGCCGAACTCGATCTTTGGCGCCTGGCGGGCATCGACATCGGGACCGGCAAGGGACCCTGGTACAAAGAGATTGGTCAGGGGATGGGGGCCGCGCTCAATACGGCGTCGGCCGATGACGCGTACGTTCTGGCAGATCGCGCCACATGGCTCGCCTTCAAGAACAAGGGCGATCTGGTCATCGCAGTGGAGGGTGACAGGCATCTGTTGAACCAATATGGCGTCATGCTGGTCAATCCGCAGAAATATCCGACGGTCAAGAAGGAGTTGGGTCAGCAATTCATTGACTGGTTGATTTCCCCGGAGGGACAGCGCGCCATCGGCAGCTATAAGATCAACGGCGCACCACTATTCTTTCCAAACGCCACCGACCCTGAGGCCTGAGCCACCACTAAAGTCTCAGCCACCACTGAAGGCTGGGCCAGCCCCGAAGGCTCGGCCAGCCCTGAAGCCTGAGCCCCGCCAGCGGCAGGGCCCAAATGCAGCACCCCTGGTACAATTGGCCCCTAAAACTGGTGAAGGGCAGCATGCGGCACAGCAAGGTTTCGAGGAACGCCGAGTCGGCGCTTGGCCTGCACTTGCGCTATGCCTTCGAGCCGGGCGAGCAGCGCGGCGCGACGCTCGGCAATCCGCTGTTCGACCTGCTCACGGCGGTGCTGGAGGCTGGGTCGATCCGCCATGCGGCACAATCGCTCGGGTGTTCTTATCGCTATCTATGGGGCTCGCTTAGAAAGTGGGAGCAAATGCTGGGCGAGCCGCTCATCATTTGGTCGCAAGGCCAACGGGCGCGGCCCACGCAGTTTGCTGAACGATTGTTGTGGGCGGAACGGCGGGCGCGCACGCGGATGCAACCGCACATCGAAGCGCTACGCTCGGACCTGGCGCGCGTCGTCGCCGATGCCCGGGATCAGCGCCACCAACTGCTTACCGTGCAGGCCAGCCACGATATGGCGCTCTCGGTGCTGCAACAGCATGTTGCGCAGACCTGCGACCTGCACTTGGACATCCGATTTCAGGGAAGTGCGGATGCGCTGCGAGGCCTGAGCGATCGACAGTGCCTGGTCGCGGGTTTTCATGTGCCGGCATTGCGCGGCGCCGCACCGGTGTTTGCCAAGGCGTTGAAGCCGCTGCTCAAACCAGGGCGGCATAAGCTGATCGGCTGTGCGCGGCGCATGCAGGGCCTCATGGTGCGGCGTGAGCACGCTGCGCTCATTCGCACCTTTCCCGACCTCATCCGTCACCGTTTGCGATTCGTGAACCGCCAGCTCGGGTCCGGCACGCGCATGCTCATCGATCACCTCCTGCACGAGCACTCGATAGATCCCAGGGACTTGCCCGGTTACAACGGCCTCACGGAAGAAACGCACGTCGCGGTGGCGCTGTGCGTGGCGAGCGGTTTGGCCGACGCGGGCGTGGGGGTCGAGGCCGCTGCGCTGGAGTTCGGACTGCATTTTGAGCCCTTGGTCGAGGAAAACTACTTCCTGGCCTGCTTGAAAACAAACCTTGGACACCCGGCGGTGCTGCGTCTATGCACTGCGCTCGCGGGGGCCGGTTGGCGCGATATTCTGGCGAATCTACCCGGCTACCGCACCGCACTTGCGCCTGGAAAGGTGCTGGTGATGACCGGGGCGCTGCCGTGGTGGCCGAAGATAAAATCCAGGCCGAAACAGTTGAAGCCGGCTGTTTCGCGGCCGAGGACCAGGAGCCTGTCTCCCGCGGTCCCCGAGCAATTGGCGTAACTCGCCGCTGAAACGGTTAGGTTTGGCGCGACCACCGGGCATTGGCAGTGAATCGCTGCGGGCTCGAGTACACATTGCAATGCCGCTCGCGCAAAAATCCTACCAACGTCAGGCCCGAGGCGACGGCAAGATTGACCGCCAGGCTCGAGGGCGCGCCGATGGCCGCGAGAATGGCGACACCGGTGCGCAGCGCTTTTTGAGTCAGCTCAAAACTTGCCCGTCCGCTCAACAGGATGATGTGTTCCTTCAGCGGCAAGTTTCCCGCCAACAAGGTTTCACCGACCAACTTGTCGAATGCGTTATGCCGCCCGACATCTTCGGCCACGGTGATGAGATTCCCGGAAAAATCAAATAGCGCGGCAGCGTGTATGCCGCCGGTATCGCCGAACTTCGATTGAGCCGCGCGCATGCGCTCCGGCAAACTCAACAACAGCTCCAGTTCGATGGCACCGGTGTCGGCTATGCGGGTCGCCGCTGCGCGTGCGATCGCGGCATCGAGCCCCGTCGTGCCGCAAACGCCGCAGCTCGAGCCGGCTGAAAAGCGCCGGGTCGCAGTCTGCATTTCCATTTGCACATCGGGGCGCAAGCGCACATTCACCACGTTGGGCCGGCGCGTGCTCGATTCGACGGCGTCAATATCGCTGGGGTGGTTGACGATGCCCTCGCCGTAGAGCAAACCGACGGCCAAGTTCTCATCATCGCCAGGCGTTCTCATGGTCGTGCCGAAGGACACCGGTTCGAGCCCCAGCGCCGGATGATGCAGCATGTACTCCAGCGGTGCTTCCACCGCGACGCGGTCCTCCTTCTCGAGGTGCGAATCCGCGCCCACCCGTAATATGCGCACGCTCATGGTGCCGCTCGCCACGGGCGGCGGCCGGCCGGGCGCGATAAATTCTGCAGTGCTCACGTTGCCTATAATACCGCTGTTCCTATGCGCGGGCTGCGAAACCGTTGAGAAACAGTATGTTAGAATCCAGGCACGACGCCGTCCGCGGGTACCCATGATCAAACTCTTGTCGCGCCTGCCTTGGGCCGTCTTATACGCATTTTCCGCTTTTCTGTACTTCCTGGCTTATTACGTCGTTCGGCACCGCGAGCACGTGATTCGCGAGCAGCTCGAAAAAGTGTTTCCCACTTTGACCGCCGCGCAGCGCTTAGGAATTCACAAGCAGTTCTTAATGAATTTCTGCGACGTGCTGGTGGAGGTTCTAAGGTCGGTGTCGATGAGCGAGGCTGATATGCGCCGCCGCATGCATGTCATGAACCCAGAACTGGCGCGCCAATACTTGGATGCCGGCCAGACCATCATGTTGATGACCTCGCATCTGGGCAACTGGGAATGGCTGTTGCACGGGGTCACGCTGCAGCTGGGCTATCCGTTGGACGCTGCCTACAAGCCCTTGCACGATCAATGGGCGGAACGGCTCATGCTCAAGGTGCGCTCGCGTTTCGGGGCGCGGCTGGTGCCGGCCAAGGAACTGCTGGCGGACTTCTTTCGCCGGCGCGGCACCGTGCGTGCCATTGGTATGAATGCCGACCAAGCGCCCATGTCGACCGACCAGCGCTACTGGACGCAGTTTTTGGGACAGGAGACGGCGTTCTATATCGGTGCGGAGCAAATTGCGCGCGCCACGCGCCTGCCGATTTTGTATGTGCATGTCCGGCGCGTGCGGCGCAGTTTCTACCAAGTCGAATTTCTCCCCCTGTGGGATGGCCGAGAGCGCATCGAGCCCAATGAAGTAACCGAGCGATATGCTCGCGCCTGCGAAGTCGATGTGCTCGACAGCCCGGCCGACTGGTTGTGGTCCTATCGGCGGTGGCGTTTGAAGAAGCCGCTATACGGCGTCGGTTGACCCCGCAACATCGGAGCGCGCAGGGGCCGCTTTCAGCTTGTTCTCCAAGTGCTTCGCGAGCTGCGCGATGGTGGGATAATCGAACAGCTCGGTCAGATCAATGAGACCCGGAAAGTCGCGCTCGATGCTTTCGTGAATCTCGATTAATTTCAGCGAGCTCGCGCCGATCTCGAACAGATTATCGTTCACATCGATTCTCTTTCCCGGCAACGCGGCCTCACAGAGCGCCTGCAGGCGCGATTCCAAGCCGGCTGCGGCTTGGACGTCCGAGCCGCCTCGGGCCTCCCTCAGTGCCTTGAGTTCGGCGAGTTCCGCGTCGAACTCGCCTTCCACATAAGCCTGCTCCAGCAGATGCCGCTGCACCTTGCCGCTGGTGGTCTTCGGTATGCGCCTGGCGGGAATGACCTGAGCGACCTCGAGCCCGGTGTGCTCATTGATCAGCCGGCCGACGGCATTGGCCGTGGGCAAGAACTCCGCCATATCGCCCCGATGCAGGACGAACACCACCAGCTCCTCAACCTGCGAACCGGGCTTCTCGACACCCGCGACCACGACCTTGTTCAAGTCCAGGCCCGGCGCGCGCTGCGCAATATTCTCTAAATCGTACGGATAGTAATTCTGGCCGTTGACGAAAATAATTTCCTTGGCGCGGCCCACGATGTACAGCGACCCCTCATGAATCACGCCGAGATCCCCCGTGTCGAGCCAGCCACTCGAGTCGATCGCCGCGGCATTCGCCTCCGGATCGCCGAAGTAGCCGCGCGTCACGCTGGCACCACGAATCAAAATATGTCCGACTTTTTCATCGGGCAAACCCGCACGCGCGTGATCGGCAACGAGCAGTTCGGTGTTGGTTACCGCCTGCCCCACACACATGACTTCGAGCGTGTCGCGCGCCTCTTGCGGGTTGATCTCGATTTGGGTGCCCACGGTCAGGCGGTGCCTGTTGATGCGTATCCAGCGATAGTCCGTCTCGACGGGCGGAAATGCCACGGCAAGGCAGGCTTCGGCCAGCCCATACACGGGAAACATGGCGTGGCGCTTCAGGCCGGTGTAGGCCAGGGCGTTCATGAATTCATTGCACAGCGCGACTGAAATGGGTTCGGCGCCGTTATAAATGGAACGGATGGACGACAGATCGACGTTCTCGAGCCGCCGCTCGCCCAAGACTTTGAGAAAATGCCGGTAGCCGAAATTCGGCGAGCTGGTGACGGTTGCGCGTTTTCTTGCCGCGAGCTGCAGCCACAGCAACGGCCGGCGCACGAACAGCTCGGTGGGCATGAGATTGATCTGCGCCCGGCTCGCAAATTGCATCAAGTAAAAGCCGATCAGGCCCATATCATGGGTCAGCGGCATCCAGCTCACGGAAATGTCCTGATCGGTGAATCTGGCCACCGAGGTCACGCCCTTGGTGTTGGCAATCAAGTTCCCGTGGCTCAGCATGACGCCCTTGGGTTCGCTGGTTGATCCGGACGAAAACTGGATAAAGGCGAGATCGTCCGGCGCCGGGCGGACCAGTTTCCCCGGCTTCGAGATGTCCGTGATCGATTCCACCAGGAAGGTGCGCGACTTCAAGCGGGCGAACAAATCGGACTCGCCAACCTCGCCGGCGAGAATTTCCAAGCGCTCCAAAGTTTTCGCGTCGGTGTAGAGCAGCGGATCACCGAGCTTGCGCGCAACCCGAAACAGCTTGTGCCGGTGCTCGTCGCTGATGCCGACCGCGAGCGGCACGGGTGCGATGCCGCCGCAGACCGCGGCCCAAAAACCGTCGAGAAACTGCTCGTTATTGTTCAGGAAAATAATCATCTTGTCGCCGCGGCGGGCGCCGGCCGCTTGCAGGTGATACAAGATGCCGAGCGCGCGCGCGTGTACGTCTTTATAGAGAATGCGCCGCTCGGTATTTTCGCCGCCGATGTAGGTGACGCTGCGGTCCACGCTCCGATTGGCTTCGAGCATGTCGACCAGCGTGTCGTAGGTCATGAAATTGCTGACATCATTCATCGTTTATTTACCGTCATCATGAGGTTGGATCGAGGGCGCAGATTGATTTGTGCCTCGAATTCAATGGGGTCGTTCGTGGCGCGCGCGAGGCGAAAGCGCCGCATCATGGTGCGCATGTGCACCAGCATCTCGAACATGGCAATGTTCTCTCCGATGCAGTGACGCGGCCCCACCGCGAAGGGAATATATGCGAACTTGTGGCGTTCATTGGCGTCGGCGTCGGCAAAACGCTCCGGCTGAAACGCTTCCGCTTCGCTCCAAAACTTCGGATGCCGATGCAGCATGTAAGGACTGATGAAAATATCGGTGCGCGGGGCAATCGCGAATCCGCCCAGTTCGTCCGCCTCGATGGCACGACGGGTGATCAGCCAACCCGGCGGATAGAGCCGCAAGGATTCCTGCAACACTTGGTGCGTGAAGGACATGGCTTCCGCGGCACCCAATCCCAATACCTCATCGGTGGCCCCGCGGTCGGCTTCGGCTTGCAGCTTTTCGGCGACACGCGGGTGCTGACTGACCAAGTACCAGGTCCAGGTCAGCGCGGCAGCCGTGGTTTCGTGGCCGGCGACGATGAGCGTGAGCACTTCGTCAATCAATTCCTTGTCGGACATGGGTTCGTCGGTCTCTCGATCACGCGTCATCATGAACATGCTCAAGAAATCGAAATGTTCCTCCGGCGCGTGGCGGCGCTGTTGGATCAACTGGCCCACCAATTTCCCCAGCGATCGGAATTGAAAGGCGAATTTCAAATCGCGATTGGAGTGTTTGGCCACCACTTCGAAGGGATTGGCGCCCATTTGCTGTTCCAGGCGCGCCAAATCGCTGCCGAATATCGATCTGAGCACGATTTCGAGCGTCAACTCGCTGGTGTCGCTCGAAATATTCACCGCTTCGCCGCGCGCCGACATGGCGTCCCAGCGCCGCGCGAACTTCTCGTTGACTTCGCTGATGAGCGCGCTGAATTGATCGATGACGCGCCGATGGAAAGAGGGCTGCATCATGCGCCGCTGCCGGCGCCAAAAAGCCCCTTCGCTGGTCATGATGCCGTTGCCCAGCAGGATCTTGACCCGATCCATGCCTTCGCCCTTGGTGTAGTTGCGGTGATTGGTCAGCAAAACGCGCTTGATGTCCTCGGGATGGTTGATGACATAGTTGTACACGCCCCGGGCGGGCGCGAAAATACGATAAACGTCCCCGAATCGCGCGAAGTAGTCCTGCAATCGTGTGAGTGATTCATCGCTGCCGCCAAGATCGAAGCCCTCGGTGGGTCCGGGCGGAATTGCCGTGGTTTGCATGCCGTCATTGTAACTTAGGCATTGCGCACCACGGAGCGCTTCCCGACAATGGCGACCGTGCAAAAGAAACGGGAAGAAAGCGGTCTTCGCAACACCATTTACGAGCAGCAAACCAGCTCCGGCCGTCGACTGACACCCGCAAGACAGCGGCTGTACCAGGCGACGGCGCCGATTGTCCTGGGGCTGATGCGATTGGTATTGGGCTGGTGCCGAGTCGAGCGCATCATCGGCGCCGAGCACATTACCGCGGCACTCGCGCGCTCGCCGTCCTTCATCCCCGTGTACTGGCATCAGCATCAGCTGTTCTGCGCCAAATATTTGTTCGAGCAACGCGCTGCCGGCGTGAAATTGGGGCTATTGGTGAGTCCTTCGGTCGATGGCGAATTCGGCGCCATCATTGTGCGCAAATTGGGCGGTGAGGTGATCCGTGGATCATCGTCTCACACGGGCGCGCGCGCCTTGCGCGACTTCTACCAGGCCTTGGTCCACGAGGGCATTTCACCCGTCATTACCCCGGACGGCCCGCACGGGCCTCCGTGGAAATTCAAGCCGGGCGCATTGTTGCTCGCACAGCTCTCGCAGCGGCCCATCATTCCCTTGAGCTATGTCGCGTCCCGGGCATGGAAAATCAGCTGGGATCATTTCGTCATTCCGAAAATCGGCGCGCGCGTTGTCATTGCCATCGGCGAGCCGGTCTACGTTGCCAAAGGCTTGAATGCCGCTGCCCTCGAGCATCTACAAGCCGATATGGAACAGAGGCTTATACAACTGTTTGAAACAGCGAAGTCAGCTCTGGCTTAAGTCCGGTGCCCGTGCATCGGGGACGGGGGGAGCCTGTTTTAGCTGAAGCCCTATTAATACAATCGCTTAGCTTGTATTCCTTACAACTTATGCGAGAATCCAAGTGTATGTTCGGAGAAGGGTGCGAGGAACTGTGTGACGCATTCGGGTTTCGCGCGCGAATGAGTGGCAAACTATTGATCTACAACCGTAACTCTCTCGGGGACCAGTAAAGGCGCATGGCAATAGCTCCAAACGATCCCCGCCAGCTTGACCTGACCGCCTCGGACATATTGTCCCCGCAAACGTGGCCGAGGCGTGGTGCACGACCCGCCGTCGGTCTCGACGTCATTTGCACCAAGATCGCGGTCGATTTTCAAACCATGACCGCAGCGACGGCCATCGACACCCTCATTATCAATCTGGAATTGCTGCGTGAAGCCACGCGCGTCGATGCCGCCTTTCATATCGCCTTGGACCCGGAGCTGGGTCAGATGGGCGATGTCCAGGTGGCGCGCGGCATGCTGGCGACCGGCAATCCGGAACAGCTGCGCGGTCACTCCTTCGATGAATTGCCCTGGCTGCAATCGCGTTTGGCGCCGCTGCGGGTCTCGGAGCTGCGCGATACCGGTGCACCTCGCGACGACCAAGCGGTCGATGCGGCGCTCTGGAATCACTTGGGCATAGGCTCGGTGCTGCTCATCGGCTATTCGATCAAGGGTCGAGCCGCGGGATTGTTGGGCATAGCCAATGCCCGTCCCCGCGATCATTGGGACGTTCAATTGCACCTGTTGATGAAGCTGGTGGGCAGCAGTCTTGCCACGGGACTCGATCGCATCGAGATTCAGCGGCAACTCGAGGATTTGGAAGAGCGCAACGAACTCGCGATACACAGCGCCAATGACGGACTGTGGGATTTCGACACGCTGAACAATCGCGTGTACCTCTCGCCGCGCTGGAAAGCCATGCTGGGCTACGATGAGAGTGATGTGGGTGAGGCGCCCGATTGGCGCACACTGGTGCACTCCGACGACATGTCGCGCGTGCAGGCCGCCATCCGCGATCACGTGGCCGGTAAAACGCCGATTTTCGAAAGCCTGCATCGCATGCGTCATGCGACGGGCGAATGGCGTTGGGTCATCAGCCGCGCCAAGGCCAAAGTCGATGACAAAGGGCGCCTGCTGCGCCTGGTCGGCGTCGAACTGGATATTACCGAGCGTAAACTTTACGAAGAGGCGTTGTTTCGCGAGAAAGAGAGCGCGCAGATCACGCTGCAGAGCATCGGTGACGGCGTCATTACCACCGACGCCAAAGGGGTCATCGACTACGTGAATCCGGTGGCCGAGGCGCTCACCGGATGGCGGCTCGAGGACAGTCAGGGCCGCGCCATCGAAGAGATCTTCCGGGCCTTCCACGAAGAAACCTGTGAGCCGCTGGAAAACCCGCTGGCCGTCGCCATCCGCCGCACCCGTTCCATCAAGTCGGTACGCCCGATGTTGCTGATCCGCCGCGACGGCAACGAGATTTACGTGGAAAGCACGGCTTCTCCCATACGCGACGGCAGCGGCGCGGTTTCCGGCGGCGTACTGGTGTTCCACGACGTGAGCGAGGCGCGCGAACTGAACCGCCGTTTGAGCTATCACGCCAGCCATGACGTGCTGACCGGCTTGGTGAACAGACGCGAATTCGAGAATCGCATGGAGCGTGCGCTGAAGAGCGCGAAAGCGCGCGAGACCTCCTATGCGCTGTGCGTGCTTGATTTGGATCAATTCAAAATCGTCAATGACACGTGCGGCCACAGTGCCGGAGATGCGCTGCTCGGCCAGGTCGGCGCGCTGCTCAAGTCAAAGGTCCGCTGGCGCGACACCCTGGCGCGCCTGGGCGGCGATGAATTCGGCATCCTGCTGGAGAGCTGCTCGCTGGATGAAGCGATGCGCACGGCCGAGGCGCTGCGCGAGGCGGTGCGCAACTTCAAATTCACTTGGGAAGAGCGCACGTTCCGCTTGGGCGCCAGCATCGGCGTGGTGCCCATCTCTGCGGACAATGCGGACGTGGCGGCGGTATTGAGCGCCGCCGACAGCGCCTGTCAGGCCGCCAAGGAAGCGGGGCGCAATCGCGTCCACAGCTTCGAGGAAAATGACATCGACCTCATGCGCCGTCGTCGCGAGATGCAATGGGCGGCACGCATCAATAATGCGCTGGAAGAGGGCCGCTTCGAACTGTTCAGACAGACCATCATGCCGCTGCAGAAAACCGAAGCGGGCGCTCACTACGAGTTGCTGCTGCGCATGCGCGACGAGGCCGGCAAGATCGTCGGACCTGACAACTTCATGACGGCGGCCGAACGCTATGGGATCACCCCGAGCATCGATCGCTGGGTCATTGAAAATGCCTTCCGTTGGCTGGTGTCGGAGGCCGATGAGCGCGAGAAACTCACCATGTGCTCGATCAATCTATCGGGACAGAGTTTGGGCGACGATAAATTCCTGCCCTACGTCATCGATCAGTTCCACCGCAGCGGCTTGGATGCCACGAAAATTTGTTTCGAGATCACTGAAACGGCTGCTATCGCCAGCTTCTCGCAGGCCAATCGGTTCATCCAGGCTCTGAAGGAATTGGGCTGCAAATTCGCACTCGATGATTTCGGCACAGGATTGTCATCGTTCGGTTATTTGAAGCATTTCCCGGTCGACTACCTGAAGATCGACGGCAGCTTCGTCAAAGAGATACTGCATGACCCCATCGACCGCGAGATGGTGCGTTCGATCAATGAAATCGGCCACCTGACCGGCAAGCAAACCATCGCCGAGTTCGCGGAAAACCAGGAAATCATCAACATGCTGCAAAGCCTGGGCGTCGATTACGCGCAAGGCTACGGCGTGTCGCAACCTCAGCGGGTACTGAAGGCTGCCAACAGCGTTTGACGGGCGCGCGGCGGCCAAGGGCCAAGCGTTCGACTCAGGCGCCGTCGCGCCATTCGAAGCGCATCGACAGATCGACGGCACACACATGCTTGGTGATGCTGCCGACGGAAATGAAATCCACACCCGTCAGCGCTACCTCGCGGATGGTCTCAGTGGTTATTCCACCCGAGGCTTCAATCTTCAAGCGCCGCTTCGCGCCGGCGTTCATCGCCACGCCTTCGCGCATGGTCGGCAGCGAGAAATTATCCAACATCGCGATGTCGGCACCGGCGTCGATCGTCTGCTCCAGCTGCGCCAGATTCTCGACCTCCACTTCGACGGGGATGGTTCCGGCGCTGCGTTTGGCGGCGGCCACGGCCAAGGCGATCGATCCTGCGGCAGCGATGTGGTTTTCCTTGATGAGGATGCCGTCAAATAGTCCCATGCGGTGATTGTGGCCGCCTCCGACCCGCACCGCGTATTTTTGCGCCGTGCGCAACCCAGGAATCGTCTTTCGGGTATCGAGAAGCCGGCATTGCGTGCCTTCCAGCAGCGCCGCATAGGAATGCGCGGCGGTCGCCGTGCCGCTGAGCAATTGCAGGAAATTGAGCGCGCAGCGCTCTGCGGTAAGCAGCGCACGTGCCGGACCCTGCACGGTGAATAGAACTTGATCGGCGCTCACCGCGTCGCCCTCGGCTGCCCGCCACTCGAAGGTCACGCCTGAATCGACCTGCCTGAAACTGGCCTCCACGTACGGGATGCCGCAGAGAATTGCGGCTTCGCGCGTAATCACGGTGGCGCGGCCGGATTTCTCCGCAGGAATGAGCGCCGCGGTCAAATCACCGCTGCCGATATCCTCGGCGAGGGCCGCGCCGACAACGAGGAGCAAATCCTTTGGAATCGGCACCGCCGGCCGCACCGGGCCCGCTGGCCGCACAGGGCCGGTCAGCGGCGCCGAAATCGGCATGCTAGAACGGCAGGCCGTGGGTCGGTCCAACCATGCACATCAGCATCGGGATCGACAGCAGAAAGTTTGTTCGGGAGGCGTACAGCGCGACCTTGCGAGCCTTGGCCTTCTCCTCATCGGTCGCCGGCACGATTCCCAGTATCTTCTTCTGGTTGGGCCAAATCAGTCCCCAGACATTGAAGAGCATGATGGTGCCGAACCATGCGCCGATGCCCATGATCAGGTTGGGCCGGGAGACAGGCGTGTCGAGCAAGCCCAAGGTAAATGCGCCGACGAAGCGGCCATGGGTCTGTGACAGCAACCAGGCGCCCAGCAACCAGGTGCCCAACGCAGACCAACGAAACCACAGCAATGCGCGTGGCGCGACGTATTTGTTGATGCCGGCGCCGCCCGGGCCCCCCTTGTCGGCCCCCGCCACGGCCATGGCCGGGGTCTGTACGGCATTGAAGTAGTACAACAGGCCAATCCAGAATATGCCGAATATGATGTGCAGCCAGCGGGTCAAGGCCGCCATCGTCAGGGTATTGAAGCTCAGGCCGCCGTCCACCAGGGCAGCGATCACGATCGCGAGCAGGAATCCGATGATTAGAGGCCATTTGACGGTGGTTAACGGGTTCATGCGATTCCCCTCCATTTAAGTTGTACTTCGGATTCCGCCACGGCGCGGATCCTGCGTTGCGGCAGACTGGAAGAATAGGGGACTGACCCCAATAATTCAACGATGCCTGAAGACTCAGCCCCGCCAGTATCGCCGTGCATCAACATATGCACTTTGGACCTAAACGGGTACTGCCGGGGCTGTTATCGTACAATTGAGGAAATCGCCCGTTGGCAGAGGATGAGTCATCCGGAGCAACGGGCGCTGCTGCGCACTTTGGGCGAGCGCGCGAACGTCTTAAATGAATCATTGGAGAGTATCGACTATGGACGCTATTGAACGAATCAAGAGTCAGCTATCGGCCGCCCCGGTAGTGCTCTATATGAAAGGCACCCCCGATTTCCCGCAATGCGGGTTTTCCGCCCAGACCGTCGGTGCTCTGCGGGCCTGCAAGGCGCAGTTCGCGCACATCAATATTTTCGAAGACCCGGAAGTGCGCGAAGCGCTGAAGACTTACTCGAAGTGGCCCACGTTTCCGCAGCTCTACGTCAACGGTGAGCTGGTCGGCGGCTGCGACATCACACTGGAAATGTACAAGAGCGGCGAATTGAAGCAATTACTGGCAGAGGCCGGCGCCGTAGCCGCTTGAAAACCTCGGGGCCTGGCAAAACCTAAGGGCCCGTCAAGGCCTAAGGGGCCCATCAAGGCCTATGGGCCCGTCAAGGCCTATGGGCCCGTCAAGGCCTATGGGCCCGTCAAGGCCTATGGGCCCGTCAAGGCCTATGGGCCCGTCAAGGCCTATGGGCCAGGCGGGTCAACCTCCACTTCGAGCGGGCCCATGGCGGCCAGACGTCTGCGGCCCGCTTCGAACACGCCTTGAAATTGATTGCACACGATGCAAAACAGATCGGCCGTGCGCTCGGCGTCATACGCTGCGGAATGTGCGGATGCGCTGTCCCACTCGAGGCCTGCCGCCAGGGTGGCGCGCATCAATACGGTTTGACCGAATGCGATACCACCGAGAGTGGCTGTATCGAAACTCGAGAAAGGGTGAAACGGATTGCGCTTCACCTGGGTGCGCGCCACGGCCGCGTTCAAGAAATTGAGGTCAAACGAGGCATTGTGGCCGACCAGCACGGCACGCGTGCAGTCCGCGTTGCGTACCGCGGTCCTGATTTCCTTGAAAATCCTTTGCAGCGCGTCTTCTTCGGGTATGCCGGGCCGCAGGGGATGGTGAGGATCGATACCCGTCACTGCCATTGAGGCGGGTTCCAGATTGGCCCCTGGAAACGGGATGACGTGATAGCGATGGGTCTCGCCGCGTGCCAAGGTGCCGTCGCTGCGCATCTCGATGAGCACGGCCGCAATCTCCAGCAGCGCGTCGGTTTGCGAATTGAATCCACCGGTTTCGACGTCGATGACCACGGGCAGAAAGCCGCGGAATCGGGTTGCAAAGGTAATGGCTGGAAGCTGTGACATCGGTTTAGCCTGCCTGCTCGTTCAGCTCGAGCCGCCATGCGACCGCCTCGCCGGCGCGGTAGGGAATGAGTGCACCCTCGCCGAACGCATAATGATCAGGCGCCATCCAGGTTTCCTTCAGCAGGGTGATGCGCTCGGTATGGCGGGGCAGCCCGTAGAAATCGGCGCCGAAATGACTGGCAAATGCTTCCAGCCGGTCGAGCCGGCCGACCGATTCGAAGGCTTCGGCGTACAGCTCGATGGCGGCATGAGCGGTAAACATGCCGGCGCACCCGCAGGCGTTCTCTTTGGTGTTTCTGTCGTGCGGCGCGCTGTCGGTGCCGAGGAAGAACCGCGGACTGCCGCCCGTTGCGGCCTCGAGCAGCGCTTCTCGATCGCGCTCACGCTTGAGTATCGGCAGACAATAGAAGTGCGGCCTGATGCCGCCCGAGAAAATCGCATTGCGGTTATGCAGCAGATGCTGCGGCGTGATCGTGGCGGCCAGCCCGGCTCTGGCCACATTGACGAACTCCACCGCGCGCCACGTCGTGATGTGCTCGAACACCACGGCGAGTTTCGGAAAGCGATCGAGCAGGGGCCCGAGCACGGTATCGATGAAGTGGGTTTCGCGATCGAATACGTCGACCCCGGCCTGCGGCGATTCACCGTGAACCAGCAATCGCATGCCGATCTTTTCCATGTGGGCGAGTGCGCCATAAACACGCTTGATGTCAGTGACACCGGCGGCCGAATGCGTGGTTGCGCCGGCCGGGTAGAGCTTCACGCCGTGAATAAAGCCCGCCGCGTGGGCGCGACCGATTTCATCGGCGCTCGTGGTATCGGTCAGATACAAGGTGAGCAGCGGCTCGAATCGGCTGCCGGCGGGTAATGCCGCAAGAATGCGCTGCCGATAGGCGCGTGCCAGCTCGGTGGTCGTGATCGCGGGTTTCAGATTCGGCATCACAATTGCGCGTCCGAAGCGCTGCGCGGTGAATCCGACAACGGCCTTAAGCGCCGCGCCGTCGCGCAGGTGCACGTGCCAGTCGTCGGGCCGTTGAATGCTGAGTCGACTCATGCGGGCGTCCGAGACGGCGGCGGCCAGCCGCTTCGCAGCAGCTCCAGCGTGTAGCGCACGCCGAATCCGGTGATCTCCGTAGTGATGTGCGCAAGGCCGCCGTGCCGCGTGCCTGCCGCAAGATCCAGGTGCAACCATGCAATATCGTTCGGCACGAATCGACTCAAGAATCGGGCGGCCAAGATGTGATCGCCCTTGCCATCCGCGGCACATTGCATCACGTCGGCGACGCTGCTTTCCAAATCCGTGTCGTAGTCCACGTCCATGGGGAAACACCACACGCGCTCGCCGCTCGCGCTCCCGGCGGACTCGATGCGCGCGCGCGCCTCCGGGCGATTGGTGAATGCGCCGCTGTAGCGTTCGGTAAGGGCGTATACACAGGCACCCGTCAGGGTTGCATAGTCGATGATGGCGCGCGGCTTCTTCGCCGCCGCGAGACTGAGCGCGTCCGCGAGCACCATGCGGCCCTCCGCATCGGTATGGATCACTTGAATGGTCGTGCCGTTCGCCGCGCGAACGACGTCCTGCGGCTTGTAGGCGAGCGGACCGATGCGGTTCTCCGTGATCGCCAGCCAACAATCCACCGGCAATGGCGAACGCAGGGCGTGCAGGGCATAGAGACTTCCCAATGCGACGGCGCTGCCTTCCATGTCCGTATGCATGTCCAGCATGCTCTTGTGCGCCTTCAGATTCGTGCCGCCCGTATCGAAACAAATGCCCTTGCCCACCAAACTGACGGCCGGCGCCGCAGCGCCGCGCGGTCGATAGGACAGACAGGCGATACCGGCATCGCGCGTGCCGTTGCCACGAGCCACCGCGAGAAACGCGCCCGCGCCCAAGCGCTTGAGCTGCGGTTCCCCATGGAACTTGAAGGTCAGGCGCAACCGCTGCGCGAACTGCTTGAGCAGTCTGCGATAGAGACCCGCATCCAACGTACTGGGCGGCAACGCCGTGAGCCATCGGGCCAGATTGTTGCCGGCCGCGCTCGCCAGCGTCACATCCAGATCAGGCAACTTTTCGCGCCGCGCGAGGTCGATACGTGTGAGCCGGGCCCGGGTCTTGGGCTTGCTCTTGAAGGTCGCGAAGCGAAATGCAGCGGCCTCGAGGGCCGCAATGGCGGTATTCAAAGTGGCCTCTGCGGCGCCTGCCACGCATCCCTGTTGCCAGATCAGCAGCGATTGCGGATCGCCGTCCAACGCGCTGCGCGCGAGTTTGCCGGCGGCTTGCAAGCGCTCGAAGGTGCTGGCGTCGTTGGCCACGCACGCGACGACCAAGAGCGTCTGGCCCTGTGGTCCGACGCGCAGGTGAAACGTGTCGCCGGCCTTGCGCACTTTGCGCTCGTATAGCGCGCGCAGCAGCGCGCCATGCGGCAGTGCATTCCAATCGGTCTGCGACGGCGCCAGGGGCAGGAACAACAATGCACTGGCATAGCGCGCGAGTACCGATGCGGTAATGCGCGAGCCGATTTGGCGCACAGGCACGAGAAGTTGGTCAAAGGGCAAGCGAGTCGACATATCTTAAAACCGCAACGTATCGCGACTTCATCCCTTGCTTGACCGTGAAAAACCAAACCCCGAAGATAGCGCGGGTAGTAACGCAGTGGCAGTTAGCGCAGGGGCGCTGTAACGTGCCCGCCATCTTAACAGGACACGTGGGTCTGTGCATTTATGACGCAACAATCGCCGTTCGAAGACATTGATCCGACCGAAACGCAGGAGTGGCTGGAGTCCATCGATTCCGTCATGCGTGCGCAGGGCCCGGAACGCGCGCATTTTTTGCTGGAAAAACTGGTGGATTTTACCCGCCGCTCCGGCGCGTACCTGCCCTTCAAGCCGAACACTGCATATCTGAACACCATCTCCAAAGCGCAGGAGCCGGAGTATCCGGGCGACCGTTCGTTGGAGCGGCGCAACGAGGCCTATATACGATGGAATGCGCTGGCGATGGTGGTGCAGGCCAACCGTACCAACTCCGAGTACGGCGGCCATATTGCGACGTATGCGTCCGCGGCGACGCTGTACGAGGTCGGGTTCAATCATTTTTGGCGTGCGCGCAGCGCAGCCCACCCCGGCGACATGATTTTTATGCAAGGGCATTCCAGTCCCGGCATTTATGCCCGCGCCTACCTTGAAGGGCGCTTGGACGAGGGCCAGCTGCAGCGTTTTCGCCAGGAGGTGCGCGGCGGCGGGTTGTCCTCCTATCCGCATCCCTGGCTGATGCCGGACTTCTGGCAATTCCCCACGGTGTCGATGGGTTTGGGCCCGATGATGGCGATTTTCCAGGCGCGATTTCTGCGCTACCTGGAACATCGCGGCATCGTCACGCCCTCCGATCGAAAAGTGTGGGCATTCTTGGGCGACGGCGAAATGGACGAGCCTGAATCCATGGGCGCGCTCACCATGCCGGTGCGCGAGAAGCTCGACAACCTGATCTTCGTGATCAATTGCAACTTGCAGCGGCTGGACGGGCCGGTGCGCGGCAATGGCAAGATCATTCAAGAACTCGAAGCGGCGTTTCTGGGCGCCGGTTGGAACGTCATCAAGGTTTTGTGGGGCGGACGCTGGGATCCGCTGCTGGAGCGCGATCAAAAGGGATTCCTCAAGCGGGTGATGGAAGAATGCGTGGACGGCGAGTACCAGAATTTCAAATCCAAGGGCGGCGCGTATACACGCGAACATTTCTTCGGCAAGTATCCTGAGCTGAAGGAAATGGTCGCGAATATGTCGGATGAAGAGATCTGGCACTTGAATCGCGGCGGTCATGATCCGCAAAAGGTCTATGCCGCCTATGCTTCGGCGGTCGCGCATGTGGGTGCGCCCACCGTGATTCTGGCGAAAACCGTCAAAGGCTTCGGCATGGGCAAGGCGGGCGAAGGTCTGAACTCCACCCATCAACAGAAAAAACTCACCGACGACAATCTCAAGGAAGTCCGCGATCGCTTCAACATCCAAATTACCGACGAGGAAATTGCCGGCCTGTCGTTCCGAAAGCCCGCCGAGGACAGCGAAGAGCTGCGATACCTGCAGGAGCGGCGCGCCGCTCTAGGCGGTTATCTGCCGGCGCGCCATTCGTCCGCACCGGCGCTCATCGTGCCGCCTCTCGAAGCCTTCAGCACGCTGTTGGAAGGCACCGGCGATCGCGAGATATCGACGACCATGGCGTTGGTACGAATGATGACGAGCTTGGTGAAGGATAAAAACATCGGCAAGCATATCGTACCCATCGTTCCCGACGAGGCACGAACCTTCGGCATGGAGGGCATGTTTCGCCAGGTTGGCATTTATTCCTCGGTGGGCCAGCTCTACACGCCGCAGGACGCGGATCAGCTCATGTTTTATCGCGAAGACAAGCAGGGGCAGATTCTCGAGGAGGGCATCAATGAGGCAGGCAGCATGTGTTCGTGGCTCGCCGCGGCCACGGCGTATGCGAATCACGGCGTGAGCATGGTGCCTTTTTACATCTATTACTCGATGTTCGGATTCCAGCGTGTCGGCGATTTCATCTGGGCGGCCGGCGACAGCCAGGCACGCGGATTCCTGGTGGGAGGCACCGCCGGGCGTACCACGCTTGCCGGTGAGGGGCTGCAACATCAGGACGGACACAGCCAGCTGGTCGCGACCACGGTGCCGAACTGTGTGGCCTATGACCCCACCTACGCCTATGAATTGGCAGTGATCGTGCAGGACGGTCTGCGCCGCATGTACCAGGATCAGGAAAGCATTTTCTACTACATCACCTGCATGAATGAGAACTACGCGCATCCCGCGATGCCGGCCGGCGCAGCACAGGGCATCTTGAGCGGCATGTACTTGCTGCAAAGCGGCGGCCGCGGCAAAGTGCGGGTGACGCTGTTCGGTTCGGGCACGATTTTGCGCGAGGTGCTGGCGGCGGCGGAACTACTGGAGCAAAACTATGGAGTGCCGGCCGATGTCTATTCGGTGACGAGCTTCAGCGAGCTGCGCAAGAATGCGCTTGCGATCGAGCGCTGGAACATGCTGCATCCAAGCGAGCCACGCAAGCAGACTTACATCCAGCAGACCTTGGCGGATCGCGAGGGGCCCTTCATTGCCGCCACCGACTATATGAAGACGGTGGCCGATCAAATTCGGCAATGGGTGCCGGGCCCGTACACGGCACTGGGAACGGATGGCTTCGGCCGCAGTGATTCGCGCGCGGAGCTGCGGCGTTTCTTCGAAGTCGATCGGCACTACGTGGTGGTGGCCGCCCTCAAAGCACTGTCGGATGAGGGCAAGATCGACACCCAAACGGTGAATAAGGCCATGACGGCCTTTGGGATCGATCCGGAAAAATCCAATCCCGTGTCGGTCTGAATCATGGCAAGTCCAATCGAAGTCACAGTGCCGGACATCGGCGGTTTCAAGGACGTCAACGTCATCGACGTGCTCGTCAAAGACGGACAGCAGATCGAAAAGGAAACCCCGCTGGTCACGATCGAAACGGAGAAGGCAGCCATGGACGTGCCGTCCCCCGTTGCGGGCAAGATCGCACAGGTCAAACTCAAGACCGGCGACAAGGTGTCCGAGGGCTCCTTGATTCTATTGCTCGAACCGGCCGCAGCTGCTGCGCCCGCAGACAAGCCTGCGGCACCTGCTCCGGCTACAGCCGCGGCGCCGGCTGCGGCGCAGGCCTCGACACCGGCCTCGGCGCCGAGCTCCGATAAAGCGGCTGCTGCTGCGCCCGCTGCGGAAAAAGCTCCCGCGCCGAGCGCTGCATCCGGTGCGGCATCGGCTGCCGCGCCGAACCGCGCACCGCCTGCCGCACCTGGTGCCGAGCGGGCGCGTGAGGCGAGTCCCATGATCGACGAGCGGGCGTTTTCCAAAGCGCACGCCAGTCCGTCGGTACGCAAATTTGCGCGCGAGCTGGGCGCTGATCTAGGCAGGGTGACCGGCACCGGCGTGAAGGGCCGCATCACTCAGGAGGACGTCAAGGCTCACGTCAAGAGCTTGCTGACGGGGCCATCCGCCGCGGCGTCTGCCGCGCCTTTCCCGCGGGTGCCGGTCGTCGATTTCGCGCAGTTTGGGACTGTGGAGATCAAACCGCTCTCACGAATACAAAAGATCTCCGGATCGCGGCTGCAGGCAAGCTGGCTGAATATTCCGCATGTGACTCAGCACGAGGACGCGGATATCACCGACCTCGAGGCGGCGCGCGTCGCCTTGAAAGACAAGGCTTCGCAAGAGGGTGTGCGGCTCACGCCGCTGGTGTTCATCATCAAGGCCTGCATCCTGGCGCTGAAGGAATTCCCGCGAGTCAACTCCTCGCTGGACGAGGCGGGCGAGAATCTGGTTTTCAAAAAATATTTCAACATCGGCTTCGCTGCCGACACCCCGAATGGTTTGGTGGTGCCGGTGATTCCGAATGCCGATCAACTCGACACCTATGCGATCGCTCGCACCCTGGCGTCGATGTCGGAAAAGGCGCGCGCCGGAAAACTGAAAGCGGCCGAGATGCACGGCGGCAGTTTTACCATTTCGAGCTTGGGGGGAATCGGCGGCACTTATTTTACGCCCATCATCAATGCGCCGGAGGTGGCAGTTCTGGGGGTGTCCAAGGCAATGCAGAAACCTGTGTACGAGCGGGGCGCGTTCATTCCGCGCCTGATGCTGCCTCTTTCGTTGTCCTATGATCATCGCGTCGTCGACGGTGCCGAAGCGGCTCGCTTCGTGGTGTTTCTTGCAAAGACGCTCGGCGACGTGAAGGCGCTGCTATGAGCGCGGTCGAGGTACGTGTTCCTGATCTGGGCGATGCCAAGGGCGTTGCCGTTCTCGATGTGCTGGTGAAAAAGGGCGACAAAGTCGCGGTTGAAGATCCGCTGATCACGCTCGAATCCGATAAGGCCGCGATGGATGTGCCCTCGCCGGTCGGTGGTGTGATCAACTCGATTGCAATCAAAAAGGGCGATTCAGTCTCGTCGGGTACGTTGATCGCGACTGTGGAGTCCGAAGCCGCCGCCGCGACCGCGTCAGAACCCCCGAAAACGGCAGCGCCCGCGCCGGTTGCGGCCGGCGCCGCCGCGTCTGCGCGTGCACCCGTATCCGACCCGGCACCGGCGTCCGCACCAGTACCGGCACCGGCACCGGTCAAAAGCGCCAAGACCGCGAGCGGCGCGGTGAGTGCCGCTCCGGCCGGAGCGGTGGATGTTGTCGTGCTCGGCGCCGGTGTCGGCGGCTATACGGCGGCATTTCGCGCGGCGGATCTGGGTCTCAGCGTGACGTTGATCGAACGTTGGCCGGTGCTGGGCGGGGTGTGCCTGAACGTGGGCTGCATCCCGTCAAAGGCCCTGCTGCACGCCGCCAAAGTCATCGAAGAAGCCGCCGATATGGGGGAGAACGGCATCGTCTTTGGCGCGCCGCAAATCGACCGCGATCGTCTGCGCCTTTGGAAGAACAAAGTGGTCACCAGATTGACCAACGGCCTGATGCTGCTGGCGAAGCAGCGCAAAGTGAATCTCATTCAGGGCGATGCGAAATTCGTGGGCCCGTATTCCTTCGAAGTCAAAACCGCGGATGCGGTGCGCCGCGTGGAATTCAAGCAATGCATCATTGCCGCCGGGTCAGAATCCGCGCGCCTGCCGGGCCTGCCGGATGATCCGAGAGTGATCGATTCGAGCGGCGCCTTGGAGTTGCCGCTCGATTGCAAGCGCTTGCTGGTGATTGGCGGCGGCATCATTGGCTTGGAAATGGCATGTGTCTACGACGCTCTCGGCGTGCAGGTCACGGTGGTGGAACTGAGTGACGGCTTGATGCCGGGCACTGATCGCGATCTTCTGCGTCCGTTGCAGAAGCGGATCGAAAAGCGCTACGAGAAAATTCTCCTCAAGACCAAAGTGGCCAAGCTCGAGGCGCTTCCGGGAGGGCTGCGGGCGACCTTTGAGGGCCCCGAGTCACCGGAACCTCAACTGTTCGACCGCGTCTTGGTCTCCGTGGGGCGCGCCGCGAACGGCAATGCCATCAACGCTGCCGCGGCGGGCGTCCAAGTCAATGCCCACGGGCTCATTGATGTGGACCGGCAAATGCGCACCAACGTGCCGCATATCTTTGCGATCGGCGACATCGTCGGCGCGCCGATGTTGGCACACAAGGCCAGCCATCAAGGCAAGGTTGCCGCGGAAGTCGCGGCCGGACACAAGTCCTCATTCGATGCGCGTTCAATACCCTCCGTCGCGTACACCGATCCGGAAATCGCATGGACGGGCATCACCGAAACAGAGGCAAAAGCGCAGGGCATCTCGTATGGCAAGGGCGTCTTTCCTTGGGCCGCCAGCGGCCGTTCGTTGGCGCTGAATCGCGATGATGGCTTCACCAAATTGCTGTTCGACAAAGACACTCACCGCGTGATCGGCGCGGGCATCGTCGGCACCAACGCCGGCGACCTGATCGCTGAAGTGGCACTGGCCATCGAAATGGGCGCCGATGCCACGGATATCGGCTTGACCATTCACCCGCATCCGACCCTGTCGGAAACGGTGGCGTTTGCCGCAGAAGCATTCGACGGTACTTTGACGGATCTTTACATACCGAAGCGCGCTCAATGATCAGAAATGCCCGCATTTCGTCGCTTCTTGCGCTTCTCCTGGGCGCGCTCAGCGCGACCGCATGGGCGGAGGATTGCGTGGATTTCAAATGGGACGTGACACAGGAGCGGGCGTTGTTCGCAACACCAGCCACGCCTTTGTCGGCCGGTATGGAAGCCAAATCCGCACCCACAGTGCTCTTGAATCATCTTTATGCGCTGAAACTGGTTCCGCAGGATCAGGTGACCTTTGCGGCCGCGCCCGGCAAAAAGACGCCGAGGGCAGGGGCCAACGCCGGCATCGTGACCTTCAAGCTTCCGGCGAGCGGCAGCTATAGAATCGCCGTCGACATGCCGTTCTGGATCGACGTGGTGTCAAACGGTGCGTTGGTCGCGGCGCAGGATTTTCAGGGTCAGCATGGCTGCAGCGCGCCACATAAGATCGTTGAGTTCGAGCTGGCCGGAACGCGGCCGTTGTTTCTGCAACTGAGCGACGCGGCGCCGGATAGTGTCCGACTGACCATTACCGCCGCGCCCGGCAGAAAACTGTGAAATCAAGGTCGGTCCGGCGGCGAAATACGGCTCGCTGAAATCGCCTCCGGCAACGCGCCCATACATTCCTTCAAGAACGCTGTTTTCTCGGCGCCCACCAGTTTTTTAGCTTTGCTCTCTTTGAGGCAGGTCGTACGTTTGGCGTGCTTCGCGGCCGCATCACCGGCAGATGCAGCGGCCGGTGGGCCAGAGGCTGAGGGTGTCTGGGCTGCGGGAGTCTGAGCTGCGGGAGTCTGAGCTGCGGCCGGCTGAACGGCGAACACCAAAATGCTGAGGCACAGAGCGCTCGCCACAAATGCCGGATGCATGGCTTATTTCCTGGAGACTGTTGCTAGCAGCGAAGAATAGCGTTCGAGCTCAGGCGCACCAATGAAGCGCGCATGAAGCTTCGTTAACATTTGACAAACCGCTACGACTTGGCGCTCGCCAGACGATTCCGTGCCCGCGCCAAATACTGCTTTTCGTCGGGGGCCTGGCCGCTGCGCTGCGCTGCGTACAACTCCTCGCCCAGGGCTTCCATCAAGGCATGCTCCGCGGGATGGGCATCCCCGTACAGCCCCTGCAATTGCCGGTACAAATCCCGGATCCCGGGCGGGCGGTCGATGGACAGCTGCTCGCGAACCGCCAGATGCAGCCCCATATGTAAAAACGGATTTTCGGCGCCACCGGCGGCATTCTGTTCGAACGCGATGGCGGTGTCGGCATTGGCGAGAACGCTCTGGTATTCAGGATGCGCGCCGATCACATCCGTGATCAATGCTTCGAGAGGCGTCAGCGGCGAATTCGCCAGGTGCTTGGCCCAGGCTTCCGCATAGGTGCGCCGCAATTGCTCGCGGCTGTGGTGGTCAAATACGCTCATGCAGGCGTCTTATGCGGATACTCGCAAAGGTCCGCGATGATGCAAACCGGGCAGGCCGGGCGGCGCGCCCGGCAAGTATAGCGGCCATGCAAAATCAACCAGTGATGCGCGTCGTTGCGAAATTCCGGCGGCACGAACTTCATGAGTTTCTCTTCGACCTCGCGCACCGTCTTTCCGGGCGCAATACGCGTGCGATTGGCGACGCGAAAAATGTGAGTGTCCACCGCAATCGTTGCCTGGCCGAAAGCGGTATTCAAAATGACGTTGGCGGTTTTGCGACCGACGCCGGGCAGTTCCTCGAGCGCTTCGCGGGTCATCGGCACTTCGCCGCCGTGCCGTTCCAGCAATCGGCCGCACATGGCGATGATGTTCTTCGCCTTCGCATTGTACAATCCGATGGACTTGATGTATTTCGCAAGCCCCTCGATCCCGAGCGCCAAGATCGCGGCGGGAGTGTTTGCCGCGCGGAACAGCTCGGCGGTCGCCTTGTTCACGCTCTTGTCGGTTGCCTGCGCCGAAAGAATGACCGCGACCAGAAGCTCGAATGCAGATGCATAATTCAATTCGGTGCGCGGTTGTGGATTCGCCGCCCGAAAGCGCGCGAAGATAGCCTGCCGTTCCCGAGGATTCACGGTGCGCCTGAGCGGCGCACCGCGACGGCCTTTTTCGCATCGAGCTGCCGTTGCCTCTCCGCAGCCTGGTTCAGCAGGCGCGATGTATGCGCAGTGTAGCGCGCGCGATTCAGCGCCGGCCTGTTCTCGGCCAATTCGGCAGCGGGCCGCATTTCGATGCAATCCACGGGACACGGCGGCAGGCACAGCTCGCACCCCGTGCAGCGCTCGGCGAGCACGGTGTGCATATATTTCTGGGCGCCGACAATCGCGTCCACCGGGCAGGGGGCCAAGCAACGGGCGCAGCCGATGCAGCGCGTCTCATCGATCCAAGCGACGCGCAGCGGTGTTTCGACACCGTTGGTCGGGTTCAAGCTCAAGGTGGGCCGGCCGAGCAGCTGCGCCAGGGCATCGATGGTGGCCTTGCCGCCCGGCGGGCATTGATTGATTTGCGCCTCGCCGGCGGCAATGGCGGCGGCGTAAGGGCTGCAACCGCTGTAGCCGCAGCGCGTGCATTGGGTCTGGGGGAGCAATGCATCGATGCGCACCGCCATGCCGGGCGCGGTTTCGTCGTTCATGTCATTTGACGCGCATGCCGGGCGTCGCTCCGGAATCCGGCGACAGGGCGAAGATGTCCTTGCCTCCCGGCCCTGCCGCCAACATCATGCCCTCTGAAGTGCCGAAGCGCATTTTCCGCGGTTCCAGATTCGCGACCACGACGATGAGCCGCCCGACCAACGTCGCCGGGTCGTAAGCGGCGCGAATGCCGGCAAAAATCTCGCGCTCTCCGAGCTCACCCACATCGATCCGGAGCTTCAAGAGCTTGTCGGCGCCGGCGATCAATTCGGCATTCAGGATTTTGGCCACTCGCAGATCGATGCGCAGGAAATCATCGATCGAAATCAAATTGCCTTCGACCGATGTCGCTGCGGCAAGCGTCACGGTGTCCGATGCGCCGCTATTGGCGACGGCCGGTGCGGTAGGCGCGGCGGGATCCGGCTCCACCAGGCTCGCCACCGCTTTCGGATCGAGCCGAACGGCCAGGGGCTCATAGGCATTGATGCTCGTGGACAGCAGCGGCGTCGCCGCAGCGGCCCAGGTCCAGTTCGGCTCCCGAAAGAATGCGCAGGCGCGCGCTGCCATCTGGGGCAATACCGGCTGCAGATAAATCATCAACACCCGGAACAGGTTCAAGCCTTGCGTGCAGACGATCTGCACGTCTGCGCGGGCTTCCGGGTTCTTCGCGAGCATCCAGGGCTTGCGCGAATCCACGTATTGATTGGCACGGTCGGCGAGGGCCATGATTTCGCGCATGGCGCCGGCCGTGTCGCGGCCCTCGTAGGCCTCGGCGATGCTTTCGCCGGCCGCCACGAATTCGCCATACAGCTGCTCATCCTCCAAGCGGGCCGCCAATTTGCCGGCGGAGTTCTTGGTAATGAAGCCGGCACAACGACTGGCGATATTGACGAGCTTGCCGACGATTTCCGAATTCAAGCGTGTCGCAAATTCACCCAGGTTCATGTCCATATCGTCGATGCCGGGGCCCAGCTTGGCGGCAAAGTAGTAGCGCAGGTACTCCGCCGGGAAATTCTGCAAGTAGCGGCGCGCGGTGATGAAGGTGCCGCGCGACTTGGACATCTTCTGGCCGTTGATCGTAAGAAATCCATGGGCGTGCACGGCCGTGGGGCGGCGCATTCCGGAGGCTTGCAGCACCGCGGGCCAAAACAGAGTATGAAAGTACAAGATGTCCTTGCCGATGAAGTGGTGCAGTTCGGCGGTCGAGTCGACGGCCAGGAAATCTTCGAATTTCAATCCAGTACGCACACACAGCTGGGTAAGGCTGGCCAGATACCCTATCGGTGCGTCGAACCAGACGTAAAAATACTTGAGAGGCGCATCGGGGATTTCAAAACCGAAATAGGGGGCGTCGCGCGAGATGTCCCAATCCTTGAGTCCCTGCGAGAACCATTCATCGAGCTTGCGTGCGACGCTCTCCTGCACGGCCCCGCTGCCGACCCACTCGCTCAAGGGTTTCTCAAAGGCGCTCAAGCGAAAGAAATAATGCTCCGATTCGCGCCAAACCGGGGTCGTGCCGCTGACCACCGAAATCGGATTCTTCAGATCGGCCGGGGTATACGTCGATCCGCAATTTTCGCAGGAATCCCCATACTGATCGGGGGTCGCACACACCGGGCAGACACCCTTGACGTAACGGTCCGGCAGGAACATCTTGGCCGTCTCGTCATAGGCCTGCCTAACACTGCGCTTGTCGATGTATCCACTGTCCCGATGGATCAAGTACATCCGATCGCAAAGAACCTTGTTCTCCGGCGAGTGCGTCGAACCAAAGTTGTCCATGCCGATCAACATGTCGGCCAAATCGCGCTGATGTTCGATATTGACCTCGGCGATCAGCTTCTCCGGGGTGATTCCCTCGGATTGCGCCTTGAGCATGATGGGCGTGCCGTGTGTGTCGTCCGCACAGACGTAGTAGCACTCATGGCCGCGCAGCTTCTGAAACCGAACCCAAATATCGGTTTGTATGGTCTCGAGGATATGCCCCAGATGCAATGGGCCATTGGCATAGGGTAGGGCGCTGGTAACCAGAATTCGGCGTCGTTGGGTCATGACGAAATTATGCCACGCCGATGACGGGCGGTCGCGGCGGCAGCCATGGCCGCACGTTCGCGGCCACGCGGAATACTCGGACAGACTCCTAAGAAGCTTCGCGGAACTGTTCGAATTTCGATTTGTTGATGGACTTTTTGAACGCTTCCTGGCCGGAAATCTGCTTCGAATCGAGCAATGCTTGGATAGCCGTATCCATGAGTTTCATGCCGGTGGCCGCGCCGCTCTGCATGGCATTTTCCAATTGATCCATTTTCCCCTGGCGGATCAGATTCGCGACCGCCGGCGTATTGATGAGGATCTCCAGGGCCGCGACCCGGCCCTGCTTGTCGGTTTTGGGAATGAGCTGCTGCGAGACGACCCCGCGCAGGCTGGTCGACAGCATGGTGCGCACATGCGGTTGCTTGT
>Ga0210406_10000652_pt1 | contig 46748 bp, 56 predicted proteins | sample IncBWC30MmetaG_FD_155454 | JGI IMG/M metagenome (GOLD analysis project Ga0210406, IMG submission 155454) | Forest soil microbial communities from Barre Woods Harvard Forest LTER site, Petersham, Massachusetts, United States - Inc-BW-C-30-M | ecosystem: Environmental > Terrestrial > Soil >...
TGGACTACGATCTTGGTTACATCGATCTAGAGGAAAAAACCCTGCAGCCCCTAAACAACCCTTTTGGCCCAAGGGTGTAAACTATGTCTTCGGAACGTTCTGTAAAGGATCTCTTCGGACCGTACATACAAGAATCTGGCGGAGAGGGGGGGATTCTTCCTCTTGCAGATTACGGTAGTTTGCCATCGGCAGCCATCGCCAAAACAGCGTTTCTAAAGGGTTTATTTGATTAGAACAGAAACGTAGACAGGATGCGGGGTGAATTTAGGCCGTAATCAGAAGGCCCGACGTAGCAGACGTAGCACGATTTCACGTCTTTAAGCCGGAGTATCGCAGAAGGAATTCCGTCAGCAGGTGTTTGCCTACGTCAACACCTACCTTGATGCCGCCTGCAACAACCTTCCCCGCTTTCGACTGAATCCATTCTGAGACCTTATTACCGGGTTTGCTACCGCCGTCCACCAAGATCGCCTCGCTTAACTCATTCAAATCGGATTTATCGAGTCCGGCCTTTCCAAGTGCTTGGTCGAGCGATACCCGGTCGCCTACGACGATGGTCTGATTCGAGGCATCGATATTTCCAACAGCCACATTACTCCCTACCGCGTTGATGACGATGTTCTCGATTCGCTTGGCCTCATGAGGCTTCACATTGTGCAGGTCGGCGTAGGCCGTGCCTAATTCGTCTTTAATCTCCAATGCCATCTTAAGCGTCAGGTTACGAACTGTATCGAGCATGCCTACGATGGCACTAGGTGGAAGCTGTTGCCAAGCGGCATGAAGAATAAACCCTTCCCATACACCTTGATAGTAGCCGACCATATTAGAAGGCCACGGGAACTTCAACACCCCACTTGGGGAATCTCTCACCAAGTCAGCGTACGTGCTTACGGCGTCACCTAGATAGAGCTTCGACGCATACTCACGGTGTGATTCTTCCAACACCGCTGGCGGAATGATGTGATTTGGTGCGGTATAAGCTAGTCCGACGAAGTTCCCATAAGCTTGACCGCATATTGTCCGATACTCGGGCAATTGGTCTTTGTCGCAGTTATAACCGTTCAACTCTTGAGTAGACCACAACTTTAGGCGCTCGTTCTTCAGTTCGTGGCCGAGCCGAAGACATTTCCGAAGAATATCGGGTAGCGGTTGTTTACCATCCTCCGCGAGATGGATGATTTCATCGAGCAGGGCTGACATTCGGACATTCTAACGAAATTCGGTAGCCCATACGAAATCATTAGCATCGAACAGCCCGGTTTACGTTGCTCTCCCTTGTGCCTTCTTCGCCTTCGCAATGCCCGCCTTGATCGCCGCACGATGCGCAGCCGACAACTTCTTCCCGCGCAGTTTGTGCCCCCGGCCAGCCTGCGGCTTGCTGCCGTTCCCACTCAACGCCTGAATGGCCGCACGTAATCCAGTCAATCGACCCGCCAGCTTCCGTTCTTCGTCTCGTAACATCGCAATCAGCTTGTCCATGAACTACGTTCCCCCCATTTTGCCAGTTGTTACTTGGGCGTGGATGCGGTCGGCGGGCACTTCTACTTGGGAGACTCCGCGAAATGAGAATAGGAGTTCTACGAGATATTTTGGAGGCTGCTCGGAGGTTTGCTTGAGAATGTGGCCGACAGCGTCAGTAACGGCGGCCTGGAAGGTTACGCCTCCCGCGTCGAGTCCCGCAAGGTTTACGCGAACGAGCTGGCCTGGTTGGAAGATTGCGTCCATAGGCAAATGTTCACGCTGATCCAGGGTAAATGCAAGTGCGCAGCCTGGCACCACGACGCCTTTGCCGCCCTGAGCAACCGCTGGCGGCTCGTCCACAAAATACGAAAAATCGTGCCGCTGAATTTCTTTTTGGATTGCGGCAAGCAAAATAGATTTCTGCACGGACGGGCTCCAAGTTCAATGCGCAGAGAAAACAGGAAGGTAAGTCTTTGGGGGGTCGAGTTCTACTCTTTGCACTCTCGTCGCCGACTGCACGGTAGCTTGAGAGTCCAACATCGTGCCTTGTCGGCGGTTATTCCAACAAAGGCAGACGCGGGGTTGCTGTCCCGCGAAGTCCTCACGACCCCCTCCGGACTTATATCGTCCGCCCGAAGGGCGAAGAAATAGGATATCACCTTTGGCGTACAATCCAACCCCAGGTTATGCAACGGCAGAGGCTCGCGTGATATAGTCCGAGGCACCGTAGCTAACAAAGTATGACCAAAAAGGTATTTCATGAGTTCGACTAATCTCGAAATCGTATTTGAAGGCTCTGGTGTGAGGCAGGGCACGATCAATGCTCGCCTTCTGGCTGATGCATTAATCGGGTGTAGCGATGTCTTTACCCGAGCCAACCAAATTGTCAACGGCGAAGCCAGTGAAGCAGTTGTGTTGGTGCAATCGGATTTTAAGCGCGGATCGTTTGTAGTTGACGTTCAACTTGTTCAGGGTGTGGTTGAACATGCGAAGCATTTGATTACGTCGCATCCCTTCCTGTCCTCTAGTTCTCTGGCTAGCATCATCGGCTTCGTTTCGCGGAACAAAAACTCGCTAATCGACCTATACAAGTGGCTCAAGGGCAAGAAACCGGACAAGATAGCCTCGGTCAAGGACAACAATTACGAAGTCACGTTTGGGCAGAACAAAAAGACTGTTAGCGGCCCTGTCATTAACATGTACGGGGACTCGGCCATACAGATCGCGATGGAGAAGTTAACCAGCCCCCTGCGCCAAGGTGACGCCATCGACCGAATCGCAGTAAAGCAGGATGGAAAAGAGCAATCCGCCATCGAACGGGAAGAAGCCCAGTATTTCGAAAAAGAGCCATTACTACTGGAATCAGATGAGACGCCCACCGAGGGAGAGCGCGATACCGTGCTGGTCGTGTCAAAACTCTCGTTTACCGAAGGCACGACTTGGAACTTCTTTGAACGGGGGGCCGTCGTCATCGCGAAGATTCAAGATGAGAAATTCTGGAGTGACGTTCATCAACACAGGCTGACTTTCGGTGAAGGCGACATGCTTCGCGTTCGCCTCTACTGGAAAATTGAAAAGAAGCGGAAACTCATACAGAAGAACACGATTACGAAAGTTTATGAACTGATCGAACGTCGTCGTCCAAAACAGTTGCGGCTTCCAGGAACAGCGGAGTCGAAGGAATAGTCAAAGGTCAGCGTCATGGGCCGCAAGAAGAAACCAGAACGGGAACTGCCGGAAGAAGTCCGCATCGTCAACGAGTGTTCGCTGAATCTGATGCCTTGCAAAAAGTTCCTGCACGCCAATATCTTCCGCTTTTCCGAACATGTGAAAAAGGACAAATGCCGACAATGTATTGAATGGTTCCAGCAGACGGAAAAGGAACTGCGAACGATACAACTGTTGGCGGCGTGGCGGAAGAGCATCAATAATTGAGCATCCGAGGTCGGAATAAATCCGCCCCTGCTTCTGCGTTGGTCTAAGGTGTATTGACACGAGAGTCGTCGGCCCCATACTGAGGCTTTAAAGTAGCCGTGGTGCGAGTGCGACTCGTCGCCATGGGATTCTTGGTTTTCTTCGAACGATTTGTGACCTTTTTACGGACCTTGTTATGTTTGTTGCGTGCCATCTTCTTAACCTTCCTTCGGACTTTCTTCATCGTGATCGTGAACGCGTCGCAGTAGCAGGGGTCGTCTGTTCGCGGGTCGCGGTACACGCAGATTAATTTCCCCCTCAAGGATTTTTTATGCGCTGCGTAATCGTGGCCGCAGTCACACATCTCGACTTGTTTGGTTTCGTATATTTTGCTGGCCATACCTTACGACCTGTGAGGGCTTTCGAACCTCTTCGCCGCATATCCGAACGAAGTGGATCGGCACTACGAATAAACGCTGATGATATCCCCTCATCCGACAGCGTGTTCGACCACCTTCAGGAGTCCGGGTTGGAATCTGTGAGCGAACACGAGGGCAAAAAACAAAGCGAACACGGGCTCTGACCTCAAGATGCTGGGCACATCTCCTTTATCAAAGTTCTCCGCATCTTTCACGAGCGCTGACCAGCTCTGCGGCGTACCGGGACTGAGCGTTTCAAGGGCTCCGTCTGGCGATTTCCAAGTAAACCATTGCCAATCTTCGGCAGGTCGGAATGCAGCGTAATGAACGCTTGTGATTTTGCTCCACACGAGACTGAGATGAACTCGCAACCAGCGTCTCGCCAGAAAATGGACGAGCGATTCTAAGCTGTACGAAATACCCGTAAACGTCTCTAAATTCGTCGTTTCGAGTCCTTCGATTGAGAGACGTATCGATTCTTCTGGTCCATAGTAAGGGTTCGGCAGCCCTCTGCCGTGTCTGCCATTCTGATCGGCAATCGTAGACACCAACTGGTAGATCAGGCGCTCCGCCTTCCGTTGACTGCCGCGCGTCTCTGATGCCAACGCAGCAACTAAGAAAAACGGAGTAGCTGATTCGCCCCAAAACTTCGCCTTTGGCAGATATGTACCGAGGAATTTGCCAATGAAATCGCCCGGTGGTTGTTTACGTTGAATCCGGATTGCAAGATCGTACGCGCTCAACAATCCGGCTAGAATTGTCATGCGCGAACCAAAGAAGTAACCTTCCGCAAGATTAGGTTCAACAAACCCAGTAGTGTTTTTCTCACATTCATCCAACAAACTTTCTAGCGCTTGAAGAGCGCCGTCCTGGCACAGATCGAAAGAAGATCTCCACCATTTCTCGGGCGTCGAGAACTTTTGTGTCGAGGCGAGAATATATGAACCCATAATGACCCACGCCTCAAAAATCGCCCACCAGTTTCCCTTTTGGGTTCTGGATTGAAGCGTATAGCTTGTTAACAGAATGGCGCTAGTAATGGCTCTTTGTACTTCCCGATGTGGTCGGTGGGCATAGTTCAGCGGAAGAATGCTCTCCAAAAATTTCGCGAACTGTTCTTTGGCGAGTGGTTCTTGACCACTCACGACGTATAATTTCAGAAACAACTCTAGGTCTCCGGGTTCGCGAGGAAGATACGAGCCGTGCGCCTCTTTGAAAAGTGTTTGGAGCTTATTTCCGTCTATGATCTGCAGTTGCTTGAACCTTCTCCGCTTCCATGATTCGTTGGCGTGACGAATTGCGTTCATGACAGTGTCGTTGATTTGTCCGTTTGTCACGAGGAACGGACGATGTTCTTTCAGGCGGCGCGGTAGGGATGGACTATCAATCGGATATTCCACGAGCTGTTGAATTTCTCCTTGAAAATTCCGCCATTCCGTCATGCTTACCTTTCCGGCTTTTAGCTGGTATGCATTGGGAATTCCGTCCTTTCCGACGCTAATTACATCCTTCCCCAACTCGAACTGACCGTGTGTCGAAACATAGGTGACTGCCTCTCCCATGTGAGCCAGTACCTGACAAAATGGAAGCTGATATTGGCGCTCATTTACACTAGTCAACCAGTTTTCGATTACTCTCTCGATCACGAAACTCCTCTTTCTTTAGCTGCATCAACTCGTTGTGTCGTTTCATGAAGACCGGATCTTTTTCCCAGGATTCCCATTGCTTCGCAAAAGCTTTCGCCATATCGGGATGCATTATGAAGGTGCTAGTCGGGCGACCAGAGTCGTCGAAACCGATTTGTACCTTTTCTAGCATCTCTAGATACATCTCCTGATCCAACGGTTTCCCGTGGGCGTCCGTAACCATCCCGGCCTTTCTGGTGACTTCATCCAGCTTCCTGTACCCCAGTTGGCTTTGCTGATAAGCCATTGCCTGGGCCATATCGTCAATTCGCTTTTGAAGGCGCTCGCCGAAGAGACTTTCGAATTCTGCCGTAGGAATTTCAATTGGAACTTGCATTCGCTCGAAGCCCTCCGTGACGTTCCCAAAACCTTCCTGAGAATAGGTGTGGTGCGTACCCTCGTGCTGAGTTACGGAAGATGACATAGATGCGAGGAGAGGACTGAATTCTTTGGTCTTCAGGCGGACTCGGAGCATCAAGCGTTTATTGATTTCAGACTTAGACGTCGGAAAGTCCGGGAGCATACTCGCGAAGCCCCTGTTCAAAGCAAATGATAAAAAGCGACTAGTTATTCAGTCCGCCGCGCATCTTCTTCAGAAGAAAATATTCATTTGCTCGCCCCACATTACCACAAGGCTATGATCACGCACCTTAACGGTCAGGGAGGTGTTTGCGTCACCTTCGACAGCCGCTCAATCAATGCTGGCATCGCATCGTTTGCCAGATGGTCGAGAAACTGAACCGTGGTATTAATTCTCTTCCGACAGGCTGGGCACCCAGATACAACAACGCCTTTTCCGCCCTACGCGACCGATGGCGGCTCGTCTACGAAATACGATAAATCATGGCGCTAAATTCCTTTTTGGATCGCTTGAAGAAGTATAGATTTCTGCACGGTCGGACTCCTGGTGGCGTGCAGAGTAAACAGAACTGCAGCTTAGCACGGCTGATAGCTACGGGATTATCTCGGCGACTGTTCGATGTGTTTCTTCCAGCACAATTCGCTGTTCTGCCAGTGTTTTTCGATACAGGCGGGATGATACTGGTAGCCGCATCCCAGACAGCATGCCTCTTCGAGTGATAGGTCGGGACCCAGCCATGCTCCGCAACCGTCGCAATTCATCGCTGTTTCCAAGCCTTGTTCGACTCTTGCCTTGTGTCTTCCTTCGGCGCTAGCCAAACGTAGCTCAGCCGCGTGTATAGCACGCCTACGCGCATCTTCCTCTTCCCGGACCTCGAAGTATGATTTCAGCAACGACCCGGCGACGAGTACCAACAGCGCCATGAAGAGTAGTCCGACCATTGAGAATCTCACTCATCCTAGGTGATATTCCGAATCGCGGAGCAGCTAGACAGCGTGCTTTTCCAATCTGACGACTTGAATTCTCTCTTGGTTCGCGTTCCATGAATTTAAACGAGCTAGGATTTTAAGGAGAGAGTTCGCAATTTCGGGAGCCTGGGCAAACTCGTCATCTGTCACTTCATCCGGCCTGCAAACGCGAAACTTTCGTATAACAAATCCGGTAGCCAACACCTCTCCCGGTTTGCCCATCAACACAGCCCGATGTCCGAGCGTTAGTTTTGTATCGGGTGAGCAAAAATGAATTATTGTCGTTGGGTTTGCTTTCAGTTGTTCCAATCGGGACATTTTCTCTTCTTGGCGATGAAGGAAGTTAGCCATTTGTCGAATCTCTCGGGCAATCTTGTCAACGCCATGAGCCTAGCCGTTATGCTTTTGAAGTGCAACTGACGGTGCTATAAAATTCTGAGATGAAGGCATCTGTGCGATGGCTGCTATTCGAATACAAGGGTCTCCAACTCGTTATTTTGTCGAAACCGTTCAAGACCAAGAAATTGGCGGAGAAGGCGCGTCTCAAATATTCGACCGCATCGCAAAGAAATTGGCCGCTATTTCCGATTGCGACCGTTAGTGATACCGCCACGTTTCTGGCGTTCTAGCCACGACAAGACGTCGTTCCAATCGAATCGCAGATAGCGACCCATTTTTATATACGGGAACTTGTCGACATTTCGAACATCGGTCCGCTTTCGAGTCTGCTCGTAAACCCAAGTCGTCTTGACGTGCAGGCGTTGCGCCAGTTGAGCGGGAGTAAGGATCTCCATATAGGTCCAAAATTATATCTCCACTAACCTTCTTCCCTCAGTCGGTGCTTCCGTCTTGAATCGCGTTAGCACGAATCCAACTATGGCGTTGTCAATAACTTTTGTAGTGCTCGTGTTCATTCCCCGCCCAATCCGCGCTTCGATCTTCTTGCGGCACTCAATTGCCATCCGATAAAAATGGGGATAAATTTCACGGAAAGCGATCTGGCCACCGTGGCTGAGATTCTTGTTGTGGAAGAAAAACCGTATTGTGTATTCACGATCTATGGGAGGAATGAGCTCAGGCAACACATGATGAAGCGCTTTGGCACCGGCGACAATTTTCGTCAAACCTTGCCCAATCTTCAGTTCAGAAATCAAGACCCAGACCCGCTCACTTACATGCTCTAACTCTCCAGGGCTCAGTCCCAAAAGAGTGAACGAGGATATTTCCTCAATCGGTTGTTGTAATTCCTTGAGGCTATCAACTAGCAGTGGAAAATTTACCAGTTTGGCGTTACCCGGCCCCATGCGATGCATGCCCCAGGCAGTCAATGTAGCGTAGAGAGACTCAATGAAGGAGTTGTCCAGAATGGCGTCGCTAGCTGACCTGTGTTGCCTTAGTAGCGTCAGAGTTTTGGCATGGAAGTACGCGCTAGGGCCTGTGAAGAGGTTTGCTCGGTCAAATGCGTCACAACAACCATCAAAATCTTCGATTAGTTCGCTTACCCTTTGATTCATCCGCCGCGTGGTGTCCGGTCGCCAAGGCATTTGTTATTATTCGCTTTCCCGATTTCAGGCAAGTGCCAACAGGGTCGACTTCTTGACGATTCGATGAACCCGTGGACCTTAATGCAGCGAGAAAATCAATTCTATGCTAAAGGCTGAAATCAAACCTGGTGGCGAATACGCCGTGCGCGAAAAGCGCACTCCTGGAGTTCCGTTTCAACGAGTGCGCATACTTGAGCACGTTCGCGGCAATAAGTGGAAAGTTAAATGGTTAGACCCCAACCCTGGGCTGGTTGACTACATTGAATCCGGGCAGTTGATCATTCCCTGGAAGGAACACAAGGCCTTTCTCAAAGGGGAAGGCAACGAGAGATCTTTTCTTGGGCTGGCATGTTGTTCTCTCGTTTTCGTGACTGGTTGTATGCTTTCTGACGTATGGCTCAAAGGCGTTCGCCGCAAGGCAGCGTTTGCACTTACGGTGCCAAAACTGATTTGATATTAGCGCTCCGAGAGTATTACAAGACAACTACGCGGCAAACAAGGATAATCCTCGCAGCGATGAATGCTTGCCCAGTTGATCTAGGCAGGCAATCCGGTAAACTCTGAATTCCGAGGCACTAAGACTTCCAACCTTCATGACCCGCGACAAAATCACTCTCTCCCAGCTCGAAAGCTTTCTCTTTAAGTCCGCTGACATTCTTCGCGGCAAAATGGACGCCTCAGAGTTCAAGGAATTCATCTTCGGCATGCTTTTTCTCAAACGCCTATCCGACGAGTTTGACCGAAAACGCGAGCACCTTCGTAAAAAGGATTTTGCCCACATAAAGGACCCCGCGCTCTTGAAGGAGCTGCTCGAAGACAAGACTTCATACGGCGATACGTTTTTTGTCCCAGTTCGTGCTCGTTGGCACGAGCCCTGGAAGGATGAAAACGGCGATGAAGTTCCAGCTCTCAAAGATCTCAAAGAAGACATCGGAGGCATGCTCAACAAGGCCGTCGCGGCTGTTGAAGACCAGAATGATGCTCTTGCTGGAGTGCTGAAAAACAACATCAATTTCAACGCCGTCAAAGGGAAAACCAAAATCCCCGACCAGAAGTGGAAGGACCTCCTTGACCACTTCAACCAACCCCAGTTCGTGCTGGTGAACGACAACTTCGAGTTTCCCGACCTCCTGGGTGCAGCATACGAATATCTCATTAAGTTCTTTGCGGACAGCGCTGGAAAAAAGGGCGGCGAATTCTACACCCCCGGCGAAGTTGTCCGCCTATTGGTGCAGCTCGTAAAGCCCCGCGCGGGCAACGCAATCTACGACCCCACAGTGGGTTCTGGCGGCTTTCTAATCCAGAGCCACCAATACGTCGAGGAACAGGGCGAGAACCCGAACGACTTGGCGCTTTACGGGCAAGACTCGAACGGCACAGTTTGGTCGATCTGTATCATGAACATGATTCTCCACAACATCGCTCGTTTCACGATTGAGAACGGGGACACACTTGAGGACCCGCTGATTTTGGACCACGGCCAAATCCGCAAATTCGACCGGGTGCTTGCTAACCCGCCCTTCTCACAGAATTACAGCCGAGCCAACTTGAAGTTCGCTACCCGCTTCCGTGAATGGTGCCCGGAGACTGGGAAAAAGGCCGATCTCATGTTCGTCCAGCACATGCTGGCGAGCCTCAAATCTGACGGCCATATGGCTACCATCATGCCTCACGGCGTGTTGTTTCGTGGCGGCAAGGAAAAGCTTATCCGCGAACTCTTCATCAATGACGATGTGATTGAAGCCATCATCAGCCTGCCTCCGGGCCTCTTCTACGGCACGGGCATCCCCGCGTGCGTTATTATCGCTAACAAAAACAAGCCCGACGATTTGCGTGGCAAGGTGCTCTTCATCAACGCCGACCGCGAATACGCGGAAGGAAAGAATCAGAACAAACTCCGTCCGGAAGACATTGAAAAGATCGATTTCGTTTTCACGCAGAAGCGCGAGCTACCTAAATACAGTCGCCTGGTGGACAAAACCGAAATTGTGGATAAGCACGACTACAACCTCAACATCCGCCGTTACGTCGATAACACGCCTGACCCAGAGCCGGAAGACGTTCAAGCGCATCTCATTGGCGGTGTTCCGGAAGCGGAAGTTCGGGCCAGGCAAGGCGATTTTGCCAAGTTTGGCGTGTCTGCAAGTGCCTTGTTTCAGTCCGAACGCTCAGGCTACTTAGCCTTTCGCCCGCCCATCACTGCCAGGCCCGTCATCAAGGCCACTTTGGAAGGTGATCCCGCGCTCCAGAAGATAATTTCCGCCCATCACGTCGCACTTGAAGCCTGGTGGGGCCTCGTCCGCGACGATTTTGCCTTGCTGCGCGACGGCAAGAAAATGCCAGAAGTCCGGCAAGAGCTGCTCAGGACCATCAAAAGTAAACTCATTCCCCTGGGCGTGCTTGACGAATTCAAGAGCGCGGGCGTCTTCGTGAACTGGTGGCAGCAGATACGCTACGATCTTAAGACGATAATCTCCTCTGGCTGGCATCACACGCTGATTCCCGACGCCTATCTCATCGCCGAATTCTTTCAGCCGGAAGCCGATGCCATCGAGGCGCTTGAAGCCAAGATCGGGGAGATTCAGGCCGAGCTTGAGGAAGCCGTAGAAACCGCGCAGGAAGTTGCCGCCTACGAACCAGATGAGGACGAGACCGTCACCGCGGCTGTCATCAAGAAAGCCCTTAACGAGCTGATTGACGACCTCAAGGATAGTAAAGGCGAATCGGCCATCAAGGAACTTAAGACCCTGCAAGAGCAAGAAGAAACAATCACTGCCTTTGAGAAACGAATTAAGGATGCAAAAGTAAGACTCAGAACTCTGACCGACGAATTGGAACACAAGCTCCAACTTAAACGTCTCGGTGGCAGCGAATTCAAGGCCGAGAGCCAACAACTTCTCACTCAGGTGGACACCCGGCTCGCCGCCCTCGACAAGAGCAAGAAGGAGGATAAGAAGAAAATCACCGCTCTGCAAAAAGACAAGACGACCCTGGAAGCGCGGATTGCCAAGACTGATGCTCTCGTCGCCGCCATCGGCGGCCGTCTTACCGAGATCGAAGCCAAAACTCTCATCCTCAGGAAGCTATACGACCTTGCGAACCAGGAACTCAACCACTACCTCAATGCCGAGAAGCTGCGTTTCATCCGCATAGCCGAGAATTTATGGGAGAAATATGCTGTTTCCAGCCGCGCTCTCGAATCCGAAAGATCCCAAACCCTCACGACGTTGGAGCGGTTTCTCAGAGAGCTACGCTATGAGTTTTGATCAAGAGCTTCGTTCTCTGGAATCCGTTTGTAATCTTATTACCGACGGATCGCACTTTAGTCCTGCCCCCCAGGCCGAAGGATTTCCAATCGTAAATGCTAAGGATATTCCAGACGGACGCATTAACCTCGATTCATGTACGCGAATCTCGCAGGCTGATTGGGTCGCTCTGAAAAAGCAAAACTGCGCTCCGATTCCTGACGATGTCCTTCTATCAAAAGACGGAACGATTGGCAGAGTCGTCCACTATAAGGCTGATCTTGGCGTGGTAGTCCTTTCTTCGATCGCGATTCTAAGGCCTAATAATTCGATAGATTCCCGTTACCTGGCCCAAGCACTTTGTTCAGATGCCTTCCGGGGCCAATTGCGAGTATTGGAATCGGGCAGCGCGCTTCGAAGAATCATACTTAGAGACATTAAAGGCTGGAATTCTGTTTCCCGAAACAAAAAAATGAGCAAGCCAAAATCGCCGAGATCCTGTCGACCGTGGACGAGGCAATTAAGCAGATGGAGGCGTTGATTGCCAAGCACGAGCGTCTCAAGACCGGCTTGATGCAGGACCTCCTCACCCGTGGCATCGACGAGCACGGCCACCTCCGCTCCGAACAGACTCACGCCTTCAAAGAATCGCCATTAGGTCGTATTCCGCTGGACTGGGACGTGGAACTGCTCGACTCTTTGGCAATTCGCGGAAGCGGGCACACTCCCAAGAAGAGTAGATCAATCTACTGGAACGGCGGAATAAAATGGGTGTCTCTCGCGGACTCCAGTAAATTGGACGACGTCTGGATAAGTGAGACGGACAAAGAAATCAGCGCGCTCGGGCTCAAGAACTCGTCAGCGGTTTTGCATCCGAGGGGCACCGTCATTCTTTCTCGAGATGCGGGGGTGGGGAAAAGCGCGATTCTTGCTGAAGACATGGCAGTAAGTCAGCATTTTATGGCGTGGCGATGCAAGCCGAGCAAACTGTACAATCACTACCTCTACTATTGGCTGCAAAGGGACAAGCCAAAGTTCGAAGGTATTGCTTCTGGCAGCACCATCGTGACCATTGGCCTTCAGTTCTTTCGTGGATACCAGATTGCAGCCCCGACGCGCGTGGAAGAGCAGAAGCAAATCGCGGAAGTGCTGGGCAGCATAGATTTGGCCATCCGACAGTTCTTGATGGGTCTCGGAAAGCTTTCCTGCCTTAAATCTGCCCTCATGCAAGATCTACTCACGGGCCGAAAGCGTGTCGCGCCCCTGCTCGAGTCGAAACCAGACCGCCAGATGATTTATGCCAGGCTCTGACAAGACGGCACAGGAGATAAGGCTCGACGAGCGGAATCACGTCGAGAAGCCCCTCCTCGACCAACTTGATGGCCTGGGCTGGACCGTTCTTGAACTCGATAGCAAGCAACAGCCCGGCGATACCTTCCGTGCGAGTTTCACTGAGGTTGTCATGCCTCCCGTTTTACGGGAGCAGTTGAAAGTCATAAACACGTGGATGGAAGACGACCAGATTGAAGAAGTCCTCAAGCAGCTCACGGCCAGTTTTCCTAGCACCGGCTTAATTCAAAACAACCGTCACCTTTTCCAACTGTTACTCGAAAACACCAGCGTGAGCGAGAATCGCCAGACGGGTGAGAAAAGCCCGACCGTGCGATTCATTGACTTCAAACACCGGGACAACAACCGCTTCATTGCCGTCTGCCAGTTCAAGGTGCGCATCCTCGGCACCGAGTACCACATCATCCCAGACGTCGTGCTTTTCTTGAACGGTCTACCGGTCGTCGTCATCGAGTGCAAGTCGCCGAAGGTGAAGGAGCCGATTCCCGAAGCCATTGACCAACTCCTGCGTTACAGCGAACAGCGCGGAGCCAGGGGTGAAGGTAGCGCAGCGCTCTTCTACTACAACCAGTTCGTCATCGCCACGTGCCGACAAGAGGCGAAGTTTGGGACGATCACAACTCACAACGAAAAGCTCTTTTACCGCTGGGCAGACCCGTATCCGCGTTCACTAAACGACCTTGAACACGGCGAGAGTAGTCCGAATGACCAACAGCGACTTGTGGCCGGGATGTTGGACCGTGATAACTTGCTTGATCTCATTCGAACCTTCACCTTGTTCTCGACGAATGACAAAGGCGAGATCATTAAGGTTGTGGGACGTTATCAGCAATTCCGAGCGGTCAAGTTGGCGGTGAAGAGACTGCTGGACGGAAAGACCCCGCGCGAACGCAGCGGCATCATCTGGCACACCCAGGGCTCCGGCAAATCGCTGACTATGATGTTCATGGTGCGGGAGATGTATCGGCATCCCTCGCTCTCGAAATGGAAAGTAATCTTCGTCACTGACCGGACCCAACTCGAAAATCAACTCTCCGAAACGAGTCAGAGCATCGGCTTCTCAGTGAAAGTTGCCGACAGCATCAAGGCGTTGAAGGAATTGCTGGCTTCCGATTCATCAGATCTCGTGATGGCTATGATTCACAAGTTTCGCGAAGTCGACTTGAAGGAAACCTTCCCGGAGCTTAACGCCAGTCCGTACATTCTCGTAATGACGGACGAAGCCCATCGTTCGCAATATTCGTTGCTCGGGGCAAATCTTGACAAAGGTATCCCAAACTCCGCCCGCATCGGCTACACCGGCACTCCGATTGACAAGACCGAACGGGTCTTCGGAGATTACATCGATAAATACACGATGCGTCAATCCATCGAGGACGGCGTAACCCTGGAGATCGTCTACGAAGGACGAACACACAACGCTGAAGTACCGGACAAGGTCGGTATGGACGCCGCTTTCCAAGACGTCTTCAGCGATTACAACCTTAAGGAACGTTTGGAGATCCTCGGTTACGGCTCACGGGACGCTTATCTGGAAGCAGAGCCGACCATCATAGCCAAGGCTAAGGACATGGTGGAGCACTATTTGACTCAAGTTTTTCCGAACGGCTACAAGGCCCAAATTGTTGCTGCCTCCAGAGAGGCCGCTGTTCGCTACAAAAAACACATAGACGCCGCGATCACCGAAGCTCTCGGCCGTCTAGAGAACACGAATCCCTTGAAAGTGAACCTGGAGTGGCTCAGAAAACTCAAGACCGACGTGATCATTTCTGGCAGCCACAATGACGAGCTTCATTTGAAGCCCTACACAGACAGTGCGAAACATGAAATCAGCATCAAGAGCTTTAAGTTACCGTTCGGTGGCGAGGATGAAGGAATCCGCGGGGACATTGGTATTGTGGTCGTGAACAATATGCTCCTTACTGGTTTTGACGCCCCGGTAGAGCAAGTGATGTATCTCGACAAAATCATCGTTGCCCATACACTCTTACAAGCTATCGCCCGCGTGAACCGCGTAAGTGGCTCTTCGAAAGAAAAAGGATTTGTCGTCGATTACGTGGGCGTTGGCCACCATCTTAAGAAGGCGCTTGATAACTACGATGAAAGAGAGCAAAACGAAGTTTTGAATGTGCTGAGCTTTCCCGAGGAGGAACTCCGGGCGCTCCAAGCGAGTTATGTTGCCGTCACAGATTTTCTGAGAACACACGGGCTGACAGATCTCACTGATCACGACGCCTTTTTCGATTTGTTTTATGACGAAGACATACGTTTTGAGTACATGCGCCTTTTCAAGGAGTTTACGAAATGTCTGAACATCGTGTTCCCAGCCAAGGAAGCACTCGACTTCATGCGCAACTACGAGTCGCTCATGGAAATCAATGTCCTAGCTGAAAAGCACTTTCGCGACGGACGTTTGAGCATGAAAGGAATTCCACCGAAGCTGCGGAACATTACAGACGCATTCCTCGAATCACGGGGCATTACTGTAAAGGTGGCACCCATATCAATTCTCGACGAAGATTTTCAGAAGGAAGTACTAAGTCGGAACAGGACAAAGACCCGAGCCACCGAGATCGAACACGCCATTCGCCACCACCTGGCTGTTGAGATTGATGACGATCCCGAACTCCAAGCTTCCTTTGCTGAGGCACTAAAGAAGATATTCGAAGACTTCCAGGACAACTGGAACAAGATCTCTGAAGAACTGGAGAAGCTTCGCCAGCGCATTATTAACTCAAGCAAGGAGCCGACGTATGGGTTACACCGTAAAAAGCAAATGCCCATTTTTCGAATGCTGAAGAAGGAGGTTTATGGCGACGCCGAACTGGATGAGGACGCCATTTCTTTGTTGGTGTCGCTGACGCAGCAGATTTTTAACGAAGTTGAACGTGAGCTTAAATTGACAGGTTTTTGGGAAAGCATCCCTGCCCGAAACAAGCTCAAGGCAGACATTCAAAAGATGCTGCTCCAGGCAGAATTCTCGAAGCTTCCGGGACTAGTGCAGAATCGTGCGCGGATCATCAGCCGCGTCATGGAGATTGCTGAAAAGAATCATGACACAATTCTTTACGCCCAATGATGGAACTTAATTACAAGATCGTTCGTTCGCCAAAACGTAAGAAGTTGACTATTACGGTCGAGCGAGATCGAACGATCCTCGTTCATGCCCCAGAGACAACTCCTGAAGAGCTGGTTCGTCAAGTCGTCGATTCTAAGCGACAGTGGATACTAGCGAAACTCCGACACCCACAAAAATATCAGGCAAGGAGCCACCCACCTGGTAAGGAAGTTGTGAACGGAGAATCTGCACCCTATCTCGGCAGGGACTACCGAATTGAAGTTGCCGAGACAGAAAGTGGTGAGATCGAGTTCTCCGACCTCTTCGTGGTGCCCCCCGCGCAGCGGGCCAAGCGTCGTGGAGTGCTGCGCGATTGGTATATTGCGCGGGCTGAAGAAAAGATTCCTCCTCGCGCGCAACAGCGGGCGCGTGAGCTCGGTGTTGAGTTCGCGACAGCCAGGATCGTTGATAATCGTTACCGCTGGGGTTCATGCACGGTCAAGAATAATGTCAACTTTAACTGGCGTCTCATCAAGGCTCCGATGTTCGTAATAGACTATGTCATTGTCCACGAACTAGCGCACCTCATTGAGGCCAATCACACGCCTCGGTTTTGGAGCATTGTCCGAGCAAATACTTCTACGATGGAAAAGGCAAAACTTTGGTTGAAAGAGCACGGTCAGGTTTTGGAGGAAGAAGTTTAAAATTGATTAAACGCTGCCCTGAAGTTCGCATATGCTCTGCTCCAATGAAGACTGCTCCACCTGGGGTCATTCCGAGAAGCAACGAAACTGAGCGCAGTTTACAGGCATGTTTTCGATTTCATATGCGCAGAGCACCAATTATAAGAGGACACTTATCAGCGTCGGAAAGTGCTAGTTTTGTGCTCATAGCCTTCGCCCCCTGGAACGGGCCACCGGCCGGGTTGGGCAGGGGCAGGCTGCAGCTTCCCTGTCGGAAGCGCTTGGTATAGCATCAGACCTCTGACGAAGTAATTCCTTTCTTCGTCTTTCTAGTAATGAAGGGAGTAGACGTTTGGATGCCTTCGCACTCGTCGATTACGATAATCTGCCGATGGCAATAAGAAATGCGGGACTCGTCGCGCTCGCGTGGAGAATAGAGTCGCATGTGACGGGGATTGTCCCCACAATCGGGGACATACACATTCGATTGTACGGAGGGTGGTACGAGGTCGCGGGGTTAACTAATTCCGGCACTATCCTGACCCAAGAGATCGGGAGGAGTTTTCCTATTCCTATTACTGTCGGAGGAAACGCTGCCCGGACGATAACGTGCGAGATAGGGTCGAGCCTGATTGATTCGCGTGGAGAAGCTTTATTGTTTACTAAAAGGAACCGCAGAGGAATGAGAAGTGTGCTGAGGTCGCAGACGCCTCGGAATTGCATTAGTCCCGGCACTTGTACAATCAATTCCGTCGTACGGTGGTCGCGCGGTTCATGTTCGTTCGCTGGCTGCGGGGTTGCCACGCCCGACGCATTCACGTATGACGAGCAGAAGCTAACCGACACTCTACTCTGCGCTGACATACTTGCATTAGCACGTCGAACGCCACCGCCGCCCACTTTCGTCTTGTCGAACGACGACGACATGACGCCAGCTATTCTGCTTGCGGCCAAATCAGGTGCCCCAATTTTTCTGGTCCGCAATTTAGCGAATCCTAAATTTTACGACGGCATTCTTCGGCAGAATAATGTTCAAATTCTGACCCTTTGAGCGGATTGTAAGCCAAGTGATCGACAGCGAGTTGTGGGAGTATCTGAATTGAGAAATCCAATATTTAGAGGGATCTATGGAGCTTGAAGACATTCGGCAGGATGTGGCGGCGTTTGCTGATAGCGATCAGGATGTCCTCCTCGACAAAGGGACGCTCGTCTTCCAACGGAATCGCACGACCTATTCCTGCAGGTTGTGGGAGACGAGTGGTACGGTCGAAGTGGAATTTAATGGAATTAGGGTTCCGTATATCAAGTTTCTGGCCGATGAACTGGGCAGACTCAGCATTCTTGCAGAGGCGATCAGGCAAAAACGAAAAGATGTCGAGCCATATATCGACACGAAAGCTATATTCACAGACTACCTTGGAAATTCTTCTAGCCCAGAATCTGCGCTTGACCTGATGTGGCATGAGTGTGAATCCAAGCCCGTTGGAGAAACTAAGCTCATTTTTCTCACAGCGGACGCCGGAGAGGGCAAAACGGCTCTCCTGCGCCGCCTAACCCAGAAAGTAGCTGGTGACTATCTGTCCCATAAGGCGGGTATGTTGCTTCTGCATGTCGACACGCAGGGGCGGAGTTTTGTACGGCTGGAGGAGCTAGTTGCTCGTGACCTTGGGCAACTTCGCATCTCTGGCGTATTTTACTCTGGCGTCATACGTCTGATCAGGCGGGGACTCCTTGCCATTGCCATAGATGGGTTTGACGAGTTGCTGGCCGAGGTGGGATCGGCCGAGGCATATAGTGGGCTTGGGGCCTTTCTTCACCAATTGGGGGGTATGGGCGTAGTCGTCGCGGCAGCTCGGAGTGCGTATTTTGAGGCAGAAAACTACACGGCTCAGAGTCGACTCCTGACGTCACTTCCCGACACCCATGTGAGCGTAAATCAGATCACGCTCCAGAAATGGCATGAAAAGGAAACAGTTCGTTATTTTAGTTCCTACCGTGGCGATGGGGGGCAGCAGATATTAGATCCCGCAGCGTTTTATAGTGAGCTGGCGCTTCGTTTAGGTCCGACGCATCCGGTGCTTCAGAGACCCTTCCTCGTTCAGAGGATGGCCGCGATCCTAACCACAGGTGTCAATGACCCAAGCAGACTTTCCGACGAAGTAGGGCCTTCCGGTCTCAAAGTCGTCCCGAACGTCATCCAGGCATTCCTTCGGCGAGAAGTGGATGAAAAGTGGCGGGACCAGAATGGGCTGCCATACCTGAGTTTGGAGCAGCACGTGCACCTTCTTGCTGCTGTGGCGGATGAGATGTGGACCCTTGGGAAAAACAGCCTGCCAGTTGAGGTTATCCAGCTTGTGACAGAGACAGTGCTCGAAGAGGTCAAAATCGCCCCCGATCGAAGAGTGCAGGTAATCGAACGAGTAAAAGCTCATGCACTCTTGCCTCCGAGCACATCCTCTTCAGGTGAACTAACTTTCGACCACGAGGAGTTCCTAAATTACTTCTTAGCTGCTCGGCTAGTTGAACTTTTCAAGGCCACGGATAGCTTCGGATTGCAAAGGTTCTGTGAGAGGCATACCTTGCCAGCGATTGTGGGAGCATGGACTTCCGCTATTGAGAATTGGGGGATTGATAGACTCGACGCCATTTTACAGCAGCTCAGTCTCATGGCCCGCACCGAGGTCCGATCTACATATCTGAAGCAGAATGCCGGGCTGCTTACGTCAAAGATTGTCCCGCTGGTCTGCACCAACGGACGCGCTGTTCCTAAGCTTGACTCAATGTACTTCGAGAGTGACGAGTGGAGAGGAGTAAGAGTTCAGCACGCTCATTTTCACAAGTGTGTGTTCATAGGTGTAGATTTTTGCGGAACAGTGTTTAAGAGTTGTAAATTCACACAATGTCAAATGGATGGCCTCACCTACGACGACGCGACGAGTCTTGAGGGGTCGACATTTGATTCCTCAAGCCTTGTTGTCGGTGTCGTTCGTGTCCAAGAAGGTGTTGCGAACTTGCTTCGCAATTATGTACCAGATGAGTGCGCGAGAATTTTACTCCGTTTGGGTGCGACGTTTGAAGAACCAGTACATGTACATGCCAAGTCGGCAATTCGTACAATTCCCGACGAGAAGCGGCATGCGCTGGAAGCCTTCTTTCGAATTTTCAGTCGCAATTCAGGAGCCACAGACCAGGTGATGCGGCTAAAACTTGGAACGCGGTTACCTCTCTTTCAAAACTCGATCTTGCCCGCGCTGCTGGCGCACCAGATCGTTCGTCCGACGGAGTACCGGGGTAGAGGTCAACAGGACAGGTTCGAGTTGAACTATCCGTTGGACATTATCCTTCGGGCCGAGGACCCAACCGCAGCGAGTCCGCCGAATTTAAAAACGTTCTGGGAGGAACTGAGAAAATGACGCCACTAAGGCCCTCAGCCGTTTTGCGACCGAGGGCCTCAGGGGTTGGGCTGTGTTTAGGACCCGCGCTTCGCTGCAAGTGCAGAGCCGGGCAACATTTCGAACACTTCTTGACGCGCTTCGACTTTCTCGATTCGAACTATCCAGTGCGAAGTGCTTGGCGCATTCGCGGTAAAACGATCTCCAGTACTTCCGTACCATTTGGACTAAATTCTAACTGCGATATCCTAGTGGATGTATCAAGAGTGACGGCGATTTTGGCCGTCCGGCAACCGAGCCACAGAAAAGGCCACGGTGCCAACCTTCGAAAGAAGGGATACGGCCGTAGGGGCAAAACCCACCTTAGCCTTCTCCCAAATCCAACTTTCGGGGGCATCTTTCGCCACAGGAGGCGTGATGTCTTCACACGATTCTTTTGCAGCTTCCGGAAATTCTCCCACTCGATCAGATGGACCCGACTTGCGCTGTGAGAATCATGGTTCGCTGTTTCTGCTTTTTCCCCTCACCCCGTCAGCTCGTTCCTGGATCGAAGAACACCTCCCCGAAGATGCCCAGTGGTTTGGTAATGCTGTAGTCATCGAGCATCGGTATATCTGGGCCGTCCTCGGTGGTATTCAAGATGCCGGGTTGGCGGTGTCCCGTGGATAAGAAACTCGCAGCGGAAAAGATTCGCGCTCGTTTAGAGAAGCGGCTCGCAAACTTCCTCCAATGCGAAGTGGGAGACCTGCCCCGAATGAAGATCGGCACGCTGATTAACACTTTATTTTTGCTCCACGGCGACACCCACGAACTAGGCGGGTACTTCGCGTCGATGGATGGGACATTGAAGATTCTGGGTAATGAAATTGTGTGGGACATCGTCGAGACGAAACCGGAAGAGACGGAAACGCCGAAGGTGGTCATCAACTAATGCGCGAACCACAGATGGGACCGACGCAGTTCAAGGCGGAGGTGGAGCGTTTGAAGGCCGCAGGCAAGATGCCGTCGCTGGAAGAAGTACTGGCAGCCGTCGCAGAAATGCGAGCAAGATATCGTGAAAGGATTCTGGCGGCACGTCGGGACAAGAGGAAGCCGTGATCGTTTGGACGATTGATGCCATAACGACGCCGGCGAATTTGCCGGCTCAATGCGGACACAACCGCAGCCGTGTCTTTGCTTCGCACCTTGACCAGGGCAGTAAAACGCGAATGACGCTCCACCAACGTCGCGATGTGACTGTTTTTTGTGCCACCAATGAGATCGCCTTCCCAATGACCAGGAATGGCGCGGTCCTCGATTTCAGCGGGCCTTTCCCTAATGTAGATGGCATCTACGATTTGACCGCGCGAGTCTTTAAGCCTTTGGCTGAAGAACCTATCGGATCAAGGCTTCCGTTTACATTGAACCTTACCCGGTGCGCGTGATTTCGGTGCACTTCGGCAGCCGCATTTCCTGTACACGCTGGGAACCGCTTTCCGTCCAGCGCATGATGTCCCGACGGGAAACATTTATCCGAGCGGGCGAGTCAGGTGCATGTTAGACACGCTCTTCACTAGCAAGACGATCTCCGAGGCGCGAGACCTCTCGCAGCAACGAGACAGGACGAAATAATGTATCGCTTTGCTGGGAAAGTTCTGCTCCAAAGCGCAGGGTTGGCCATGACGAGATGCGCGGCTTACTTTGACTGCGATACGTTCACCCTCGCTTTCAAATCGTCCACGAGACGCTGAGCGGAGTTTACGGTCTCCTTCTCTCGGTTCTTTTCCCGCCTTGCGAGCCTTCGGTGATCGGTTTCTGACCAAAGGGAGTTCTTTGTCTTGGCGTCGTAAATTGCGAGTATCAGTTGGGGGTCGACGATCTGGGCGCTGTGAACCTGAGTTGTATTGTTGTAAGTATTTGTTGAACTCCAGACGCGGGTGCCCTTGTCTTCAACTCGAAAAGATAGTTCAACAATTAGGTCAGCTTCCTCCGGTGAACCGACTATTTCGTATTTGCCCCATTCCTTCATCTTTGAATAGAAAGCATCGTAAGCAAAATTGCTGCCGCCACCATTTGATAGGAAAATCCTCTTGGCATTCACGATCACCGCAGGCAGAGGCGCGACGGGCACATCTTTCTTCTTGTCCTTTGCGCCCGCTAGACTTGCCGACAACAGAATTGCGCCCAAGACTACGGAGATGGCTAGGTTTCGCATCGCTGGCTCCATTCGAACTGATTGACTCCCATTTTAGGTGGAAAGTGCCTTCCTGCTCGATTGTAATCTCCATGATCGTACTCGATGTATAACTGGTAGCCAGATGTGACGGATTGTTAGACGCGAAGCCAAAAAATCCTTCGGGCTGATGATGACCCGGCGACAGGCGGGAAATTGTCGCCGCGAAAGAGTCCATTGAGTGGTATTCAAATCAACGATGCCAAAGGCGATGAGTTTGGTGGCTTGGGCATGATGGATGATAGTTCTATGATTTTTTGCTTTGATTCAAAAACATCCGAAGCAAACTGCATGTACTCCTTAGCTGACGCTGAGCGCGGATTCTCGGTGACAGATGACCAATGATCCACACCGATGATCGCCCCGTTACCAGTCCTTTAACCAAACTAGGATCATTCGTGTTCCGGCGGACAAAGCCATGTTCGCGAGCCACGTAAGTGATAGTACCGGTGAAGGTTGTTTAGATGGGTTCGTCGGGAAGGACGTATCGCTATGGATCACACTGTGTGCCGCTTCCGAATGCGCCTCCTCGTAACTTGTTGATCCATAAAGATTTATATTGACAGAATCATGAGAGTGTGCTAGACTTATTACACGATGGGAAGTGGGTAAAGCCCACAGGGAGTCCCCATCAACATCAAGATACCTCGCCAAGTCTGTTTCTTCGGCGAGGGTGCCAACCGAGGGGAACGCTTCGTGCAACCCCCACGGTGAAGCGACTCAAACCCGAGTCGGATGTGCCCGCAAGGGAAAGCAGTTCACTCCCAAACAACTGAATCAGCCGCAACCCCGACCACGCATTGGTGCGTTTGTGCGCGGCGGGACAGCAACGGCACATCTCTGTGCCGAATAGGAGAAGAACGATGAGCAATTAAACATGCCACCCGTGGAGGGGGCTTGTGAGAGACGAAAAAGTGAACCGCATTCACCGCAGCCGTCGCGGGCACGATCAAGGCGGCACACGCAGCCACTGCGCAGTGTGGCAGGAGAATAACTCATGCGTAAATCCACCATTCGTAAGATCAAGGCTGAGAAGCAATTGGCGGCAGCATCACGCAGTCGTAAGACAATCTATAAAGCAAAACTAGGTGACGGTTACTTCATTCTTGGGGCAATCTCCCCGGAAGACGCCCAGATGAAGGCACTGCTGATGCACCCCAGCAAGGCTCACATCGTCAATGCTTTGGTTTTCCAAGAGGCGTCTAATTACGAGAAACGCCTTTGGGCAGGCAGCGTATGTTTGTGCGACGACGCTAATTGCGGAGTGGTGAACTAAAGACCGAAGCGGCCTCGGAGAAGCGCCGCCGCAACAACAATCCGCTTCGGCGGGAAAGAAGGAACAATGGCAAAACACTTTGAAGTGCTCATGGCGGCAACGAATGACGTGTACGAGAAAACCGTTGCGGTAGTTAATGCTTCCACGCCGATAGAAGAGACCGAGGCTCGTAAACGAAACGTAATCGACTCTCTGCCTCCGAAGATGAAGCAGCAAGTCATCGAGATTGAGTCCCAACTAGGCGCGGAGTAAACAAGACGACGATGGGGGCCAACCTCGGCCCCCTCCAAAGGGGGCGGCATGACTTTAAACGAGGCGTTGACGCATCCGAACGTGGTTCACTTCGAACTGCACGGAACGGTACTAAAGATCACCAGCGATCAGGAGTTGATCGAACTGGTGCGCAATAAACCGAAAGACGTGCGTGTATTTGCAGTGATGGATTCCGGCAACGCAGCGGAGATTTGGCAATAGGGAAAATTCGAAAGAGGGAAAATAAATGAAAGCAATTCTTAAGATTCAGCTGAAAGAAGAAGACATCAGCGACGGTTTGCTAGAGAGGATCGGAGATGTTGTATTCAAACAGGGGGCCGAGGATAGCGGTTCGAACGTCTACGTAATAACAGCCGATGATGAAGACGAACTAGTCGAGCGTGTTGATTCATTCAAGCAGGCGATGTGGAAGTTCTTTGACAACTGCGAAACGATGTCTCTCGTAACCGTAAAGTACGGAACCGAAGATGCTGACGAAGACACCGAAGACGAGGAAGAGACCGCATGATCTCCCTTCCCCCGCCGCCCGAGAAGCCGCAGTGCCGTCATCACAACGATGCTGACAACTGTTTGCTGTGTGGCACCAAACCCATCAAAGAACGCAAACCGGAGCCGACGCGTTCCTCTGCTCCTGTCTACGTCTATCGACCAAAGTTTTGTAAGGCCCACGACTGCCCGACTCCATGCGCCGTTTGCGTAGTGGAGTCATGGGTCGTAGACAAGCAAGCAGAAAAGGAAGTCCAGCGATTCGCTGAGGTACAGCGCATCAACGAGGTTTCAAATAGTATTTGGGCGGAAGTACTGCAGAAGTATAAAGCCGATCAGCGTGCTCGCTTCGGAGAAAAATGCGACCACGGACATTTATGCGCTACTGAATACTGCAACGTCTGCTCCATCCGCCTTATAGACCCGAACTACAATCCAAATACGTACCAGACGCAGATTGCCAGAGCACTCAAGAACGCTAAGCGCGTGTTCGGTGGCGTGGAGAGAAGAGTTCGACACATACGCGATGAAGACGGCAATCCGGTGTTCGGGTCGGAGAATCTTACAGAGGGTCAGAAGAACTTTGCCGAGATCGAGATGCTAGTCGATCTTGAGATTTGGAAGGCGTGCCGCGCCTACGGAGAAGAGATGAATGCCGCACTAGCGTATCGCGTGGCGCGTAACACCGCAGGCCGCTTCATAAGCGATCTGATTGACGATCAGACCATCGTCGTTGACATCGCGTGGGAGTTCATGACCCCCGAGATATGCCAGAAGGCGGAAGCATTGGTCGCGGAGGTCGGACTTGATGGTCTGCTTCGCTTGTCTCGCGATGATCGTGCTGATGCTGAAGAACGTAAGTTCGCGAAGCAGATTATTAATGAGTACGGAGAGCGTAGTCCCCGCTTCGAGTCATTGGACGCGCCAAACGAACTCGCGAGCGATATGAATGATGGCGAAACCACATCCGCCGTTGAATATAAATTTCGCCAACAGGAGGAGCAGAACGCGGGCCGCGCTCCCATATCCGCCGATCTCTTCGATATCCACCGCGACAGCTTGGCCGCATTGGTTGCCTCGTGGCGCGGTGATCTCCGCAAGGTTGGTGAAGCCGTGCTCGCTGGAACGTTCACGGTGCGTGGGGTCCCCGGTGTGAGCAAGTCCACGGCTGGCCGTTCGTACCAGAAGGTGACCGCAGCCTTCCGAAGCCACATTGCTAAATCCAGTCCGGTCAGTACGATACAAGCAATTGAAAAATAGTTGGGACATTATCGAAATTGCGGGACATATATTAAGTAGGAGGGGACAAGACCCCTCCACCATCTCGGGGCGCAGTTCTGACTCGACTTCCATCGAGGCTACTGCGCTCTTTTTATTTCCCTTACGAATGCGCTGCTGTTACGAACAGCGAGGAGGCCCAGTGAAGACTGCCACTATGACTTTAACCGAATCATTCATGCGAGATGCTGGTCTTTCCGCAGCCTCCCTCGCTCGACTAACCGGAGTCGCTCCAACGTCTTTGCGCGATGCGTTGCGAGGCGAATCTTATTTGGGTGCAGAAAGAGAAGCTCGCATTCTTGAAACAGTTTCACTCGTTGCTAAATTTAAGCAGGCATTGGAGCCTCTCGATCTGCCGAAAGAATGGGCCGACCTAGATGTGTTGTTGAAATCAGGTCGAACGCCACAAGAAATCGAGAGTTTGGTAAAGCAGATTTTCGAAGCCTAATAGTTGTGTGCAGTGAAGTCCGTTCGTTCCGGCCCAATTCCGGTAGACACAACGGTACCGAAAATTGGCGGGGACATATGGGGAAGGAAAATGATGTGGCGGAAACGCCGAGTTCGGATAGATGCTGGACGACAAGCTACGAACTAGCAGCACCGAAAGGTCAGCGTTGTGAACTATCACTTGACCACCGAGGTCCGCATAAGTGCGGAGCGCGTGAGTGGTGGGTGATTTTCGAAAGTGGAAAGTGGTGGGTGAAGTAAAGCAGTAGCAGTGCGCGAATGGCGAACAGACCTCAGTGTCAAATGCCGGAATGCGCGGAAAGGCGGTGATGCGAACGTCTTGGCAGAGCCGAGGCGAAATTAAAAGGTGATTAAATGAAAGTTACAGGACGCATTAACATCTGGTTTCAGGATAGAAACTACGGTTTCATCCACCAGAACTTGAACGGAATGGTTGTAAAGCATTTCCTACACGCCTCGAACATCCTTTCGGGCGTTCCCAAAAACGGTTTGACGGCAAGTTTTGACGCCGTACAAGGCGAGAAGGGTTCAGTCGCTCACAACGTAGAAATTTCGGAGGGGAAGTAAATGACTCCGACGACTACACTGCAGCCGCCGATGGCAGAGGCTATCGCTACCAAGTTTGTGAAGATGGGCGCTCACGTAATTTTCTTCCCTCGCGGCACCAAGGCTTGCAAGACGCCGAACTGGCAAGAGATTGCTACCAATGATCTCGAAACCGCGCTGCGTCTAGCTGCACAAGACCCGTATCAGAACGTCGGACTTGTAGGCAAACAGGACGGCGTTTGGGGGCTGGACGACGACGCCGGATTGCTTGCTGAGTATATTCAGAAGCACGGCCCATTGATTACCTACGGCACTAACACGGTGTCAGGCGGTAAGCACTACATCTTCCGCCAGAACACGGCATCGTGGGAGATGGGGAATGTTTCCATCCAAGACGAACAGAAACGTGAGTTGCTTTCAGCGCGTATTAATGACCGCTATGTGGTTGCGGCTGGTTCTTGGGCTTACCCGCACAACGATGAGTCGTTGCCGTTGACACAGTACACCGCAATCGATTCGGCTGCTTCCATCGTGGAGGCTCCACAGTCCTTGTTGGACTTCATCAAGGACAAGGAAGCCGAGTGGAAATCCAAGGTTCGCGCTGGTAAACCCGTGTCTCCCCAACAACAGACGGAAACCCACGAAGGTGGGCGCAATATCTATCTGGCCCAGCGAGCAGGTGCGCTGCGCGGCATGGGAGCATCTTACGAAGTTATCCTGTTGGATTTGAATGAACGCAATGAGCGCGACTGCAAACCCCCGCTAGAGGAAAGCGAAGTCGAGTCCATCGCGAAGTCGTACAGCAAATACGAGGAAGGCAAGCCAACCAACCTTGTATTGGACCAACACGACCCGGCTGTCGCTGCGGAAGAGGCCGCGAAGAAGGCTGTGAAGGAAGCAGCAGAGAAGGCGCAAGCTGATGCACTAGCTCAACTGGATGCTTGGCTAGCCGAAGATTCCACCATCACGCTGACCAAGGAGCAGGTTGTGCTTCTAACCAGTGCATTGAATGAGTGGGAGTACGAAGTCCGCCGAAAGAAGATCGCGAAGAAGCTGGGTATCGCTCGCCCATCTGTTCTCGATGATGAACGAGAGAAATTCGTGCCGGAAGTCGAAGAAGTGGACGAGAACCTGCAAGGGCAGGCTGTCGTGATCGAAGATGTTGAGCCGTGGAACGAGGCGGTTGATATCGCCGCCGTGTTGGACGAGATCGAGAGCACGTTTAGACGATTCATGTTCTTCTGGCGCGAGGAAGATGCAGTTACCGCTACGTTGTGGTGTTCCATGACGTGGCTAACCGACCATTTGAATATCGCGCCATACCTTGGTATCCGCTCTCCGGAAAAGGAGTGCGGGAAATCGACACTGCTCAAGATCGCGAGCAAGATCGTGTATCACCCGATGGGCGCATCAAACGTAACATCCGCATCGGTGTTCCGCTTACTCGATATGTATCGCTTGACGCTACTGGTAGATGAACTCGACACCTTCTTGGAGCTAGACCCACAGTTCGTGGGCATTATGAACTCGGGCCACTCTCGTGAACTCGGACGAGTGATTCGCACGGTGGGGGAGGAGTTGGAGCCGCGTTGGTTCAACACGTTCGGGCCGAAAGCATACGGCATGATCGGTGGGGCAACAGACACGTTGGAGTCTCGTTCCTTGTCCATCATCTTGTACCCGAAGATCGAAGAAGACGGCATCGAAGACCTCGACTTCAAGAAAAGCCCGGAGTTGGTGGAACAGATGGCGGTTGTATCTCGCAAGCTGGCGCGTTGGGCGCAAGATCACGGGAAGACAGTCGTGGGCATCGCGCCAGATATGCGCGGCATCACGAATCGTAAGAAGAACAATTGGGAGCCGCTATTCCAGATCGCAATGAACGCGGGTCCCCGCTGGATTGCCAAGGCCTACAAAGCTGCTGGCATCGTGGACCCGACCGAGGCGAAGAACATTCACCGTGTCTTCATCGAAGATGTACGCAACATCTTCCACACCCGTAACGGAGATTTTATTCCGTCGCATGTGCTCCTAGCGGACCTTCACGCGCAAGACGAAAGCGGGTGGAGCCACTATGGTAAGAGCAAGGACGGTATGACCAAGAAGGACCTCGCGGACCTTATGAAGGTCTACGGAGTCGAGTCGGAGCGCGGGCGAATCGATGGGGTCCAGTATCGCGGATACCACCGCTCTCAGTTCGACGCGATCTTCAATCGTTTCCTTGGCAAGGTAGCAGCGGAAGAAGTGGAACTAGGGAAGACCAGTGTCAAGGGGCTGGGACCGGAACCGATCGGGAACGGTGGTCCAGTGAACCTGAACGCTGCCCCCACTTCGGGTTAAACCGGGAGGCAGGCCGACGACGTTAGGGACGGGAGCCACCTGAGGTTTAGGTCGTTTCCCTGTCTCATCGGGGCGGGGCGTGAGCGTACTGGCGTAGCAGGCGAGTGTAGCGCCGTAAACCGACCGTAAATAATACAGGTCGGGGTGCGTCTCACCCGTCACACCCTGAAACACGTCTGTGACGCTGTGACAGACCAAAGTGCTATTAGAGGGGGGTATAGTGTGCTCCTGTGACAAGTGTGACGGACCTAAGTCTTTAGTTTTATTGGATTTATAAAAAGAGGCTTTTCGGAGGAGCGGTTTCAACGAAGAGCACACTTGGACCCCCTCTAATGAGACTTCGGTGCGTCTCACCCGTCACACTGCGATAGTCGGGAGGCTTGAAGCGGCTAGGCTTTCCGTGCCAACCTCCGTTTCAAACGTCCAAGGCCCAAGTACGGTCAATTTTTAAGCAGCCAGCAGCCCGATCTCGGCTTAATCGCTGTGTTTTGAGGCATTTACGTGGAAATGGCGCTTCCAAGTCGCCGGGAAGTCGCTGACAACGCGCCAGATACCGTCCAGATCGCAATAAGACGGCTCAGGACGGGTCGATCAAGGCAGGGTAATGGTACGAGGCTGGGGAGGCTGGGAGTGGCTTAAAAGGCCTCCCAAAGGCCACGACGTTTGATTTCAACCACTTAACCAATACTCCAGAATTGGCTTGACAACGGAATGGCTCTTTAGTAAGCTTGGGGTATGGAAACCACCAAGAAAGCCTTCGGGTATTTGAGAGTCTCGGGCAAGAGCCAGATAGACGGCGACGGCTTCCCGCGTCAGAAGGCAGCCATCCAGAAGTGGGCAAAGGCGAACGGCTACCACATAACGCAATGGTTCGTGGAAGAGGGCGTTAGCGGAACGCTGGAGAGCCGAGAGGCCTTGGACGCTATGCTGGTCGCTTTGATGTCCAACGGCGTCCGTACGGTCATCGTGGAAGCCTTGCATCGCTTCTCTCGCGACCTTCGCGTGCAAGAGAATCTGATACACCAATACTTTACGAATCGCTTCACGTTGATCTCGGCAACCGAGCCTGAACTTGGCAACGATGACCCGAACAGAGTTTTTATGAGACAGATTTTCGGCGCAGTACACCAACTGGATAAGTCCAACCTCGTGCTCAAACTACGCGCTGCTCGCCAGCGTAAGAAAGCGGCAACGGGTCGTTGTGAAGGGCGTTTGCCTTACGGCTCACACGAAGGCGAGCAAGAGGTCTTGAACAACATGCGTGGTCTGCACGCTGTCGGCGGGAATTGGGAAACCATCGCAGCCGCGCTGAACTCGGAAGGCATCAAGACACGCAGCGGCGGCCAGTGGTTTCCAGCGACCGTTCGTCGCATCGTTCTTGGCAAGCGATAGACGCAACACGCAAGACTAAAGCATGCTTTGCAATAAACCCTCCTTGCATCGTGGGACATCCGTCGAGCGCGATCAATGCAAGTCCAGTAACAAAGCGTACTCAAGCATCGTAAATTATTTTCTGAAAAGTTTTCTCCCTCCCAGAATCGCAGAGACGTTTTCAGCGACCGGGCGGGTGTGCTAGTCGTACCCCGCCCCAGCGTGCCCTTTTGGGACCCAGCAAAAGGCGTGGCTGTTGGCGAACTCTGGCAGGTAATCGCGCAGTTTATTAAGAGGCCCCCGGCCTTCCCAGAAAATGTTGTCAGGAAAAAGAACCGGATGGGACCCATCGGGTACCCGGCCTTCGTAGCATTGTTGTCAGGAAATTCTAGGAAAGGACCCCGGCAGACGGGGTAGGAGCATTATGCTGATTCAAAAATTCTGTGTCCGCAACCCAGACGACCAGTGTACCCAATGTCGCTGTCGTCTCCGAAAGAAGCGTCGTCTCTGTCCCGTGTTCAAAGGTATGGCGAAATCTTGGGCTGAAGTTTACGAATACATCCGTGGAGAACTTGACCGACTCACAGAAGAGAACGAGAAATTGAAGCAGCAGTTGACATTCGCCAGACGTAGAGCATCCCGCAACGCACCCCGTAGGTAGCATAGGAAACCCAAATGGAAGATCAAGAAGTGAACCCGGCCCAGCCGGGAGAGGGAGAGGTGTTGTCAGACGTCGTGCCGGAATCGGTAGCTGCGCCGAAAAAGCGCGGACGCGGAGTTGATCGTGCCTCACTAACACCTGATGAACTGAAGGCCCACAAGAAAGACATCGATACGAAGCATCAGAACAAGCGCAAGGCCCAAGGCTTCGTTTACAGCAGCACTGATGAGCCTACGAAGCCACAAGCATTAGCATTACTGGAAGAACGCGGAATCAAACACCCACACATCCAGAGCACGGTTCACAAGTTGTTGCTGCGTGCGGCGGAAGATAACCACATCACCCCGAACCGCTATTTATTCGCCCACGGCATCACGCCCGCGCTTGCTTCCTATCAGAAGAAAGAAGCGCAACCTGCGGAGCCGATCTCGGCGGAGAACATCCCGGGCGAATTGCTGACACGCGCCGAACTCTTCGCCTTGTATGACGCCTCGATCTCCACCCATGAGGAGATCAGCTTCGAAGAGTTTCTACAGATCCGTTTCCGCTGTAAGTCCGATACGTTCTACCTCGGCAAGGAGGTCTTCCAGAATGACTTCGCACACGCCCATGAAGTGTGGCGCGATTTCTTCCCCCAACTAAATCCAACGACCTTGCCGCCGAACTACACCCAGCGTCAGGCAATCAACTGGCTGGCATCACAGAGCGAGATCAAGGACTTCCTGCTTATGGCATCACGCCGCGCATTCAAGAGTTCGTTTGCGCGTCTATGGCTGGTGAGCGCCATCGTGACACTACCGGATATCCGAATCTTGATCGTGTCGGAAACACGTCCGCTCGCAAAAGACAACATCGAGGCAGTACGCGGATACTTCGAGGCTACACCCGGCTTCGAAACACGCTTTCAAAGACTCTTCCCAGAATTCTGTATCCCCGTTGGCGATGGCAGTGTGATGTCGCTGGAAGTTCCGACCCGCAGACTCAAGCTGCCGCAGTCGGTGGAATCAAGTTCGATGGATTCTACAGTAGCAGGCCGCAGAGCCGACGTAATCCTATTTGACGACTGCATCTCGGAAGTGTCCTGCACCAACGAAGTCCAGATTCAAAAGTCCGTTAACAAGCGCGACCTACTCGTAAAACTTAAGGAGCGCGGCGGTCTGGTAATCACTCTTGGCACGCCATACGCTGCCAAAGATTTGTACTTCGAGATGATCGAGCGCAGCGAGAAGAACGGCGACGAGACATTCGCTTACCGTGTTGACCCTGCGTTTCAGGTCAAACCAGAGGCCCGTTATAAGCTGACTCCGACCTTGCTACCGACGTTGGTTGAAGAGGATATCGAGTCGTTCCTATTTCCCGAAGGCCTTCCTTGGAAGGAACTCCGAACAGACCTCCGTAACAATCCGCCGTTCTTTATGTCGCAGAACTTGTGCATCTTCCCTTTAGAAGAGGATGCAGACATTAAGGTCACTTTCGAAGAGGCCGTGCTTCGTTCCAAAATTCGCCATCGCGGCTTCTTCGATGCTACGTCTTTGCCGGGTACTCCGACCTACATGGCCACCGACGATGCCACTTCGGTTAGCCGTTACGCGGACTTCAGTGCTATCGCTATCGTCCGAGTCCAACCAGTCCAGAAGTCAGTGGAAGTAGTCGATAGCAAGCAGCACGCGCTAGTGGTCCTCGATCTCGTACTCGGTCGTTGGAAGCAATCGGAAAAGATCACGAACATCTGTAAGGCAATAGAGAAGCACAAGCCATCAGCGTGGGTGCTAGAAAAAGATCGCGGTCATGAAGAACTGGTGCTAGGCGTTCGCAAGATGTGTGTTCTTAAAGGGCTGACCATGCCCCATGTAATGCTTCGCGACATCAAAAATACCCCGGCTGCCAAGGCCTTAAAAGTCAAAGTCTTGGAAGCGCCTTTGGAGGACAACCGATTATTCTTCGCATCCGCACCTTGGAACGACGCGATGATAGAACGCTTCATTCGTTTCGATGGCATTAAGAAGTCAGGCAGTTCAGACCAATCCAAGGATGACGATATCGATGCCATCGCAACCGCCTATCAAGTGTGGGGTCCCCGCCCAGCTTCCGAAGTAGTTGACCCGAAGGACGGTGAAGAACGCCGACTTCAAGAGGAGGAGGAAGGCCGACAAATGAGGAAGGCCGCTCACTACAACACGCACTTCGGCCCGTATGGAGGAACGCGACTACATCCGGCACCGCCAGCAGTACACGCACCAACGTGGCGTGAAGTGGCACGAGGTACTCGTGAACCAGAAGTAGCACCGGAGCCAGCGCCCCAAGACCCGAGATTAAGGGTGTTCGGCAACCGTGGCCCGTGGCGCTTATGAACATCAGACTATGTGTTTTGTGTGATCGAGAAATCGATCTCGATGAACCCGGCACGACAGTCGTCCATGCCAGCAGAGGTGGAGGGAGCCGAATAACCGTGCTGGATTCACAGGGTATACCCCATATCACCAAGAAGATGAAAACAGCAGTATCACAGGCGGCCCGTCCGCCGAAGGAGCAACAACATGAGCAGATTCGAAGAAGCAAGACAGGAGGAAGCCCGCACAGCACGACTCGCGGCTCAAACAGAGGCATTGAAAAACTGGATGGCGAAAACGCATCCAGAAATTCGCCTTGGTGAGGCTTTGCTGAAGGCATTTCAGGAGAACATGCTAGGCGCATTTTTCACGGCGGACGACGCTGATTGGGAGTATGCGTTGAATATGATAGATACCCGCTATACGCGACAACACGTTAATACGCCTGCGGAAGAGAACGCTCGCCGCAGAGCGTTGTCGATCACGGAACTTCAGCAGTTAGCGCGTTTAGAGCATCCAGTTTCGCAACCTGATTTGTTGCCCCAGACCTATATTCCAATCGGAAAGAACACCCCGGTGGAGTTGACTGCCGATGTCATTAGCAGAGCAGGCTCAAGAACGGGGGAGATTTCTACCGCCGATCTGAAATTTTTGATTCGACGCTATGGCGCGTCGGAGGTCAACAAAAGACTAGGCGTTAAGCCTACGGTTCAACCGGGCTACATAAAGTCCGTCCGCTTTTAAGTCAGTATCACAAATCTAATTTAACGAAGTCAGTATCAAATATAGGCCCGCCGCAGCCTAAACAGTGGCAGGAGATTCACAATGGCTACACCAAGTACAGCACGAGATTACGCAGAATTGGGAGAGCAAGTACGTCAGCGACTTGCGCCCGCTGTGTTGAGTAATCTTCAAACAAACGCAGACCGAGTCGCACACTATGTCAAACGCAATCAGTTGAACTCATTGAGTGCGGACGATGTTGTGAGCGCGATCTGGGCAGTTAACGCAGAGCAACAACCACTGTTATGGGATATCGACCCGGTAGCACCGAAACAGAAGAGTCAGGAACAGCTTGCGGCAGAATTTCAGGCGCGTGAGCAACAGCGTGTTTTGAGAGACCAGATCGCGAACTCAATACCGTTCGATCACTCTAAACAGATCGAGGCCGCGAAGGCGGCGGAAGAAGAGGCTAAACGTCAAGAGGCTGCGAAAGAGACTCTCAATAGCCTGATTCACCAGTACACCGTTAACGGTTTGCCGGGAAGAATCGATTACGGAAAGACCGAGGCAGGTCAAGCGGCACTCCGAGGCATTCAAATCAAACGCAACGGCAAGGTAGATTGGTTGCTAACTTTACGCGTGGTGCAAGCTGCGTACAACAATGACTCGCCTAGAGAGATCATTCAAGCGGCAGAGAGAGCGTTGGAAAACTACAAGAACTACGATGAGAAGGAAAAGGCGCGAATACGCAGCGAGGAGCGTCGTTTCGGGCGATAAGGACTAACTATGTATAAGAAGCTAGGCAAAACCTCGCTATTGGACTTAACACGCATACTCATAGAGTCTGCGCCCGCTCTGTTCGCGGAATTCGAGTCCTGTCCTAGAAACCGCGACGGTACAGTGACGCTCTCTCAGTCTTTGGCGCAGAGAATCGACTACGTTCTGGTTCAAGACAGTGTCAAAAGTCACTTCGCTAAATTGCGAGAAGAAGATGACAAAATACACAAGGAAGCGCACAGACGATTAAAGATAGAGCGTCTTCATAAAGAGGGACTCGATAGGCTGGAATGTTACGCTCGTGAACAAGGGCTAGAACGCACCGAAGCGAACGCGAAAGCCGTAGATGAGTGGATTAACCGTGTGTACCACATCTGGCAACCTAACGCTGTGGATGCTGCAATCAAGGCTCTACGTGACCGTTTAACGTGGGTCAAAGCTGAAACACCACAGTCGGAGCCGCAAGAGCTTCTACCAAACGGAGAACCACGTCTCGCTCTCGGTACCACACCGTCGCGTAAACACAGCATCGAACAACTCCGTGATTTAGATCAACGCCAGCGCGGACGTTAACAACTTCGCTCTCAGTTTCGTCGTAATATTGGTGTTCCAGTTCAAGAAATGCTTGACTCCAAGTACGTTTTATGCAATACTCTCTTTGGATAAAGTCGCTGTGAATGCTAACCCTTTGGGTTGACTCGCCTACAACGGTGGGTAGCCGTTCCTTACCAGCGCACGTTGACCCGAGCGTAGTCGGGCGGAAGCTGAGAATCGTTGACCCCTCGGGTCATTCACAGAAACGATCTCGGTTGAAGGGTAACAGCGGTCGGAACCCTGTGGCGTCATCCTAGACGCCCGAAGACGCAAAACATCCCTCATAAGTTGGGAATGTCTGTTCGGACACCAAATGTGTCTTTAAGCGGATGTTCCCATGAAACCTGAACCGAATAAGACCAGCGGCACTTCGCCAACGGCGTTAAGTGCTGAAGAACTGCACGCTCTCTCGCTTGCGATGGAGCGTATTTTTAATGAGCCGTCTGTCGGCAAGGTGGCGGCATGAAGTCAAACACCAAGATCGTGCCGATCTCCAGCCCAGCGCCAACACGCCGCACCGCGAAGCCACCGTCTACCGCCGTCGTAATCCAACTCACACCGAAAGGAGTGCGCCCTGATGTTGCTGCGCAATATCTTGGCGTAACACCCTTTCGCATCGAAGAGTGGATGAGGGATGGGCTGCTTGAATTCGTTGTGCCGCCCGGAAGCGATTCCCGTGTGGTTCCAATCGAGGTGCTGGACAAGTTCTTCTCCAGCTTGCCGCGCCAGAAGGGCGTTCTTGCAGGTCGCGGGCGCAATGTCACATAATCGATGTGATGGATTCGTTCCCTACTTTAGAGCAGGTCTCGAAGGCCCCAGTTGAAGAACTGGCCCGCTGGTATCGCTTCCTCCTGCCATCAGGTCCAGAGCAACAAAGAATTCTGGATGCCATCACGGAACGCTTCAAGAAGCTGGGAGGCATGACTCCCGAACTCTCGAAGCGTATCGGCCACGGTGGGGTTTAGAACATTGGTTTGTTGATCTTGTCGATTACAGCTTCCGCGTTTTCGATTCCCAAATACTTCTGAGTTGTGTCCAAATTCTTGTGGCCTAGATAATGTTGAATCGTGCGCAGCGGCACTTGATGGGTGTGCCAGAACGAGGCGCGTGTCTTACGCAGGCGGTGCAGGTAGTGTTGCTCGCAACCCTCGTTGTATGTTTTGCATGTCTTCTCTACCGTCTGTTTGTCGTATCGACCTTCCTGCCGTGTGGTTTTGCACTTCCCGCAGTTTAATCCTGCCTCAAACGCTACCTTCTTAAATTTACGGAGAAAGTGGCCCTCCGGGTCGCCATTCTGGTTAGGGAATATCCAATTAGATTTGGATGTTTTCTTTCTCGCGGTTAGCACGTCCACCAATTCCCGAGTAAGAGGCACCTCCCGGCGCTCGTGGTTCTTAGGACTGAATGCGCCCTCCGTGCCGTCAGACTTCGTGTACGTCTTGGCTTGAATTACGAAGTGCGGCACCGTGCCCTTCATCACGATATCTTTCCACTGCGCGTGTGCCACTTCCTTCTCTCGGGCGGCGGTTACAAGGAAGAACGAATACCGCTGAAAGTTTTCCTGATCTTCCGCCTCCTCCATAAACTCGAACAGCTTCTCCAGTTCCATTTGATGATATGGTTCCGCAGGCTCCTCTTCCACCACTGGCACCAAATCCTTCACAATCGCGGAAGGCTTCTGCACGCCCGCCGCTTTCAGCATGAAGACTACAACTTGCGTCTTATTCTTGATCGTCTTCGGCGCGGCACCACGTTCCTCCAACCATGTAATGTACTCGTCCAGAACCTTCGACGTAATCTCATCGATGAACTTTACGGTGATGTGGTCGAGGAATTCATTCAAGATCGCGGTGTAGTTCTGTACAGTGGCGCGACTCTTGCGTTTCTTAGAATCAATGAAGGCGGCGATGGCGTCACCGATTGAAAACCGATTAGCAGGCGTTTCGGCGGCGATCTTTTCCCCGCGCTCCTTCCGGTCCCGCTCCGCCTTCGCTTGTTCGAAGGTTGGAGCATCCAGCCGCACCCACGGCTGGCTCCCATCCGGGTTAGTGGGCCGGATGTAGAAGGGCCCTTCAAAGGCCCCGGTCTTCACGCCACGGCGCTCTTCAACGCGCTTGTAAGGGCGGTAGGAAGCCCCGGTTTTCGGTCTATTGTAGATGGCTAACCCCGGCATGCCTGCCTCCTCAAATCAGCATAGAAACGTAGCATGACGTAGCATAGCCAAAAACACGCTTAAATGTCGAGGAAAATGATCTGGCGGAGAGGGGGGGATTCGAACCCCCGTTAGGGTGTTTATTCCCTAAAACGGTTTAGCAAACCGCCGCATTCAGCCACTCTGCCACCTCTCCGCGGTTTGTCTTCAACAGCTTACCACAACTGCCCTACTGAATCTGGTGTACTCTGGTTCACCAAGTCTACCGTGGCCTCCAACTTCTTCATCGCTGCCATAACGGCCGGTCAAACGCCTTGAAGTAGCGATCTTTCGTGACGTGAGATTTGCGTGACGCAGGACGCAGGACACGGTGGACAATCTTCTCGTCCGCGCTAACTCGAATTGAGCGCAGTCAGCAGTAAAAAGACCATCCAACGCTTTTCATTTCGATCCCTCGACGAGAGTTTTTGCACCGCAATGAGCAATGCGAGGGAAGCCCACATAATCCGACTCGTGCTCGGAGTTATGACCGGAACGCACTGCTTCAAAGACACGCTAGGCTTGCCCTGTACAACCTCGCCCGTTGGGTCTTGACGCCGCTGAACGGCAGGAGGCGAGCTCGCGTGTGAATTTCCCTCTATCTACCAATTCAGTGTTTGGAGAGAAAAATGTGTCGCGGGAAAATGAAAATATTTCGACGCGACCGCGAGGCTGGAACCGCGCGTCTTAGCTCAAGGGTTCGCTGCTGACAAATGAGCACCGGTTCCAACGAAGCGCATGAGAATCAGCTCGCCAGGCAGCAGTTTAGACAGGTCCGCTGCGCGTGAGAGATATCGGTCATGGTTTTCGCGCGGTGACGTCCGCCCGAATGACCTCCAAGTAGTCGCGTGCTGCTTCGAGGGCTCGTTCAGCGTCGTGGTGAGAAACCAAATCCCGTGTCGTCATAGAGAGCCTGGTTTCGTTTTCGCCGAAGGCGATCCAAAACGGTCAGCAATCCGGCATGTTTCCTGTCGATGCGCTGGCGGACAAATTCGATGATGGCGATATGGTGGCCAGGCTGACTACGAGCACGAAAGCCGTGGCTGAACATAAATCCAAGCGAAGCTTTGAGCATCGCTTCATAAGCCTGCTGAAGACAGGCTTCCTCGTCGAAGGCGAGAATTTTCCGGGCTGACGCGAGTTTCTTGACGGCACCCGCGAGGAAGCGATCAATCTGCGCCCAGTCAATAGGGTGCGTTTTTAGTTTTTTCATCCGGTCCTACGAGCAGAACGCGTTTATTGTGCCAGACGTTTTCCAGGAACGCATCTTTTCGAGCGCGGCGCGAGTTCAATTCTTTCCGCGTCAGAACCGTATAGCTCACTTCGCGCCCCAGTTGCCGCTCGATTTTGCGCATGGCTTCCGCCAGTGGTTCGCCGCGAGGAGCGCCGATCACGAGCACATCGATGTCGCTCGCGGCATCCTGCTGGTTGCTAGCGAAGGAACCGTACAGATAAGCCTCCTCAATTCCCTCAATTTTCTTAAGGACTTGCGCAAGCAAAGAAGGAGCGCCGATGGTTTTTGACACGATGCTGCGCAGCTCGGCAAACAGCGGATAATCTCGATTGAGCTGGAAATATTTCTGGCGGCCGTTTACCTCCGACCGAAACAGCCCTTCGGTTTCGAGCCGCCGCAGCTCCTTCGAGAGATTGGCGGGGTCGATATCGAGCTTTCCCGCCAGGTTCCGGAGATGGAGCCTGGCTGTGGGGTTCGCGAAGTAATAGGCGAGAAGGCGCTGACGCGCTTCCGAGCGCAGGTCAATCATGGTCTGAGCATACCACAAATGTGGTAGTACTCGACCACAACACGAACCGGCGAAAGCCGTAGGACTTGTGTCCGCTCCTCCTGGTGCATCTCGAGGAGAGCGCACCGAGGGAGATGATTCACGCATTCTGCGTACAGATCTACGCAAATGACGTAAGTTTTGAAACCCGCAGAATTCCAAGAAGGTCCCTGAAACGTCCGCGATTCGTCCGCATTTCAAGACAGCGACAGTCAGTTTCCTATGCAGGCTCACTGAGCCAAACGCCGGAGTTTTGCCAGCAGGCCTTTTAGCTTCTGGCGAGCGGTGTTCGACGATGAATTCCCATTCGAGGTGCTGAGACAGCAGCGAACCCGCGGCGGTTTCGGAAACCGCCTCCAAGAATCAAGGTTTCGCGGGTATGACAGCAACACATAGTAAGGCGCAAGGAGGAAATGCGACGACAATCAGTTGGGAGCGCGTTAAGTTCAACCGGATCCGATGCGAGTAGCCGCCAAAATCGTAAGTCTCATAGATACAGTTAGATACATTACATAATTGAGCTCAAGGCTCATCCTTAATATATCGAGGAGCTGCAGCATTTCTTTTTCTACAGCAAAACTCTCAAGAAAACCTGGAGCATCGCCGAGACGCACTATCCGAAAAAAGAGTTTCGCCTTCCTTCGATCCTCAGCCGGGAAGAAGTCGCGCGACTCATCGACGCAGCTCTGACTCCTTATCATCGCACTCTGCTGATGACCCTCTACTCGACCGGAGTACGACGCGCTGAACTGACACACCTGAAAGTCAGCGACATCGGTAGCAAACGCATGGTGATTCACGTCCAGGGCGGCAAGGGACGCAAAGACCGGGATGTGATGCTCAGCCCAAAACTGCTCGAGGCCCGGCGTCAGCACTGGCGCGGATTACCGCGCAAGCCAAGCGCATGTGCGCGCCCCAGTTTCTGCCACTGAAGCACAAGGTCCGCCGAAAGGATCGAGAACGCCAGGCAGACCCACACAATGGTCTCGCTCACACGATCGCCGAGGTTCTCCCAGCCGGTTACACCGCCGATCACTCGCCCTTCAAGAAAGACCAAAGCGACCGCAAAGCTGCGAGTCATCCATTGCTGATGCTCCTGAACTTTGCCTTTAAGAATGAAGGCCATCGCGATGCCAGTGGTAACCATCCACAAGATAGCGTCCACCGCAGCGGCAATTGTGAAAGACCGGGCCCCTCCCATGCGTTCCTGGAAGTACTCGATATAGAAGCCGAGGGGAGCTGCCAGGAACACACCGGCAACGTAGATGCGCCCGACGACCCGATGGAACTTGGTGAAACGCTGACGAAGGCGGTCGGAGAACTGCATTGGGCCCAGCAGAAGCGCGCATGCTCCTGCGATTCCATGCGGCAGCAGCCACCACTTAAAGGGCTGATAGTGTTGCCAGATTGGGTCCTTCGGATGTACCAAGAAACGTTCATCGTGAGGGATAACGTAGGCCAACATCAGGCCGGTGGCAGCAAAGAGCAAATATTTTGCGCGGAACCACTGCCTTTGCTCGAGGGGCGTGGGCATTGTTGACATCCAGAGCCTCCAGGACGGTTGATTCTCGATTTGTCGTTGCAATGACGAGGGTACGAGAGCGAAAGGAAACCGCTGGCGGTGAGCGGCGGTTTTCTCTCGCTCGTGAATGTCTTTACTGCTTCCGAGTTCTATGGGACGCCGCTGCCGTATGGTCCTGGCCAACGGACGGAACATCGCCGCCGCAATCATTGCGCAGTTCATTCGGGGCGCCGGCCGGCGGTGGGCTGGAGGCATTGTCGATGCAAGGGATGGTGCTTAGATACTCATAGATGGCTTCGATCTGATGGTCGGTCATGTTGTGAAAAAGTGGCCACGGCATGACTTGGAGCTTGCTACCGTCCACAGGAGGCGGGACGCAGATGCCCAGCGCTATGTTGGGGTCCGCGTCTGATTGACAAGTTGGATGGATATTATCGAAATCCTTGCCCGTCCTAAGAATCTCCTTAAATTCCGCAAGCGTGTGTCCCTCCGGACGCCCGTTCTTATCCGGCGTCAGGTTGCGGGAGATGATGACGGGACCGACATACGGGAATCCGGTTGTGGGATCAATAGGATATCCGTCTGGCGGATACGATGGTGGGATGGAGCCATTCGGAAACCCTCCCACGGAAGCACTCGGAGGCACAGCCGGACCGAACGGCGAGCCTCCGGCCAGGTAAGTAGTGGGGTCTGTTTTTGTTCCCAGGGGCTGGTTCAAAAAGTAGGGGTTCCCGTTGTTCGCGTAGTTGAAGTTTGGAGGGCCACCAGCAGTGTGGCAGCCATTGCAGTCAGCCTGAGCATTGACGATGAAGCTACCTAATCCCACCAGATCCCGTTTTTTCCCTTCCAGATTCAGCGGGACCGGCGCAATCGCGAAACCGATGCGGATCAGTGACTCCTCATCTTTATTTTCATTGTCCTGCGCCTCCACGCGATGCGGGGTGTTAATCAGGACAATCGCCGCCAGGGTTACAACAGCCCCCCCTGTCATTTTAGAAAGTTGCCGTATCTTCACTATGGTTCTCCTTTCTATCAAGAACTGTGCCCGGATAGTGCTCGGCTTGTCCTCACACTGGAGCGCATAATGTTTCAACTTCCACCGGGCAGGCAATGGAGAAGGTCTGGAGAATCGTGTATTCATCTGCATTTTTGTGTACCTATAAGGTGCTGAATAACCTTGGCTTATTGACCGCCCAGGAAGGGATGTAGAATCACAGCCGAGTTGGTGGAGTGATCAACCTTGACTCGACACCTCGTCAGATTTGAGGACTTTGAAATAGATCTTCGCGCCTACCAAGTGCGACGTTCAGGCCGCACGCTGAAGCTGGAACGCATCCCTATGGAAGTTTTGCTGCTGCTGGCGGAGCGGCGGGGCCAGCTGGTAACGCGGGAGGAGATCATTGAAAAGCTCTGGGGCAAGGACGTCTTCCTCGATACCGATAATGCCATCAATACCGCGATTCGGAAAATCCGCCAGGTCCTTAAGGACGATCCCGAACAACCTCGGTTCGTTCAAACGATAACTGGGAAGGGATATCGCTTCATTGCGCCAGTCACCGAACCCGGGACTAAGGAGGAAGGTCTAGAACCGAAAGAAGGTTCAGCGCGCGCCGCAAAAACAGAGGAGTCAGCAACCGAAACGCACCTTCGAAGGCGCTGGGTGTTGCTAGTTGGCGCTACCGTGGTGGTGGCCGCTCTTGCACTGGCTGGTTACTTCTATTTGCATCGCGCGGCAAAACTCACTGACAAAGACACAATCGTCCTTGCCGATTTCGCGAACTCGACGGGCGATCCGGTCTTCGACGACACGTTGCGGCAAGGCTTGGCGGTGCAACTTGGGCAGTCGCCTTTCCTCAGCCTTATCTCAGAGGAGCGCATCCAGCAGATGCTGAAGCTGATGGCCAAGCCAGCCGACACAAGACTCACCCCGGAGGTCTCCCGGGAAATCTGCGAACGAACAGCCAGCGCCGCCGTTCTCGACGGCTCGATTGCTAGCCTTGGGAGCCAGTATGTGTTGACGCTACGCGCAAAGGACTGCCGCAACGGAGATGTTTTGGACGAGGAGCAAGTGCAGGCCGCAAGAAAAGAAGACGTCCTCAATGCCCTAAGCCAAATTGCGAGTAAATTCAGGACTCGCGTCGGGGAATCACTGACCACCGTGGAAAAGCACGATACGCCTCTTGCGGAAGCTACGACCCCGTCGCTTGAAGCCTTGAAATCCTACAGCACCGCCTTGAAAGTGCTCTTCTCAACCGGTTCTTCTGCCGCTTTGCCTCTCTTTCAGCGCGCCATTGAGATCGATCCCAAATTCGCCGCGGCACATGCGTACGTGGGACGCATGTACGGTGATCTTGGCGAGACTGCGCTTTCCGCGGAGAGCACCAGCAAAGCCTATCAATTGCGCGACCGCGCCAGTGAGCCGGAGAAATTCTTTATCACTGCTTCCTACGATATGCAGGTCACGGGAAATATGGAAAAGGCGGAGCAGACCTGCGAATTGTGGGTGCAAACGTATCCTCGCGAGATGATGCCCCACTCCTTCCTGTCCGGAATCGTTGTTCCTGTTCTGGGTAAATACGAGCGGGCGGAGGAGGAAGGCCAGAAAACGATTCGACTCAACCCGGACTTTGCTATTGGCTACAGCGTTCTTGCCTTTAGTTATGCCTATCTTGACCGCTTTGGCGACGCCGGGAACGTCCTGCAAAAGGCTTCGGAACGCAAACTGGAAATTCCTGACTTTCTTATCCAGCGATACGACATTGCTTTTTTGAAGGGCGACGCCGCCGGAATGCAACGGGAAGTCGCTCTGGCCCGGGGAAAAACCAGAGTGCTGGACTGGATCTCTGACCACGAAGCTTTTGCATTGGCCTATTCCGGCCGCCTGCGGGAAGCGAGGGCCATGTCTCGCGCTGCCGTGGTTTTGGCGCAGCAGGACGGACAACGTGAGCGCGCCTCGCTCTACGAGGCTGCAGCGGCGCTACGAGAATCCCTTTTTGGAAATACGCTGGCAGCAAGGCAACACGCTGACGCGGCTCTGGAGCTCTCAAGGGCTCGTGACACCGAGTACGGAGCCGCCGTTGCTTTGGCTCTCGCCGGAGATCTGTCCAATGCTCAGAAACTCGCCAATGATTTGGAGGAACGTTTTCCAGAAGACACATCCGTGCGATTCAGTTATTTGCCCACGCTCCGCGCGCTTTCCCAACTGAATCGTGGTGAGGCTTCGCAAGCCATCGAATCTCTGGATATCTCCACCACAAACGAATTGCGAGCTCCTACTAGCAGCTTCTTTGGCTTTTTTGGCGCCCTATATCCTATCTATGTGCGCGGCCAGGCCTATCTGGCCGTGCATCAAGGGGCCAATGCTGCTGCCGAGTTCCAGAAAATTGTGGATCACCGCGGCATCGTTGTCAGCGATCCCATCGGCGCATTGGCGCACCTGCAATTGGGTAGGGCTTCCAGATTGTCAGGTGATAAGACCAAAGCGAAATCCGCCTATCAAGACTTCCTTATGCTCTGGAAAGATGCGGACCCGGACATTCCCGTTCTGAAGCAAGCCCAAGCCGAACACGCGAATCTCAACTAAGGCATTGTCTCGCTCTTGATAGCCCTTCTCATGTCACGAGAAAAAATCCCGAGAGCTCATGGGTGTAAGCAAGAAGCTCCTTGTTCCGACCGTGGTGGACGCGGTGGTGAGGAAAGTAAACGACAAACGAATAACGAATTCGAAGGACTTGAGGAAGTTGAGGGTGATCCTTCCCGACCCGGTTGCTCGGGCTCAATTTCTAAGTGATTCCGGAGATCTGGAGTCAGCGGAACTTCGGATAAGTCCGATCGAGAAGAAAAGGAGCGACGAGCCTTTTCAGGGGCTCGGAGCTGCGGTCGAAGCAATGAAGAACGTGTCTTGGACAACTCTTGAGGAGTTAAAAGGGAATGAAGGCGTTCTGAAAAAACTAGACGAAGCAGAAAGCCTGCTGCGATCACTTCGGAAAGCGCTGACCTCGGAATGATTTTTGGACGTGGGTGAAGGCGTCTCGCATTTATTCATTCGCGTTGAGCTTCGCGGCAGCCCTAGAGAATCTGCACGCGTATATGGAGAACAAGAACGGGCATCGCACGATCCAGGGAACAGCGGGACAGAGCGGTCTTCCGCACGCTATGTATCATGGGCATTCGGACACGGGCATCTCGGAAATTACGAGCGCATTGAGGAACGGTATTGAGGCAAACGTCTGGAGCCAGGCAATCGTCCTAGTGATGTCTACCCAAAATTGGTCGATGTCACCAGCTAAGTGAATTGATGCCTGTAGACTTATTTCAAAGAATTAGAAAACGACGAGTTCCGGCTTAAGGTTGGAGGTCTCCGAATGACAAAAGACCACCACGGCAATCGCGAGCACTCCTTGAAAGCTGTTTGGAAGAAAAAGTGGTCCGGTTGGATCAAAAAGCACAAGGCGATGGTGACAGTCGTCAGCGCGCTTACCGTTCTGACGAGCTTTATCGTTAAGGATGCATTGGATGAGCCAGCCAAAGAACGACTGAGTGCTATTGAGTCAGCCATTCGCGACAACAACAACGAGCAGTCGGGATTGTACACGCAGCTTACGGACATCAACTCGAATTTGCGCGCCGTACGGGACAAATTGATGGAGGGGAGACCGATAAGTGATGCTGAAGCTCAGAGGCTGCAGCTCAGCGCCGAGAATACAAAGGCACTAGAGCGTTTCGGTCAAAACTACGCTCACTTAGTAGTTTTGGACCAAGTGCTGTCACCCGCTTTCAAAGAAAAAAAAAAGGCCTTTGATCAAAAGCATCAACAGCTGCAATCCACCGAAAAAACAGACTCGGTCGAAGGCTTGGCGAAGTCCGTACGAGACTATCAGGCACTCTACGACGAGTCGCGCTTTCTTCGAGGTGAAGGCGTGCAAGAACTGGACAAACTCAAAGAGAATACGGAGATATGTCACCGTTGGTATGGAGGGATTGCCTACGTTTCGTTTGGCCTTGGATGGATCGTCGGCCTGTGTTCAAGCCTCGTCGGACGGAAGTCAGGTTCGACGGGCGAATGAGGCCGAGGTTGATGCCGCCAATTGTTTTGTGCGGCTGTCTATTATAAATGCGTTAATAATATAACCAGCCAATAAGATATGGTACGCTTCCCGCCCTCCGAGGAGGCAATCCGATGAACCCTGTCCAATATCATCTTTTGCTCACAATAAAGCAAGCAAAGCAGCTTGAGCGACCGCGAAATATTCCTCCCGCCGCTTGCCAATCCTTAGCATAGGACGTCGCACCAGAGTCCAGCTCACCGTAGCTCGTCGAAAAAGAGATAAAGGGCGGCGATTCGGCCGTCCTCCGCAATGATGAAATCGGTCCCGGCGTAAGCTGGCGCCTCACCCGGGCGGCCTGATACCCAGCGGACCAGTCCGCCATTGCCCGATTCCGCAGGCTGGGTAATTGGCTGATATCGGAATTCAGGGTGAGTAGCTTTGATCGCGCCCGCGATGCGGTCGATTTCGTCTCGGCCACGATAGACTCCCTTGCTGGGGTCGTAGAAAACGCAATCTTCCGTGTAAATCTCGTCGATGGCAGCGCGCCGGCGAGCGGGATCGTTTTCACCGAAGACATCACGAAGATTGCGGATCAGCAAGGTCGGTATGCTGTATGGCATGGCTTGTCTCCTCTCGGCATCGAGTGCGGCTTGCGAAATCTCGACCCGGAACGGCTCTTTTGGCTCGGCGAGGGCTACGCATTGCCACAAGTTGACTACGTCTTGAGCAATGTGTCGAGCACTGCGGGCCACCGATGCTCGAAGTCGCCGTCCCTTTGGAGTCCGCGCTTT
>Ga0210406_10000653_pt1 | contig 46711 bp, 62 predicted proteins | sample IncBWC30MmetaG_FD_155454 | JGI IMG/M metagenome (GOLD analysis project Ga0210406, IMG submission 155454) | Forest soil microbial communities from Barre Woods Harvard Forest LTER site, Petersham, Massachusetts, United States - Inc-BW-C-30-M | ecosystem: Environmental > Terrestrial > Soil >...
GCCGACCCTCGGTAAGATATGAACGCGCTCGTCCGCCCACCGCAGACCAGAGATCCGCTTGAGGAAGAGGCGATTTCGCGCCTCGCTGCATGCCGCGTCTGGAAGTCCTATTTCGAGCTCGACCTGCGCGAGATGTACTTCATGACGGCGCCGCACCGTCAGCGCCAGATTTTCTCGATGGTGCAACCCGGCACCAAGCGGTGGATGGACTATCCCGAGCTCAATACCTCGCTCGGCTACGATCTCTGCGGCGAGTTCATCACCGAAGTCGTCAACACCTTCATGCCGGAAGCGCAGCCGTGGTGCGAGCGCGGCAAAGGCATGTTCGTGCCGCAGGACGTATGGGAACAGGTCGCCGACAAGGTGCGCGAGGACGACTTTCTCATCTTCCAGGCAATCAAGGCGTCGAATTTCTATGCGGAATTGCCGAAATCATACAATCCCGACCTCGCCTGCGGGCTCACCGGCATGTGGATCGACGTGCGCGCCTCCTCGATCTGCTGCCAGGCGTTGCCAATCCGTGAATTGGAAATCAATCTCGGTCCCTACGGCGATATTGACGACCGCTTTGCCGTCAGGTGGCCCTACAAGCCGCATGTGCGATCGTTGCTCGGCGAGGACATTTGGGCGAAGGTCTCGGCCGAGGAAAAGCGCTCGATCGAGAATGGCAAGGCCAACGAGCGCATCATCGTCGTATGGGGCTTCTGGCGGCAATGGGACGACCTTGGCGACGAGGTGTGGCAGCACGTCGTGCTCGTCAGCAATAAGCTCGTCCACGATGTCAAGATACGCGGCGAGGGCTGCTGCCCGCTGCTGATCACCCGGTTCGACCCGTCGAGCGACTGGCCGATGGGACTGGGGCCGCTGTTCAAGACGATGCCGGATCTGCGCCAGGCCGACGAGCTCGTCGCCCGCAAGATCGAGGGCATCGGCCGCAACATCAACCCGCCGATCACCTATCCGTCCGATAGTTTCGCCAATGTCGAGCAGGGCATAGAGGACGGTTTTGCCTATCCGATCCGGCCCGGCTCGGAAGGTGCGGTGAAGCCGATCTATCCGCCGATCAACATGGAACCGGCCATCTATCAGCTTGAGGAAATGGAGCACCGCATGCGGCGGCTGTTCTATATCGATTTTCCCGAGCAGAGCGGCGACACGCCACCGACCCTCGGCCAGTGGCTCGACCAGATGGCGCGCGCCCAGCGCCGCATCGGCACGCCGGGTATGGCGTTCTGGCGTGAGGGTCCGGCGGAGTATTTCAACCGCTTCAAGTACCTGCTGGAAAGTGCCGGTCTGGTGCGCCGTTTCAAGGCCGACAATGGCGCCAACATCGCGACCATGCCGATGAACCCGGCCCAGCGCGCGGCCGAGCAGCAGGAAATCGCAATGACGCAGCAGGCCATCGCCATCTGCGGTCAGGCATTCCCGGAAGAATTTAAAATGCACGTCGACGGCGGCGCCTCGATCAAGGCGATCGTCGACAAGATGCGCGTCAAGCTTCTCAAGTTCCGGCCCGACGATCAGGTCCAGGCTGCAGTGGCCGGAATTTCGAAACTGCTCGCGGGCCAGGCGCCCGGAGCCCAGCCGCCTTCCCAGGGCGCAGGCGCTGCACTGCCGTGAACGTCACCGACGACGACCTCAAAGAGGCCATCAAGCGCATCGGGCTCACTCTCGATGGTGAGCTTCTGTATTTGTGGCTTCAGAAACGGCAGCTCACCGTCGACTACACGACTGAGCCCGGTGCTTTGCAGCAGGCAAACGGCCAACGCATTCTCGCCGCCGAACTGATGGTCTTCCTGTCAGCGGGGATCAACGAGACATATGCCGGAGCCCGGTCAGACCACATCACCGTCTTCAAGCTCGCCGAGCCCACCTCCCCCGCCGGTGAGCGGGACTGGAGCGCCAAGTGGCGCGCCAAGCGCGGCATCCTCCGCGAGCCAGAGCCCGGCGCCGACGGCGTCCCCGGCCCCGGCGACGCGGCCTGAGTGGGCGCCCGAGAAGTTCTGGGATGCGACCAAAGGCGAAATCAAGGGCACCGACTGGCGCACCGAGTTCGACCGCCTGACCGCTGCTGATGCCGCCGAGACCAGCCGCAAGGCGAGCGTTCCGGCGCCCGATCAGTATGAGCTCAAGTTGAATTCCGACTATCAACTGCCCGCCGGCACCCAGTGGACTTTTGACAATGCGGATCCGACGCTGGTCACCGCGGTAAAGCAGTTTGCCCACGAAGCCGGGCTTCCGCAGGAAAGCTTCTCCAAGCTCCTCGGTCTCTATGCCGCCTCCCAGATCGCCGCCGACCAGAAGTTCGCCACGGCGCACAAGGCCGAGGTCGAGAAGCTCGGCATCAACGCGCCGACCCGCGTCGATGCGGTCACCACCTGGCTGGAGGCGCAGGTCGGCAGCGACCTCGCCGGCGCGCTGCGCAAGACGATGTTCACGGCTGACGCGATCAAGGCCTACGAGCGCCTGATCCGCAACTTCACCTCACAGGGCGTGTCGGGCAACCCCAGCGCCGGCCGCGACGGCGCGCCGCGCGAGCCTGCGCGTCTGTCGGATGCCGAATACGCCAAGCTCACCTACGCCGAGAAAACCGCTTACGCGCGCCAATTTGATCAGTCGCAGTTCGTCGGCAACGGCCGCGGATGAGAGAGACACTTGCGAGGGCAAGGTCTGAAGGAGTTACTTAGATGCCGGTCAGTAACCTCATCACGGTGGCGGAATACGCCAAATCGCTCCAGAACGCCGATGTCAGGCGCCCGCCGATCGAGATGTTCGCGGCCTCGACCGATGTGTTCGAGGCAATGCCGTTCGAGGGCCTCAAAGGTTCGGTCTTCCAGTTTTATCGTCAGGCCGTGCTGATGACGCCCGCGTTCCGCGCCATCAACGAGGCCTCGTCCTCGGGACACAACTTCATCACGCCGCTTCAGGAGAACACGGCGATCATCGATCACGACATCGATGTCGATGCGGCGATCATCGCTCGCCATGGTCCGGAGCGGCGTACCTATGAGGACCAGATGGGCCTGACGGCGTTCGGCCAGCTGTGGGCGACCACCGTCATCAAGGGCGACCAGTCGATCAACGCGCGCGTCTTCAATGGCCTGCAGGTCCGCGCCAACAAGTACAGCCGCACCATCCATAATGTGGCCACCTCAGGCGGTGCCGCGCTCTCGCTTCAACAGCTCGACCAGACCATCAACCTCGTCAACAAGCCGACCCACATCATCGCGCCGTATCTGTCGCGCCCACTGTGGATACAGCTCGCCCGCACGCAGAGCCTTTCTGGATTTGTCATGCAGGAGTTCGACGTCAGCGGCAACAAGGGTGTCGGCGGCCTCAAGGCGTCGTATGCGGGCCTGCCTTTCCTCTGGGGCTACCCGAAGGATGACCATCCTTACATGCTCGACTTCAACGAAGTGGCGACCGGCGGCGGAGCGGCCGTGACGGCATCGCTCTATGTGGTCTCGTTCGGCGAGGGCCGGCTGCGCGGCCTGCAGCTGAGGCCGCTCGAAGTCGCCGATGTCGGTCTCCTGCAGGACCACAAGACCTTCCGCACTCACATCAACTGGGACGTCGGCATGGTGGACGAACACAAATATTGCATGGCGCGGCTCGATAGCTGGACCAACGCGCCGATCGTCGCCTGAGCGATCAGCCCGCGCTTAAAGGAGAGATGCGATGCCGTTCCCAAATGATCGCACTTACAGTTTCGACAAGAACCTCGAGGTTTCCGACGGTGCTTCGTCTACCGCCGCCTCGGGCTTCCTGCAGACCGGCGGCGCAACCGGCATCGTCGACCTTGGCGGCAACCAGGGCACCAACCCGAAGCAGCAGGACCGCACCGACGCCGTGATGGTGTGCGATGTCACTGCGGTGGGGACCGCCGCGGGCACTGCGGTTAAGCTGTTTGTCGTCGGCTCCAACGACCCAGGCCTCGCCTCTGGCAATGTCGTGCTCGGAGCCCAGGAGATCGGCGCCGCCGCCACGATCGAAATCCCGAATGCCGCGGTGAGCACCCCCGGCCGCTATGAGATTTTCTTTACAACCCAGGTCGCCGGCGTTCTCTATCAGTATGTCGGGCTGTATGCGCTCGTTGTGAGCACCGGATCAGCGACGGTGCATGCCTTCATCTGCGTGCTGCCGGTGCCATAATGATATTCAACGACAAGGACATCAAGCCGAGCGGCCACGTTGACGTGTGGGATCTCGGCCCGGAACGGCCGTCCGCGCCCGACGCGCCGCCCGAGCCAAAGAAAACCGGTCGCTCGGTCGACGATGCCGTCGCTGCGCAGCAATACGAGGACGCGATGGCCGACTACAAGGCAGCGCTGCGGAGATATGCCGTGGAAAAGCGCGAGTACGACGAGCACCGCATCAAGGTCGGCGGCGCGATCCGGATCGAGCAGTGGCCGACCGACGCGGAGCGCATAGCGACCGAGTTTCCAGGGCGTTACGTCAAGGATCTGCCGCCCGGCATCAAGCCGGGCAAGGCGCACGAGGAGGCGGTCGAGATGGCCGCCAAGCGGGACGAGGAGCGCGTGCGCATCAAGGAACGCGATCCGCACATGGGCAAGCCGCAGGGGGCAGGGGCCTGATATGCCAACGACCGTCTTTGCACCGCCACAACCGAACGCAACTCTTGCTCGCGCCGTCACCGCGCCGAGCGGCACCATCTATGCCCTCAATGGTTCGGGCAACGTCGTCTCGGCCGATGTCGATACCCCATGGTTTCTCTCCCAGGGCTTCGTGGCGGCACCAACGGCGGCGCTCTATTCGCCATACGAAAATGATCATGGGATGGCGCGCCAGGTGACCAATCCCAACACCGGCAACACCTTCACCTTCAACGGCGCGGGCTTCGCCACAGGCATCACCGGCGCCGATCTGACCTGGTTTCTCAATCAAGGCTTTGTGCAGGTGCCGGCCGGAACTGTCCTGGCCAAGCCGCCAGGGCCGAGCGAACGGCTCAATGGCATCCTCACCGCCCCTTCCGGCAATTCCTACGCCGTTAATGGCAGAGGCTTCGTTGTCGCCGTCGGCGCCTCCGATATTGGCTGGTTCACCTCGCAAGGCTTTTCACCGGTCGGAGCTGGCACTCTCCTCGCCGCCAGCGATGAGGGAGCCAAGGAGCCGGTATCGAAGGCACAACGGAAGTGAACCGTCTGGTTCTAAGCGGCACGTTTCATGTGAAACGTGGATTTCCTCCCTGGTACCTGCCGCGGCGGTGTCGCGGCATTTTTATGCTGCAGGCCTGAGCCCAGCGGCGGTGCTTTGCTGGCGTTTGAACGCCAGCCCATACGCTGGTTATGTTCGAATGGCCGCTCGACAAGCTCGCCCTGATCAATTCGGCGCTGGCGCAGACCGCCAACAACCTCGTGGCCGCGGCATACGACGGATCCGAGGAGTGGGAAGTCTGCTCGCCGGTCTACGAGCGCTCGCTCGGCTACATCATCGAGAGGCATCCGTGGTCGTGGACGCGCACCATGGCCACGCTGCAGCCAGCCGTTAATGCGCCTGCCGATCCGCTATGGGATACCGCCTATAACCTGCCGAGCGATCTCGTCCATCTGATCTACGCTCGGGTCGAGAACCTGCCTTGCATCTACCAGATCATGATGGGCCCGCCGAGCTCGGGCTCGCGCCCGCAGCTGTGCATCAACGCCCAGGGCGGTCCGCCAGCCCCGGTCCCGCCACAGGTGCCGGCGCCGGTGACGATCGCCTACATCAGCGCGACCGCCAGCGATCCGCAGTTTGCAACGCCAATGTTGATCCTGGCGCTCGAACAGTTCGTCATCGCCGGGATCTATCGCGGCCTGCACGAGGACGTCGCAGCGGCGCAGGGCCAGCTCAAGCTCGCCGAGCTCACCCTGCAGCAGGCCGAGGCCCGGCACGACCAGCAGATGCCGAAGCGCGCGCTCTACAACTCGCGCATGCTGGCGTCGCGCCGCATCCGCCGGCCCTGGCCGCCGGAGCCGTCTGGATGGTTTGGCACCGGCGTCCCGGTCGGAGCTGGTGGCTCCGTTGGACCGGTGCCGCCATTGCCTCCGGTCACGCCGCCCTCGCCGCCCATCATCGGCGGCACTCTCATCAACCAGGAAGCTCTGGTGGTCACCGCAACCAATGTCCTGTCGCCGCTGTCGACCACGCCCAGCGGCGCGCTGCTCGAATTGATCGTCAACGGTCAAACCATGAGCTCCGAGGGCGGCTCTGCGCCATTCACCGTGTCCGGGACGACGGTGTTGTGGAACCCGGTCAATGCCGGGTACTCCCTGGCGCCATCGGACATCGTCGTCGCTGTCTATAGCCATACTTAGGACGCAGCATGTCCGAGCTGATCCAGTCCAAGCAGATAGCTGGCGGTGGCGGCGGTGGCGGCGGTGGCGGCGCTGCTGCTGGAGGTGGTGGGGCCACCTATAGTGTGGACGATTTCTATCCGAGCGGTTTCCACACTCAGCATGACGGGTCTTCGCATCCGCTGTCGAGCATCTTCGGCTCCCTCACTGCCGCTCAGAATGTCTATCCATGGGTGGACGATCTGACGCCGGAGGTCGACCGGTGTGCAATCCAGCAGGCAATCGACACGGCGTTCAACGATACGAGGAACGTCACCACCATCGCGCTGTCGGAGGGCCGATACGTCACCGATGCGACGATCTTTCTGGACCCGCCAAGCTCGCTGCGCAATCAGGCCGCGCAGGCAAGGTGGAGCGCTGCAACCACCTACGCTCAGGGCACGACGGTCAACTACAATGGCGTGCCCTTCACGTCGTTGCAGAACGGCAACCAAGGCCATGCCCCGTTCTTCATCCCCACCGATCAGACCGGCCCCGATCCGTGGTGGCAGATGTATTACGCCAAGGCGGCAACGGTGGGCTCGACAGGTTCGTTGGGTCAGGTCAATGCATGGAACCCGACGCTTCAGGGCAAGCTCGGGCATTCGGTGGCATACCCGGCTTATGGTGTGATAATCCGGCCGAAGTATTGCAACATGATCGCAGTGATCATGGGCAGCAACAATGGCGGCTCGCTGCGAGGCATCTCTATCTTCTTTCCAGGCCCGGTCTGGGTCCAGGGCGGATGCAACCCGTACAGCTGCGGCGTTGCGATCGCTGGGAACTCTGGGGGGGCTTCTGGAACCACGATCGAGTCCGTCAATGTCACCTATGCCTATACCTGCTTCAGGTGGTGGGCCATCGCCGGCCTTGGCGACAGAAACGTTCTCAGGAACTGCGGCGGGGGCGGCTCCTATCGGTTCCTGTCCTATGCGAACGGCCAGGCGTACATCAACCAGATCCATGATTGCTTCCCGGCCTCGATCATTGGCATCAGCGGCGCGCCGGGGCAGACGGCGATCTTTGGCGGGAACTGGAGCACTGAGCAGGAGAGCAGCGCTGGGGTATCGCTTTCGATATCCAATGTCAGCGCAATAACGCAAGGAAGCGGAAATGGCTATTGGCAACTCGGCGATGTCCTTACTTCGACGCCGCTGGCCCAATATTTCTTCATATCGATGGACGTCAACGATCCGCTGAATTCCGGAGAAGCGTATCTGCTCCTTTCCAATGCGTTCGAAGATGGGCGGAATGGGGCATACAGCTGGTTCGTGATCGTCACGCCTTCGTATGGGCCGATCCCGATGGTGGCTCAGACCGGGTCTGGCGTGGGCCATGCCCTGACTGTGTTCGGGGCCATCACGCCCGGCTCCGGCTATGCTCCCGGCATCTATTACAATATCCCGCTGACGGGCGGCAGCGGCACTCAAGCTGTTGCCAACGTGGTGGTCGGCGCTGGCGGAACGGTGACAGCGGTCCAATGTGTCTTCCCTGGGGTCAATTATGTCATAGGCGATCTGCTGTCGGCCAGCTTCGGCGGAGGCACCGGGTTCCGGGTGGCGTATGTCCACCGGCTGAACCTGATGATTGCGCCGCATTGGGTCGACACGTTCATGCAGGGGTTGAATTTTACTACCCTCACCACGATCCAGGCAGAGCTGCAGGCGGCGACAAAGCTCTATGCCACGGCCCCGGTGTTTCCGTTCCAATGCAGCGTGACGGCGCATGAGGTGTTCTTCGAGAATGCCATCGCATCCATGAGCCTGTTCTCTGCGGCGAGCGGAAACAATGCTCCATGCGCCTTCTATGGCGGATATCTCGATGCCGACCCGTCCTTGTTTTTTATCGGCCCACAAAGCGGGTCGCCGAATGGCGATTTTGGGCTGGCTCACTACTACACCCAGAAGACCCTTCCATATGTGTGGCTTGTGACGGATGTCATTTTCGATGGGTATCCGTGGGGTGGAACTGGCGGCGGGCAATATTGGAACGACCCTCTTGTTGTATATGTTGAGCATCCGTACGTAAACTTTAAGATGATAAACAGGAATTCATCGGCGCAGGGCGCTCCCGATGTCCCGCCTCCGATTGCCTGGTGGTATACGGGCCAGGGCCAGGGCCCTGGATATGGGTCTCAGAGTGAAGATGCGTCAGCGCTCGAAAGGGGATGGTCCGGGGGTGGCAACACATTTCCGACGGCGCGCGCCAACAATACCAGCATTGCATTGTCGTGGGCCCAGCAAGGCATCAAAAATCCTTCGATCGGCCTGCGCCCGGCGCCCTGGAGCGTGCCAGTCGTTCAGCCGCAGCATCTGGCAGCGATAGCCGATCCCGGGGCAATCCCGTTAATCAATTCTGTTACGGTCGACGGTACTAATGCCACAACAAAGTATCCGCTCGTGTGGGGCGGAATGCCGTACCGAACGGATATGGCCTCCCCGGGGGATGCCGTGCTGCTTGGGTATCCTAGGCCAGGAATAGAATTCGAAAGCTCGCATAATTTATACAACTGGTTTCAGAACCTGACCGACCACACGAGTGGTGGCCCCGGTGTGGTTGTGGGCCTGGCATGGCACACGAAAGGCCACAGCTGGTGCGTATTCATGGACGTCAACACCCTGACGTTCATGGTCCCGGGCATGTACATCGGGCTCGTAACAGCTTCTCTTAATTATTACATCGTGACGGGCGTCTACCCCGGCCTCGGTTTCATCACCGTAGGTAATCGCGCCGCCCAGTATGTGGTTGGCACCGTCGGCACGGCATATTCTGGAACGAAGATCTTCTTCCAGCCGTATCGCCTTAGATATATTGCGCCGGAGCCGATCTATTCGAATACCTCGGTTGTGGCGACGGCCGGCCAAGAGCTGTTGATGGACACCTCGGCGGCCAGCCTGGTCCTGACGATGCCGAAGGCCCAGAATGATAGCGTTGGCAATGCGGTGCCGCTGCAGGGCGACAAGGTCAGCTGGTACAATACCGGCGGCAACAATGTCATTCTCGACGGCAATGGATCGCCGATCAACAGCTCGACTGATGACCTGGTGATCTCGGCGGTCGGGCCAGGGGCTGCGTTCTACAAGAACGCGACGGCCGGCTGGCTAGTGGCGGGAGGCACCGCGACGCCGGCGTTGATCGTGACGCCAGGCGATAACTTCAGCATCGGCGGCCAGATCATCGGCGCATTCGCCCCGTCGCCGGTCACTTACACACTGAAAGCATCGTCCGGAGCCGGCGTTCCCTTCACGATCGGCGGTGTGCCGTCATGGCTTACGCCGTCAGCGACCTCTGGCACGGCCACCACGGGCGGGGTGGCGATCACGTTCACCCCCAACGTTACGGGAATGAGCCCGGGGGTGTCCGCTGCGACGATGACTTTCACCAACACGACGACGGGGCAGGCCGTCAAGCGGCAGGTCCAGCTGATTATCCTGGCCATGCAGTATGCGGCGGAGGGCGACAGCATAACGTTCGGGGCCGGTGCGCCGGCGGGCGGCTATCCGACGCTGTATGCCAATGCGTTCACGCCGGCAGCAAATCTGAAGCTGACGATGTTCGCCACATCGGGGGCGGGCTACAACCAGGTGGTTGGTAGGCTGCCGCAAATGCAGGCGCTGGGGCCCCTGAAGCGTCCTGGCGATGTGTTTGTGGCGACGGTGATGACAGGGACTAACGATGCGACGTTCGGTTATCCAGCCTACGGTACGCTCAACCGGACGGATTACCTGCAGAAGTTCGCGGCGTATCTGGATGCTCTGCGGACGGCCGGATGGTACGTCATAGTGTGCACCCAGATCTCCCGCGGGAGCGACGGCACCAATATCAACGTCACGACGATCAACCCCGAGCTGATAGCGCTCAATACCGAGTACAAGCTTTGGACGACCAATGGGAGCGTGGCTCCTGGCAAGCATGCAGATGCCATCTGTGATTTTGCCGGCAATGCGACGTTCAATCCGTCACTGACATCGCCTCCGGCATATCAGAACACCTCGATCTACCTGGCGGACCAGACACACCTGCTCGATGCGGGGCAGGCGGCGTTAAAAGCGATTATCAAGCCGATCCTGGATCTGGCGCTGTCACCGGTGGATCATCTTGTTGTGGCGGCGCCTACATCGGCGACTACCGGGACTTCGTTTAGCTTCACGGTTACAGCGACGCGTCCGAATGGCACGACCGACACTGGCTATGCTGGAACGGTTCACTTTACGAGCACCAGTGCGGGCTCGTTGCCGGCCAACTCGACGCTGACGAGCGGCGTCGGCACGTTCTCAGCAACACTGAACACCATAGGCAGCCAGACCATCACCGCCACCGACACGGTCAACAGCGCCATCAACGGGACATCGGGCGGGATTACGGTTGGGGCTTCGGTCTCCAACTCTGCGTTCGATCCAGCCAGTCATGGGACGGCGATTGTTCTCACCGGCTCCAATTTCCACGCCACCGCGCCGTCGGGCACTCAATCGGCGGCGAGAGGCATCCAAGCACGTTCCAGTGGGAAGCTGTATTTCGAGTTCAAGTTGGTCAGCACCGGTGTCAGTGAGACTTTCGTTGGCTTTGGTGATGCAGCTACTGCTGGCGGCTCTGGAATGGACGGTATTGGAGGGTTTCCCCATGAGTATATGACAAGAGATGATGGATTTGTCATCCAAAATGGATTTTCTACGGGAGGAGTAACGTTCCCCACAGCTGTTGCCGGGGACGTGTATGGGGTCGCTGTTGATTTCGGTGCCAAACTGGCGTGGCTTGCGAAGAATAATGTCTATCCGGCGGCCGGTAATCCTGCGGCTGGAACTAATCCCCATGTGTCTTGGTCAACAGCTTATACTTTGTACCCGTTGTGTCTGATATTCGGCAGTGGAAGTAATGATTGTCAGCTGGTCACCGCCACCACGACGTATTCGCCGCCTTCGGGCTTCAGCTTGTGGGGATAGGTGATGCCACAGGGCCAACTCGTCACTGCGCAGCGCGACTTTTCCGCGGGTCAGGTCGACCCCAACGTGAAGCGCAACGAGGACCATCCGTCCTACAAGGCCGGGCTGCGTCAGTGCGTCAACTTCCGCCAGCTCAACACCAAGGGCGTCGCCAACCGTTTTGGCCGCTCAGCGCAGTTCTTCGACGGGCCCCGCGTCGAGGAAATACTGATGGCGCCGGGCTTCGTGTTCACGCTGTGCTTTTCCGCCGGCCAGGTGGCGATCCGGCAGAACGGCGCCGTGGTGTTCACCGCCACAGGCCTGCCGTGGACGGCCGCAAACGTCAGCCAGATCGTCTACGCCATCTACCGCACCCAGATCATCATCTGCTTTCCTGGGATGCAGCCGCGGCTCATCACCTGGACGCCTGGTACGACGACGTTTGCGATTGCGCTCTATGACGTGATCACAATAGGCTCACAGAAGAGGACGCCGTTCTACCGCATCGCGCTGCCGGGCATCACGCTGCAGCCGTCGGATGTAGGCCACCACGTTTCGGTGAGCCTGACGTTTTCGGACAACGTCCTCGTCCCCGCGATGGTCGGCACGTTCATCCGTTACATCGGCCGGCAGATCAAGATCACGGCCGTCACCGACGGCCAGCACGGCACCGGCGATGTCCAGGAAACGCTATTCGCCGGCATCCAGGTCACCACCAACAGCCCCGTGGATATTCGCACCCTGGCGGCGCCGGGCGACGTAGTCATCGGCGCAGTCTCAGGGGCCAAGATCCAGATTATTTCGCTGGTCAGCGCCACTACGTTCATCGGGCAGCTATTGTCCGGCACCTATCCACAAGGTTCAGGCTCGGGCGACTTCCTGGTCGGCCCCGGTGGGTCGCTGCAGGTGATGCAGTCGTTCACCACCCTGCCGCCGCAGGCTGTCACCATCTGGGACCAGGAGGTGATGAACAATTATCAGGGCTGGCCGGCGTCGTGCTTCGCCGACCAGCAGCGCCTCGGCCTCTGCAACTTTCCTGCCGTTCCGTCTGGCGTGTGCTGGTCGGCTCTCGGCTCGCCCACCGATCTCTATGTGCCATCCGAGGGTCTCACGCCGGACAATTCCATCTTCGAGCTCGCGCCCGGCAAGAGCCAGGTCTACTTCGTCGTGGCCGGCGCCGAGAGCGACGAGTTCGTGTTCTGCGACAACGCCATCTACTGGATACCGATCAATGTGCAGAACCCGCTCTCGGCGACTGGCGCCGTGGTATTCAACAAAATCGATGAGGGCGCGGCGCCGGTGCAGCCGCGGTTCTTCCGAGGCTCCATCATCTACATCAATGCCGCCGCCAATCAGGTCCGGGCCATCGCCGCGACCGGCGCCTTTAACCGGCCCTACGAGGCGCGCGACCTCTCCGAGCTCCACCGCGCCCTGCTGATCGGGCCGATCGCCATCGCCTGCCCAGACGGCGACAATCCGCTGTTTTCCGAGCGCTACGTCTACATCCTCAACAGCGATGGGTCGCTCGCGGTCGGCTTCGTCGACATCGAGAATGGTCAGCTCAAGGCGGCGCCCGGTTTCGTGCGATGGACCGGCGCCGGAAATGTGACCTGGGTAGCGGCGAGGCTCGCCAACGTCTGGTTCACCACGGCCTATCCCGGTTCGACGCAGGGCACGCTCGCCGAGACGCTCGACCCGACGCGCTTCATGGATGCGTCCATTAATGTCAACTCACTGCCGGCGCAGATGGCGCCGCCAAGCGGCAAGGGCCCGCTATGGTGGGCGCCGAGCCAGCCTGTGGTGCTGCTCGACAACGGTCTGCGCCAGATGGGCGTCTACCAGGTAGACGCCAATGGCTTCATCATCCCGCAATTCATCGGCGGCGAAAACCTGACGTCGCCTCAGCTCGTCGCCGGCCAGATGTGGACGGCTACCGCTGAGCCGTTCATCCCATCGCCGGGGCCTGGCCAGGATGTGCGTCAGCGCATGATCCGCCGCCGGGTGTCGCGTCTGTCGACCTATTTCAATGCTTCGACCGGCTTCTTGTTCGTCCGCCTGTTCTCTGGTCCGGTACTGCCGGACTTGCCGCCGCCGGCTCTGCCGCGGCCACATCTCGGAGATGTGGTGGGCTCGCGCCGGGTGCCAACCTATGTGATGGGCGACGACGCCACCCAGTCAGCGCCGCTGCGCGAGGGCGTCGAGTTCTGGCGACCGACCGGCCGTTCCTATGATCCGCGCGTCGCCATCATCAAAGATACTGTCGGACCGCTCACGATACTCGAGTTCGGCTCCGAGGTTACGGTCTAAGGAGGATGTTTTCATGAGTGAGCCTGCTGCTTCCGCGGCCTCAATTGGCGGCGCCGGCCTCAAGGCCTACGGCGACATTCTCTCGTCCCAGGGCGTGGCGGCCGGCGATACGTTCAAGGCCCAGATGCTGGAGATGAATGCCAAGCGCGGCCAGGTCGCGGCAGTTCAGACTGGGGCCGCTCTCTCGGCCAGGCTGTCGCAGACGCTCGGCAATATCGACACTATGCGCGCAGCCTCGCACAGCGATCCGACGTCGCCAACCGCGGCGGCCTACCGCGACCAGCAGGAGCAACTCGGGCTTTCCCAGAAGGCCATTGCGGTCGACCAGATACTCGCGCAGAGCCGGCAGGAGCAGGATGAGGCAGCCTATCTGCGCAGGGCCGGAAAATATGCGCTGACTCAGGGCTACATTTCCGCCGGTGCCGACGTTCTCGGCGGCGCCGCGAAGGCGTTCGGGAGTACCTGAGATGGCCGAACTTCCCGCAATCGCGCCCGGCGGCGCGGTTACCGGCCCGATCCAGTCGAGCCTGACGCCGGCCGAGATCGCGTCGCCCTATACCATGCTCGCCCAGAACATGAAGAAGGCGGGCGCCACGGCCGATGAAGTAGCGGTGTCGTTTGCGACGCAGGCCGGCGCCAAGGCGGTGACGACCGACGCGCAGGGCAACGTCGTGATCGACCACCCGCCCATCATCGGGCCGGCTGCGACGGCATTCCGGGACAGTGTCAAGCTCGCCGCCCTGGCGCAGGCCGAGCAGGCCTCACGCCGCAAGGACATCGAGCTGCGCCAGCAGTTCGTCGACAATCCCGCGGGTTATCTGCAGGCGGCCGACGCCTATTCCAAAACGATAGGAATGCAGTACGAGAAGGCCGGCGGCCCATTGCTCGGCCTCGCCGTGCGCAAGCAAATCGATACGATGACGAGCGCAACCTACAAGGGCCTCGTCAACGAGCATGAGCGGCTGGAGACCCACAGACAGGCCGAGACGCTCAATTCCGAGCTCGAATATGAGAAGAACAAGCTGGGGGCGCTGGCGAATTCCGGCGTCACCGATCCGAACAATCCGGACGTAAAAGCCTCGTGGAGCAAAATCAACACGATCTACGACAGCCTCGTCCAGAACCCGCGCATGGCCTTCCCGAAGGAGAAGAAGGCCCAGGATATCGCCAACCTCACGAGCGAGCTGCAGGCCCGCGGGATGCAGTATCACATCGTCGAGGAAACCTATGGGCAGGGTATTGTCGACCCGACCAAGCCAGATGAGAGGGAAACCAATCCGCAGATAAGATATTCTGCGGCGTCGGCTGCCGCTCACACGATCCTGACCGATCCCAAGCTGAACCTGAGCGTCGGCCAGCGGCAGGCTTATTACAGCAGCGTGATGGGCGCGCTGAACGAGCGGGCGACCCAGGACCAGGTTGTCGCCACCAATGTCGGGAAGCAGATCGATACCATCAACAAGGCTGCGGTCGATGGCTACCCGATCTCTCCCGATCTGATGGGCCGGGTGGAAGCGGACGTGACCGCGACCGGCAGCCCGGAGCTCAGGGCTGGCTTCGAGCACGTCCAGCAGATGGCGCAGCTGTTTGAGAGTTTCAGGAAAATGTCGCCGCTGCAGCTCAACGGCGCCATCACCGACCTACGGGCGCAGGGTGCGGAACCGGCGGTAATCAAGGGCGCCGAGGCGCTCTACAAGAACATGACCGAGGGCATCAAGAACGACATGGTCGGCTGGGCCGATCGCACCGGAATGGTGTCGATGCCGCCGCTTATCCTCGACCCCCAGGCCGCCGGGGCGCGCAGTCCTGAGGGCCAGATGCGCAACCGCGCCGCGGCGGCCGAGACGGCAGCGCGAAGGTATGGCGTCGCGCCAACGTATCTTCGTCCCGAAGAGGCGCACGCGCTTGCGGCTGAGCTCGCCAAGGGCGGCCCCGAGAGCCTCGCGGTTGCCGAGATGATACGCAACGGCTTTGGTCCCGCTGCCGGGCCACGGGTCATGGCGGAAATCGGCAAGGACACGCCAGGTCTCGCGCTCGTCGGCTCGCCAAAAATCAACAAGGCTTTTCAGCTCGACGTCGCCAACGGACGGGCCATGCGCACCGACCCCGAGTACCAGAAGCTGCTGCCGCCAGAGTGGCGCACGATGAGCAACGCGGCCGGCGCCGCCCAGAATGCCCGTGTGCGCGAGGTGTACGGTGACGCCTTTGTTCGCCTACCCAAAAAAACTCAATTCGACCTGCTGGCCGCCGTTAACGACGCCTTCCTGGCGCGTGGCATCCGCAACGGATGGCAGCCCACCATCGGGCAAGGCACGGAAAGGTCCGTCACCGGCGGCGGCGGTGAGGAGGGGTACGACAAGGCGCTGCAGGAAGCTGCCGGCGCCAGCTATGCTGGCTCCATTCAATACGGCGGCGTCGGCAAATACGGCACCAGGCCGGACAGTTGGTTTACGCAAAACCGGGTACTGGTGCCAGAAAATGTCCGCGCCGACCGCTTTGAGCAGGTCATCAAGGCCATCACCGACGATGACCTTCGCACCATGGCAAACCCGCCCATCAGGCCGGACGGCTCGTTCCATACCGCGCGTGACCTGCAATACGCGATCCCCTATGCAACGCCTGGCGGCAAGTACAATTTTGCCATGGGCGATGTGAACTCGCCCGATCCCAAGTTTATCTTCGGTGCAGACAAAAAGCCCTGGGGGCTCGACTGGGATGCGATCGAGCCGCGGCTGCGCGACCGCCTGAAGGGCAGGGGCTATTTCGTCGGCGATGACACGCGCGGGCGTACCGCCCCGACCGCGGGCCAGCGCATACCGGCGCGGGGGCAGTAATGGATGATCACCTCAAGGAGGCCGATGAGGCGCTCGGGCTGACGCAGCAAGAGGGTGATCTCTATCGCATGCACCTGATGAACCTGCACGGCTCGGGCGGTGTGGACAACACCGACGACCAGGGCAACGTCGTATCGCGATCATCGCTCTACCAGGCGACAGAGCAGGGCCCCGACGGCCGCTGGTACAACATCCCGACGGTGTGGGGCGGCAAGAAGGAGGTCGAGCCCTGGACCAATCCGGCGACCGGCCAGGTGCATGACATCCCGAACGCGACCGCGCTCGAAAACGTCCGCCGCATGGGGTGGGACCGTTTCCCGTCGTACAGATCGCCGGAAGAGGCCGACGCGCGCTATGAGCAGATGCACCAGTTCATGGAGCGGGACGCCGGCGATTATTTCGCCGCCCGCGGGTTGCCGCGCAGCGAGCCGGTGGTCCCCGACCATGGCGCGCCCGGACAGATCGATCGATCGCAGATCAGGTCGGAGCTGGAGCAGAACCCTGCTTTGCGCGACCGTCTCAATCAGATGGTTCGCGGCGAGGTCGGGTCGAGTGCGAGCCCGGTGGTCCGTCGCATCCAGATGGAAACTGCGATGAACCGCGCCTTGGCGCGCGGCCATTCGCTTGAGCAGGCTCTATGGGACACCGCCGGCCATGGCAGCCGCGGATATTATCCGCCCCAGTCGTTCACGCGCGGCGGCTTCGACGAGAAGACGTTCGGCGGCGATCTCGAAGCGGTTCTCGCCGGGTCGAACTATGCCGGCAAGTACGGCAAGGGCCTTATCACCGGCAATGCGTCGGCGGACGTTGCGCGCCATCAGTTTGCCCGCGGCACCCCAGGTTTTACACTCGAAACCGGCAGCGGCCCGGAAAGCTATTTCAGTGAGGGGCCGTTCAAGACGCAGATCGGCGTCGGCAAGCCCCCGATGAAAGGCAGCAACGCGACTGCGCTTGCCGAACCAGCCGGTGCCCGTGCGCCCGGCGCGGCCAGGCCGGCGGTTGCGCTGGAGGAGCACGAGGGCGATACGCTGCGCCGCTTCCCATATACGGCGATGCTGGCGAGGGCCGGCAATTACATGCACATCGGTGAGCTCGGGGCGCGGCCGAGCACAAATATCGAAGACAGAAGGGTGCCTGACCTATCGAGGATGACGGAACAGCAGGGTGAGGCCTGGCGCCAAATGATGATGAAGCGAGCGGCGGAGGCGAGCGCAGTCGTGGATGACCTGGAGCTTCGCCGCGCCAGAAAGGCGAAGGCCGCCGCAGCAGAGGCCGAGGACAAATGAGCGACTGGTGGACGAGCGGCTATCGCGAGGAGCCGCCCGTAGGGCTGACCCAAGCGGATGGAGTGCCGACCTATGGCGAGTTCACATCCGCCATGGTCAATATGCCCTATTACACGAACATTGGGGGCGAGGATGCGGCGATCGAGGAGGCCTATGACCAGCGCCGGGCGGTCATCAAGCAGGCCACCGGTGAGGACATTCCCAACCCGCTGCGCTCGGGATTGCCGATGCGGCGCTACTATGGAGTGTCGCCCGACCCGAGCAACGTGAGGGGCTTCCAGCGTGCCGGGTTCGAGCGCAAGTTGGAGGAGCTGAAGGCAAAAAACGCCGGCGTGCCTGAAGTCCTCGAAGCCCTGCAGTTCAATACCAGCATCGAGGACGAAGCGCGCTTGATCTCCCGAGGGGCACTCGCCGAGGCCGAGCGGGCGGGGAATGCACCGCTCAATACCGCGGCGAAGCTCGCCATCGGCTTTGCCGCCAGCACGTGGGGCTCGCGCCGCGACCCGCTGTTCGTCGGCTCGCTGGCCGTTGGCCCCACCTGGGCCTTGGGCAAGATGGCGCTCACGCGCATCGTGACGGGTGCGATGGTCCAGGGTGGCTATATGGGCGCCCTCTCTCTCGCCGGGAGCCCTTTCGTGCAGGAGTGGCGCGAAAAGATTGGCATGGAAACCGGCGTCATGCCGGCGCTCGAAGAGGCCGGCAGGGCAGCCTTGTTCGGGCTTATCCCCGGCGCCGGCATCCAGGGTCTCAAAGAGCTGGGGCCACCGCTGATGCGCCTTATCAGGGGACAGCCCAGGTCGGGCGATGTCGATAAGGTGTTTCCGCCGAAGCCGGGGGCGACGATTGATGACCTTCCCGACGCCAACCGTACGGCGAAGGCGGCAGTCGATGCGGTCGATGCCGATAGGGAGCTCGTCGCCGCCGTCGAGCCGGTGCCGGGCGTTACCCCGGAGACCCACAACGACATGATGGGCGCCGCGCTCAAGCGGGCGGGTGACCCTGAGGAGGCGTCGCCGGCCGCCGTCCAGGCCATCGATACCATCCAGCGGCGGGCCGCCGAGCCGGTCGCCACGGCGGGGGAGCCGGCCGAGCCGGAGCCGGAGGTGGGGTCGCGCCGAGAGCTGCTCGACATGATCAGGCGTGGCGCACCGGCGGAGGAGCTGGAGGCTCACCCGCTGGTGAAGCGCTATCTGGACCAGATGAGCAAGACAGCCGAGACGGGCACGGCCGAGGACCGCGCCAATCCCGAGTGGTGGGCGAGGCGCGCCTACAACATCGGCACCGAAGAGGCGCCCCGAATGGTGACCGGCCGCGATGCCGTGATGCCGGCAATCATGGCGAAGGCCCGGTCTTATGCAAAGGGGCCGGTCGAGAACGGCCGTCGTGCTGTAATTGTCATAGGGCCGCCAGCGGCCGGCAAGTCCACGGTTTCGAACCCGATCGCCGAACATCTGAGGGCGGCCCTCGTCGATGCCGATGATGTCAAGGAGATGATACCGGAGTACAACAAGGGGCTCGGAAACCAGGCGGTTCATGAGGAGAGTTCGGCGCTGGCGAATGATGAAGCATTTTATCAGCTTCTCACAACCGGCAGCAACCTCGTCATCCCCAAGATCGGCGCCAGTTCCGCACGCACCCGCCAACTGATCCTTATTCTAAAGAAGAAAGGCTACACAGTTGACCTGGTTAATGTGTCGGCCGGGATTGACAATTCTCTGCGTCGGAATATCCAGCGCATGCTAACCAAAGGCCGGCTCGTGCCGCCTGACTACATCAGGGAGGTGGGTGACAAACCGAGCCAGACTGCCCATATATTGAGAGGAGAAGCCAATGACTTTGCCGACCTCGATACCTCCAGGCCAGGCCCCCCTCAAGTCCGTGAGGGAGAAGGGCCGCTTGCCAACTTTTTCCGAGATGGAGGAGATCAACGACTTGAACCTTATCAGGGCCCTGGAGCGACTTCCCAACGCGCCGGAGGCGAAGGCGGCGAAACGGCCAGAGGCCCCCCCGGCCAAGTAGCGCCGCCGTCGGCCGAAAAACTTCTTTCCACCGCCAATAAAGTCGCTGCCGACTGGCAGGAGAAGCTTGGCCCTGACATCAAGGTCGTCATGGGGGGCTCTCTTGTCTCGCGCACTTTTGTGCCTGATGAGCGCCCTGTCGATATGGATATCCGGTTTCTGACGGATAATCCGGAGCGCGACTATCCCAAGGTCGAGGCCGTCACCGGGCTCAAGCTACGCAAGCAGCGCCCGGTCGAGGACTATCCATCCGGGTCGTCCACGGCCTACCTGGTCGAGGGGCCGCTTACCCGTGACGGCGTCACTTTCGACGTCGAGGCCGCCGTGCGGACGCCGGCCTATGTAGGATGGGCGAGGTTCTATCCGCAGGTACTGACACCAGAGGAGCTGTCGGCGTTTCGCGCCGATAAGGCGCGGTTAAGCGGCAACAAGGAGGAATACAAAGCCCTCAAGGCCAGAATGTTGACAGAGGTCAAGCGCCGGGTCGATGAACGCGGTGGCCCGAGCGAGGCGGACGTGCTTCTCGGCGAAATCACCGAAAAGCTGAAAGGGGCGCGCTCTACCCAGGAGGCGCGGGAGATTGCCGACGAGGTGATTGACAAGGCCGGCCGCGCCGCCGGCATGGCGCGAACGGAGGAGGCCCTCGGCGCCGAGGAGATGGCCAGGGCCGGGCGCGCCGACGCGGCGCAGGCCAAGATGGAGGAGCTGCCCGATACCATGCGAAACGTGCCGTGGGTCGGCGCGGATGGAAAGCCCGCCCTGGTGTCCGAACGCTCGCTCGCTGAGCTCGGGCACCGCGAGCAGATGGCCCTCGATGTTCTGGCGGAGTGCAAGTGATGGTCGACTTTGCAACGTGCATGGCCAACGCCACCATCGCCAAGGGCGGCGATCTCACCCAGGACGAGGCCGATGAGCTCGTGCGCCGCTATAACACCCATGTCGGCGCGCTCAATGCGGCAGGCCATGCCGACGCTCATTCCGGCGCCCTGGCCGCAATCGTGTCCGAGCTCAAGGGCAATGCTGCCAAGAAGAAGGCCGATGCTGCCGCGGCCATCACCGTACGCAACGAGATTGCCAGCTACGGGCAGACCTACCGCAACGCCGCCGGCAAGGCCGATATCTTCGACGCCTTCATGAATGTGTTTCACAACAAGGGTTTCGGCGCCGGCAGAGTGGGGCTTGCGCAGATTGCGGAAGCCAAGTTCAACCTCGTGGTCGGGAAGGCCGGAGAGGCGCTGGAAAACTTCTTCCGCTCGCGCATTACTGGCGGCCGCTTCAACAAGCCGCTCGGCGAGGATGTCGCGCGCGAGATACTCGGCGAGGACACGGGCAGCGCCGAGGCCAAGGCTTTCGGCAAGATCCTGGCGGACGGCATCGAGGATCTGCGCCTCGACTTCAACAAGCTCGGCGGCAACATCGCCACCATTGGCCGATGGATGCCCCAACATCATGAGCCGAGCGCTGTGCTGAATGCCGGCTGGGAGGGATGGCGCGATTTCATCACGCCCCTGCTCGACCTCGACCGCATGATCGACCCGCTGAGCGGCGCCAAGCTCACCCCGCAGCGGCTGGAGGAGACGTTGCGCGCCTCGTGGGAGCACATCACCACGGGCGGCTGGTCCGACCGCAAGCCGTCAGGGCAACCCTTCGGCCTCGGCGCCCTCGTGAACCAGCGCCAGGAACATCGCTTCCTGCATTTCAAATCGGCCGACGACTGGCTCACCTACAACAAGACCTTTGGCAGCGGCGACCCCATCGAGGCGGTGATCAATCATTTCAAGTCGATGTCGCAGGATATCGCCAAGCTGCAGGTGCTGGGCCCCAACCCGAACTCCACGCTCGAATGGATGTCGCAAGTGGTCAAGAGTGAGGCGGCCAAGCACGTCATCGGCGAGCCGTCGCTTTACAACAGCTCGACGTCGCTCAAGGTGGCGCAGGACAAGCTCGGGCAGTATCACGACTGGCAGCTCAAGAGCCTCTACCACGCGGTCGCCGGCGGTGACGGGCCGGCGTCTGAACGCATCGCCACGTTTGCCGGCGATGTGCGCAACTTTCTCACCTCAGGCCTGCTCGGCAGCGCCAACATCCTCGCCGCCGCCCAGGACCCGATGCTCGACCGTGCGGCGCGCTATCTGTCCGGCATTCCGATGGCGGTGCGCATCCCGCAAATCCTCAAGAGCATGTTTGGAACTGATATCCGCGGCGAGGCCATGCGCGCCGGCTTCGGGCTGTCCGATTTCCTGCACGGCATGAATGAAGTTCGTTACGCCGGCGCCCTCGGTGGGCGCAACTGGTCGCGCTGGCTCGCCGATCGCGTGGTGAACTACAGCGGCCTGGAGGCAATGACCCAACGGCGCATCCATCAGTTCGGCCTCGACTTCGCCGCCGCCGTTGCCGACCGCGCCAATATGTCGTGGGCCGAGCTCGGCAACGAGTTTCCGGCGATGGCACGCACGTTCGAGGGTTACGGTCTCGGCGAGAAAGGTTGGGATGACCTGCGCAAGGTCGCGGCGTTCAAGCCGCATCCGGACAGCGCCGGCATCATGCGGCCGATCGATGTGGCACAAGTCGACCAGCCTCTCGCCGAAAAGTATCTCGGGATGATCCTCGGCCAGGCCGAGCGAGCCGTCCCCGGGCACGACCCGCGAAGCCAGGCGTTCGTCTCGGCCTTTCAGAAAGGCACCTGGGCCGGCGAGGCCGCCCGCAGCATGCTGCAGTTCAAGGCATTCTCGCTGTCGTTCATGATGAGCCAGTGGCAGGCCGTGCAGACGGTGTCCGGGCGCAGCGGCGTGCGGGCCTTGATGACGCCGGCGGGCGCTGCCTATGCTGGCACCCTGACGTTTGGCCTGACCATGGCGGGCGCCGCCGCGCTGCAGCTCAAGAGCCTGCTGAGCGGCAAAGACCTGCAGCATCAGGACCGCGCATTCTGGATACAGGCGTTGCAATACGGCGGCGGCCTTTCTCTCGCCGGCGACTTCATGCTCGCCGATGTCAACCGGTTTGGGCAGTCGCCGATAGAAAGCTTCGGCGGTCCGACCGCCGGGCTCGCCAAAGACGTGACCTCGGCGGCAGTGCTTAATTTCGGCAAGGCCATCCGCGGCGAGAAGACCAAACTCGGCCGGGACGTGGTCAATCTCGCCGGCCGCTACACGCCGCTCGTCTCGTCGCTGCCCTACACCCGGGCCGCCTATCGCCGCATGTTCATCGACCAGCTGCAGGAGCTCGTCGACCCCGAGGCGCACCAGCATATGCGCGCCCAGGAGCAACAGTTGTTTCGCGATACCGGTCAGCGCTTCTACTGGCGGCCAGGGCAGGCACTGCCGGAACGGGCACCCACGATGTCGACCAGGGGCGGCACCCACAGATAGCGCTGGTGCTTTGCTGGCAAAATTGCCGTCCGGCATACGGGCGGCATGCAGAAGCTCGCCCTTACCCTCGCGTTCCTCATGGGGCTGGTCACGCTTGCCGTGGCCCAGGCGCCGCCGCCTGTCCCTGCCCTGCCTGATGCCCAGCGCCTCACGAGCTACAGCCTGAGTAGCTCGACCTGCGCCTGCAGTGTTGGTTTCCAGATTTACGGCGATGGTACCGATGTCGATCAATGGATCGACGTATTCGTCAACGGGGTGTCCTACCAGAGCACCGATCCGATGCATGGCTGGTCACTCTCAAGTCCGACCGGCTCGCTTGGCAATATTCCACGGCCGATCACCAATGCCATCCTGACCTTTGCGAGCCCGCAGACCGGAGCCGTCACCATCGTCGGCGCCCGCCGGCCGCGGCGCCTGTCGCAGTTCCCCGAGAGCCGCGGTGTCTCCGCACGCGATTTCAATCAGGTTCTCACCGATATCATCGCCACCCAGCGTGAGATATGGGATCAAAGCAACCGCACCATTCGGGGTCAGCCGGGAGACGTCTTTAACCCATTACCGCCTGCTGCGGCGCGCTCTAGCCAGTTCCTGGCATTTGATAGCTCGGGCACCCTCGCGCTTGTGCCGCCGCCTGGAAGCAGCAGCGGTGGCGGCCCGATCTTCAGCTCCGGAATACCGGCGGCTGGTTCAGTGGCTGTATGGCAGGACACCACTCACCTCATCGGAACGATCAACCTGTCGCTCAGCGGCACGGTGTCCGCGCTCAACTCCACCCCTCCTGCCAGTTTCACCACGCCATCTTACAGTTTCAATGATAACGGAGTTGCCGGCTTTAATTTTCCGGACACGCAGACCCATTTCGGAACAACCATCACCGGGAACTCCCCTTCGACAGGGACCGGATCCTATGGCGCCTTGGCTGTCACGCAATTTGGCTCCGGACGCGATGCCTCTGCGTTCGTGACCGGTGCGGTGATGCAGGCGACCGCGACCGGGGGCGCTGGCAATTACAGTGGAGACAATCCTTTCACGGTAATTTGCGGAACGGCTGTTTTGCCGGGGCAATGCCCATTTGGAACAGCGGCCAATGTTAATACGTCGGTAGGGATAGAGGCCGACCTATTCGACTTCACTGGGGCGACGATCGGCAACAAGGAGGGCATACGCATTGCCGATCTCGGGCAAGTGCAGGCGACCAATTATTCCGCCGGCATCGTACTGGTGAAGTCATCTGGCGCTCCTGGATTTCAGTATGGGATATTGTTCGGCGAGCCCGGGATCGCAGATTTTCCGATCGTGGCCGGCGGCAACCTGATGAGGGTCATTTCTTCGACCGGAATTGCTGCGGCATTCGACTTCAGCACCATGCCGGACAATGGCTTTACGTCGGCGGCGATGGTGCTGACGGAAGGGGCGAAAGCCATCAACTGGACCGGAGGGCCTACAATTCTTGGCTCTACCACACCCACTCAACTGGTAGCGGTCCAGTTCCCAGGCGGGACTAATGGCCTGATCGTTCAGTCCACCGGCATCGTGCTGCCGACCCTGCCGACCTCGGCCGGCGGCGGCGGGTTGACCTTGTGCGTGGACAGCGCGGGTGTCGTGTACAAGAAGGCGACCTGTCCATGACACCTCGTCTTTTCATCGTGACCGCAGTAGCTGCGGCGATCATCCTGGCAGCAGCAATAAAGACCGTATTCGGTCAACCCCCGGCCGCTGATTTGTCCGTCTATTACCAAGCACAGCGCAACAGTGCGATGGACCTAGTGGCGCAGTGCTCGGCAGTCAATGCCGAGCTGCACAAGAGAATTGCCGAGCTTGAGAAACAGGTCGGTGGAAAATGAAGATTGTCATCTCCAGCGGACACTCGAAGTATTGCCGAGGCATGAGCTCGACGTGGCTCGATGAGGTGGACGAGGCGACGCGTGTGGTCGACCGGGTCGGTGAACTGCTCAGGGCCACCGACGTGAGCGTGGTGACGTATCACGACGTGATATCGGACGATCAGCAAGAAAACCTTAACCGTATTTGCACCTTTCATAATTCTCAGGGGCCTCACGACCTCGATGTATCGCTGCATTTCAACGCGAACGCCACGACCAATAGCCCGATGGGCACTGAGGTCTGGTACGTGACGCAAGACGACCTCGCCACGAAGGTGGCCGGCGCAATGGCCAAAGCTGGAGGTTTTAAAAACCGCGGCAAGAAATACACCAACAACCTGTATTTCCTGAACGGCACAACCGCGCCTGCCGTGCTGCTGGAGGTCTGCTTCGGGGACAGTTCGGCTGACTGCAGTCTCTACTACAAGAACTTCGAGGCGATCTGTGTGGCCATCGCTGAGTCATTGACCGGCGTGGACATCGACGACGTGCCGCCGGTCGAGCCGCCGGATGAGCAGCCGCCGGCGCGCCCGGATAATCCATTCGACGTATCGCTCTCGACGCGCCCGGTCATCAGCCAGGGCGATGAGGGCCCTGACGTCGAGGATCTGCAGACCATGCTCAATTGGGAGATGAGGCCGAGCCCTGACCTCACGACCGACGGCGACTTCGGCAGCCTCACCAGGGATGCGGTGCTGGCCTATCAAAGCTCGCGCGGTCTCGGTTATGACGGCATCTGCGGCCAGCAGACCTGGACCGCGCTCTACGATCACAAGGCGCCCCTGCCGCCGCCACCGCATGTGCTCACCGAGCTGGAGATAGAAGAGATCTGCGCTCTCGCCAATGAGAGCGTCATCTCGAACTACAGCTGGAACGAGCGCGGGGTCGCGCCTGTCGGTTACATTCAGGGCATGGCCCTGGCATTTGCCCAGAGTGTGAGGAAGCTCGAAGCTGGACACCCGGCGGCCCTGGTGATGGCCTCTGCACGCATGAGCTCGGACAAGGACGCGCTCAACATCTACCGTATCCAGTTCGAGCAGCTGCGCATGTCGAACGAAGAGGACGGCATCGACACGCTGCGCCACCTTTATGCGCTGATGCTGGGTTCCGGCATGCGCGAGTCGAGCGGCCGGCACTGCGAGGGCAGAGACCAGAGCGCGAGTAACACGAGCAGCGATACAGCTGAGGCGGGTCTGTTCCAGACCTCATGGAACGCGCACTCGGCCAGCGATCCAGAGTTCACCAACTTGATGGCCGAGTATAGCAACAGCGCGAACAAGCCCACTTGTTACCTCAGTCAGTTTGACGATGGCGTCACCTGCTCGTCGAGCGACTGGAGCTGCTACGGCTCGGGCTACGGCTACGACTTCCAGAAGCTGTGCAAGGAATGTCCGGCGTTTGCGGTCGAGACGCATGCGCTCACCCTGCGCAACCTGGCCAATCATTACGGTCCGATCATCCGCCAGGAAGTCGAGCTCAAGAAGGACGCTGACCGGATGTTTATGGCGGTTCAGCGGTATCTCGATGAAGGTCCGCCCAGGGCAAAACGCACCGCCACCGCCAAGCACACCAGGAGGCGAGCATGACATGATGGTCCGCGAACTTCTGATGCTCGTGGCTCTCAGCGCAGTTCTCGCTCTGGTGTTTTACTTTCTGTTTACGTTGGTGGTGGGGTTGCCGGGATGACACGCAGTGCCGGGATGACACGCAGCGAATTTCGCAGGTTTCTGCGGCATCTCTCGCAGTGCATGCGCGAGGAGAAGATACACCGTGGCATGCGCCACGCGATCGAGCGCGCGATCAGAGAATTTTTCTATGCGAGGTGACGCATTGAGCGAAATTGACGATCTGCTCAAGCGGGCCAGGGACATCGACGAGATGGTCGTGGACCGGCACACCGAGACCCAGCGCTGGCTGCGCGAGGCCGTCACGGTGCTCCTGCTGCGTGAACGGCAGCGCGTCATCGTGAGCCTGCCGCAGGAGGCATGCGAGACGCGTGAAGGATCATGACAGGCGCAATCCAAGAAGGCGCAAAAGTAGCGAACACCGCGTTGGAGATCATGCGCGCGCAGCCCCTGGTGCTCATGATGGGGCTGATGAACGCGGGCTTGCTGGTCTTCTTGTGGCTTTATATGAGTCGGATCACCGCGCGTACCGAGACCACCGCACAAGCTCTCTTTGGGGCGCAGGATAAACTATTCGCACAGTGGGGCACGATCGTGAAGGACACCAACGATCTCGCCGAGAAATCACTTCATTGTGTCACAGTGGACGATGCGCTTAAGCTCATCAGGCCGTTGGTGCCGCAACTGCCCGGAACAACACCGAACCGGTATCGTGACATTGAGCTACCGCTGCCACCACTGAAGCTTCTGATGCCGCAAGTGCCATCCTCGGCTGAGAAGGAATAACAGGATGCCCATCGGGATGATCTTCTGGATGCTGATGATTTTGTGGTTCGTGTTCTGGGGCTGGACCACCTGGGGACCCGGCGCAACTCAATTCAGCTGGGCGCCAACCATACTGCTGTTCGTGCTGCTGTTCCTGCTCGGCTGGCACGATTTCGGGTTCGTGGTGAAATGAAATCGGCTGGGCTGCTGATATGGGGCGCGGCAGCGACGAGCATGTCCGGGAGCTGATCTATGAGGCGCTCGACAAAGCCTTCCAGGCCCAGGTCGAGCACCTGTTCTCGAACTGGGTCAGGGACGGCGATTTCGAGGGTCAGCGGCGGGCTGCGGTAGGCCTGCGTCGGACGATTACCGCCTACCGGGCTGCCATCGAGGCGGTGGAGACCAAAGATCTGGCCTCGCCAGCCCCCTCCTCATAGGCAATCAATGCCTCCTCATTGGGTGGCCCGTTTTGGCCTGCCCTACCCTCTTTCTGACCCGCACCCTGCTACGCCCTAGGCCGCCCTGCCCTAGCCAGGCACCACCCTCTCTATCGGTAGCCCTCTTTCTTCTACTTTGAGGATAGGTTCAGCGCCGACTAGGCGCTGTCCGTCTCTCTTTCTTTCTAAATCTGTCTGCGTGGTAGCCAATTTTCTGCCCGCTGTGATCTTGCAGCGCTTCGAGATCCAGAGCTTGAGGTCCGCGCCCAGGGCCCAGATCCGGGTAGCCTTCGACTTCCACCCCAGCCCTGGCCCCTGCCATATCTTTCCTCCCGGCTTGATCTGTATCCATCCCATCAGGCGGGCAAACCGCTTGGCGTTCTTCACCAGGGTCTCGCAGACGCCCGCCATGGCCGCGATTGCGGCGTTCGATAGCGAGCACACACCGTGCTTGAAGATCTGCCTGACGATGACGCTGAGCACGGCGATCTCGCCTGGCGTGCCCTTGCTGGCCATGTTGGGCGGCAGCCAGCGCTCCTGGCAGATATCCCGGCGGCGCTGCTGGCTGGCGATCCGGTCGGGGCTGCGTGGGATGCGCCGGCGGCGCGGGACAATCCCTTTTGCGCTTACGCGGACACCTACCTGGTTGACCTGGTTCCGCAGTTCCGTCTGGCGCGCTTCCACCGCTTCCCGCAGGCGCCCGTAGTCGTCCTCGGCGAGCGCGCCGTTGAGCCAGCTGCGTGTGAGATCGGCCGACAGTTGGAAGAGCTGGTCTGACTGCTGGGTGCTGTCGATGACGGTAAGAACGTGGTCTGCGAACATGTCCGTCTCCAGGGTTGTCCCCGGAGGCGCGCTGCTCAGGCCACGAGCTGTCAGACATCCAAATTATTTTGATGTTTGGACTTGACTGACTCAGCGATGCGTGGAAAAACAATGATTGTCAGGTCATTGTTTCCCACGGGTCGCTCGTGGCCTGTGAGCAGGCGCTCCCTTCCAGGGAGCGTTTTGCATTTCTGGTGGCTGGTATTCCCTTTGCGAGTGTCGCTGGACTGCCGAGTCGACGCAAGGTCGATTGTGCGGCGGTGCCCATGATTTTGTAGCGCCCAAAAGGTTAACCAACTGTTAACCGAACACCGGCACACTGCCGTCCGACGCGCCATGCAATGGCGTTGCGAACGGGGGTCCGCCATGTACGAGAGTTTGGGCAAGGCCGCAACGGCCGCCGGCGTCAGCAAGTCCACCATCCTGCGTGCCATCAAGGCGCATCGGATCTCGGCGGTACAGACCGACATAGGGGACTGGACGATTGACCCGGCAGAGCTGCACCGGGTGTTTCCGCCTGTGCGGACCGCGGACCGTGTCACGGGACGTGGTGAGACGGCCACCGAAACGGCGCTGACGGGGCAGATTGAGGCGTTACGCCAAGTGTCAGAGCTGTTGCGCCGGCAGCTCGACGACGTTCGGGCGGACCGTGACGAGTGGCGAACCATGGCACAGGCTACGACACGGCTGCTGCCTGCACCTAAGACCGAGGTCGCACCGCCGGCACCGCCGGCACACTGGGCAAAGCGGGCGTGGCGCTGGTCTCGGGGGTAGGGGAGGGGGCTTCTAAGCCATCCAGGAAGGCGCGTGCAGCCCATAAATGGTCAACCTTCAGACTAACCGATATTCCGTATCGGCTCTGCCAGAGCACCACATCACCTGTGCAGTAATCCCTGTCGTACCACCGGGCCGCCTCTGCAAACGGCTCAATCACTCTCCGTGCGGCGGCGAGGTCGGCGCGGGCTTCGTCTCGCTCTGATTTGTAGAGTAATCGCTGGCAATCGGCGGCTTGATATTTGGCAATTTGCGCGGCGAGGTCGGCGCTCATCGCTCTACCTCTGGTGGGGGTGGGGGTGACTTCCTGATCCAGATTGCCCACCGACCACATCCGGGGCACTTGATTTGCTTGTGCGTCTTTGACATGCGCGCCACCCATGCCACCCATTGCATGTAACTGTCCGGGCGCGGCGTGTGTTTATCGACGTTCGGGCACGTCATCTGCTCACCAGCCTGTAGACTAGGGGAGGGCGGCGTCCGCCTCCCGCGTGAGTCTACCGAGCTCGTCCATGATTGGGGATAACGATTTGCGCTCCTCGTGGCTCAGGCGCTGCCACAGCACAGCGAAGACAGCCCGGCCCTTGCTGGCAGCCTCGCGAGCCTCGTCCTCAAGCGACATAGGGACCGCCCCACCATCGGAAGGGACAAAGCTTGCATCGGACGGTGGGGCAGTCGTCGCCGCCTGCAACTGGGGAGATGTCGGCGGCGATCCTGGGTCAATGATCGGATCGTGGTCCATCGGGTTGGGCGCGGGCGGGGCGGGGCGCCTGGCCGAGCGTGTGTCCGTAATTTTGGCGCCGCCATCGGTGGCGTCGTCGTCATCCTCGGGCGCGAGGCCGAGCGCGAGCGACAGGCCATAGCGGCGGGCATAGGTGACGCCGGCCGCAAACCCCTGTGCGCCATCCCTGCTCTGGTGGATCGGGTAATCAGAGGCGATCCACTCTCCGCTCATGTGCCAGATGATGGTGCGGATGACCGGAATGTTGCCCTTGGTCACGAGGTACTGCTGACGGGCCAGACCGTTCTTGGCCAGGGCGTCCTTCACCGCGGAAATGATTTCCTCCAGAGGAGCATATTTGTATCGGTAGTCGTAGCTGCCGCCCGTCTTGGTTTGGCCCCGGACCGTGGCCTCCTTGGTTCGTTTTGGGACCGCAAATTCGCCCTGCGCTGCAGCCAGTGCGGTGCAGACCTCACGACAGGAAGAGGAGGCCAGCGGGACCAGCGCCGGTTGCTGCATTTTTGCAGCGCCCTCGTCGAGGACATCGAGATCGCGGGTGGTCATAGTGCAACTCCGTGCGAGATGTGCAGCGCCCACCAGATCGCGAAGGCGAAACATGCCAGGGCGCCGATCGCCAGCGCTAACGCTTGCCCGCGCTTGAGCGGCGGGGGTGCTTCGCTCGTCATTTTTCCTCACGCAAGCTAAGACGACCAACTCTGTCCCTGGTCACACGCACGCCGTGCCCGCGGCATGTCTTCGCGTCGGCCGGGACTGCGGCCTTGAGTATTTTCGAGGCATCCTCACAAATGCCGTGCGCTTTTTTAGTGTCGAGCCAGTCACGGGCGGACGTGGCCCAGAGATTGTTGCCGGTCATGTCGTAGATCTTGCTCGTGTCGGCCGGCGCCGGCGCCGCGGGCAGGGCGACCGGCGGGCGCCCGAAGGTGACGCAGTCTATGAACTGCTTGCCGCGCAGGACCATCTCGGCGATGTAAGGGTTGCTGCGCTCGATGAATTCGACGATGGGCTGGTTCGCGCCCATGATGACGGACAGCGCACACTGCGTGGCGTTGGTCACTAACATCTGCCACTGTATTTGCGGCTGGTATCTGTCGATAATGACCGGGTCGAAAGGTTCGCGGCCGCCGGTATGCTTGCACTCGATCGGACAGGCGAGCTCCGTGTACCATCCATCGAGGGTGCAGGCGGCCCACGAGATCTGCGGATGTATCACGACCTCGCCGCGCCGCGTCACCAGCGTCGCGTTTTTCTGCTCGAACCAGTCGAGCTGCAGCTGCTCGGTTGCTTCGCCGAGCCGCACTGCCCAGACATTGGTCAGGTCCTCGGGTTCGGCCTCGCCGATCATCTCGCGATAGAGCCGGTCAATCTTGATAACGTCGCCTTCCATCAGGCAGGCCACGCGCGATGCGGTGAGCCTGCCTTTGCGGACCTCCCTCTGCGTCTGGCTAAGCATTGACCTCGGCCTCCGTCGTTTCGAGGTAGCGGTCGCAGATGTCCTGCATTTCCTGGGTCGGGGCGCCGAAGCGACCGTTCGCCAAAGAGAATGGCTCGCGCGGTGAGCCGGTGGCGATGAGCGCCATCCGCTCGGCGAGCGCCAACCTCAACTTTGTTGCACCAAGGAGCCTGGCGTCCTGCTTGAGCCGCACCATCGCGCGGCCGACCGCGGTGTCGAAGCGATCGAGGCCGACGGCGTCGATGTGCTTACTGAATTTCCTGGGCGTCATGGCGCCGGCGCCGGATCGGCGATGATCTTGTCGACGTCCGCCCTGGCCCAGTTGCCCGACCCGCCGACCCACACGCTGCCGTCATCGCACAGCACGAAGTGCTCGCCGCCAGCCATCGGCGATATCTGCACGATCTTGCGGACGGGCAGCGCTTCTTTTGGTGCGGCGCGCTTCTTTTTTGCAGCAAAACTTTTGGGCTTCGATTTCATCAGGGCCGGCTCCTCGGCGGCGACCCAGGCTAGTCCATTTTTTCTGGAATGGTCAACCGTGAGTCCAGAAAAATCGCAGCGCCCAGCACACTACCTCATCTTGAGCGCTCCGGTTGCGGCGTGGCCCAACATGTATGGTCAACCCCTATGGGTTAGGGGGCTGTGCATAACACTGAGGGCATTAAATTTGCGGCAAATACTCGACTTAGCATTAATTCTGTGCGACGTTTTGCGTCAGTTTAGTGAAAAGGATTAATATTCAGTACCCAATGGGGGCGTAAACATGGTCCCTGGCAATTACGTTCGCGCAAGGCAGGACATCGATTACTCGCCGCATGGCGTTGTTCGCAAAGGGGAACGTGGCCGCGTGTCATCGAGCGGGCAGGTGATGTGGGAGACTGCTCACGCGGGCTTTGCGGACTGGGACTACACAACGTCGGTCATGGAGGGCACCGTGGATGTGATCCGCGCGCCGATATGGCTCTCACGGCGACTGATGGTTCAGGTCATCGCAATGAGCGTGGTGATTGCCGTGGGCCTGGCGTACGTGCTTCAACAGAACGGGATCGACCGTTTTTTGGCGATAGGCGGCATCACTGTCGCTCTTTGTGTGGTGCAGCTGGTGTGCTGGTGGGCAGTTCGTTGACGCCGACCATTTTCCTCGCCTCCGCATGGATCTCGGGGCGGTAGATGTAATCCATGGTGACGAAAGAGAATGCCCGGGCCAGGGTGCGGGCGCTGCGCCAATGCATGGGGTAGCCCTGCTCGTAGGAGCACCAGCTGTTAAAGCTGATCTGGAGCCCGTGCGTCTTTTCCAGCCACTGCAGAAACGGCGCCACGTTCATTCCGGTGCTGTGCCGGATCAGCCTCACCCGAGCCCCCATGTCGGGTTCTATCCCGCTATTCTCCTTAGTCATTGAAACCCCTAAATCAACTCATTGCCGACGCAATATAACTCAAAGTTTCCAAACATCCAACTTACTTGGAGTTGTTGTCCAGCATTTCTGGTGCCACCCCGCGGCCGTCCACAAAAAATGTTGCGCGCTCCAGAATTTCTGGATAGCCTTTTCCTGTGCCAAAACATCTCAGAACGGTCCGCGATGTCATAGCCGCCCTCGGCGGCACGTCGCGCGTCGCTGAGTTGACGGGCACGAGATACACCGCGGCACACAATTGGCACGGCGACGGTTTCCCTGCCCGCACCTATGTGGTCCTCATGCGCGAGCTGGAGGCGCGCGGGCTCACCGCGGACCCTGAGCTGTGGGGCATGACGACGGGCGGGCGATGATATGTCGCCGGCGCCGAGCATCGAGTGGACCGTCGAGCGCGTCCGCGATTTGACGCGCATGTGCGCCGAGGGAATGTCCTCGCGCCTGATGGCGATCGAGCTCGGCATTACCCGCAACGCCGTCATCGGCAAGGTCACGCGCCTCGGCCTGCAGTTCAGGATCAAGCTGCGTGCCATCCGGCCCAGGCTGCAGCCGCCGCCCAAGCCGCCGCCCAAGCCGCCGCCCAAGCCCAAGCCGCCACTCGTCGAGCCCGAGTTCATCGTCGAACAGCCCCAGCCGATCGCGCTCACCTTCGAGCCTTGCGCCATCACGGAACTCAGCGCGGTCAGATGCCGGTGGCCGATGTGGCGCGACGACGGCGTCGGCGAGCGTCTGTACTGCGGGGCGGCGCCGCTCGCCGGCTCGCCGTACTGCGCCAAGCATGCTCGTCGCGCCTACGGCCGGGACAAGGCGCCGGAGCCATGCTGACGCGATCCGACATCAGGCCCGAGTGGTCGATCGTGCTCGACCTGCCGCGCCCGCCCTCGGTCAACCGGTTCATCAAGAAGCTCGGCAACCGGACGCCGCAGGTGCAGATGTGGACCGCCTGGGCTGACCATCTGCTCTACGCTGCACGTGCGGCACGCCGCGGCACGCCGCGCGCGATCGTGCCGATCAGAGGGCCATACGAGCTGGAGCTCACCTTCCAGCGGTCGAACCAGAAGGCCGACCTCGACAACATGGTGAAGCCAATGAGCGATTGGCTGCAGCGGGTTGGACTCATCGAAAATGACAAGTACTGCGAGCGGCTCGTCGCCGAGTGGGGACGGGCGCCGCTCGGTGTGCGGGTGAGACTGCGGGGATGGATGCGAGAGGAGAGGCCGTCATGACAGCAAACGATCTATTCGGTTCCGCTCCGCAACCCCACAAGACCGCGGTCCGCGAGCGGCTGCTGGCGCTGCCTGCTGGCACAGAACTCGACTACCAGCAAGCCTACAAGCTCACGCGCGCTATCCCCAACAGGCCGGCCAACTGGCAGGCCAATGTCCGCGACGAGCTGCACCGGCTCTGTCACAAGGGCCATTTCACCCAGCGCGATACCGGCATAGGCATGGTCTACACCCGGACAGACCGGTGACCCATGCCCAGCCGCCCCTGGATGCCGCTGCATATCGGCGACTACCTGGGCGATACCGGGCACCTCACCAACGCCCAGCACGGGAGCTATTTGCTGCTCATCATGCATTACTGGCTAAATGGCGGTTTGCCCAATGATGACGGGCAAATCCAAGCAATTGCTAGGGCACCCCCTTCTGAATGGCCCAAAATTCGTGAAGCAATTGCTTCATTCTTCCATCACGAGTGGCGTCACAAACGTATCGACCGGGAAATCCGCAGGCACCGGATAATCTCGGCAAAACGCGCACTTGCGGGTAAGCGTGGAGGTTTGGTCTCGGGTTTGGCCAGGGTCAAAAGTGACACGGTTCCAAAACGAAGCAAACGGGTAGCAACCTATAACCTACAATTAAAGAAAGACTTAGCAAGTGGAAGGGCAGACGGCCCACAAAAGCAAGAAGGGGCTGCCGATGACGCAGGTGGCCTGAAGGCATCGGAAGAGCTCGCCGCCATCGTGGCTGCGAGGCAACAGGCACCGGACAAGGCCGGGCCAGCAGGGAGCGGAAAATGAAACCAGAACCGGAGGGAAACAAAATGGCTGACATAACCGACGACGACGTCTTCGCGCTGCTCGCCACCGTGAACATGGCTTTTCTGCATGTAGTGAGCCCGAAAGGGCGCGACCGCATCCAGCAGGCGGTGGGAGGCCTTCTGAAAATTCAGCTCGCGACGCCGCCAGACCGCGCGTTTGGCGCGCCAACCGTCGGCAAGCGCAAGCGCGGCCGCCCGCGCAAACCCAGGAACAACGGCGAAGTGGCTGCTCGGCCCATTGCAGCGCAGTAGCTCAGGTCGATCTTTCGGCCTGGTCCAGGAGCTCGGCCAAGTGCTCTGCAAGGCTCTCGGCCGGCCGCCGAGCCTCGGCCAACTCGCGCGCGAGCTCGGCAACCTTGTTGCGCAACAGGGTGTTTTGGGCCCGCAGAGCGCTGTTGTCCCTGCGCAGCTGCAAAATGCTCTTGTGGAGCATGCCTGAAAACGACGGTTTGGCCATCGATGTTTCCTCGCTGGACCGGACTCAAATACCGCTGGTCGCAAACTTGAGGCGCCAATCGGCGCAATTCTGCCGGCGCGTCACAACACGAAATCCTTCAAGATATTACAGGCACCGCGTATAAGGCTCGCTGATGCGATTTTGGGTGCGGTCGGCCACCAGGGTGGCGGCCGGTTGAAAAAAACGCATGGGCGAGCTTGTACCGGAGAGTACGAGGCATCACAGCGCGGGGAGGTCGATGAGGTGAAGCTCAAGCTGCCGGACAAGGTCGAGGCCGGCCGCGTCGCTGGTCCGCGCGGCGCCTTGCATGGCGAGTTTAAAGGGGGATCAAATATGTACTGCTGGGCGCGTGCCGATCGTCTACGGCCGATGCGGATGGTCTGGACGGAGCAAAACTGGAACGAACTGGAATTTACATTGATCCGCTGGCGCAAACCGCACCTGAAGCAAGTCCCTCGCCTGCCGTGGATCAAGTGGGGCTCGAAGGTTGACGAGGATCGTTGGCACCGACAGCATTTTCCTGGGCGGACAGGTGAATGGCCACGGAACATGCACAAACGCAAGCGTAAACGTTCTGCTTGCATTTGTGGCGCCGGCCGGAAGGTTTTCCGGAACCGCCGATCTGGACGGTGGGCGTGAAATGACCGAGGTGGCCGGCGAGTTCGCCGATTACGATGGTCTGATCGAGGCGTTGCGCGAGCGCGCGGCGGCGATTGGATTGTCGTACCGGATTGTCGAGGAGCTCGCCGGAATGGCGGAAGGCGCGGTCGGCAAGTATCTGTCCGACGTGCGCGTCAAGCGGCTCACGATCGAGAGTTTGGTCCGGCTCGGCCGTGTTCTTGCCGTCAGGGGTGTGCTTGTGGTCGATCCGGCCGCGCTCTCTGTTAGGGGGTCACTTGTGGTTGACCCCGAGCTCGTTGCCGAGATGGCGCCGTTATGGGAAAAACGCGATGCCAGTAAGGCGCATGCAAGGCGCCTTGCACCCATTAGTTATCGGAAATTGAAGCGCGTGGCGCAAGAGCTCGGCCGGCGTGGCGGCGAGGTCCGGATGGAAATGATGACGGCGGCAATGCGCCGCCGTTTTGCCAGGGCCGGCGCACGTGCGCGCTGGCGCAAGCCTTGACGCGTTGGACGCATCCACGGCCCGCCGTTCTGAAAAATCCTGAAATCTTCCAAGGCCGGCTCTCCGTTCTGAAAAATCATAGGATTTTCCCGAACTGATTATCCGGCACCGTTCTGAAAAATCATAGGACTTTTCTTCCTGCTTCACAGAGCCACGTTTCACCCGGCTCTTGCGAACCGGGCCAGAGCGTGCCTCTCCACCAGGCTGTCACCGCAGAACTTGCGGCCTTATAAGGACGTCCATCCGTTCTGAGCACCACCGAATCGACGATGCCGTTCTGAAAAATCATAGGATTTTTCTTCCTGGCTCGAAGTTCCAGACGGAATTTCCGACTTAGAGCCGTTCTGAAAAATCATAGGACTTTTCTTCCTGCTTCGCAGAAGACCGTTTCACGCGAGGCTTACGCTTCGCGCCAGAGCGTTCTTCTCCACAGGCTGTCACCGCAGAACTTGCGGCCAGTCGAGCGAGGTTGAGCGCCGCATTCACGTCGCGATCAGCCTCAAAACCACAGTCGTCGCAGGTAAACACCCTCTGCGATAAGGCCAGCGTCTCCTTGATGACGCCGCAGCAAGAACAGGTCTTGCTTGAAGGATAGAACCGTCCGGCCACCACGATGCGAGAGCCGTAGAGTTTGGCTTTGTACTCGAGTTGCCGCCGCAATTCGAAGAAACCGCCATCCATGATCGATCGCGCCAGGCAGTGGTTTGCTGCCATGCCGCGCACGTTCAGGTCCTCGATGCCGATCGCGCGATAGGTCTTGGTCAGCCGCGTTGTCAGCTTGTGGGTGGCGTCCTTACGAACGTTGGCAATGCGGGCATGCACGCGTGCCAGTCGTCGCTTAGCCTTGCGGAAGTTGGCCGATCCGCGTCGTCTGCGGGCCAATGTCTTGTTGGATCTGCGAAGCTGCTTGAGAGCTGCCTTGTGACTCTTGGGACCTTCCACGACCTCACCGGTGGACAGTGTCGCGAGCGCGGATACGCCAAGGTCGACGCCTACAGCCGCTTCTGGTTGCTGCACAGGCTGCACGTCATTGGTGTCGACCATCACGCTGACGAACCAACGCCCGGCCTCGCAAGACACGGTGGCGCGCTTGAGCGGCCCGGAGAACCGAACGCCGTGTTTTCCGCAGCGCCGCGCCTGTTTGCCTGTACGATGCTCGACCGTGCGTATCCAGCCGATCACCGGCAACTTGATGCGTTCACCATCAGTGCGGAACGTCCCAGCCCCACTGGCGGCACAGAAGCTCGCCCGGTCATCCTTGCGCTTGAAGCGGGGATATCGACCGCGCTTCTCGAAGAACGCTCTAAACGCAGTGCCAAGATCGATGATGGCTTCCTCCACAACGTATTTGGATACGTCGCACATCCAAGGGTATTCGGAGCGTTTGAAGCTATTCAGTTGCCGCCGCAGCGAGACCTCGGACGGCTTACCGCCCGCTTGGTATTGCTTGCGCCATTCGCCCAGCGCCCAGTTGAAGGCAAACCGCGCCGTACCGGCGGCACGAGCGAAGTAGTTTCGCTGTGCTGCAGTAGGATCGAGCGCGATTTTGTGGGCCAAGAACATCGCATGACAGTATCGGGACATAGTTAACGACCGGTTAACGACCGCTATCCACAGCATGCACTGATTGACGCGTTCTTTGGAAAAAGGTAGGAAGCACCAATGCCCAATGATCCCCTGACATATTTTGCCGTCGTCCATGACAACCTGGGTTACGCGCTCGACGCCTACCCGGAAGAGCGCGCCAGCTGCCTACGCGAGTTTGGAAAGCGCATCATCGGCGAGTATCGATCGGTAGCTGAAGCTTTCGCCGCCATCGAGCTTGCGCTGAAAATCACCAGTGCATATCGTCGTCCACTTCTCGTTCGAGCCGCTCGCGTTCCTCGGGTGTCATGCTGGCCTTGATGTCCGCGACCCTCAGGTTCAACCACGCGATCCCGGCAACCAGTATGCCCAGCAGACATACGTCTATGATCAGATCGCTGGTCACAGCAGTGCCGGGATGCGCTGGCGCAGGTCGTCCGGCAAATCCTTGAGGATTCCCCGATAGATGTAATCTAAGCTCACGCCGTGGGCGAGGCAGATTTTGTGCGCTGCGGGTATCGAGGGCAGCCGGCCGCCGGTCTCGTAGTTGCCGATCTCTTGCGGTGTGATCCTGCAGCTGCGGGCAAATGCGGCTTTGGTCATGCCGCGCGCTTGACGGAGCGCAGTAATGCGTTTGGCGACTTTGTGTTGCTGTATCGAGTTCGCGCGGCGAGGCATTGGTTACACATCGATGGTGCCGAGCCGGATCATCGCCCGCAGCAGCTTGGCGATGTACTCGGGGACGGGTTTCTTGCCGGCCGCGTAGTAGTAGGAGCTGCGCTGGGATATATCCAGCGCAGTGGCGCTTTTCGCGAACGACAGGCCGAGTTTTTCGAGGGCCTTGCGGTATTGGTTGGCGGTCATGGCGTTCGCTCCATCATGGCCGTTCGGCGAGTTGCGCCTGCGATGGGTCAAGAATTACGTCACAAGGATTTGTCAGTGTTGCTGGAGCACCCCAATTGACGCCTTCCTTGCCGTACAAACTCTCGATTTCATTTTCGCTTACATTGCGTCTGCGCATCCAATCGATGCATTTGGCGCAACATCCATATCCGTTGTCGCGGTTCCAATGCTGTGTCCATCGCCCAGCATTGCTGCCGCATACACAACATTCCATCTGGCGTTTCATGTTCGTTTTCTTTCAGGTTCGGTGTGGTTGCCGTTCATGGGGCGGCCAGCGCCCCATGGGCTGCAATCACTCTTGGGTCATTTGCTTGGCGATGCCGCCATGATGCTCGGCGTAAGCTCTGGCGCGGCATTCGGAAATGCCGACCATGCGTTGCGACATGTGCGGACCAATCCACTGCCAGTCAGCAGGCTCGGTCTGCATTGCGTCAGCAATGGCGCGGAAGGCGAGAAGGGTTGTGGTGGTCATTTGGTGTCTCCTTTTTCGTTTCATTAGCGGCCTCGACCCTCATATACTGCACCCAGTGCAGTACTGCAATAGGTGCAGTGGTGTGGCAACCTGCCGCACCATTTGATGGTCGCTATGTGTGACCATGCATCACACTGCGCGAAGCAATTGCTTCAAACCTGTCAAGCCCCATTTAGCCTGCAGATGTCCCTGTGCCGCAGCGATATGCTGATGGTGCCTTGCATTATGCAGATAAACATGCCATCCCATGACCCTGCCGCCGCGCGCGCGGTAACAAACTCATAGGGAAACAACAGTGAACCTGCCGGTAGAAGTACCGGACGACGGCAGAGCGCCGGTAGCCAACGGAACGCTGCGGGTCAAAGGCCGGACACGCCAGGCCATCGACCTCATGGTCTGGCAAGGAAAGGACCGCAGGGCAGCCGCGGCACAGGTGGGGCTCAACCCCAGAAGCCTCAGCAACGCCTTCCTTCTGCCCAGCGTGAGGGCTTACTACACGTCACAGTTGGACGTGCTGCGATCTACAGAGCGCGCGCGCAATATTCACCGCCTGGTTGAAATACGTGACGCTGCAAACAACATGCCTGCGGTTAATGCAATCAAAACGCTTGAGCAGATAGACGATACTGTCGCCGCAGGGCCGATGAACCGTGCACCGGGTTTGCAGATAGTGGTTATCGCAAACGGGCCACAAACTGAGACGGCAGCTTCCCATGTTGTTCCCAGCGCGCCGGTGATAGAGCACGGCAAGGGCTGAAACGCCTGCAGCACAGCAACATCTGAAGAGCCCACTCTCAGTATGAGTATCTGAGGTGACCGCGGACCACGCACCCCCCCCGGGGGGGAAAAACCGGGCCGCTCGAGAGGCGCTGCTAACCCCCCCACGCAGTTTTCCTTAAAATTGGCTGGCCTGAAATCTTCTGGGCCCTGCGGATATTGTTGGCCTCTGGAATTACCCGGCCTGAAACTTACTGGGCTGGTTTATCCCTGGTTTTGGTGACGGCTGTGCGCGCTCGCTGGATGTCGAGGATCTCTTGGTTTCCGGCGGCCTTGACGACTTCCGCGTCTGTCAGCTCGCGCATGCTGAGGTCGGCAGTGTAGGCCATGATGTGCCCGCACCTGATGCAGATGGTGAGGTCACCGTCGTCCGGGCGGTTGTCGTGGGTGTCAGACCTTGCCCTCGCAAGTGTCTCAAACGAGCTTGCCCTGTTGTGTTGGCAGCCGCAGGCGAGGCATGTGGCCTTCGGGAGGCGATGGGTTTTTCTGTTCATGAGCTTGTGGCTTTTCTGATAGCGCGCATCTGCTCGGGAGTGGGGGGCATGATTTCGGTGTCCGGACCGACGATGTCGCTGGCGCACGCAATGCACATGATGTTGGTGACCTTGGGCGATGAGTGGGCGTGCCACACGGCCATGCCGCATTGGCTGCAGCGGTCGATATCGCAGGGACAGTCCGGATCAGGGAAGTCGGCCACCCTCAAGGCGATGAGTATGCGCTTGGTCATGCTCTGCCGCTCTTTTCGTGTTCTGGTGCGGGGCGTTCGGCCATTGTCGGCCGCTCGCCGGTGGCTTCCTCGATGAGGTCGGCGACCGCCTCTACCATGAGGACCATGAACATGTCCTTGCGCGCCTGGTCCGCAACGAACCGCATTTGGATTGAGCCGAGCCAGATCGCATCCTTCATCGTGTCTGGCATGGCGTAATAGGCGTTCCAGCAATCGCCTTCGACACGCAGGGCGAGGCGTCCTATCTTGTTCATTGGCTGTTCTCCCATGAGTGCGTACTACAATGAAATCGATGCCTATGCCGCCCAGTGGCTCCGTAATCTCATTGCCGCTGGGCACATCGCCCCCGGCGACGTCGATGAGCGAAGCATCGCCGACGTGCGGGCCGATGACGTGCGAGGCTACAAGCAGTGCCATTTCTTCGCCGGCATTGGTGGATGGTCCGTCGCCCTGCGTCTCGCCGGATGGCCCGATGACCGACCTGTTTGGACAGGAAGTTGCCCCTGCCAACCATTCTCGGCCGCCGGCGCTGGCAAGGCGGCCGATGACAGCCGCCACCTGTGGCCTGCGTGGTTTCCTCTCATCGCCGAGTGCCGCCCTGCAACAATCTTTGGAGAGCAGGTTGAAGCGGCAATTGGATGGGGCTGGCTCGACGCTGTTTTCGCTGACCTGGAACAGGAAGGCTACGCCTGCGGGACGGCCGTATTACCAGCTTGCAGCGTCGGCGCGCCGCACATCAGGCAGCGACTGTGGCTCGTGGCCGACGCCGGACGCCTCGGTTCACGGAGCGAAGGATCTCGATCGCCTGCGCGAGCGGAGAGCGGATTGCGCGGCGAAGCATGGCAACAACGGCTTCGGCCTGACGCTGACGCAGGCGGTTCCACTCCTGGCCTCGTGGCCATCTCCGCAAGCCCGCGATGGAGCGCACAGCCGCAGCGGCCAGCCGGAACGGACGGGCGGCCGGCGCAGGAACCTGGACGACTATGCGACGCTGGCGAGCTGGGCGACACCATCCGCCCGCGACTTCAAGAGCAACGAGGGCTCGGAAGCCTTCCATCAGGCGAGAGCGGAACAGACGCGCGGGAAGCCGCTGAGCGAGCAGGCGCACCAACTTTCTGGGCTGCTTGCGACTGGCTTCCCTGCACCGACGGAAAAGCCCGGCCAGTTGAGCCCGGACTTCAGCCGTTGGCTCATGGGGTACAGCGCAGACCATCTAAGCTGCGCGCCTACGGAAATGCCATCGTCCCGCAAGTAGCGGCAGTATTCATTGAAGCGGCGAGGTGCGGGCTACACGCAGGGCGAGCCGACAAGCTGCGTGCTCTGAGGGAAGAGAAGCCCGGATGATAGCCGGCTTGGCGATGGAGGTGATGCTTCATGGTGAAGATGAGTCATGTTGGGCACACGCCGGGGATCGACTTGTCGAAGTGGACCATGGTCGACTACTCCGGCAGCTCTGCGATTGATGAGATTGAACGTTTTGTCCGGAAGGCTGCGACTGAAGTGTTGGTTGAGGTCTTCAAGGAAGATCCTCCGGAATTGTGCTTCGGCGGCGCATGGGGAATTGGAGAGGGGGGGGATGGATGCGGGGGGCCTGCTGTCAGCGATGCTGCGATGATGTATGTGGAGCTGTCGCTCAGCTCATCGGATGATTATGAGCGGGTCGTGTATGGCCTCTCTCTGGAGGATGCCGTCGACGACGTTATTGAGCTTTATGCGACGCGGCTCAACGGCAAGCCTGAGAAGGTCCGTGATGCCAAGGGACAGGACATATGCCGCAAGATCGCCATCCGTCTTCGTGAGTTGGCTGCAAAGCTTGAGAGCGCATGTGCGGAGGGTGATAGTACCGGACCGTCATTGGGAGGGACCCATGGCAAAAGCATCACATGAAGAGGCGCAGTATCGGTCCGGGCGGCTGGGCCGGCGCTGCGGCAATTGCTCGATGTTTCGGGATGTCGACATGCGCCTTCATGAGGGTGGATGGCCGGTTGCGGAGGGATTGCCGCGCACCGGCGAGCAGGGCCGCGACGAGTATGACGAGCCGCCGATGTGCACGGTGGTCGTAAACCCGATCTCGGTGCGGGATGTCTGCGACTACTTCGAGAAGCTCGCATGACGAAAGCAATCTGGCCGATCAACGCTGAGGTCCGCGCGGGGCCTTGTGAGGGCGGGCCGCTCGATGGCCAGCGGCTAGAGCATGATCACTCTCGCTATGCGCTCACCCGTCCGGCAGAGCAGACCTTCCTCGGCCTGTACATGTGGGAGGATGGAGTGTGGCTCTGGAGGCCGGCATGATTACGGTGTTCGACAACATCCCGAATGAATTCATCGACCACTACGACGCCCAGCTCGAACGGTGGGCGAGGGAGTTCCGCACCCGCGGGAAGCGGTGCGCCATCGTGTTCGATGTGTTGCCGGGCCAGAAGCCGAAGAGGGACGAGGAGGGCCGGCTGGTGTGGGTCGGCGCCTGGCTCAAGGCCGAGGTCGAGACCAGCCACGGCACCACCCGGGTCGCCATCTCGCCGGACACCGACTGGGACAAGGAAATGATCGAGCGGCATTCGTGGGATCTGAGGAGGCGTGCATGCCATTAAAGAAGGGAAAGTCGCAGGAAGTCATCAGCAAGAACATCCGCGAGATGGTGCACTCCGGCTATCCGCAGAAGCAGGCGGTGGCCGCGGCGCTGAGCACGGCCCGCAGGACGGGCAAGAAGGGCAAGCGGAAAAAATGACCCAGCTCACAGAATTTATTATCGACGGCACTATTGCCGACGAGATCATCGAGTTTCTGCGCGAGCGGGTCGACACGCCGGCCGAAGGCGCGGCGCTGCTGGTGCTGGTGCTGTGGAAGCTCGCCAAGGTAAACGAGTCATCGGACGAGGAAGCCCTCGACACCATCCGCAGTACTTTTCTCTCGATGCGAAGGGAGAAGGATCTGATGCAGTGAACGATGGCGACAAGTTCCAGCTGCGCCAGGGCACCAAGGTCTGCGAGTTCTGCCTGTCGAATGGGTTCTTCGATATCATACAAGGCCCGCTCGGCAGCGGAAAAACCCAGGCGATGGTGGCGCGCATCATGCGCCACATCCAGGAACAGCGGGTCTCGCAGATCACTGGAAGGCGGATGTCACGCTGGGGCGTGGTCCGGAACACCTATCCCGAACTGCGAAATACGACGATTAAGACTTGGTTAGAGCCCACCCTTGTTCCCGAGGAAATCTACGGCCGCATGAACTGGGCGCCGCCGCCCACACATAGGTTGAGATTTGGTAACGTTGACGCCGAGGTCATATTCCTCGCATTGGATAAGCCGGACGACTACAACAAGCTGCGTTCATTCGAGTTCACCGGCATCGCTTGGAACGAATTGTCTTTCATACCGAAACAGCTCGTCGATGAGGCCAGCGCGCGGCTACGCTATCCCGGACCGCGGCATGGCGGCAGCGAGTGGCACGGCATGCTCGCCGACACCAATGCGCCCGACGAGGACCACTGGCTCGCGGTGATGACGGGCCAGGTGCCGATGCCGCCGGATTTGACGGACGACGAGCGCCATGAGTTCCAATGGCCGGACGGGTGGAATTTCTTTCTGCAGCCGCCGGCGGTGCTTGAGGAGCGCGACGCCCGCGGCCAGATCTGCGGCTACAAGATAAACCCGGCGTCCGAGAACCTGGAAAATCTGCGGGCCGGCTATTATCCGCAGGCGCTCAAGTCGAAGCCGAAACCTTGGATCGACAGCCGCTTGCGCAATGTCGTTGCGCTGGTGGTTGATGGCTCGCCGGTGTGGCCGATGTTCCGGCGCGACTTCCATGTCAGCGTGGACCCGCTGCGGCCGGTTTCCGGACACGATGTCCTGGTCGCGCTCGACTTCGGCCGCGTCTATCCGGCCGCGCTGTTCGCCCAGGAGGTCAACAACAGGATCAACGTCCAGTACGAAATGCTCGGGTTCAATGAAGGGGCGACGATCTTTGCACCGAAGGTGAAGAGGTTCCTCGAACAGCACTATTCCGGCCACTCGTTCCGCTGCTTCGGCGATCCGAAGGGCCGCGACAAGGGCCAGGCGACGGAACAGTCGGCCTATGACATCTTTCAGGCCAATGGCATGCCGGTGATGCCGGCGCCGGTGAAACAGAACGACATCGAGACCCGGATCGAGGCCGTGGCCTACGCGCTCAACGACAATCCCGCCGGCGTCAACCGGATGGTGATTTCGCCGCTGTGCCGTACCTTGGTGATCGGCATGGCGGGCAGGTACCATCTGGTGCGCGAGGAGGACGGCGAGCTGCGGCCGAAGAAGGACAAGTACAGCAATCTCTGTGACTCACTGCAATATCTCTGTTTATCGCTCGGCGAGGGCAGCCGCATGATCGGCCTCGCCTCGGCCGCGATGATGAAGCCGATGAAGGTCTACACCCGGCGCTCGATGCGAAGGATCAGGGCATGAACGTGAGGGAAGATCGAACTGTAACCATCGACGACCAATCAATTCAGGAGCTGGTTGGCGACCGACTGGATTGGGAGACAGGCCCTGACATTGATTTTGGGGCATGGAGCGCGGAAATCGTCAAGGCATGGTTCAAGGGTTCCTGGCTGTATATGACGATCGGAGACTATGACGGAGACGAACGGTGGGTGCTCCGATTTTCGACTGAACATGGCGATACGGGATCTAATCTTTGTTCGGTCGATTATTTATTGTCTTGTGTCAGCAGCGATGATGAACAAGACGATGATATTCGTGACCTGATCGCAATTTTGCGCAGGCACGCCGACCGCCTGGAACGAGCCGTTGGGCCGCCCTCTGCCGACTGACATCATCGGCTCGCCGACCCGCTGGCTGGTCGTGTTCGACCGCTCGGCCTCGTCGTGGTGGACCAGCCTCATCGCGCTCGGCCATTACAAGCACGTCCGCGCCTTCGGTTACATCTTCGACGCTGACGCCTACCTGTTCTACGACGTCCAGCTCGGCGGCACCCGGCTGCACCTCGCCCGCGGCGATGGCGCCCGCGCCCTGATGATGGAGTGGACAGCCGACGCCGATGTGCTGGTAATAGAGGCCCGTAAGGCCCGTAATTCCAATTTCAGGCCTTTCAGGCCTTTGGTGTGCACCACGGCGGTCGCTCATCTCCTCGGCCTGCGCGGTGCTTTGCGCCCGGACGCCTTCTACCGGCAGTGTCTGCGCCACGGCGCAACGTCAGTCGGAGGCTCGCATGGCCCTGTTCACTCTCACGATCAACGACCCGGGAAATCTGCCGTCGAAGTCGGCTGAGACCTCCTACATCGCTCGCTGTCTCGACGAGACTGAAAAGGAGCTCGGCCGCGGCGCTGGCACCGTCACCTCCGGCTCAATCATCAGCTACTCGAATGCCGGCGTCCCCAACACCTCGCTCGGCAGCTGGACCTACACCGGCACGGCCACGAAGCCCTGAGGCCGTGACATGGGCGCACCCTCGGTACCGCCGCCGCAACCGGACCCGCAGCTCGATGCGCTGATGGCGACGGCCAAACACCAGCAGCAAGTGGCGCTGCAGAGTGAGGCAGCCGGCGATACCGCCTCGCTGATGGCGCGCTATGGCATGCGCCTGGCGCTGGGCGGCGGCAGCAGTTCCGGCCCGTTCGGCGGTCTTCTCGGTGGCTTCAGAGGTTTCACGCCGCC
>Ga0210406_10000654_pt1 | contig 46558 bp, 45 predicted proteins | sample IncBWC30MmetaG_FD_155454 | JGI IMG/M metagenome (GOLD analysis project Ga0210406, IMG submission 155454) | Forest soil microbial communities from Barre Woods Harvard Forest LTER site, Petersham, Massachusetts, United States - Inc-BW-C-30-M | ecosystem: Environmental > Terrestrial > Soil >...
ATGGAAAGCAGCGCGACGTCGGCGTGGAGGCCGCGGGCGAGATAGGTAAGGATGGCGCCGCTTTCGTCATCGGGATGCGCGGTGATGTAGAGGATGCGCGTGGTGACGCGGGCGGCGTCGATGGCTTCGATGGTTTCGGGGAGGCCGGGGCCGGTGCCGGGAGCGGGAGGGAATTGTGCGCGAGTCGTGGAGGAGAGGAGCGCGGTTGCGAATAAGAGTGTTGCCAGGCGGATACGGTTCAAATGGCCTCCAAAAAGAACGTCGATGCTCGACGCCTTGCTAGCCCCGGAGGGGCGGAAGAAATTATTCCAGGACGTAAGTCCTGGGATCCTTGTCTAACGCAAACCGAGCGCCGTAGGCGCGGCAGATTCCTTCACGTCTAGATTAATCTGCTGCCCCTACGGGGCTCAACATGGAGTGGGTCTCGTCCCAGCGCTCACGCGCTGGGCTAAGGTCTGCCGCGCCTCCGGCGCTAGTTCGCCGCCCCTTTTTCCTTAGCCGGGACGAAGGGCCATTGTTTCATCTCCTTGGTCCAGATCAGAAAAGCGACAACGCCCATGGCAATCTCCAGGAGTCCCCATTTTCGAACTGAACCAGTTTGCCAGAACAGCCAACCCCATCCAAACATGGTGAGGACGGCAGGCACAGGATACAGCCACATTTTGAAAGGCAGTTTCTCGGTTCCCAACCGGCGGCGCAACAGCATGACGCCCACGGCCTGCCCAATGAACTGGACAATCAGGCGCACTGCCAAGATGCCAGCAATGGTGGTTTCCAGGTCGAGCCAGATGGCCAGGAAGAAAGAGATTGCTCCGAGAGTGAGCAGTGAGATGTAGGGAAAATGCTTAGTCGGATGCACTTTGGCAAATACGGGAAAGAAATTGCCGTCGAGCGCGGCGGAATAAGGCACGCGAGAATAGCCGAGAAGAAGCGAAAACACGCTAGCCATTGCGATCCAAAGAACCATGACGGTGATGAATTGTGCGGCAGCGTGTCCATAAAGCCTTTCGACGAACAGGCTGGCAAGAAATTTTGAGTTTTGCGCCTCCCGCCAGGGAACAACACCCAGAATGCTGGTTTGCAGGGCCAGATAGAGCGCGGTGATGCCGAAAATAGAGAGGAAAATTCCGCGGGGAATATTTTTCTCAGGGTCGCGTATTTCACCGCCGAGATGGCAGATGTTGTAGTAGCCCCAGTAGCTGTAGACGGTATAGATCATGGCGGCGCCAAGTCCGGCAAAGAGAATCGAAGGCGAGTGAAATGTGTTCGGGGGAAAATCGAAGGCCAGCTTGGGATCAAAGTGGCGGACGCCGCCCCAGATGAGCCAGAGCATAGTGGCGACGACGCCGGTCCAGAGAAGAATGGAGATTTTGCCGATGGTCTGGATTTTGCGGCAGAGGAGAAGAATCAGAAAGAGAACTAGGCCGCCGGAGATGCACTTGGCTTCAATAGTGGTGAGCGGGTGAAGGTAACCTGCGTAACGTGCAAAACCAATTGAAGCGGAGGCGACAGAGAGCGGCGCCTGGACGAAAGTTTGCCAGACGAAGAGGAAAGACATCAGGCGTCCCCACTTGCCCGGGCCGTAGGCTTCGCGCAGAAAGACGTACGTGCCGCCGGCTTTGGGCATGGCCGCGCCGAGTTCGGACCAGACGAAGCAATCGAGTGTGGCGAGGAGCGCGCCGGCGAGCCAGGCGATGAGGGCTTGCGGGCCGCCCATGGTTTTGATGACGACGGCGCTGACGACGAAAGGGCCGATGCCGACGATCTCGATCATGTTGAGCGCGACGGCTTCCTTGAGGCCGAGGCCGCGCTCGAGCGTGGGTTGGGATTGGGCTAGCGGGGAGGATGGAGGGGAAAGGGACATGAGCAGCGAGAATAACAAATGAGTGGGAAACCTCCTACGGCTTGGAGAATAGAGACAGGATTTAGGAGAAAGGCGCCCGCCTCGGAAGGCGGCCGCTACAAAGGAGTCGAGAAGAGCACAGCGAGGAATCGCTGTGCCACGGGTTTGGCAAATTGTTTTGCGGCAGTGCGCGGGGTCGGCTTACACTTCTGAAGAGGAGAGCGCGGGCCCGCCTTGGCTCTCCGTTCAACCATGAAGCGAAACTTTATTTTCCTGATGCTGGGCGTGTGCGCGTTGCTGCTGGCGCCTGGTGTTTTCGCCGCCGGCAATCTTTCGCTGCCGCCGGGTACGGACAGAATTCTTGAAGATATTTATTCGGGGCGAAGCGATCTGGCGATTCCCGAGGCGCAAGCGCTGGAACACGAGCACCCGGAGCACCCCTTGGGGTATTTGCTGGAGGCGGAGGCGCGCTGGTGGCAGATCTGGTGCCTTTCGGCGGAATACAAATACGGGATGAACCTGCCGCGGCACAGAAGCAAAGCCGCGAGCGACCAAATTTATCTCGACGTGGTGGCGAAGGCGGAGGCGCTGGCGGATGCGGCTCTTGCGAAACACGAATCGGCGGAGATGCATCTTTACGCGGGGATGGCGGGAGGGCTGGCGTCGAGGATGTATGGCTTGCGCGCGGAAAACCGGACGGCGGCGCGCGCCGGCGTTCGAGCGCGGGAACATTTCCTGCGTGCTCTGGAGCTTGATCCGTCGCTGGCCGACGCCGACATGGGCCTGGGCCTCTACAACTATTATGTGGACACGCTCTCGACGATCGCGCGGGTGCTGCGCTTCTTCATGGGCATCCCCGGCGGATCGAAAGAGGACGGCATCAGGCAATTGCAGGTGGCCATCGATCACGGGCAGTTGACGCCGGCGTTGGCGCGCTACTACCTGGCGATCAACTTGCACCTTTTCGATTTGAAGTACGAGCAGGCGCTGCAGGTGGCGACGCCGCTGGTGGAAAAATATCCAGAGAATCCGATTTTTCGGCTGGTGCGCGGCGACCTGTACGGAAAGCTGGGAAGAAAAGCGCTGGCGATCGAGGATTACCGCGCGGCCGCGGCGGCACAGACCACCGATGCGGGCTGCCGGAAGAAGATTGAGCAACTTGTGAAGCAGTCGCTGGCGGCGCAGGGCGCGGGCCAGCAGAGGCGCGACTCCGGGCTTTGAGCCTGCGCCGGCCTGCGCCATAATAGGGGCCTGGGTTTGTGGGCAGGAGTCAGGTACCCGAGTCCCAGGGGGATCTGCGGGGGGCCGGTCAACGCGGCCACGCTTTTTAGCATCTCAACCCAAACAGTCAGGCGAAGTCCCATTCTCTCCCGTGAGGAGAGAACCGGACGCACAGGTGAGTTTCGCGCGAAGGAGTTTTCATGAAGCGGTTTTGGACAGCGGTGGCTGTCGCAGGGTTCGCGTTCGGTCTGTTGGCCGGATGCAATGATTACAATAATTCGATCCAGTACAACACCGGACCGCAGATCAGCGTCCCAGCGCCGACCGGGGTGGTCACCGGAAGTGCCGACTTTCTCTTGACGGTGAATGGAACAGGGGCCGTAGGACAATTTCAAGCCACCTCCGCGATTCAGTGGAACGGGCGAAAACTGGCGACGAACGTTTTGGGTGGTTTGACCCTGACGGCGACCATTCCCGCGAGTTTTGTAGCCACACCCGGCCGGGCTATTGTGAATGTCCTGACGCCGCAATCGGGTACCGGTCAAAACGGACTCTCCAACAGCGAGTATTTCTACATTTACGCGACGACACCAAACCCGTTACCGATATTGACGGACGTGTCGCCGAATTCGGCGCCGGCCTGTGGAACGAGCTGCTCAAACGCCTCGGTGACGATTACGGTGACGGGTTCCAATTTCCTGCCGACTTCGAATAGCGGTGGTACGACGGTGACCTTCGCGGACAAGCTGACTCCCATGCAGCAACCGGCGGATCTGACGATTACCAGTCGTTCCGACACGCAAATCAAAGCGGTGATTCCCGGAATTTACCTGGCGAACGCGGATGTGGGGAGCGTGGCCGTGTGCAATCCACCCAACATCCCAGGTGGCGGCGGATGCGGCGCATGCCCAGATCCAACCTGCGTTAAGTTGGCGGGAGGGGGAGTCAGCACTAACTCGATCAGTTTTACGATTGGCAGCGGGTCGGCGGCGACGGCGGCGATTGCAGAGGAGACGCCGGCGATCAGCCAGGATGGGCGATACGTTGTGTATGGCTCGCAGCAGAGTCAGGTGAACCAGATTTTGCTGAAGGATCTGTGCGTGGGAGTTTCGAACGGATGCAGCGTTAACACGCGCGTGGTTTCCGTCGCTGCGGACGGCACGGCCGGGAACGCGGACAGCCACAACGCGGTGGTGACTCCCGACGGGCGGTACGTTGCGTTCAGTTCGGTGGCAACGAACCTGGTGGAAGGCGCGGGGGCGGGGCGGCAGGTCTACGTGCACGACACCTGCATCGGGGCGGAGAATTCCTGCAAGACATCGACGGCGCTGATTTCAATCGATTCCCAGGGAGCGTTGAACGGGACCGAAAGTGTTTTACCTTCGATCAGTTCGACGGGAAGATATGTGGCGTTCGTGGCGATCACGCCGAGCAACACGCCGAAGATTCCGGGTGGCGCTGCGGCGAATGTGCAGGCTGCGCCGAACAGCGGGCTGCGGCAAGTCTTTGTGCGCGACACATGCCTGGGCGCTACGGATTGCACTCCGAAGACGACGCGGATCTCGATGATGCCTGGGGATGCGCCGGCAAATGGGACGAAACCCGCAGGGCCGGCGGTGAGCGGCACGGCCAAGCAGATTGCGCTGGCGGACAGGAAGAGCGCCACGGTGTTTACGCCGACGGTCGCGGTGGACGAAAATGTGGTGCTGGCAACTCCGAAGGAGCAGTAGGAGCGTGCGCTCCTACTTTTGAATGCCCCAGCAAAGCTGCCGCTTTTACGATCTAAACCTTCCTACCAAAATAATTTGTTTAGCGAGTACGTCGTGGCTAGCGGCCAAGCCCCACAATCTGAGGCGGTTTCAAAATCCATCAAAGCCCTGCTCGGTTTTGCCAGATTTGCTTTACTTCAGAATTGCAACAATTTTTGTTTGGTCGATGGGATTGAGTCCGCAAAAGCGGCCCCGTGCAAAATCGGCGCTGATGACCGGAATGATTTCCAGTACAACGTTCAGTTGAAGCGGACTTTGATGTCCGGGCGCTTTTCGAGGCGCACCGAATCAACGAAGCGCACCTGACGTTCGTCGAGGGTGAGGATCATGGAAGAGGTGCGAATGCCTTCGCCGAAAAAACGCACACCCTTCAGGATGCTTCCATCGGTGACGCCGGTGCAGGCGAAAATGATTTTCTTACCGGGGGCGAGATCCTCGGTGTCGTAGATGCGCTTGGTGTCTGTGACGCCCATTTTTGCCAGGCGTTCGGCGTCTTGGGGCTTGCTGATGACGAGGCGGGCGAGAATCTGGCCGTTCAGGCACCGCAGCGCCGCCGCGGTGAGCACTCCTTCGGGAGCGCCGCCGGTACCCATCAACATGTGAACGCCGGTACCGATGACGGCAGCTGAAATCCCCGCGGACAAATCGCCGTCGCCAATCAGGCGGATGCGCGCGCCAACCTTGCGAATCTCTTCGATCATTTTTTCGTGGCGCGGGCGGTCGAGGACCATGACAACCAGATCTTCCACGTCGCGGTCGAGGCGCTTGGCGACAGATTTCAGGTTGTCGGCGACGGGAGCGTCGAGCTCCACGGCGCCCTTGCAGGATGGGCCGACGACAATTTTTTCCATGTACAGATCCGGAGCGTGGAGGAGTCCGCCCTTTTCGCTGGCAGCGAGCACGGCGATTGCATTCGGAGCGCCGGTGGCACAGAGATTGGTGCCTTCGAGAGGGTCAACGGCAATATCCACCGAAGGGAAAACGGACTTTGGCGCGTGTTGGGCGAGGCCGACTTTCTCGCCGATGTAGAGCATGGGGGCTTCGTCGCGTTCGCCTTCGCCGATGACGATGGTGCCGTCCATCTCGACCTGGTCCATGGTCTTGCGCATGGCTTCGACGGCGACTTCGTCGGCTTTGTGGCGATCGCCGAAGCCCATGGTGCGGGCGGCAGCGATGGCTCCATTTTCAACGACGCGCAGGAATTCAAGGCTGAGTTGTTCTTCCATGGTGGCGCCCTCCGCGGACGCAATCTTAGGGCAAAGTGCGGCTTAAGGTCGATAGGCGTGTGGGAAGCGATGGAGCGAACCCGTCATCTGTACAGGGCAATCACACTCCGATATTGAGGTCATTGTACTGGTTCTTTCCCCGGAAGTGGACGAATAAGCGCGTTGATGAGGAATGGATCCGTAAATTCGGTCGTGTCGCCGGCGCGCTTTTCCTTAACGGGGAGCAGGCGGGCGGAGAGCGGCTTGTTCCATCTGACGGAGAGCGTGGCGACGTCGCCGATGATGCGGGCCAGTTCTTCGACCGTGGTGTCGCCGGGAAGCGGAATGGTGTCGAGGCCGGTGGCGCAGACGGCGGAGTAGCTGAGGAGTTGGTCGAGCGAGAGACGGCCCTGATTCCAGCGCTCGGCAAGCAGTGGGTCTTCAAGGACGGGAAGCATGACGCCGGAATAGCCGGTGCGGCGCGCGCCGATTTCTTTCAGCGCGGAGGTGATGACGCCGACGGCGGTCATGGTGCCGCTGGAGCCGAGCGGCTGTTTGGAGATGGTTTCAATGGCCGCGCCGATGGAAGCACCCTGCGAGGAAGCGGGAGAGAGATCGATGCCCATATAAATCCAGCCCTGCTCGCGGTCGATGCGCAGCGCGGCGTCTTCGACGTCGAAGGCGGCGTTATAGAAAGCGTCGATGATCTGGCGTTTAGCGGCGGCGAGGTCGGGAGCGTTTTGCGCGGCGGTGGTGAGCAAACCGGCGGAAGCGAGACCGATGGCGAACTGGCGGCCTGCGCCAGTGTGATAAGCGCCAGGGAAAAAGGGCGAATAGGGCGGAACGCTGGCGTTGGCGGCGAAGTGGAAATTGCCTTCGCTGTGATCGGTGGTTTCGGAAAGTTTCTTGATCAGGCGGGCGGCGGCGTTGACGGCGGGCCAGTTGATGCCGGCGTCGTTGGTGACGGCGAGGCTGCCGAAAATGTTTTTGGTGTTTTGCAGGACGGCGGCGAGGAGATCGGCCTGGGCGTCGCCGTCGTTGCCGGCGAGGTAGGCGGAGCCGATGGAGAGGCGGACGTGATGCTGGTCGGCGAGACCGTCGAGATTCTTGAAGAAACGCACCGCCTCTTCAGGGGAGAGGCCCTTCGTGTATTCGGGGAAGGGTTGCGTGACGATGCGGAGGGTTTCGACAGTGTAGCCGCGGGTTTCGAAAACGGTTTTCGCGTAGCCGAGGAACTTGGCGGTTTCTGCGAACTGCAACTGGTATTGCGAGCGATCCAGATTCATGAACGCGGTGATGGTGCGCACGTGGGGCTTTGTGTCGGCGGCAGGCTTCGCCGGCGGGGTTGGCGTCTGGGAAAAAGTGGAAGGGCTGAAAACGAGAAACGCGAACAGGAAAGCGACGAAATACTTGGCGTTGTTTTTCATGAGATCACACAAAGGCGGAAATGCCAGTGATTTTTTCTCCGATGATCAGTTTGTGAATGTCGTTGGTGCCTTCGTAGGTGTAGACGCTTTCGAGGTTGTTCATGTGGCGCATGATGCAGTAGTCGTCGACGATGCCGTTGGCGCCAAGAATGTCCCGGGACCTGCGCGCGGTTTCCAGCGCGATGCCGACATTGTTCATTTTCAGCATGGAGATGTGCGAGGCGTCGGCCTTGCCCTTGTCTTTCAGGCGGCCGACGTGGAGCGCGAGCAACTGGCCTTTGACGATTTCAGTGATCATCCACGCGAGCTTTTCCTGCACAAGCTGGTGTGAAGCGATCGGTTTGTTGGCGAATTGTTTGCGCGTCTTGGCGTATTGCAGCGCGGTGTCGTAGCAGGCCATGGCCGCGCCGAGAGCGCCCCAGCCGATCCCATAGCGCGCCTGGTTGAGGCAACTGAGCGGGCCGCGCAATCCGGTGACGCCGGGGAGAAGATTTTCCTCGGGGATGGCGCAATCGCTGAAGGAAAGGCCCGAAGTGACGGAAGCTCGTAGCGACCATTTGCCGTGGACGTCCCAGGCTTTGAAGCCTGGCGTGCCTTTTTCGACCAGGAAGCCCCGGATTTTATCGTCTTCGGTTTTGGCCCAGACGACGGCGACGTCGGCGAGAGAGCCGCTGGTGATCCACATTTTTTCGCCGTTCAGGATGTATTGATTGCCCTTTTTCACCGCGCGGGTGAGCATGCCTCCAGGATTCGAGCCAAATTGCGGCTCGGTCAGGCCGAAGCAGCCGACGGCGTTGCCGGATTGCAGGCGGGGCAGCCATTTGTCCTTTTGCGTGTCGCTGCCGAAAGAATGGATTGGGTACATCACCAGCGCGCCCTGCACGGAAACGAAGCTGCGCAGGCCGGAGTCGCCGCGTTCGAGTTCCTGGGTCATCAGGCCGTACGCGACGTTGGACATGCCCGCGCAACCGTAACCGTGAAGATTGGCGCCGAAGAAGCCAAGTTCGCCAAGTTGTGGGATCAGGTGCTTAGGAAAAGTGCCCTCGCGGCTGTGCTTTTCGATGATGGGGATGATTTCGTTTTCGACGAACTGGCGCGCGGTCTGGCGGACAAGTTTTTCTTCGTCGTTCAGCTGGGAATCGAAATCGATGAAATCGACACCGGAAAAAGAGGGCATGAATAAGTCCTTCGTCAGGTAAAAGGCGCGACGCAGGAAGTGTAGCAAGCCGATTCAGGGACCGGCAAGAAAACGAGGGGATTGCGGAGGAGCAGGTACACTGGAGTGGGGTCGGAAAGGACGAGTGACGTGGCGAAACGAGCGGGGGAGAAGGTCGATCCTGAGATTCTGATTTTTGATGTGGATGGCGTGCTGATTGACGTGAAGGAGACGTTCTGGCGGTCGGCGCTACAAACGGTGGAGAAGCTGACGGGAAAGAAAGCAACGTGGGCGGAGTTGCACAAATGGAAACGCCAGCCGGGGAATAACGACGACTGGATGATGGTTTCGCGCTGGGTGACGGCGAAAGGCACGCCGACGACGTATGAAGAAGCGCGCGAGGCGTTCCAGCCGTTTTATTGGGGAAGCAACGGCAAGCCGGGAAATGTGGCCAGGGAGAAATGGCTTATCACACCGAAGCTGGTGGAAAAATGGGCGCGGTGCCGCGAACTGAATTTATTTACGGGGAGAACGCGGCGGGAATTTGAGTATTCGTTTGAACGATGGCCGGCGGCCAAACATTTCCGCAAGGTGGTGACGATGGACGATGCACCGAAAAAACCTCATCCGGACGGCTTGCTGGCGATTCTCGGGAAGCGCGACCCAGAGACGGCATTGTACCTGGGCGACAACGTGGATGATGGACTGTCGGCACAGGCGGCCGGTGTGCCGTTCATGGCGATTTTACCGAAAGGCGCATATGACTACGGGGAGCGCGCGAGGAAATTTCACGAATTGGGAGCGTTGAAGTTGCTGGAGCGAGCACGGGACCTGGACCGATGGCTTGTTTGAGCAGTGATTCTCGCAATTCAAATTTAGTAATCGCCCAATCGTCTCGGGCGGTTGTCATCCTGAGCCTTTCCGACGAGGAAAGGCGAAGGATCTCATCCGTTGGAGTTTGCAAGGTGTATTGGTTGAGGTCCTTCAGGTCGCAAACTGCGCGGCCTTCAGGATGACAAGCTTCGCGTACCGCGCGTGGTGAATCAAAAACAATCAGGGATGCGAAGTTTCGAGCTGGCGCTGGGTGTCGGCGCGAATTTGTTTTGCGGTGTGGCCTTCGAGGCTGTCGGGATCGAGGCGGATATAGGTGTCGAGGTCGGCCACGGCGGCCTGATAATTTTTCTGGCGGAGATGGATGAGGGAAAGCAGCCGGTAAACTTTAGGTTGTTGCGGTGCCAGGGACTCCGCGGTTTTCGCCGCATCCAGCGCGGGTTGGAGATGCATGCGATAGAGCTCCAGTTTTCCCAATTCGTAGTAGCCAACCCAGGAATTCGGATTCAGTTCGAGGCCGCGGTGGAGTAACGGTTCGCCGTCGGCCGAATCGTGGCGTCCAAGCAGAAGGATTGCTAACGCAAGGACGGCTTCCGGGTAGGTTTGATTGCTGAGCGAGACCGAGGTTCGGAGATATTTTTCAGCGTCGGCGGGTTTTTGCAGCGAGAGGCACGCCATCCCCAACTGATAGTAAGCCTCGTAGTAATCGGGAGCTTTCGCGACCGCGGCCTCAAACTCATGCAGGGCTCCTTCGGCGTTGTTGCCGGCGTAAAGTTTTTTCTTGCCCGAATCCATCAGTTTTTTTGCGGCAGCGGGCATGGCAAGTTCGTGAGCGGAAATGGATGGGTCGGCGGACTGCTCCCTCGGCGATTTTCCCGCGGGTTTGAGGAAGACGGAAATGCCGTGCTCGGTGCCGAAATTCACGTCCACGTTCATTTCGAGCGGAACAAAACCCGGCGCGGTAATTTTCAGGATGTATGCGCCGGCATGCAGCCCGGGAAAAGAGAACTCGCCGTTTTCGCTGGTTACGGCTTCCAATAGGCGGTTTCCACCGTCGTCGCAGAGCCACACGGAAGCGCGAGGGATGCGTTGATTGGTGGCTTCAGAATAGACGACACCGTTGAGATTCGCGGATGCATTCGCGGCAACGGACGCAGTTCCAGCGATAAGCGCGGCGAGGGAAGCGAACAGCGGGAGAAAGGTTCGGAGCACAGTTCCCTCCGACCGGGAAAGGCGAATTCTACACTGGCGGGGAGTAAGATGGTGGTTGAAACGATTGGGACCGAGGAAGGACACAACCCGGGAACTTTTGCCTGCGTCTGACGGAATGAACCCAGTGGGGCCCCGACGCAGCCCCTTTCAGGAAAGAAGGCTATGAAGCAAGTCAGCAAATTACTGAGCATTAGCGGAGCAGGTCTGTTGTTCGCGAGTTTGGCGTTTGCGCAAGCGCCGCCGGGGCCGATCCCTCCCGTTGCATCGCAAAGATCGGCGAACGAGCCACCGCCTCCGCCGCCGGTGAGGATCGTTCCGCGCACGAATATTCTAGGGGCATGGAAATTGAATCGCGACGAAAGCGACGACCCGAAGGCCAGCTCCAACCAGCGCAAGGTGAACGATCCAAACCAGGGCCACGGCGGAAACAGCGGGCCCCGCATCGGCTTCCCGGGCGGAGGAATGGGCGGCCCCGGCATGGGCGGCGGGCAGCATGGAAATAACGGACCGCAAAAGGACACTTCCGAAGATCGGCAACGCTACGCCGAATTGATCGATCCTTCCATCCGGCTGAAGCTGGCGCGGAAGACCGAGGCGGATCCGATCGTGGAAATGACCGGCGACCAGGGGCGCAAGACGATTTTTTATACCGATGGACATAAGCCCGATGTGCCCGCGGGAGTGGGTACGGACGTCGTGGAGGCGAAATGGGACAGCGGGAAACTGGTGAGCACTTCGCCGCTGCCGAAGAAGGGATCGCTGACTCGAACCTACGAGGTATCGCCGGACGGATTGCAGTTGTGGGAAGAGGTGGAGATGGTGATCGGGAAGGATAAAAGTCCGTCGAGGTTCCGGTTTGTGTATGACGCGGTGGCGCGAGAGGAGTAGGCGCGACTAGGCGCGCAATTTGGGGAGCGCCTGCTCCAGGTCCGCAATCAGGTCGGTGGTGGATTCGAGGCCGATGTTGAGGCGGACGATGCGGTGATCGTAGGGCGGCCGGCCGGGGATGCGGCCGATGTTGTAGGCGACGGCGAGACTTGTTACTCCTGCCCAGCTGTAACCCACCTTGAATAATTTCAGAGCGTCAACGAAAGCGAAGACCTGCTCCTGCGTCGGGCCGGGCCTGAACACCAGCGAAAACACGCCGGAGGAGCCGAGAAAATCGCGTTTCCAGAATTCGTGGCCCGGGCAAGCGGGCAGCGCGGGATGCAGGACGAGTTCGACTTCGGGGCGCTCCGCGAGCCACTTGGCGATTTGCAACGCGGAATTTTCGATTGCCGAGAGGCGTACGGCCAGCGTTTGCAAGCCGCGGAGAGCGAGACTGCAATCGTCAGGAGAAACCGCGAGACCGAGCATCTGCTGCGCAACGCCGAGGCGTTGATAAATGGCGTCGTCGCGCACGGTGACCGAGCCGAGCAGCAAGTCGCTGTGGCCTCCGATGTATTTGGTGACGGCCTGCATAGTGATGTCGACTCCATGGGCGAAGGCGTCGTAGAGCACCCCGGCGGACCAGGTGTTGTCGAGCACGACTTTGACGTTGCCCGCGTGGGCCGCGGCGGCGATTGCGGGAATGTCCTGAACTTCCATGGTGATGGAGCCGGGAGATTCGGTCCAGATGAGGCGGGTGTTTTCCTGGAACAGCGCGGAGATTCCCGCGCCGATGAGCGGATCATAAAACGTGGCGGTGACGCCGAAGCGCGACAGAAGTTGCGTGGTGAGCTTGCGGTTCGGGTAATAGACGCTCGTGGGGATAAGAATGTGGTCGCCGGCCTGAAGCAACGCGAAATTGATAAGCGAGATCGCGGCTTGGCCGCCGGGGGCAAGGATGGTGTGCTTGCCGGATTCGAGTTCAGAGATGCGGGCGGCGAGTTCGAGGGTGGTGGGGGTGCCGTAAAGGCCATAGGTGTAGCCGACTTTATGCTGGTCCCAGGTGTCTTTGACAGCGCCGGCGGAGGGGAAAACAGTTGTGGATCCGCGATAGGTGGGTGTGGCGAGTGATTTGTAGCCAGTGGGAATTTTCGCGTCGGAGTGTATGAGCTTGGTTTGCCAGGTCTTGGTCATGAAGACTCCCTCGCGCCAAAATGGCCGGAGAACGCGCATTAGAAGTGCTTCAGAATTATAGCGAGGAACGCGATTTTGGGCTTCCCGCGAGTGGCACGCTTCGTTGACGGAAAGTCGCTGTGAATGATATAAATTATTGTTCCGTAAGGCAGCGCAAGGCCAACCGTATGCTCCTACCGGGTCGGGGAGTTGGCGAGGCTGCCTTCCTGAAATTTTAGGCGAAAAATTTTCATGTCTGATTTGGTTCACCAACTAGGCGAACTGTTCCTTCGGGCTGTGCCCGTAGCGGTCATCGTCCTCCTTTTCTACGCCATAATGCGGTCGATTTTTTTCCAGCCATTGCTGAAGGTGATGGCGGAGCGCGACGCGCGCACGGTTGGCGCGCAGAAAGCGGCGGAAGCGGCGCAGGCCGCGGCGGCGGAGAAAGTGCGGCAGTATGAAGATGCTTTGCGGCAGGCGCGCGCAAAGGTCTACGCGGAGCAGGAAGCGGATCGCAGGAAATTGATGGATGAGCGCGCCGCGATGTTGAAAGACGCGCGTGGCAAGGCGGACGCGGAAGTAACGGCGGCGAAAGAGCGCGTGGCGGGCGAGTTCGCCGGAGCAAAGAAAGAGATCGAAGGCGTCACCTCACAACTGGCGGCGGAGATTGCGCGCCGCGTTCTGCAAGCGCCACCCGCTCCCGGCAACCCGACGAGAGAGGCTCGATGAAGCCAGTGCGCTACTTGTACAACAGCCTTTTTGTGTGTGCGCTTGGCCTGGTTTCCTCGGCCGCGGCTTTTGGAGCGGAAGAAGGCGGCAGTTCCGCGCAACATTCCTCTGAAATGATTTTCAAGTGGATCCACTTTGCCATTCTGGCCGGCCTACTTTATTGGGTATTCGGAAAACTGCTGCCGCCGATGTTTCGCCGCACCGCGGATAACATCAGTTCGGCAATCACCAAGGCAACCGCCGCAAAAGTGGAGGCGGAACGCAAGCTGCAGGAAGCGGCCACGAAAATGGCCAACCTGGAGCGCGAGATTGCGGAGTTTCGCGTTCAGGCGCAGCGCGACGCGGCGGCGGAAGTGGAGCGCCTACGCGCGGCAACAGTTCTGGACGTGGGCAAGATTCGCGCGGCGGCCAAAGCGGAAATTGAAGCGGCAGAACGCTCTGCTCGCGTGGAATTGAAGGAACTGGCGGCAAAGCTGGCCGTCGATGGCGCGGAATCGCTGGTGGCGAAGCAGATGACGCCGGCGGTGCAGGAGGCGATGATCAGCAGCTTTGTGCAGAGCCTGCAGGGGAGGCCGAATTGAGGTCGGCGAGCCTGCAATACGCGACGGCAATGGCGGACATCGCGCTGGAACAAGGGGCGGCGGAGCCGGTGCGGAAGCAGTTGGCGGATTTTGGCGCGGCGTATGCGGAGTCCGCGGAACTGCGTAACGTTTTGGCGAACCCCGCGGTGGGGCGCACGGCGAAGCATGGAGTGATAGAGAAATTGGCGGCACGGATGGGCGCGAGCCGCATCGTGCGGAATTTTCTCTTCGTTGTTGTGGACAATCAGCGGACGCACCTTTTGCCGGAAATTTTGCAGACTTTTGAAGACGTGCTCCGGCGGCGGCAGGGTGCGGCCGAGGCGGAAGTGACATCCGCGGCGGAACTGACCGCGCCGCAGAAAACGCAACTGCAGCAAACTCTGGAGCGCCTGACGGGAAGAAAGATCCAGGCGAAGTATTCGCTGGATCCGGCATTGCTGGGCGGAGCGGTGGTCCGCATCGGCGACACGATTTATGACGGTTCGGTGCGCAACAGGCTGAACCAGATGCGGACACAGTTGGCCGCGGAATAGGCATTCGGGAACGGAGCAGGCATGGCAAATATCAAAGCAGACGAAATCAGCAAGATACTTCGCGAGCAGATCGCGAACTACGAACAGACGGTTTCCGTGGACGAGGTCGGCGCGATCATCAGCGTCGGTGATGGCATCGCGCGCATTCACGGCCTGGAAAAGGTGATGGCCGGCGAGATGCTGGCATTTCCTCACAACGTTTTTGGATTGGCGCTGAACCTGGAAGAGGAAGAAGTTGGCGCGGTGCTGCTGGGCGAGTCGTCTGAGTTGAAGGAAGGCGACGTCGTGAAGCGCACCAACACGATTATGTCCGTGCCCGTGGGGCCGGAGCTGATCGGGCGCGTGGTGAATCCGCTGGGATTGCCGCTGGATGACAAAGGCCCCATCACGTCAAAGATCCGCAATCCGCTGGAAAAACTCGCGCCGGGCGTTCTGGACCGCCAACCGGTGCGCGAGCCACTGCAGACCGGTATCAAGGCCATCGATTCCATGATTCCCATCGGCCGCGGGCAGCGCGAGCTGATCATCGGCGACCGCCAGACGGGAAAAACTGCCGTCATTCTGGACACGATCATCAACCAGAAGGGCAACGACATGATCTGCATTTACTGCGCGATCGGGCAGAAACGCTCGACGATCGCTCAGGTGATCAAGGCGCTGACCGACGCGGGCGCGATGGAGTACACGATCATCGTGGCGTCTTCCGCGGCGGAGCCGGCTTCGCTGCAATACATCGCGCCGTATGCGGCCTGCGCGATGGGTGAATATTTCCGCGACAACAAGCGCCATGCGGTTACTTTCTACGACGACCTTTCAAAGCACGCGCAGGCGTACCGAGAAATTTCGCTGTTGCTGCGGCGGCCTCCGGGACGCGAAGCGTTTCCGGGCGACGTGTTCTATCTCCACTCGCGCTTGCTGGAACGCGCAGCGAAACTGAACGACAAGTTGGGCGCGGGCTCGCTGACATCGCTGCCGGTGATTGAGACACAGGCGGGCGACGTTTCAGCGTACATCCCGACGAACGTGATTTCGATTACCGACGGGCAGATTTACCTGGAGTCGGATTTGTTCAACGCCGGCATCCGCCCCGCGATCAACGTGGGCATTTCGGTCAGCCGCGTGGGCGGCAACGCACAGATTAAGGCCATGCGCCAGGTGGCGGGCAGTTTGCGTCTGGACATGGCGCAGTTCCGCGAACTGGCGGCGTTTGCGCAATTTGGCGCAGACCAGTTGGACAAAGTGACACAAGCTCAGCTGCAGCGCGGGCAACGCCTGACGGAAGTGCTAAAGCAGGATCAGTTCGTGCCATTGTCGGTGGAAAAGCAGGTGCTGGTGCTGTATGTGGCCACCAGCGGTGGGTTGGATAATATTGGTGTCGCTGACGTGGGGCGTTTCGAGAAAGAGTTTCTGCAGTTCGCAGAAACGAATTACCCGGGCGTGCTGAAGGATATTGCGACAAAGAAGGCCCTCGACGACGGCATCAAGGCCACGATCAAGACGGCCCTCGATGGATTCAAGGAGCGCTTCACGGCGGCGAAAGCAGCGGCCGCGCAGTAGGAGCCAGGCTTAAGCAAAGACCATGCCCACATTACTCGATTTCCGGCGCCGCATCCGCTCGGTGAAAAACACCCAGCAGATTACGCGCGCGATGAAGTTCGTGGCCGCGGCGAGGTTGCGGCGCGCCCAGGAAGCGGCGCTGGCGGCGCGACCTTATGCGAAGGAACTGGTGCGCGTGCTGCGCTCGACCATGGCGCGCATCGAGTCGCCGGAGCATCCACTGCTGGCGAAGCGGTCGGAAGAAAACATACTGGTGCTGGTGCTGGCCGGGGAGCGCGGGTTGGCGGGCGCGTTCAATACCAACATTTTGAAGAAGGCGGCGGAGTTTTACCGCAGCAAGGCTGGGAAAAAGATCACGGTGATCCCGATCGGTAAGAAAGGCCGCGACGCGATGCGTCGTGCGGGGTTCACGTTTGCGGGCGAGTATGTGAACGTGCTGTCGAAAGTGGACTTTGGCATTGCGCGGGAGATTTCGAAACTGGTGACGGACCTGTATACGGAAGAGAAGGTGGATGCGGTGTACATGGTCTTCAGCGAATTTAAGAATGTGATCTCCGCAAACCTCGCCGTTGAGAAGTTGCTGCCCGTAGAAAAGATTTCGACGGGTGAAGAAACGGAAGCCGAGGCTGAGTCTTCCCAGGTCGACTACATTTACGAGCAGCCGGAGCAACAATTGCTCGCGCGCTTGCTGCCGCGTTACATTGAGACCCAAGTCCTTCGCAGCATGCTGGAATCCTGCGCGGCCGAACACGCGGCCCGCATGACCGCAATGGAAGCAGCGACGAAAAATGCCGGAGAAGTCATCGAAGCACTAACGCTGCACATGAACAAAGTGCGGCAAGCGGCGATTACGAAAGAGATTATCGAAATTGTCAGCGGGGCTTCATACACCGCGTAGGAGCATAAATGGCGGAGCAACAAGTCGGACGAGTGATCCAGGTCATTGGACCGGTACTCGACATTCAGTTTGAGCAGGGACATTTGCCGGCGATTTATAACGCTGTGCGCATCACCAGCGAGGGATTCAATCTCGCCGAGCCGCTGGACGTCACCGCGGAAGTGCAACAGCATCTGGGCGAAGGGCGCGTGCGCACAGTGGCCATGGAACCGACCGAAGGCATGGTGCGGGGCATGAAGGCCGTGGATTTGGGTGAGCCGATCACGGTGCCCGTGGGACGCGCGACACTGGGGCGCGTGATGAATGTGCTCGGGAAACCCGTGGACCAATTGGGGCCGCTCAAGAGCGACACAAATTATTCGATTCACCGGCCATCGCCGGCGCTGGATCAGCAATCGACATCGCTCGAAATGTTTGAGACGGGCATCAAGGTTGTGGACCTGATTCAGCCGTTCTTGAAGGGCGGAAAAATTGGGCTCTTCGGCGGCGCGGGCGTCGGCAAAACGGTTTTGATTCAGGAGTTGATTCACAACGTCGCGATGCAGCACGGCGGCGTGTCCGTGTTCGCGGGCGTCGGCGAACGCACGCGCGAAGGAAACGACCTGTGGCTGGAATTCCAGGAGTCTGGCGTCGTGGTTCCGGGGAATTCGGAAAAGTCCCGCGCGGCTTTGATTTACGGGCAGATGACCGAGCCGCCCGGAGCGCGTTTGCGCGTTGGCCTAACGGGCGTGACGGTGGCGGAATATTTCCGCGACCAGGAACACCTGGACGTGCTGCTCTTCATCGATAATATTTTCCGTTTCGTGCAGGCAGGCTCGGAAGTCTCGGCGCTGCTGGGACGCATGCCTTCGGCTGTGGGTTACCAGCCAAACCTCAACACGGAAATCGGTGAATTGCAGGAGCGCATCACCTCGACTAAGCACGGTTCGATCACTTCGGTGCAGGCGATTTATGTGCCCGCCGACGACTATACGGACCCCGCGCCGGCCGCCACATTTACTCACCTGGACGCGACGACCAACCTCAGCCGCCAGATCGTGGAACGCGGCATTTATCCCGCGGTCGATCCGCTGGCCAGCTTCTCGCGCATTCTGGATCCGCGCGTCGTGGGCCAGGAGCATTACACCGTGGCCCGCGCGGTGAAGTCCGTGCTGCAGCGCTACAAGGATTTGCAGGACATTATCGCGATTCTGGGTATCGAAGAATTGTCCGACGAAGACAAGCGGACCGTGGCGCGCGCGCGACGCATCGAGAAATTCCTTTCGCAGCCGATGTATGTGGCGGCGCAGTTCACGGGCCTCGAGGGCAAGTACGTCAAGATCGAAGACACCGTGCGGAGCTTCAAGGAAATCGTGGAAGGGAAGTACGACGAAATTCCGGAGCAGGCGTTCTACATGGTTGGCACGATCGACGAGGTTCTCGCGAAGGCCGAAAAGATGAAGGCGGGCGTTTAGGGCTCGAATGCTACCCGATTCCATCCAATTGATTGTGGTGACGCCGGAACGGCAACTCCTGCGCGAAAGCGTGGTCGAAGTGACCGTGCCAGGCCTGGACGGTCAACTGGGGATTCTGCCGGGGCATGCGCCGCTAATGACGGAATTGGGAATCGGGGAATTGGCTTACCGGACGCGCACGTCGAGCCAGCCGGTGGTGCTGGCGGTGATCAGCGGCTTTGCGGAAGTGCTGGCCGATCGCGTGACCATTCTGGCGGAAACTGCCGAGCGCGCGGAAGAGATCGACCTGGCGCGCGCGGAAGAAGCCAAGGCGCGGGCGGAAAAGCGTTTGGCAGCCGGCGATACGAACATCGACTGGGACCGCGCGAATATTGCCCTGCAGCGGTCAATCATCCGTATTCAGATCGCGCGAAAATACCGCGGCGCGCCAGTCGAATCCCGTTAATCCCGTGAGTTTCCGGTTTTTATTTTGAGAATGCGACCCGGGTGTGCCCGGCGCATCTAATGTTGCGGAGTGAAGCATGGAACCGATCACGATGTATAGCGCGGGCTGGTGTCCGGATTGCCGGCGCGTTAAGGATTTCTTGAAAGAGCGCGGCGTGGAATTCTACGAAGTGGATATTGATCAGGACGAGGAGAGCGAAGAGCTGGTTCTCCGCGTCAATAATGGAAGACGCAAGGTTCCCACGCTGAAAATTGGCGAACGATACTTTGCCTGCAGCCCGTTCAATGCGCAAAGGCTTGCGGACGAATTGCGCATCCCCCTGAATTCCTGAACCACCCCTGCGCTAAATCCTGTCGAAAATCGAACGTTTTAACGCGGCGATCTGCGCTTCGTTTCGTTTGTAAAACGTCCATTGCTTGATTTTATTGCCGCGGACGAGGCCCGCCTGAGCCAAGATTTTCAGATGCTCGCTGGCGGTGGGATGGCTGACCTTGAGCTTGCGCGCGATCAGCAACCCGCAGACGCCGTCTTTGACCAGGTCACCGTCGCGTTGAGGTGGAAAGTGACGCGTGGGGCTCTTGAGCCAGTCGAGGATGCGCAGACGATTTTCGTTGGCGAGGGCGCGGAAGAGTTTGTCCGAGGTTGTCAAGAAATTCCAGCCAAATTGGCGCTTGTATACTTAGCTAAACGCCTAAATTATGACATACTCATCCCGTGGCCGCCACCTCCAATCCGCTGATTGACCGGGCGCAGATTCTCGCCGTCTACACCCGCATTCGGGAACATATCCGCCGCACACCCATCGTGGCGATGGATGGGAGCGACTTCAGCCTCGGCGCGTTTCCCCTGATCTTGAAGCTGGAGCTTTTTCAGCACACCGGGTCGTTCAAGGCTCGCGGCGCGTTGACCAACCTGATGACGCGGAATGTTCCACCCGCCGGGGTTGTGGCCGCAAGCGGCGGCAACCACGGCGTCGCGGTAGCCTTTGCCGCGCATAAATTTAATGTTCCGGCGCGCATTTTTGTTCCGAGCATCGCTTCGCCTGCGAAACGCCAGCGCATTGAGGAGTACAGCGCCAAGCTTGTGATTGCTGGAGACCGTTACGCCGACTCGCTGGAGGCCAGCAAGTTGTGGCAAGAAAAATCCGGTGCCATGCCGATCCACGCGTTTGACCAAATGGAAACGCTTCTGGGACAAGGGACCGTCGGCCTGGAATTTGAGGAGCAAGCGCCTGGACTGGACACGCTGCTGGTGGCGGTGGGCGGCGGCGGGCTGATTGGCGGGATTGCCTCGTGGTATCAGGGGAAAATCAAGATTGTGGGCGTTGAGCCGGAAGCCGCACCGACACTGTCGAAGGCTCTGGAGGCCGGGCGGCCCGTGGATGCCGAGGCGGGAGGAATTGCGGCTGATTCGCTGGCGCCGCGCCGGGTGGGCGAACTGATGTTCCCCATCGCGCAGAAATTTGTCGATCGTGTACTGCTGGTTTCCGACGGCGAAATCCGCGCCGCGCAGGAGCAGTTGTGGAAAGTGGCGCGCGTCGCGGCGGAACCGGGCGGGGCGGCGGGACTGGCGGCGCTGACTTCGTGCAAGTATGTGCCCGCAAAAAGCGAGCGCGTTGGCGTATTGATCTGCGGAGGCAACACCACCGCTGTCGATTTTTCCAGGTGATGGAGCGAAAGATGGGCGTTTACGAACGGCTAAGGGAACTGGATGTAGTGCTGCCGGTTGCGACTCCCCCGGTCGCTGCGTTTGTGCCGACCGTGCAGACGGGAAATCTTTGTTTTGTTTCGGGGCACATTGCGAAGCGTGACGGAAATCCGTGGGCCGGGCAACTGGGCGTCAACATGGACACGGCGGAGGGACGGCGAGCGGCGAGGAGCATCGCCGTGGATCTGCTGGGGACACTGCACCACGAACTGGGAGATCTGGAGCGCGTGCAGCGCGTCGTGAAATTGTTTTGCCTGGTGAATTCGGGGCCGGCGTTTATGGAGCAGCATCTGGTGGCGAACGGTGCATCCGAACTGCTCCAGGAAGTTTTCGGACAGACCGGTAAACATGCGCGCAGCGCGGTCGGTGTGGCGCAACTTCCGTTAGGCGCCTGCGTGGAGATTGAACTAGTAGTGGAAGTGCGATAGAAGGAGCAGCCGGCGGCTAATTGCTGAAGCCGCGGGTCCAGGATTTCGTCACGTTCAGGCGTTCGTCGAGCAGCAGGATGTCGGCGTCCGCGCCCGGGCGCAGCGAGCCTTTCTTGAATTCGATGCCGAGCAGCGTGGCGGGATTCAGCGTCAGCATTCGCAGTGCGTCGGCGAGCGGTACGCCGAGATTGACGATGTTGCGTAGCGCGCGGTCGAGAGTCAGCGTTGAGCCAGCCAGTTTCCCTTCAGCGTTTCTGCATACACCACCGCTCACAGTCACTTCAAAAGTTCCGAGAATATATTTTCCGTCGGGCATCCCGGTAGCGGAGATGCCGTCGCTGACGAGAATCACGCCGGCCGCGCCCTTGGCCTGCAACAGCAGGCGCATGGCGGTTTCGTCCACGTGCACGCCGTCGGCGATCAGTTCGGCTGTGACTTCGGGTGTGGTGAGCACCGCGCCGAGCACGCCGGAATCGCGATGAGAAAAGGGTCGCATAGCGTTGTAGACATGGACGGCGTGATGCGCGCCGCGGGCGATGGCGGCGCGGGCCTGTTCGTAGGTGGCGTCGGTGTGGCCGATAGCGACGACGAGGCCGGCCTTGTGCGCGGCGTCAATGCAGGGCATCGCGCCCAATAGCTCAGGAGCAAGCGTGAGAATCTGCGCGTGGCCCTTGGAGGCGTCGATGAATTGTTCCAGCAGGTCCGCGGAAGGAAGCTTCAGGAATTCGGAGGGATGGACGCCGCGGCGGACGGAGCTGATGAACGGCCCTTCGAAATGAATGCCCAGAATTTCGGCGCGGCACTCATCGGACTGGCACTGCCGGGAAATGTAGCCAGCGATGCCTCCCGCGCTGCGGCAGATGGAATCAAGGCTGGCGGTGACGGTTGTGGCCACGAAAGAAGTGGTCCCGTGCGCGGCGACCGTGCGCGACACGGCTTTCAACGCCTCTTCCGTGCCCTCCATGACGTCGTGGCCGCCGGCGCCGTGAATGTGTACGTCGAGGAAGCCGGGGGTAGCGATTTTGTCCGTAGCGAGGATTTCTTGTGCGCCTGCGGGCAGGGTGACCGCTCCGCGCGGCCCGACAGACTCGATGACGCCGTCGCGAAACAGAATCGCGGCGTCAGGAATTTCCGTTGCGGGAGTAAACGCGCGGGCAACATGAAGGAGCGTCGTTGTCATGGCGAACTTTTATCGTATCGGAAATTCCGGCGGGAACAAAACAATACGGACAGGACTCGTGTTCCTGCCCGTTGCAGGAAAGTTTACTGGAAACAGCTACTTGGCCATTTCGATGCTGGTGAGTTTTAACTCGCTTCCGTCCGCGGTGCCTTTCACGATGACATGGTGGCCAGCGTGGGGCGCGACTTTGTCCTGCGCGTCGATAGCGTAGACTTTCTTATCGCCGTCGTTCACAAAAACATATTTTGCGCCGTGTTCTTTAACGCATTTGGAGGCGCACTCCGCGCTGCCTTCCGCGTTTTTCGCTCCGCACATGTCATCGGAAATCCACCCGGTCCAGGAGTTGTCGGCTGGCGAAGCAATCGAAGCGGCAATCAGGGCCAGGGCGGGCAAAAGTAAAAATCGCGATTTCATTTGAATTCTCCTCAAAGGTATCAACTCAGCTCAGGCGCGGACAGATTCAGACTCGCAGAGGGCGCGGACTTTGTCTAGTCGAGGGCTGGCGGGAATCTTCGGTATACAATAAAGCCAGTAAGTGCAAAAGGCGGAAGTTCTTTTGAAAATGATATTCAACAAAACATTCGGAAAGTTCGCGTGTGGCAAGTGACTGTTCGCGGAGGATTACTGCTGATTGCGGTGCTGGCGATCGCCCCGAACGGGTGGACGCAGGGCGTGGCGCAGGGGCCACCGCCGCCCGCAACGGCGAAGACGATCAAGTGCAAGGATCGCAAAGTTCCCAAGTTCGAAGACATAAACGAAAAAGCGGGAATCCACTTTTCTCATACTGCCGCGCCGGAGAGCAGATACATCATCGAGTCGATGAGCGGCGGCGTGTTGCTGCTCGATTATGACCGGGACGGATGGCTGGACATTTATTTCACGAATGCGCCGACAGTGGAGATGGCGTTGAAAGGGCAGTACGCGCGCGGGGCGCTCTACCACAACAATCACGACGGCACGTTTACAGATGTCACCGACAAGGCGGGCATCGGCAAGCCATGCTTTGCGATGGGCGGCGCGGTGGGTGACTACGACAACGACGGCTGGCCGGACATTTATGTGACCTGTTACGGCGGCAACGTGCTCTATCACAATAATGGCGACGGCACCTTTACGGATGTCACGGCGAGGGCGGGTGTGCGCGACGGCCGCTTCTCCACAGGCGCGGCGTTTGGCGATTATGACGGCGACGGCTTTTTGGATCTGATGGTCACCAATTACGTAGATCTCGATATCCATCACCCGCCGGCGTTTGGCAGCAGCGTTACCTGCAAATACATGGGGATTGACGTGCAGTGCGGCCCGCGCGGATTGAAAGGCGCAGGCGATTCGCTGTTTCATAACAATGGTGACGGCACATTCACGGACGTCTCGAAACAGGCCGGGGTAGATGACCCCAACGGCTACTACGGGCTGACGGCGCTTTGGGCCGATTTCAACAACACCGGCCGGCCGGATATTTACGTTGCCAACGATTCGACGGCTGGATTTCTTTATCGCAACGACGGGAACGGCAAGTTCACTGACATTGGTTTGGAGTCGGGCACAGCGCTCGGCGAAGACGGCCATGAGCAGGCCGGCATGGGCGTGGCGATTGGCGACTATCTCCACACGGGCCGGCCGTCACTGGTAGTAACGAATTTCTCGCTCGACAACAGCCCGCTCTATCGCAACGACGGAAAATGGGATTTTCAGGATGTGTCGTATCCTTCGGGAATTGGGCTGCCTTCAGTGCCGTTCGTGAAATGGGGCGTGGCGTTTGTGGACTTGGATAACGACGGCTGGCTCGACCTGGTCACCGTGAACGGGCACGTCTATCCGCAGGTGGACACGCTGCAGACCGGCGGGCGCTATCGCGAGCCAAAACTCCTGCAATACAATCAGGGCGACGGAACATTTTGCGACGCCAGCGATCAATCCGGCACCCCAATCACGGAGCCGCGAGTTTCACGCGGTCTTGCCGTAGGCGATCTTTTCAACGACGGGAACATGGATCTGGTCGTCGAGGATTTGCAGGGCAGCCCGATGGTGCTCCGCAATCCCGGCCTAGCGGGGCGGCACTGGGTGAGCTTCGAGCTTGCAGGAACGAAAAGCAATCGGCTGGCAATTGGCGCCCGGCTGAAGCTGGTGGCCGGCGGCATGACGCAGACCGACGAGATCCACAGCGGCGGCAGCTATCTTTCACAGAACGATCTGCGCACTCACTTCGGATTGGGCGCCGCAACGAAAATCGAAAGCCTGGAGATACGCTGGCCGTCAGGCGCGGTCGAAACTCTGAAAAATCTGGATGCTGACAAGTTTTACAGCGTGCTGGAGGGTCAGGGGATCGTCCCGGCGGAGAAAATCCGGCCCGCCGGCCCAACCAAGAAGCCGTAGCGGGGCGATCTGGCTCAAGCAATCGCATCGACAAGCGAACTCGGATACAATGTTTGGCGCCAGCGCCAGATCTAACCTTTGGTTCAGAAAAGGAAAATGAAAATGAGAAAAATGGGGACTGCCGGAGCTGTTTCACTCCTGGCCATTGCTGCCTGCCTGCTTCTTTACAACGGAAGAACCCATGCGGCCGGTGCCGCAGCGGCTTCTTCAGGTTATAAGGTCACCGGGACAATTCCGGTGGCCGGCGAGGGCGGATGGGATTACCTGGTGGCGGACGCCGACGCGCGGCGCCTGTACCTCTCGCACTCCACGCACGTAGTCGTCTACGATGTGGATTCGCACGCCGTGGTTGGCGATATTCCGGACACACAGGGAGTCCACGGCATCGCCCTGGCGCCCGAACTGGCCCGGGGATTCGTCAGCAGCGGCCGCGCCAACTCTGTCACTATTTTCGATTTGAAGACTCTGAAGACGATCGCCACTGTTCCCGCGGGCACGAATCCCGACGCGATACTCTATGACGGAGTCAGCAAGCACGTGTTCGCGTTCAATGGCCGCAGCAAGGATGCCACGGTGATTAACGCGTCCGATGGAAAAGTGTTGAGCACTTTCGCAGTGGGTGGCAAGCCCGAGTTTGCCGTGGCCGATGGCAAGGGCGGTGTGTACGTAAACGTCGAAGACACCAGCGAAATCCTGCACATTGACGCGCAAAAAATGACCGTGCTGCATCGCTGGCCTCTGGCTCCGTGCAAGGAACCGTCGGGGTTGGCGATGGATACCAAATCGCGCCGCTTGTTTGCCGTCTGCGACAACGAGATGATGGCCGTGGTGGATGCGGACTCCGGAAAAGTGGTGGCTACACCCAAGACCGGCGAAGGAGCCGACGCGGCAGCGTTCGATCCGGGCACCGGCCTGGCGTTTTCTTCGAACGGGGAGAGCGGCACGCTGACTGTGGTGCACGAAGAAGCGCAGGATAAATATTCCGTCGTGGAAAATGTTGCGACGAAGAAAGGCGCGCGCACCATGGCGCTTGACCTGAAAACACACACACTCTACCTGCCGACGGCGGAGATGATTCCCCCGGCCGCAGGACAAAAGTGGCCCACCGTGAAGCCGGGAACGATGGAACTGCTGATCGTTTCGAAGTAACTCGATGGTGTGGCTCTGCCGGTTTTCTCCGTGTCGCGCAGCGCGGAGGCAACCGGCAGACTGTGTCCGGTCCCCTGTGGAACGAGGAGCAAGACAATGGACGAATCCGTCGAGACCCCCTCCGGAACGCCGGAAACCCCTCCTGCGCAGACGGCATCAAGATTCCGATGGGTGGGTTGGTCCAGCCTTTTCCTGGCAGTTGTACAAAGTGTTTGCACGATTTTTGTCGCACTCAGCGGATTGCGGCTATTGTTGGGGGCAGCCGCCTTCGGTGCGGCCATCGGCGTGATGAAAATCGCCGACGAACGAATTCACATCGATGCGGTGCGTATTCCAATGGTGATGTTCGCGCTGGTTGGCGCCGTGTTTAATCTGGTGGCGCTGTGGCAGGTACGGCGGTTGCGCGGGCGCGCCGCTTCGGCGTGGAGGCAGAAAACAGTTTCCCGCAGTAAGTTCGCTTCGGAGAGAGTGCAGTTGGCGTTATCGGTGTTGACGCTGATCCTGCTGGCAGTGGAATCGTTCTATCACCTGAAACAAACCCATCATTTATAGGGCCCGCTCCGCAAAACTTCAGGCAGAATCGTTTTTCGGTTCGGGGGTCTCGCGAATCGCTTTTTCCAGGCGCGCATGCAGGCGCTCGCTGTAACCTACCGGAAGTTCGTATGTCCGGTTGTCCGCGGTCAGAATCAGGATATTGCGAGTGGAGTCGAGAATCGCCGAGCAGACTTCGCAGTTCTCCAGGTGCTTCTCGATGTCCTTCAGCAACTGGGGATCAAGTTGCCGGTCCAGATATTCGGAGACATGCAGCCAAACCTGTTTGCACTCCAGCGTCATTGAAACATCCTCCCGAAGAAACCCTTCTTTGCCGGAGCCGCAGCACGCAGATAGGGAGCGAGCATTTTTTGCAGCATCATGCGGGCCCGGTGCAACCGCACTTTCACGAGCGTAATAGGGACGCCCAACGCGCTTGCCGTTTCTTCCTGGTTGAGTTCCTCAAGGTCCCGCAACACCAGCACCTCGCGGTAGATGGGAGGCAGTTGTTCGACGGCCTCCCGCAATTTCTGACGCATCTCTTTTTTCTCCAGCGCCTCGGAGGGGATTTCCCTCCAGTCGGTCAGCACCGCGGGCGTGAAATCGCCCTCGCGGTCTTCCTTTTCTTCATCCAGCGATTCCAGTTGCGCTGCTTTCGCTTTGCGCAGCCGCTGGCGCCCTTCGTTCATCGCGATGGTCACCAGCCAGGTGCTGAACTTGGCGTCGCCGCGAAAACTCTTCAGATGCCGGAACGCGTTGATCATCACTTCCTGTGCCGCGTCTTCCGCTTCCTGCTCATTCCGCAGCATGGTCAGGATGGAGAGATACACCATCCGTTCATAGGGGCGAATCAGCTCGTGGAAAAGGTCGGTTTCGCCCGCGATGATCCGGGCGATGAGTTCCTTTTCCCTCTCAACCGTTGCCGACATGCGTGCGCGCAGGGCTCCCTTCGGCTTGCTACGTAGGAGTGGCGGTTCGCCCAAAGGTTACAGGAGTTTCACCGCTGATTGGAAGACTTTGTGGAGTGTTTCACAGCGTTGTGCCGTGCCAGCCCCTCAAAAAGAGAAGCCGCCCGGTCCCGATGGGAAACAAGCGGCTACGATTGCAAGCTGGCAGCTGCCACTTACATCACTGGAGAACTGAACGAAGCCTCACCGAGGTTGACCTCCGCAAACGAGCACCAGATCTGCACCTTGGCCACGTTCTTCACGTATTTGGGGACGACGATTTCCTTTCTGTAGGAATCACCTGTATCCGCCTGGGTCTTCAGCTTGTCGACCAGATAGACGTTGCCACTCGGATTGTGCTGCAATGTTTGAAAGTTCGCAGGGAGCATGGAAATTTGAAGCTGCGCCGCTTCGTCCGGAAACCCTTGCCAATCCGCCGAATCACCGGGAACATGGAGTGTCCTTGCGCTGGCGCAGTTCCCATCGCGCGGGCAAATCTCCGGCCCCGATGAAACATTTGGGCCTTGCGAGACTCTCATTGCGCGAAGACGGACCCGAGAAGGATCTCCATCCATGAAAGATAGGGTTGTTTTCATCACCGGCGCCAACGGAGGGCTCGGTACCTCCGTCACCAACGCGTTTTTGCGACAAGGAGCGCGCGTTATCGGCGCATCGCTGCACATCAAGGCGGCGGATTTTCCTCAACCGAATTTCGAAGCGATGACACTCGATTTCAGCAAGTTGGACGAGATCAAGCGCGGCGTCGCAAAGATTGTGGAACGTTATGGCCGGATGGATGTGCTGGTGCACGTGCTCGGCGGATTCGTCGGCGGGCCTTCCGTCGCCGAAACCTCCGACGAAATGTGGGACCAGATGCAGAACATCAATCTCACCGCGGCGTTTCAAGTCTTTCGCGAAAGCATTCCTCACCTGCGCAAATCGAGCTCGGGACGGCTGATTGCTATCGGCAGCTTGACGGCCGCGCAACCCCACGCGAATCTTGGCGCGTACGTGACGTTCAAGACGGCGCTGGCGATGCTGGTGCAGACCGTGGCGCTCGAAAACTCCGACACTCCTCTGACCGCAAATGTCATCCTGCCGGGCACGATGGATACTCCCGCGAACCGCAAATCCATGCCCGATGCGGATTTTTCGAAATGGGCAAAGGCCGATGACGTGGCCGACCTGGTGCTTTCCATCGCGAGTGACCAAGCCAGGCATCTGACGGGCCTGGCCATTCCAATCGAAGGAGGCCGTGGCTGAAGACGTGTCCGGATTTGTGGGCAATGCAATTCCGGGCTGGTGGCCCGAGATTTCCTGAAACTTTTGCGCCTACTCACACTCTCAATAGGGAATGCGCCTTTCCCGCAAGGGAGTAAAATCACTCGTTGAGGCCACAGGAAAGCCCAGGAAACGATTCGCAATGTCGAAACTACTGCAATCACCGCTGGCCTATGTCGCCACCGCAGGCGTGGCGGCGCTTTTGGTTCTCTCCCTATTTGGCAATGGAACCGGTGCGGTTGGCCCCCGCGTACCGGGGAGCGCGCCCCGCGTCGTGGTCGTCGAACTGTTTACTTCGGAAGGTTGCTCCAGCTGCCCGCCCGCTGATGCATTGCTGAAAGAATTAAGCGAGCAGCAGAAGCTGGATGACATTCAGATCGTGGCGCTGGAAGAACACGTCGATTACTGGAATCATCTCGGCTGGAGGGACCCCTATTCCGCAGCCGAATTCTCGGAACGGCAGAACGATTACTCGCACGCTTTCGGAACGGACGGCGTGTACACGCCCCAAATGATTGTGGACGGGCAACACGAAATTGTGGGCAGCCGCAGCCTGGCGGCCAGGGAAGCCATTCAAAAAGCGGCGAGCCAGCCGAAAGCGGAAATCGAACTGCTTGCCAGCGCGAATGGCACGTTAGGAAAACTCGCGTTCGAAGTGCAGATCAAGAGCCTGAATGGAATCTCCCCGCGCGGCGCCGCCGAGCTTTGGTTGGCAGTGACCGAAAAGGGCCTGCAAACGGACGTCAAAGCGGGAGAGAATTCCGGCGAAACACTGAAGCATGCCGCGGTGGTGCGTAGCCTGCGAAAGATCGATACGATACGCGAGCTCGCGGGCTACAGCCGCCAGTTCCAGGCAGCCATTGAACCCAGCTGGAAAAAAGAAAATCTTGCCGTGGTGGTGTTTCTCGCCGAGAAGAGCTCACACAAAATCGTTGGCGCTGCCGTATCCTCTCTCGACTCCGCACTCGCCTCCCGGTAATCCACGAACGGTTGGCTCAACGAAAGCCAGTTTTCCGAATCTAGCCGAGGGTGGCTTCCAGAACTTCTCGCAGGAGGTCCTTTTTCTGCGGGGTGAGCTTTGCTCCCTGCGCCGTAAGGTAGAAAACGTCGATGGCTTTCTGCCCTTCGGTGTCAATCAGGGCCACGTCGATGTTGCAGCCTTGCCGCGCCAGCGCGGCGCCCACTTCGTACAACAATCCCGGGCGATCCTGCGTCACCACTTCCATTAAGGTAGAGTGGTCAGAAGAGCCGTCATCAAACTGGATGGACGTGCGGAACGTGACTTTGGGCGGCTTCGCTACTGCGGCCGCCAGCCTGCCTTTCAGCAACGGTTCCAGTTGTTGCTTGCCGTTCACCACATCCGCGATGCTTTGCTGAAAGCGTTCCCGTTCGCCGGGGTTCAGTTCCAGCGTGCGATGCATGTCCACGAAGTGGAACGTATCCAGCACAACGCCCGCGGAATTCGCGAACGCGTCTGCCTTCACGATATTCATGCCCCAAGCTGCCAGGACTCCTGAAATCGCAGCGAAAAGCGCCGGGCGATCCGCGGACAGCAACGTGAGTTCGAAAGCATGATGCCGCTCTTTCAAATTGGTCTGCACCGGCTGCGTGCCAAGCTTCTGGTAAAGCGCAAAGTGCAGCGCCACTTCTTCGGGTGAATGAACGGCGAGATACCGGCGGGGGAAGCCTTCCAGGAAACGTTCGATTTCCTCCTTCGAGGCGGTTTCCGATTGGCGGCTGACCTGATTGAGCAGCAGCGCTTCATCCGAAACATGCAGACGGTCGCGGTCCACTGTACGGCTGAAATGGTTGGATGTAGCCACAAACAACTGCCACAGCATTTCCGATTTCCACGGAGTCAGCGCTTCCGGATTTACGGCGTGAATGTCGGCGTAGGTGAGCAGGCAAAGCCGCTGCAGGCGTTCCTGGCTGCCGACGACGGCGGCGAATCCTGAAACAGTGGAGGGATCGAAAATGTCGCGGCGCTGCACGGTCGCGGACATATCGAGATGATGCTCGATCAGGAAGTGGACTTCACTTTTCTCCTCGGGACTCAGTTTCAGACGATCGGCGGCGGTTTCAAGCGCCTGCAGGCTTCCGGCGACGTGGCTCTCCACAGGCATGCCCTTGCCGACGTCGTGCAGCAGCAGCGAAAGAATCAGCAGGTCGCGGCGATCCACGGTTCGCCACAGGGGAGCGAAATGGGCGCCGCGCTGGTCGGGCGGGGCGGAAAGTTCCTGCAGATGCTCGATGGCGCGCAGCGAATGCTCGTCCACGGTGTAGCGATGATAAAAATCGCGGACCACCAGCGAATCGATGGTTCTGAATTCCGGCAGCGCTTCGATCAGCAATCCCAGACGGTGCATCGGCCGCAGCGCCAGGGAAGGGAATGCGCCGCCGAGAATTTCGTTTAAACCCGCCCAGGTGATGCGCGTATTTTTCTGCTGCAGTTCGGGATGCATCATGATGTAGGCGATGCCGCGCTCCGCATCCCGGCTGAGCGGAATTCCAAGCCGTGACGATTCCGCAAGGAGCGCATAAATCGCGCTCCGATCGGAAAATGCTTGCTCGTTGGTCAATTCCAGCAAGCCGTCGCGCACGGCAAACGCTCTTCCGCTTCCCGTCTCGATTTTTCCGCCCGGCATGGCATTCATCAGGCGCTGGCGAAGGGAAAGCGTCGTCGCGGGGCGCTGCTCCATGTAACGCAGCAACTGGCGGTTCAACGTGCGCGCATGGCGGAAGTACAGCCGCATCCATTCCGCGGCGTTGCGGCGAAGATTGTCGTCAATGACCAGCGAGCGTTCCGCCGCCTCAGCCTGCAATTCATAGGTAAGCGTATTGTCGTTGCGGCCGTTGCTGTAGTGGAGGAAGCACCGAATACCGCTGAGAAAATCCACGGCGTTGCGGGTAAGCTCGTCCTCGTTCATCGGGCTCATGCGCGGGTCGCGGCGGTCGCCGGCAAGCTGGCGCATCCAGAGCGTCGCGTGATAATCGCGCAGGCCGCCCGGCGCTTCCTTTACGTTCGGCTCCAGATGAAAGATCGTGTTGCCATAGCGCCCCAGTCGTTCGCGTGTCAGGCGCTGCAGCTCTGAATGGAGCAGCGGGCGCGCCTGTTTTTCCGGAACCTGCAAGACCTTCGTGTCCAGCTTTTCAAAAAGTTGCGCATCGCCGTCCAGGAACCGGCGATCGAGCATCGCAAGATGGAATTCGGAGTTGGATTCCTCGATGTGGCGGCATTCCTCCAGCGTCCGTCCGGCGGAGCTGACGCGGAAGCCCAAATCCCATAGGGTGCGGGAAAATTCGGAGATGAGCGGGCGGAACTCTTCCTCGGACTTCTGGCTGCCGAACAGAAACAGCAGGTCCAAGTCGGAATAGGGGAACAGCATCTCTCGCCCGTAGCCGCCAAGCGCCAGCAGCGTCATGCCCTGCGCCGGACCGCCGCGGACGCGCAGCAGTTCGCCGAAAACTTTTTTGATCGTGCCGTCCGCCAGCTCACACAACTGCCGCAGCGTCTCGCGGGCGCCGGCTCCGCTCTCAAATAGTTTACGAATCCGCTCCCGCTGAGCTTCACATTGCGGACCCAGCTCAGAAAGCGGAGTGACCTGCGGTTCTTCCATCGTTTTGCTTTTCGGGCGAAAGCTTGGAACCAGACCTGGACGCGGAGAGGACATCGGGATCCTTACAAAGCGCTTTCGCCGCGTTCCTCATTGCGGATCCGGATTGCTTCTTCAACCCGGCTCAGGAATATCTTACCGTCTCCGATTTTTCCTGTCTTGGCGCTCTTTAAAATCGTTTCCACGGCGCGGTTCACCAGGTTGTCCGGCAGCACCAGCTCCAGCTTGATCTTGGGCAGCAGGTCCACGGTGTATTCCCGGCCGCGATAGACCTCCGTGTGGCCCTTCTGCCTGCCGTGGCCGCGCACTTCCGTCACCGTCATTCCGTCAATGCCGATTTCCAGCAGCGCGTCCTTTACTGATTCGAATCGTGACGGCTGAATGATGGCTTCAATTTTCATCATACGGATTTCCGCTCCCGCCTGGCGTTCCTCAAGAATTGCACCTATGCGTTACGCTTCCAGGTTATAGCCCTCTTCTCCATGCAGCGTGATGTCCAGCCCTTGGATTTCCTGTTCTTCGCTCACGCGTACACCGGTGACTGCATCCACGATTTTCAGAATCACGATCGTGCCGACGATGGCGAAGCCCCACGCCAGCAGAATGCCCACAATCTGGTTGCCGACCTGGCCCCAATGGCCGTCGAAGCCGCCAACGGCTTTCCCGTCGCCATAAATCGGATTGATCACCATGCGCGCGCAAACTCCGGTTAGCAGAGCGCCGATGGTGCCGCCCGCGCCATGCACGCCGAATGCGTCGAGCGCATCATCGTACCCGAAAATGGCTTTGAACTTTGTGACCATCCAGTAGCAGAACATTCCCGCGACGAAGCCGATGCCCAGAGCGGACATCGGGTCAACAAACCCCGCCGCCGGCGTAATCGCCACCAGCCCGGCAACCGCTCCGGAAATCGCCCCCAACGCGCTGGCACGGCCATTTTTCAACCACTCGGCCAAGCTCCAGCTTAGCGCCGCAGCCGCAGCGCCGAAATGCGTGGCCACAAGGGCGCTGCTGGCCAGCCCGCCGGAAGAGAGAGCGCTGCCTGCGTTAAACCCGAACCATCCGACCCACAACAGGCAAGCCCCGATGAAGCTCAGCACCAGACTATGCGGCGGCATCGGTTGTTTCGGGTAACCGACTCGCTTTCCCATATACAGCGCGCAGACTAGCGCGGATACGCCGGAGGTGATGTGCACCACCGTACCGCCGGCAAAATCCAGCGTCGGAAATCTTCCGCCCAACGAAGCGTTCAGGAACCCGCCTTTGCCCCACACCATGTGGGCCATCGGCGCGTAGACGAGCAGGAACCACAACGTCATGAATAAACAAGTGCCGGAAAATTTCATGCGCTCGGCGGTGGCGCCGGTAATCAGCGCGGGCGTAATGACCGCGAACATCAACTGGTAGATCATGAAGGTAAGTTGCGGGATCGTTGCGGCATAGTCGGCATTCGGCATCACGCCGACGCCGCGCAGCATCGCGAACTGAAAATTCCCGATCACCGGTCCGCTGCCGCCGAAACAAAGGCTGTAGCCCACCAGAGCCCAGAGCACCGTGATCAGCGCCATCAGCGCGAAGCTCTGCATCATGATGGCCAGCACATTCTTGTGCCTCACAAGTCCGCCGTAAAAGAGCGCCAGGCCCGGCCCAGTCATCATCAGCACCAGAGCCGCGCAGACTAGCATCCACGCGTTGTCTGCGTTCGACTGAGCTGCGGTCACTCTCTGGTCCAACTGATTCAGTTTGTCGGCGACGGCTTTTGCGGAGTCGGGGGCGTTGGGAGTTGGGGAAGAGGCGGGAGACTGTTGCGCGCGAATGGGGAGGGAGCTCAGGACCAGGGTCAATATGCAACAACACAAAATGCCCATGCGCTTCATCGATAAGTTCTCCGGAGCGAAAGGTTTGAGCCCGCCCATTACAGGGTCAACCACTGATTGTTTCGGGGAATGTTCACTGGACCGCCAGATTATACGCACTGCGCTTGGGTGCCTGTGCTTGAAATTTTGCTGGAGAAAATTCAATTTTCCGATGCTTGGCCGGCCAGGACCTTCCTTTTTATTTCGCCTGCGAAATGGTCGGCGTCGCGCGTAGGGCGGGGAATCCGGTAGCCGTCGGTCACGGCAAGCGTCAGCCGAATGGAGGTCTCCAGGCTCACCCGGTTGCCCTGCGAGACATAGATGGGGTTCACGCCGGAGCGTGTGCGCACCACCGCGCCGATTCGTTCGCCGCCTGCCTTTTCATCGGTCAACGGCGTCCAGCTCCCCACTTTTTGCGGCAGCGCTTTGTGCGTTCCGATCAAAAGGCTCTTTGCGCACCCTATGCTAGGGAGGTCCAGTACCACTCCCAAGTGCGAGGCAAGTCCCAACCGGCGCGGATGTGCGTATCCCTGCGCATCGCAGAACAATAAATCGGGCAAGGTCCGCAATTTCCTCAGGGCAGCGAGCAACACCGGAATCTCTCGGAAGCTCAACAATCCCGGCACGTAAGGAAATTCCAGAGGCAAAATCGCGTAGGCACGCTCGAGCTCTTCCATTTCGGGAAAGCGGTACATCACTGCGCAGCCGATGGCCCGGTTCGCCTCTCGCAGGCGGTTCCAGCGGCTCGGCGGCTTCTTCAGCGCCTGCGAACCGGTCAGGACGAATGAAGCGTCGAGGCCGGCTACCGTCCGGATCGCACCGAAGGAGTCCTTGCTTTTCCAGTGGCTCCGAAGCTCTTCCTGGATTTTGCGCGCCTCGGCGGGCGCGACATCCCAGCGGTGCTTGCGAACAACCCCAATTGGCTTGTCCTTCATCCTTATCATCGTATAATGCAAAGGCCGCCGGCACCCGGATGCCCTGCGGCCGCCCGGTAACTCTGCAAACCTGGAACTAAGGAAGCACTGCGATGACTCTGCATCCACCACTGGAAATTTCTTCCCGCGAAGCCAACGGCATCCACTTCGTGGACGTGCAGGGGCGGCTGACCATCGGCGATCCCAGCGAGCATTTGAGCACCTTCATGCACAAGCTGGTGGCCGAGGGCGCGCGCAAAGTAATCGTCAACCTGAACGAAATTCCCCAGATCGACAGTTCCGGCATCTCCGCGATTGTAAAACTCTCCATTTCGCTCGCCCGCCAGGGCGGCGGGCTGCACCTAGTGTGCGGCGAAGGTCGCGTCCGCGACGCGCTCACGGTCACGCGCCTCGTCGAAGCCATCCCCACCTACGAAAACGAAGCCGCCGCCCGCGCCAGCTTTTGATTCTTGGAATGCCCTGGTACGCTCCTTCTATGATTTACAAACAGGCGAACGACCATCACATTTTGCGCGTTTGTAGATTTGTTCAATGCTTTGTGCTTTCTCTGTTCCTGATAAGCGGTATCTCAGGGCGGTCTTCTGCTCAAGAGCCGCAGAATGCGCTATCCCTTACTCCCGAACAACAAAGCATCATCTCCAGCCTCGCGCAAAACGTCCGAGAGGAAATCAGGAAGGAAGATTGCGCTGGCACGGGTTGCGAAATTCTGGTCGTCGACTTTGCATTGCTGTCGGGTGAAACCTGCTCAACATGCGCATTTTTAGCTGATTCGCTAGCCAAAGCTCTAAGCGAGCTGCCAGGCGGTCCCCATGTCATCAGCCGCACAAGTCTTAGTTCCTTTTTGAACGAAGAAAGAATTCCGTCGAAAATTTTGAACCAGCCTGAGGCGCTTGCCTGGGTCGCTTATCAAATGCACGCCAGCCGCTTGGTGTTCGGCACGATCAGGACCGAAAAAGAGTTGCTTCTAGTGAGGGCGCACTTGTTAAAAGATGAGGGGCCAGGCAAGAAACCTCACGTTAGCAAGGAAATCAGCGTCAAAATTCCACTGGGCAATTTGGCAGATGGGTTTGCAGCTCGCGAATCGTATCAATCACTGCCAAAGCGAGAACCTTCCGAGGCCCAATTGCCCAATCCATTCACGGCTCAAGGGAAAGTACCGGGCGTGGCACTTCCCACCTGTTTTTATATGCCCAATCCACCTTACACCGACTCAGCAAGAGCGGCGAAGTTGAGTGGAACGATTCTCCTGGATGCGATCATCACCACCGAAGGAAGAGTAATCAGTCCTAGAATCATCAAAGGGCTTCCGATGGGATTGAACGAAATTTGCTTGAAGTCTTTGCAAACCTGGCGATGTAAGCCCGCAATGCAAAATGGCGCCCCCGTGCCCGTACTGATTCCGTTTGAGGTGACCTTCCGCCTGTACTGAGCGAACTACCCGCCCTTTTTGAGTTCGGCGAGGACCATTTTGGCGAGTTCCTTGAGGGTTTCGAAGACGCCGGTGCCATTAATCGCGATGCCTTCGATAATCGGCTCGCCCTTTTTCTGCAGCTGCTTTTTCAGCTCCTCCACCGTCATGGCATTCGGCAGGTCGCGCTTGTTCAACTGCAGCACGTAGGGAATCGTGTCGAAATTCAGGTTGTGTTCCTTCAGGTGCTCGTGCAGGTTTTCCATCGTTTCGAAATTCGCGTCGAGGCGTTCTTCCTGCGAATCCGCCACAAACACCACGCCATCCGCGCCTTTCAGAATCAGCTTGCGGCTGGCTTCATAAAACACCTGCCCGGGCACGGTGTAGAGGTGGAAGCGGGTCTTGAACCCGCGCACCGTCCCTAAATCAAGTGGCAGAAAGTCGAAAAACAGGGTGCGGTCGGTCTCCGTCGCCAGCGAAACCATCTTGCCCTTCAAATTCTGGCCCGTGTGGTCGTAGATCCACTGCAGGTTGGCGGTCTTTCCGCCCAGACCTGGACCGTAATACACGAGCTTGCAATTAATTTCGCGCGCAGGAAAGTTTATGAAAGGCACGAGTCGTTAGCCTGACTTACATCTCAAACTTATAGCATACGCCTGCAGGGCAGGCCAGCACTCCGCCATGCTCCCGCTCTTGGAAAGACTGTTAACAGTGTCGGGGAGAAGCGCCATTTTCAAAAAGGTTATTTTCAAACTGTGCTGCCGTTCGGTTAAGGCTATCGAACACGGCACGAGTCACAGATGTTGCGGAACTCCCGCTTGCATTGACGTGTGGCAAAGCCTCTGCTAGCATTCGCGCCATGGCGAAAGTGCAGAAAACCTCTTCCGGCTCTTCCGGGCGATCCAAGGCCTCCTCCAAGAGCTCCGCTAAGTCAAAGAAAAAGAATGCCTTACCAGCACCTCCCCAGCAACGCGGTGGCGTCGAGATGGTCGACCCGCTGGTCCGAGCGCAGATGAAGCTCTACGAAGAGGCCATGGGATTGTTTCACCAGCAAAAATTTCAGCGGTCCAAGCAGGAGCTCGAGAAGGTCCTGGAAGGCCCTAGCAAGGAACTAGCCGACCGGGCCCGCACCCATTTGCGCATCGTTGAACAGCGCATGAAGCCTTCCTCCGAGCAGAATCCGAAATCGCCCGAAGAGCACTACCAGCGCGGCGTGGCCATGATGAACCTGGGCCGCTGGGACGAGGCGCGCGAAAGCCTGGAGAAAGCGCGCAAACTGGCGCCCAAGGCGGACCATATTCACTATGCGCTTGCCGCACTCGATTGCCTTACCGGCGAAGCCGATTCCGCCATGGCCAATTTGAAAATCGCGATCGATTTGCGCCCCGCGAACCGCTTCCACGCGCGCAATGACGAAGACTTCGCCTTCCTTCAGGAAGACCCCCGCTTCACCGAATTGCTGTATCCTGAAAAAGATGGTTACGCCGGGTAATCCTGCTCGCCCGGCTCATCTGTAAACTCAAAAAGTTTATTCGAATGGGCGATTGTCCTGGTCTTTCGTTGGCAACCCGGCCGCAATGGCCTGCCTTTGACCGGAAACTTCCGCGCGCGAATGAATTCGAACACTGAGCTACTGGTGATGAAACAGTCGAGGAAAAAAAGGCAAGCGGTGCGAGGCCTGCGCGTGGTCGCGCTGGGCGGCGGCACGGGACTTTCCGCGCTGCTGCGAGGCCTGAAGGAACACGTGGTGCGCGGATCGGACCAGACGCCGACGCGCGAACGGCCCATCTCCGATTTGACCGCGATTGTCACAGTCACCGACGACGGTGGCAGTTCCGGCCGGTTGCGCCGCGAAAATCGCATGCTGCCGCCCGGCGACATCCGCAATTGCATGGTAGCGCTGGCCAAGGACGAAGCGCTGCTCAGCCGCCTGTTTCAATACCGGTTTCAGGCCGGACGCGGCTTGATCGGCCACAACTTCGGCAATCTGTTCCTCGCCGCTCTGACACACGTCACCGGCGATTTCGCCGAAGCCGTCCGCGTTTCCAGCAAAGTCCTCGCGATCCGAGGGCGTATTTTCCCATCCACACTTGCCAACGTTCATCTGGTCGCCACGCTCGTCAACGGGAAACGGATTCAGGGCGAAACCAGCATCTCCCGCAGCAAAATTCCCATCCGCAAAATCGAACTCAGTCCGCGTGGCGCCCGTCCGCTCCCCAAGGCCATCGAAGCCATTGAAGAGGCCGACCTGATATTGATGGGTCCCGGCTCGCTCTATACCAGCGTAATTCCGAATTTGCTGATTCCAGAGATTGCCCACGCCGTGGTGCGTTCGCGGGCGCCTCGCGTGTACATCGCAAACCTGATGACTCAGCCCGGCGAAACCACGCACTACACGCTCAGCCAGCACCTTCGGGCCATTGAAAACCACGTTGGCAAACGGGTCGTCAACTATGTTGTTGCGAATCGCAAACCGGTCTCGCCGGAGGTGGCGGAGCGGTATCGCGCGGAGGGCGCGGAGCCTGTCCTGCTTGATGCAGCGAATATTGCAAAGATGAAAGTACGCTTACTGGCGGACAATCTGTTGGAAGAGCATGGCGTGATCCGCCACAGTTCGCCGCGACTTGCGCGCCTGCTGCTGGAGAAGTTCCTGCGCTCGTCCAAAGCTCACTAACCGCTCGCAACGCGGCCTCTTGAGACTTTTTCGCCGCCTTTCTCGTATACTCCACCAGCAACAGTTTTCCTCAAAGGACTCCCGATGAAAATGAAGTGTGCTCTTTTCGGCCTTGCCTTGTTTATTTTCTGCATCGGCTCGGCGCAAGCGCAGAACAAGGTCGATCTGTCGGCTAGCCAGATGCCCTCGGTGCTGACTGTTCCTCTGGAGGCCCAACCCTCCGACCACTTCGACGCGGAAGCGGCCACAAACGCCTATCTGGCGCAAATCCCGCCGGCGGCGCGGGCGCGGAGCGACGCCTATTTCGAAGGCGGTTACTGGCTTCTGCTGTGGGATTTTCTGATGTCCGCGGTAATTTATTGGCTTCTGCTCCATTTCGGCTGGTCCGCCAAAATGCGCGACCTCGCCGAACGCCTCACCAGCTTCAAGCCTCTGCAGACTTTTATTTACTGGCTGCAACTCATGATCATCACTTCCATATTCGGATTTCCTCTTGCGGCTTATGAGGGCTATTTCCGCGAATGGAAATATGGTCTGGCGACCCAGACCTTTGGTCCGTGGATGGTCGATCAGCTGAAGGGACTCCTGATCGGCGTTGTGCTGGGCGGCATGCTGGTGATGTTTCTTGCCGGGGTCGTGCGCCGCTTTCCAAGGACCTGGCACATTTGGGGAGCGGTGGTTACCACGCTTTTCATCGTTTTTGCGGCCATGATCGTGCCGGTCGTGATCGTTCCGATGTTCAATACGGTCACCCGTCTTGACGACCCCAAAATCACCGCCCCTATTCTTTCTCTGGCGCGCGCCAACGGCATCCCCGCACGGGATGTTTACGAAATGGATGCTTCGAAACAAACCACCCGCATGAGCGCCAACGTCAGCGGCTTCGGCAAAACCATGCGCATCACGCTGAACGACAACATGCTCCGTCGCGGCTCCCCCGAGGAAATTCAGGAAGCCATGGGCCATGAGATGGGGCACTACGTCCTCAATCACATCCCAAAGTTCATTCTTTTCAGCTTTGTCGTCATCGTGACGGGATTCTGGCTGCTTCGTTCGACGTTGGATTGGAGCCTGGCGCGGTGGGGAGAGGGCTGGAAGATACGCGGCTTGACGGACATTGCCGCGCTTCCGCTGGTCCTCCTGCTCGGTTCTAGTTATTTCTTTGTGCTCACTCCGATCTTAAACACGGAGACGCGCACCCAGGAACTGGAAGCGGATATGTACGGCCTGAATGCCAGCCGCCAGCCCGATGGCGGGGCACAGGGCGCCATCCATCTCGGTGAATACCGCAAGATGAGCCCCGGCCTTATGGAGGAATGGTTCTTCTACGATCACCCGAGCGGCAGAACGCGCATTTACAACGCGATGCGCTGGAAGGCGGAGAATCTCCAGCTATTCAAAACCCCCGCGGCTCAATAACCGCTTGCGTCCATAACCTGGTTGAAGGGCAAGGCGCCGTTCGCCAGGCTTCGACCTTTTTTTACAATTACAGCGCGTGGCTGACTGGCTGGCAGAAGACCAGGGCAGCTTCTTGCGCCCGCAGCGGTAATATCTTGGGCAATTCCATCGAAAGGTGAGGGCACTTTTCCGACATGCTGGTGTCAAATGCATAGAGTTCGTCCGCAAAATCTAAAACACGAGCATGGCGTTTCTTCGCAAAGGCTTTCTCAAGTCTGCCAACCGGCGGAATGAGCTGTACTGCAGAATCGATCCCGCCCCATTTGCCGCGATTGTTTTCGCAATTTTCTCTCTCTTCTTGAGCCCTCGCATGACTACCGACGTTCCCATCCATATCTCTGTGGATCGCGTCACGCTGCAACATGCCAAGAATTTGCCGAAAGCGATCCGCGAAGACACCATCTGGATTACGGTAAGGCGGGATGGTTCGGTTTACTTTCGAAACTCCCGTATTCTCCCGGCGCAACTGCCCGACAATATTCGCGAAGCGGTCCTGGACGGTGCGGAGAAACGAATCTACCTGAATGTGGATGCGCGGGCGCGATACGGCGGCGTGAACGCCTTGCTGCCGTATATCCAATTGTCCGGCGTTGAAGACGTCAGTTTACTCGCTGAAACGCCCTATCACTCAGGTTTTTGAGTTCTCGTGCTCTACCGCGCTGCCGAAATTCCGGCTAACATTCTTCCTGCAGGCAACGATTCCCACGGAGCGAGTTCATGTCCACTTTCGGCCTCATCGAATACAAAGACGCCAATCCTGCCGTCAAAGCGGTTTATGACGACATCATGGCCACGCGCAAAACCGACTACATCAACAATTTCTGGAAGGCCATCGCTCACGATCCCGCGTTGCTCAAGCGCACTTGGGAAGACCTGAAGGCCATCATGGCTCCCGGCGCCCTTGATCCACTCACCAAGGAACTCCTGTACATCGCCGTCAGCGTCACCAACAACTGCCACTATTGCATCGCCTCCCACACCGCGTCGGCATTCGCCAAAGGCATGACACCGGAAATGTTCAAGGAGCTTCAGGCAGTCATCGGCATGGCCAACGAAACCAACAAACTGGTCACCGGCTACCAGGTCGCCATTGACGCGCGTTTCCAACCTCCCCTGGACGTAAACAAGAAATAGTCCCGCCCGCCTGTCCGTGGCCGCGCGTACGCTTTCCTCCCCCCTCTACAGTTCGGACCCCATCGTCCGCCAACGAACTGCCGAAAATGGATGCGGCAACCTACGACATTGCAACTTTGCCGCACCATGTCGCTTGCGCAGCCAAGCAGAGCGGTACACACTGGGCGGCAAATTGTGGGGAGGGCCACCCTTCAATATGAAAATCTTCGCAAGATGGGCATTGATCGGTTTCTGGGCTGCCGGTGGACTGCCTGCGGGACCGCCGGCGGGTGCACAGGAAATTCCAAATTTACCCGCGCTTACCCCGGCCGACCTGCAGATGACAGACAACGTCAAGCAACCGGGCGCCCTTGCCATGATCCTGTGTTTCGCCGTTGAAACGGACAATACCAAGTCGACTGAAACCCGCTCAATGCGCATCAAGATCTTCAAGGAAGAAGGCAAAAAGTACGCAAACGTTGAAATTCCGTATGTGGAGAAGTTCAGCGAAGTGCAGGGGATCGAGGCGAGGACCATCTCTCCTGATGGAAAAGTGACGCCATTCACCGACCAGATTTTTGACCGGGAAATTGTGAAAGCAAAAAAATTCCGGTACCGCGCCAAGGTTCTTGTGTTGCCGAATGTGCAGGCGGGAAGCCTGATCGAATACACGTACAAAGTTCACTACAAGGAGAAAATTCCCGACGGATACCAGCACCCCGAACACTACATTTTTGAACGCGGCTTTACCTATCCAGCCGCCGAATGGGACGTGCAGCGCGAACTCTATCTGAAGCACGGTCATTTTGTGCTTATCCCCGTCCGAGGAGCGCACGTAGCCGAATTCACGCGGGCACTGAAAACAGATCGCGAGGTGCAAAGGCTGAGCGATGGGAGGCTGCTGTTCGAAATCGACGACGTCCAGGCCTTTGAGGAAGAAGAATACGCGTACCCTGAAGAAAATCTGAAGGGAACGATGAATCTCTATTACGAGGTGGGATTTTTCAGTCCCCAGAATTATTGGAGAGGAGTTGCAAACTCACTGGGGAAAGAGTACGACTCCTTTATCGGGGGCAAGAAATCCAAGGTACTCGACGCCGAGGTTAGCCGGCTGCTGACGCCGAAAGGAAGCGACGAAGCCAGCTTGAGGAAGCTTTATGTGCGAGCACAGCAGATTCGCGCCATGGATTACGAAAACTCCAAGACCGGTAAGGAATTGAAACAGGAGCACCTAGGAGAAAACAAGAACGCGGAGCAGGTTTTGCAGCATGGCTATGGCTACGGCGACGACATCAACCTGTTGTTCATCGCGATGGCCCGCTCCGCCGGATTTGAGGCCAACCCGCTGCTGCTGAGCTCGCGCAGACATGCTTTTTTCACCGAAGCATTCCCAAATCAACACCAACTCAATTCCCTGGTGGCGATGGTGAATGCGGGAGGAAAGTCTTACATTCTAGACCCGCAATCGCCCTACTGCCCGTTTGAACTGTTGCCCTGGAGTTTGACGGACGCGGGCGGAATGCTGGCGAGCTTCACAAAACCGGGAACGTTGACAACACCAATGCCGGAGAGCAACCAGGCCGTGTTGCGCACCCTCGGAAATTTGAAATTGAATGAAGAAGGAACGTTGATGGGAAGGTTGACTGCCTCCTATGAGGGCCAGGAAGCGCTCTCGGAGCGTCAGTGGGCGATCGGGGAAGACGACGTAAAGCGTCGTGAACATCTGGAGGCCGCGATGAAAAGCAAATTGCGCATGGAAGCAACCGTGAAGTTGCTTTCCGTGGATGGATGGGAAAAGACCGGGGAGCCGCTGAAAATCGAATATGAAATCGAAGTGCCCGGTTACGCAACGCCCGCCGGCCAGCGGTTTGTGTTTTCCCTAGGCGAGCTCCACGCGATGGACAAGAATCCCTTCTCATCGCCACGAAGAACACACGAGGTGTACTTCGAATTCCCGACAGAATCGTATGAGGAGATAGCGATTGAATTGCCGCCAGGAATGCAGGTTGAGGGCCTTCCCGTGAATGATAAAGTCGATGCGGGGGCGGTAACGTATCAACTCGTAGCCAAGAGCGATGGCAGCGTCTTGCGAGTCACACGATCGCGGCGAATCGGAGCCTTTAGCGTCAGCGTAGGAGAGTACCAAAATCTCCGGAAATATTTCGAAAACGTGCTCACGGAAGACTCCCGGCAGGTGACCATTCGTAAAGCAGTTACACCCGCGGCAAAGTAGTCTTACAAACCGGTTTCGCCCCTCTTTTAAAGCAGCCGCGCACCTTCACTCTTCGCGCACAATCTGTCCACGCTGGTACTTGCGTACTATATGGCCCCCTGCTCCCTAAACACACCATATAGAGGTAGAACCGGGAAGCCCTCGGTAGGGGCCTGTCCGTACAAATCCAGCTGAAGCGAGTGGTTTATGACACCCATCGTGAAAGACCCTGAGAACGCGGCTTCGCCAACCGCTCCCGGCATTCCGGCAGCCCCCACTGCTAACGCGCCCGCGCGCCCGCAACCTGTCGCGCTCGAAGTTCCCGTCACTGTGAACGGCGCCCGCTCCGTGGATGGCTCCGATAAGCGCGAACCTTTTTCTGAACGCTCGCAGACCGTGCTGGTTTTCGGGCACGGCGCGGTGTTGCGCATTTCCGCCCAGCTTGCTCCCGGACAACTCGTTTTCCTGACCAATGAAAAAACGAAAAAGGAAGTTGTTTGCGTCGTCGTGAAATCCAAGACGGACGGCAATGCCGTCGGATATGTCGAACTGCGTTTCACCGAGCCCGCGCCCGGTTTCTGGGGCATGCGTTTTCCTTCGGACACGGTTCTACCGCAAGCCCCGGTGCGTCCCGCAGCTTCGACGCCTGCTCCTGCTCCGGTTGCACCCAAGGCGGCACCCGTTGCGCCTCCGGTGGCAGTGAAGCCTTCCGTTCCAGAGCCTCCGATGGCGCCGAAACCCGTTGTCGCTCCGCCGCCGGCCGCTTCTCCCGTGGCACTTCCCGTCGCGCGCGCTGCGGAACCCGCGGTGTCGAGTGTTGCCTCTTCCGCACTCTTCGCTCCTGCGGATTCGAAAACGGTTCTCTCTTCTCCAACCGTCACACCTTCGACTTCCGGGCCACAATCCACGGATGAACTCAAGCAACAGGCGGCACGTTTGCAGGAGCAGCTCAGCTCGCTGTTGTTCGCCGAAGCGCCGAAGCCCGCCGCATCCACTCCCGCGGCCGTTCTTGAAATTCCGGCCGCGCCAGAATTGGCGCAAAAAGTTTTGGAACTTTCGAATTTTTCTCCGGAACCCTCCATCACGCAGCCAGTGAAGAGCGTTCCTCCTACGCCGAAGCCCAAGTCCTCCTCGCTCGAGGTGGAGGAGATCAAAATTCCTTCGTGGCTGGCCCCGCTGGCGCGCGAATCGGAAACGTCGGCCACTGCGCAAAGCTCCGCCATGGAATCCAATTCGTTCGCGGAAGTGGAAGCGGTGGTTGCCGAGCCGCTTGAGGAATTACCCAGTCCGGAATCGCAAGAATCCACGCGGCGTCCCGAAGTTGCCATCTTTGGCGGTCAGCTCCTGGGAGAATCTTCGCAATCCGCCGAACAGGCTTCTTCCGGCTCAAAGACCGGGCTTTTCCTGGGAATTGCAGCTTCCCTTCTTCTGGTCGCAGGTGGAGTCTGGTATTCGCGCCAGCCCGGCAACGCCATCTCCGGATTACTCGGTGGAAGTTCAACCGCCTCTCAACCGGCAGTTTCGCCGGTGGCAGAGCCGGCGCCTTCCGGCTCCAAACCCGCCTCGCATCCTAACGTTGCCGTTGCGACGGCCAGTTCCTCCCCAGCCACATCTCCGGTTACTCCGCCAGCTGCGGTCAGTTCCGCCGCAACAAAGAGCACTCCTTTAGCGCCTGCATCCCGGAACACGAATTCGATTACGACACCGCCACCAAGTGCAACTCTGAGTCCTCGGAATGCGCCGCTAGTCGAAGAGCCGAAGAAGTCGGCCCTCGGGGATGTGCGTTTGGCAAAGCCGGTCTTCAATCACGGCAAGGCGGCTTCCGCGCCAGGTGAGTCCGAGCCCTCGATCGATGTCAGTGCGACTGAAAACACCGGTGCCCCGCTTTCTTCTCTCAGTGCGTCTCACCGCAGCCAGCCGGCCGCTCCCATACCGATTGGCGGCGACGTGAAGCCCGCGAAGCTCCTCAAATCCGTTCAGCCTGTCTATCCGCAAATGGCCAGAACCCAACACGTTTCTGGAAATGTGCAAATCGACGCATTGATTGATGCGGACGGCAACGTCAGCGCGATGAAAGTGCTTTCCGGCCCGGCGCTGCTTCGCGACGCCGCACTGCAATCCCTGAAACAATGGAAGTATCAACCCGCCGAACTCGACGGCAAACCCACGTCCATGCACCTGACAGTCGTGCTCCAGTTCCGCGCCCAGTAAGTTCCGTCAGCGATTGGTGAAAGCACTGGCTACTTCGCCGCCAGCCGCGGAGCGATTCCTTCAAAAGCGCTCTTGGAACTGGAGATGACTTCGTTGGCGCCAAGTGTTTCCAGAATTTCCGCGAAGTCGTCCATGTAGCAGCGCACGATGATGTGCACCTTGGCATTTTTCTCCCGCGCCTTCTTCGTCACCAGCAGCGCCGTCTCGATATTGTTTGTCGCCACCACCACGGTTCGCGCGTGCTCTATGCCAGCATCCACCAGCGTCGAATCCTGCTTCGCATTGTCTACGACCACCGGTTCGCCGTCGCGTACCAAGTCGTCCACCGCCGCCGGGTCGCGGTCCACAAGCACGTAGGGCAAGCCAGCTTCGCGCAGGTGCTCCACGATGCGCGCTCCCAGATGCGTATAGCCCACTACAATCACATGATTCCTCAGCTCGCCTGCCAGCATGCGGCACCCCTCGTGCGGGTTGTAACGTTGCAACGCCTGCAAAAAGAAAATGGAAATCACGATGCCAAACAGCACGCACTGTCCCCAGAACGAATACAGATCCCACATTTCATCGCCGCTTTTTC
>Ga0210406_10000655_pt1 | contig 46515 bp, 44 predicted proteins | sample IncBWC30MmetaG_FD_155454 | JGI IMG/M metagenome (GOLD analysis project Ga0210406, IMG submission 155454) | Forest soil microbial communities from Barre Woods Harvard Forest LTER site, Petersham, Massachusetts, United States - Inc-BW-C-30-M | ecosystem: Environmental > Terrestrial > Soil >...
AATCCTATGCCCCCGCGGATAACCGAAAAAAGCAGTAGGCCTCGAGCCTCACATAGGATCATGGTTGGCAAATTAAGCCAACGCTTAAGCTTGCGCAGCTTCGGAACTGAACGGCGTCGTGCGCCACTGACTTCATGAAACCGTCGAGTTGGGACAAGCAACTGGGGTTGGCCTCGCCGCGGAAACGTGCGGCGAGCCAAAGCGACAAAACCAATAACCCCTCCAAGAATGAGGTGAGGAATGAGGTGGGGCTGGATGTAAGTCACCACGCCCGCATCTCTCAGAGGGGCGGGGAAAACATTTTTTCCTTGACATCCCTTTTCATAGGATGAGTGCTATCGCCTGTGGGTGTTGAAAAAGTGACGCCGATTAGCCAGCTAAAGCTAGTTCTAGAACAAAATCAGCGCCGTCGTTCCACCGCCGCCACCAATTTCTTGGTCGCTGGCACTTCGATCCCGTGCCCCGCCGCGCCGCGCAGAATGGGTCCCGCGATGGCGTCGAGTTCCGGCGGGTTGCCGCGCTCAACATCTTTCTGCATCGAGCTGCGCATATTCGCGGGCGCTGTCCTCACCCAGGCCAGGATCGATTCCGCATCTACTTTGGCACCCTCAGCCAGGGCCACGGCACACGCCTCCCGCACGCAAGCCTCGCCCTGAGCCCGCCACTCGGGATCGGACAGAATCTCGCCGACCGTCTTATTGGCGGCGGTCGTACTCAGCGCAAACGGCGCCAGGAACACCAACTTGCCCCACATCAGAGTGGGCTCATCGTCGATGAAGCGGCAGCTAAATCCCATTTGCTGAAGTTGATCGAGCGTGCTGCCCAGCAGAGCGCGCCCCGCGGAAGACATGTCCAGCCGCGCAAAAGGCGAGCGATGCACGATGTGTCCGGGGCTGACCCGCTCGACTTCGACCGCAATCGTCGCCGGAATCACGCGGCCCGAGCCGTATCTGGCGCGAAGCAGCGCGACGTGGTCAATGCCATTGAGCAGCGGGACGATGGCTGTGACCGCACTCGGATTTGTGATCGCACCGAGCGCCGGCTCCAACTGAGTGGCCTTCACCGTAAGCCAGAGCACATCGACGGCGGGCACCTCCGCAGCAATGGCAACCTCGACAGTGAAATTGCCGAACCCGCTTTCCAAACGTAGTTGTTTCGGATAGCCGGCAAGCGCCTCGCGTCGGACCACCAGCGTAACCGAAGCTGCGGTGTGCGCCAGGCACGCGCCCACCAGACCACCAACTCCACCCGCGCCGAGAATGGCATGTCGCAGCCGAGGCATACGCGTCACTTCTTCTCGGCCGACGCTGCCGGCACGCACTCCAGAATTTCCGCCTCGCTCAGCGTGTGATCGCTCTGCTTGGCGCGCTGATAGATACGGTCCACGATTTGGTCGCTCGCCGGAATACCACGCCGCTCCAGCCACCACAGCACGTTCGATTTCCCGCTCATCGGCCCGATGTCGATGATCTGTTCCATTCCGAACATATGCGAGGGCACTCCTGAATACACAGTGTTCGCCAGCACCACATCATCCTTGTGATACGCCTTGATGATCGCGGAGGCATGCACACCCGTCGCCGTGCGAAACGCATCGTCACCCACCACGGGATAATTTGCCGGAATCGGTACGCCCGTCGCCCGCGACACCGCCTGGCAATACTGCTTCAACTTGGTCAGGTCCTGCTCATCCCAGGGCGCAATGCCCATGAGTTTTAAATTGACCAGCATCTGATCGACCTGGGTATTGCCGACGCGCTCTCCCAGGCCAATCGCACATCCGTGAACGCAGTTCGCCCCGGCAATGATCGCCGCCAGCGAATTCGCAATCGCCAGCCCGCGGTCACTGTGCCCGTGCCAGTCCACTCGAATCTTCTCTCCCGAAGGCTTGACCACTTCCTCCACCACAAATCGCACCAGGGCCAGTGCGCCCATGGGCGTGGCATGCCCGGCCGTATCGCAAATGCAAATCGCGCGCGCCCCGCAATTGATCGCCGTCCGATACAGCCGCTTCACGGTCTCCGGATCGCAGCGGGTCGTATCTTCGGTCACGTACATCACGTCGAGGCCCAGTGAAACCGCATACCGCACAGCTTTCTCCGTCGTTTGCAACAGAAAGTCGTCGGTCCATCCTTCGGTAAATCTTCGAATCGGACTGGAGCCAATAAAGGTTGCCGCCTCGATGCCGAGCCCGGTTTTCTGCACAATCTCGGCAATCGGCCGAATGTCATTTTCATGCGTGCGCGCCGCGCAGTTGGCGCGAATCTTCATCTTGTGCGCCGCGATCTCGCGGGCTAACGCGGTCACAGCCTCAACCACGCGCGGTCCCGCTCCTGGCAGTCCGAGCGCCAGCGAATGAATTCCCAGCGCCTCCATGCAATGAAGAATCTCAATCTTTTCCGCAATGGAAGGATCGCGCACCGAAGGCGACTGCAGACCATCGCGCAAGGTTTCGTCATTCATCAACACCGGGCCGGCTGGCTTCAGCCCCGGCGGATAGTTCTTGTTCCAGTCGTAAACGAGATCCGGAGTATGCATACGAAAAAGACCTGTTGGCTATTGGCTGTTAGCTCGCAGAACGTTGGGAGACGACGGAAGCCCGAATCGATCGCATTCTCAAAACGCGAAGCATCGATTCCATCATCTTTTAAAAGCTAAGAGCTTAAGAGCTAAGAACCCAGAGCTCAGTCACTTCTCCTTCGGCGGCAGCGTCAGCCCGAACACCGAAATCATCCCCTGCCCCGCCACATTGACCTTTGCTTCCCCGGGATTCGGAAGATAAAGCGTCTTGCAGTGCTCGCAACGATAGACCTCAGCATTCGGGCCCCAGGCCTTTTCCGCGTCGCCGCAAGCCTGTTCCAGGATGTCGGTGGTATAGAACCAGCGCTTCAAATGGCCGCCACAGAATTTTCCCTTCTCGTTTTTCTCGTTGCAGGCGCGCTGCCCCGCCTTCTTGATCTTGACCTTGTGCTTGGGAAGCTGCGGAATATTCTGCGAGCCAGATGCGGTCACTTCGCCAGTCGCCAAAAGACGTACCCTCGTTCGAGCGGCTCAAACGCCGCCAGATTCAGCCTTATGTGGCCATTGTAACCGAAACCGTACAGCGAAACATGAGTGCGAACGCTGAACCGAATTGACGTCTAACCCAATTGACGTCGCGGATCAGAACTCGCGCTTCGGCTTGGCCTGCTCGGCACCCACTCGCCCGGTCACGATCTCAGCCACATAATAGTTCTCGCCCTTCACCGGCGCGCGTGCCAGGCGCCGCAGCACGGCAATCTGCCCCACATGGGACAGCGCATCGGCGATCGGGCCTTGCAACAACTTTTCCAGCGGAACCTGCACCGGCTCGCTCGAAGCCAAAAAGGCGTCAAGCTTCGTAAGCGCCGCGAAGAATCTCCGAACCTCCTGCTCCCAGGGCGAAGCTTTCGAGTCCTGCCACTTCTGCTGGCCCGCGGCAATGGATAACGCCCACTCCAACAGATCTCCCAGATGAGCCAGAATCTGCCCCGGCGTGCGCACTCCCTCGCCCGCCTGAAACTCGGCGAAACCTTCCGGCGCTTGCCGAACCACCTTCCCCGCTCGATAGGCCAGCGTGGCCAAGGTGTGTCGAAATAGTTCGCGCTTAGCCTCGAGCGGACTCGAATGAGTAAGATTGCTCATGGCAACCAGATTACACTGGTTGGTGGGAGACGAAAAACATGGCGAAGAAAATCCATTCTGGCTCCAGCCAAACCAGTCCGCCCCCGGCAGGCTCGGTCCAGGCATCCTCTTCTTCGGTCACAGCCAACTCGGTGAGCCGCGATAGTGCCGAGCACTATCGCTGGGGGGTTGATTGTGATGGTTGGCATCTCGTGAAAGACACCGAACTGAGCGTGATTGAAGAGTTCATGCCCCCGGGCGCGGCCGAGATTCGCCACTACCACGAGCGCTCCCAGCAATTCTTCTACATCCTGACCGGCGAAGTTCTGATGGAAATCAACGGCGAGAACAAGCTGATCGCCGCAGGAAGCGGCGTTCGAATCCTGCCCGGAACGAGGCACCAGATCCGCAATCCGTCCTCCGGTCCGGTGCGCTTCCTGGTCGTCTCGCAGCCCCCAAGCCACGACGACCGCGTCGACCAGTAAGGAACGCCGCCGGCGCCACGCAGGCCTCGACCGCCGCCTCGCTTGTCCTGGACTGTCCGGCCTGGGCGCGCAGCCCGGCGGCGTTTAAATTTTAAATTCACTAGCGTTTCCGGCAGCGCCCGCGCATCCCTGTATCCAACCCGCGCCGAAGGGCAGATCCCAACCCTTCCCTCTTCCCTCTTGCCTCTCTTGCCTCTTGCATCGGTCCGGCAAGTCGATCGCTCCGCCAAGTCGATCGGTCCGCAGCGCTTCATTTCTTTTCGGACGGCTTCAGCAGCAGGTCTTGATAGTCGAAGCTGAAATCCGCCAGCGGCGACACGGCGGCCATTTTTGCATTCTCGATGCTGCCGTCAGGGTTCAGGGCGAAGGTGAGAAAGGCGTCTTCGATGCTGCGGTCTCGCCAGTGTGCTTTGAAGGTGTTGTGCTGCCAGGGTTGGAGGTCGCCAATCATCGTAGGGGTATGGTCGAAGGTGATGACCAGGCTGGCGTTTCCATTTTCTGCGCGGATGGTGATGGGGCCGTACCAGGCGTCGTTATAGACGCCGGCATATTTCTCCAAAGGCAGGGAAGGCTTGGAGTCGGCGGCGCGGGCGGCTTCGGCCTTCTTCATCGTTTCTGCAGCTTCTCTTTCGTCGGTATCTTTTACCGACTTGTAGGCTGCGATCCAGTCGGTGGGCGGCAGGTGAAAGTAAGCATCCAGCACGTGAAAGAGGACGGCATCGAAGGCGCCGTCCTGTTCGGCGTTGGTGAGAATAACGACGCCGAGATTTTCTTCGGGCACGAGCATGACGCGAGAGACGAATCCGCCGACCCCGCCGGTGTGGCCGACGAGCTTGCGGCCGTGATAATCGCGCAATCCCCAGCCCAGGGCGTAGTCGGCGAAATTTGCTTTGAGTCCGGCGAGAGCGGGCGGTGGATTCCCGATGGGCAGGATGGTCTGCGGCGACCACATTTCTTTGGATTGTTGCTCGCTGAACAGGCGGCCGTCGCGGTCCGGGAACTTGCCTCGGTTCAACTGCAGCAGCATCCACTTGGCCATGTCGGCGGCACAGGAATTGACGGCGCCGGCGGGCCCGGCATTGTCGAGCACTTCAAACGGGATGACTTGCAGTTTGTTTTCCAAGCGGGAATGCGGGAAGGCAACATTATCAGTGGGCTTGATGTTGGCGTTGCTGACATTGGAGTGGGTCATGCCGAGCGGTAGGAAGATGCGCTGGCGAATGTAGTCATCCCATGAAGTGCCGGTCACAGCTGGGATGATCTGCCCGGCGGTCATGTAGAGCAGATTGTCGTAGGCGTAATGGCTGCGGAAACTGGACGCGGGTTTCATGAAGCGCAGCTTGTAGATAATTTCTTCGCGATGATAGGTGGTATGGGGCCAAAAGAGCAGATCGCCTTCGCCGAGCCCCATGCCGCTGCGATGCGTGAGCAGGTCGCGGATGGTCATTTCGTGCGAGACATACGGATCGTACATGACGAAACCGGGGAGGCGCTGGTAGACGGGATCGTCCCAGGAAAGCTTGCCTTCGTCGACCAGGGTGGCGAGAGCGGCGGTGGTGAAGGCTTTGGTGTTGGAGCCGATGCCGAACAGAGTGAATTCATCGACCGGCGTCGGATCCCCCAATTTGCGGACTCCGTAGCCTTTGGCGACGAGAATCTTACCGTCTTTTACGACGGCGACGGCCATGCCGGGGACCTCAAAGGTCTTCATGGAAGAGGCGACGTACGTGTCGAGATCGGAGAGCGGGGACTGTGCCCTCACCAACGCCACAGGGATTAGAGCAATGAAGGGGATTAGAGCAGTGAAGATGATCGCGAATCGTCTTCGGCAAGTGATTAGCATGCATCTCTCCGGACCGGGATTCCGTGCGAGAATTACGACGCGAAGATTAGAACGAAGATTAGAACACAGAAGCCAGGGATTCTCCGAGAGGGTACGGAAGAAGTGCGGACTTATATTCTGGAGCGCGAACAGTGGCTGCCAAAAGCCGTGGATGAGGTGTTTTCCTTCTTTTCCCGGCCCGAAAACTTGTCCTCGCTCACGCCGTCGTGGTTGGACTTTCGCATGGTGGAAGCGCCCGCTGCTCTGGCTGTGGAATCGTTGATCCACTACCGGCTGCGCTGGCACGGAGTGCCGATTCGATGGACGACCGAGATCAGTGAGTGGAATCCTCCGCACCGATTTGTGGACCGCTCCGTGTCGGGTCCATACGCGCTGTGGAATCATGAGCACTGGTTTGCGGTGCAGGGCGGAGGGACGACGATGCGCGATCGGGTCACATACGCGCTGCCTTTGGGTTGGGCCGGCAGGGTGGCTCACTGGATGCGGGTGAAGCGCGACATGGAGGAGCTTTTTGATTTTCGGGCGCAGGCGATGCGGCGTCTGTTTCCAGATTGAAGGGCGTCATTGTTCCACCTCCGTCTGAAAACTGTGCACGTCAGTTACAAGTTGTGGTTGCTCCCGGGGTGCCCACCCCGAACTTTGTCATTCCGAGCCGCTCGTAGCCGCAAAGCGGCCAGAGCGAGCGAGGAATCTGCTTTTTCGAGGTCACCCCCCACTCCCGGGTGCCGCATTTCTCGCGCGCTTTCCCGGCGAGAAGTGGGATTTTCGGCTGAGAAAGGCCGAAGGGACCATTTCGACTCCCTCTACGCCCGACCGCCCCACTCCACCAGCCACCCCAATATTCCCAGAAGACAGAATCCAACCGCGTTCAGTATGCCGTGGGTTCTGGCCATCTGCGGAATCGTCAACACATCGCTCCCCGCGAAATTGGCAACTGCGTATGCGGCGGAAAGCACCATGGACGCAAAAACAGCGCCCGCCGCGACCTCGAGCAGCACCCGCGCCGTGGCATTTTCCGCCTCCCGGCCGCAGGCGCGTACCGCGATCGCCAGCCCCGCCACGCTGGCGGAAAACAAGATCGCCGCCACCATCTTCACCGCCGGGGAAACCACAAACCCCACCGCCACCACAATTGGCAACCCAGCCACCAACCCGACCACAGGCTTCAGCCACCGATATTCTCCGCGCCCCTCGGCAAATTGCAGCGTCCGGGCGGCGATGGTCGCCGTGGCAAATCCCGCAAAGTGAAAGTGCACGGCCGTCAGCAGTCCGATCGGTTCCTGAATTCCCATCGGCCGCATCCCCAGCCGCGACGCCACCAGCCACGTCCCGCCCACCACCAGATCGATGCGTGCGATGCTGATCGCGATCGCTGTGGCGCGGGCGCCCCCGCCCGCGTCTCTCCACAGAGTCCGCACCAGGCTGACGACCCCGCCCCCAGCCATCAGCAAACAAATCACCATCCATCCCGCCGAAACAATCGCAGCTCTAGGTCCCGGCGGCAGCCAAATGGCCACAACCGCCAACGCCGCGCCCGCGGGTTGCAGCCGTCGAGCCAGCTCCTCGCACCAGCCGCCGCCGATGCCGCGCCCCAATTCCATTCCCAGCGGAACAATCACCAATGGTGCAAATAAAAACAGCAGTTCGAGCGCACCCACCCGCGCCACCCCCATACGCGCCAACACCGCCATCCCCGCCCAAACCGCGGCCCCGGCAGTAGCCCAACCCCTGGCCCGCGACCCGTTGTCATCCCGACCCAGACGCAGCCGCGAAAGCGGCGGGAAGGAGCGAGGAATCTCGTTTTCTCTGCTGATCTGCACCGTCGTTTCCGTAGTTTCCGTAGTTTTCATAAGTCCACCTCACCGCCGGGTGCCCCACTTCTCGCATCTTTTGCGAGAAGTGGGAATTCCGACTCCCCTCACCCCACCGGCCTCACCGCCGCCGTTCCCAACACCACCACCAGCACAACCAACGATCCTAAATAGAGTATGTCGAGCACCCGATTCTCCCGCCGGATTTCCCGTTCGTAATAAAAAATCTGCAACACGATCCGCAGCGGCCAGAACCCCGCCATGAATCCGCTGAGAAACCGCCCTAGCCCGCTCGCTCCCGCCAGTTCCGGCGCAAACCCGAAGCACAGCGCGGCAAACATGCCCAGCACGATCACGATGTAGATCCAGTGCACATAAAAAATCTGCCGCACGAATCGCGGCACCCCGGCCAGCCGCTCCCGCACCCGCAGCCGCCCCGGCAACGGAAGGTTGGCCGCCATGATCCCCACCTGCACCAACCCCGCTCCCCAAATCGCCCGAATCATCCACGCCGCATTCATATTTCCTCCGAGAGTGTGTCGTCCCGACCGAAGCGAGCGAACGCGAGCGCAGTGGAGGGACCTTGAGTCTCCATCCGAACCGCCCGGTCATGCTGCTCGCGCGAAACGTAGTCCTCCCGTAACAGATCATTCCGTAAGAACAGAAATATCGTGCAAAAAAAAGGGGCTCACCCCGCCTTCTTCCTCATCTTCGTTCCCATGCGCAACAATTTCCGCACCCGTTCCCGTGGGCAGTTGCTTCATCTGGTCGTGTAGTTCCGTAACCGCCTCGAAAAATCCGGCCATCGCCGCCAGCCGTTCCCGCGTGGAATCCGCTCCCGGCTCCTTCGGATCCAGATCCGTCAGGCACCGCCGCAGCATCTCCCGCGTGGGATCGATTTCCCGCCGTTTCCTCTGCTCGATCACCAACCGGAACATCTCCCACACGTCTTTCATCGATTCATAATGTTCCCGCCGGTCGCCCAGCACATGCACCGCGCGCACGATCCCCCAGGTTTCCAGCTCCCGGATCGAAGTGCTCACATTCGACCGCGCCACGCTCAGGGTCTCGGCAATCTCCTCCGCCGGCAGCGCCTGGGGCGACAGGCACAGCAGCGCATGAATCTCGGCCACCGTCCGGTTGATCCCCCACCGCGTCCCCATCTCGCCCCAGTGGAGAATGTATTGCTTCTGCACTCCGGTTAGTTCGGCCATGACGTTTATTTCAGTACAGACTGAATATACAGAACAAACAGCCGGCTGTCAATCTGGAACGTCAACCCGGAACATGCAGGGACGGAGGCATTCGTCGGTCCGTCGAGCGCAGCTCGACTCTTGCCGGGTGCCCCATTTCTCGCGTCCTTTGCGAAGTGTGCGAAGTGGGGTTTTGATGCCTCCCCCCGACATCACTCGCTATAATTCTCCATTACTCCCTCACCCCATCCCGCCGCAGCCTTCCCCGTCTATCTCCACGCCGGCCCCTACGTCATCCATCCTCACTTCTTCTTCGAAGCGCTCTCCTACGTCGTCGCGTTCACCGTCTACCTCCTACTCCGCCGCCGCTTTGGCGATTCCCTCCCGACCCCGCTGCGCTGGGCCATGGTCGCCGCCGCCGTGGCCGGAGGCGCGCTCGGCGCCAAGATCCTGTTCTGGCTCGAAGACCCGCAACTCATCGCGCACAGCCTCGACAACCCAGCCTACCTCGTCGGCGGCAAAACCATTGTCGGCGCACTCGTCTTCGGCCTCATCAGTGTCGAGCTCAGCAAACGCTACATCGGACTCGGCGACTCCACCGGCGACCTCTACGCCATCCCTCTCGCCCTCGGCATCGCCATCGGACGCATCGGATGCTTTCTCACCGGCCTCTCCGACAACACCTACGGCACGCCCACCCATCTGCCCTGGGCCGTCAACTTCGGCGACGGCATCCCGCGCCACCCCACGCAGCTCTACGAAATCTTTTTCCTACTCGCCCTGATCCTGATCCTCTACCGCGTTCTAAATAAAACCTCGCGAGAAAATGTAAGAAATAAAACTGTCATCCTGAGCGAAGCATCCGCGTCGCGAAGCGAAGCTGATGCACAGTCGAAGGACCCCGCGTCCCCCGACGCCATCACAGCAGTTCGAGCGAACCCCTACAGTAAAGTTTGTCATTTCGAGGGAGCCAGAGCGAACCAGACGGCGAGTCGAGAAACCCGCTTCTTCTCTCCCTTCTTCTCTTCTGCGCTCTCGCGAAACCAGAGTTGGCGGCCCGGCGACGCCTTCAAACTCTTCATGGTCGCCTACCTATCCTTCCGCCTGCTCTGCGACTTCATCAAGCCCTATCCCCGCCTCTTCCTCGGCCTGGGAGGAATTCAGTGGGCCTCGGTCCTCATCTTGCTTTACTATTCCCCCGACGTCGCCCGCTGGCTTCGACCACAGGTTCAAATTCCGGCTCATTTTAAGAACCGAAAGCCGAACTCGAAACTCCCGAACTGGTAACCATGGAACGCTGGGCCGCCAACACGCTGCGCACTCTCGGCATCATCCTGACCGCCGGCTTCGTCCTGGTCACCAGCCTGATCCTGCTCTTGCTCTCCATGTGCGCCGCGCAGGGAGACTTCGGCGGCAGCAAGCATCCCGACCAGGTCGTCCCCTACCTGATCGCCGCCGGTCTGGTGGTGATTCTCGGCGTCCTGGTGATTGTCCGGCTGGCCCGCGGCATCAACCGCTCACCGGCGATCGCTGGGCTGACTCCAGCCAGCATTCCCGCAGGCGCGCTTCCGCCCTCAGCACCGGCTCCCACTCGTTCGGCCATCCCGCTCCATCTGTCGCCGTTAAGCCGCCAATCCATCACCCAATTGGTGCTCGCTCTCGCCGCACAGATCGTCGTCAGCTCCGCGGCCTGGTTCTTCGGTCAGCTTCATTTCTGGTCTCGGCCGCGAGCCTTCGCTCCTCACAACTGGACGCTCTTGCTGCTCGCGCCTTTCGTCTTATTCCACGTCCCCTACGCCATCCTGATCTACGTGCTCCTCAAACGGCCGGACCGCCGCGCCTTCACCTACGCCATCGCTGTCCCGGCCGTGCTGATTCTTGAGTCGCTGTTCAGCGTGTCGTTAATTGGACGCTATTACGTTCACCAGCCCATGGGATTTGTTCTGCTCCTCGTTCCCTGGCTGATCCACATCGTCATCATCGGGTTGGCCTACAAAGCGATCCAGCAAACCGGACTGCACCCCGAGCCCGCATCCCTGCTCGTCGCCGCGCTCGTAGCTTTCGCTTTCTTCTCCCTGATTCACGTCGTCACCCCCTTCCTCTACCGCTTCATGCCACGGTAAAGATAAAGAGTGCCCCATCACGGGAGGGTGCCCCATTTCTCGCGCGCTCTTGGCGCGAGAAGTGGGATTTTCCCAACAGGACACTCCCGAAACCGCCACACTCCCCCATCGCCAACCCGCTTGCCCTGCTAACATTCTGATCGCACGGCTTCCGAGGCAACCCAATGCCCCACAAAACCCGCCCTTACCTGTTCTACGACGTCGCCATCTCGATCTGCTCCACCTGTTACCGCAAAGTCGAAGCCAAAACCGTTTTCCAGGACGGCAATGTCTATCTCCTCAAGCGCTGCCCGCAGCACGGTCCCGAACGCGTCCTCATCGCCGACGACGTCGATTACTACCGCCGCTCCCGCGAAGTTTTCATCAAGACCCCCGAGATGCCCCTGGTCTACAACACCCCCGTCAAATGGGGATGCCCCTACGACTGCGGCCTCTGCACCGACCACGAGCAGCACTCCTGCCTGACGCTGGTCGAGATCTCGGACTACTGCAATCTGCGCTGCCCCGTCTGCTACGCCGCCAGCGGCCCCGAGCGCCAGCAATTCCGCACCCTCGGTCACATTGAAAAAATGTTGGACGCCGTCGTCCGCAACGAAGGCCATCCCGACGTCGTGCAGCTCTCTGGCGGAGAGCCCACCGTTCATCCAGATTTTTTCAAGATTGTGGAACTGGCCAAGGCCCGCCCCATCAAACATCTGATGGTCAACACCAACGGAGTCCGCATCGCCGAAGAAGAAGATTTCGTTAAACGCCTGGCCGACTGCAAAGAAGATTTCGAGGTCTATCTCCAGTTCGATTCCTTCGAGCGCGAGCCCCTGATTGAGCTCCGCGGCGCCGATCTCCGCCGCATCCGCCACGACGCGCTGGAAAAATTGAACCGCTACCACATCGCCACAAATTTAGTAGTCACGCTGAAGAAAGGGCTGAACGACCACGAAATCGGCAAAACCATCGACTTCGCCCTCCAGCAACCCTGTGTCCGCGGCGTAACCTTCCAACCCATCCAAGACGCCGGCCGCCTAGAAACCTGGGTTCCGACACCTGTAGGCACGGACGCCTTGGTCCGTCCCGCCAATCGCAGCGAGGCGTCCGAAGATGATCCCGAAGCCAGGGATGCGGACCTGCCCAACCCAACCTCAGAAGGGGGTGCCCCACTTCTCCCTGATTTTGGGAGAAGTGGGAACGTCCCCAACGCCGGTCACTACGTCCGCAATTTCAACCCCGCCACCGACCGCCTCACCCTCACCGAAGTCCGCCGCAAAATTCTCGAGCAGACCAAAGTCTTCCGCCCCGAAGACATCATCCCCGTCCCCTGCCACCCCGACTCGCTCGCCATGGCCTACGCCCTGAAGCTGAACGGAAAAGTCACGCCCCTCACCAGCATGATCCCTCCCGAAGTCCTGATCAACGGCGCCGCCAACACAATTTTGTACGAACAAGAGCCGCTGGTCCGGGACAACCTGTTCAAACTTTTCGCCACCAACCACAGCCCGCAAAGCAGCGCCGGAACTCTCCGCGAACTCCTCTGCTGCCTCCCCCAAGTCTGGATCCCCGATGCGTCTGAGGAGAATTGTCATCCCGAGCGGAGCATGATTTCCCGCGAAGCAGGAAATCATGCGCAGTCGAGGGACCCTGGGTCTCGCACCCCACTCCTCTCCTACGAAAACATCTTCCGCATCATCATCATGCAATTCATCGACGCCCATTCCTTCGACGTCCGCAGCGTCAAAAAAACCTGCGTCCACATCGTCCACCCCGACGGCCGCCTAATCCCCTTCGACACCTACAACCTCTTCTACCGCGACGGGCTCGAACAAACCCGCCTGGATCCGTTGAGAAAAAATGCCGAAGCCGCCCTCGCCGCGGTGTGAGAGCACCCAGCTGCCCTGTGACGTGGCTGCCAAGTCGCTTATATCCCCGCCCTGAACTGCGGGGTTTTACGCCCCGAGGATAACTCAATCTGAGATTTTGCCTTGGAGGACGACGACCTGTGCTTCTAAAGATTCCTTCGCCAGTCGGATGTGCTCACGGAGGGCGGTGCGAAGTTCGGGAAGAATCTTGTCAATATCTTCTTCTGACGATGCGGCAAGGGCTGCGCTGACAAGGTCCCCGATGCGGGCTTCGGTATAGGCGGGCACCTCAGGTAGGGTATCGAACGAAGGCAATCAGGTCGATACAGGAAAACCCCTAAAGGGATTTGCCTAGCGCAGCACTTCCGGGCATTCAGGCGGCTCCTGTATCCTTATCACCCCTGCGTATGTCTACTTCTTGCCTATGTCTACGTTTCACGAATCCCGACGTACCAGACGCAGCAGACGCAGCGCTCGCATTCCTCTGAAGGTGGTTATCACGGTTGAGGCTGGTGCTGAGAGTCAGACGTGCGATGGCGAGACCATCGTGGTCAGCCTTCATGGTGCCTTGATTGCAGCTGCAATGGAATTGAGAAAGGGGATGAAAGTTTCGATTCACGTTTACGTGACGGATAAGCGTGCAGCGGCTCGGGTTGTCTACGTCGATCCTAACAACCCACTGCACTGCGCTATCGAACTCGATGAACCACGAAACATTTGGGGGGTTTCCTTGCCGAGCAATGACGAAGACGAAGAACAGCAGGCGTAGTTCCGAGAACTGTTCGCCAAGAGTTGACCCGACGCTCTATAACCCACGATGAACGAGCGCAGAGTCAGCAGCCCGAATTCCTGATAAGAGTGCTGGAGGGTCGGGAGAAGGATGCAATCTTGCACGAGCGAGTGCGCTTGCTAGTTCTCTGGTCTCCGCAGTCTTCCACTGCAACCGGGAGCATTCCCCGAAATGCAGGTTTCGGTCTGGTGACATTGCGAACTTGGCACGGACGTGCCGTTGCTGTTTTGCTGACGAGTTCCCGGATGCGGGACTCCGTACTGCGTAGAATCAACAAGCTATAGCACGTCGAACAAGTAACCAATACCTTTACCCATGCTCCCTGCCTTCCGGCACAAAACTCGGTCCGTACGAAATCCAATCCCCGCTGCTGCTCTCCATGTAAGCTGAGAGGGAGTGCTCTGGCGCTCGGCAAGGAAAATCATGGTTTCGCGGGATTTTATATTTTGGGAAGTGGATGCGCAGGCTGATTTTATGTTGCCCGGGGGGAAGCTGTATGTGCCGGGGGCGGAGAAGTTGCTGCCTAATATCCGGCGGCTTACCGATGCGGCGAGGCGGGAACGGGTATTCTTAGTGTCGCACGGCTGTTTTCATACCCCGAAGGATCCGGAGTTCAACATCTTTCCGCCGCATTGCGTGAAGGGAACGGCGGGGGCGGAACTGGTTCCGGAAGCGCTGACGGACAAAATTGCGCGCGTGCCGAATGACGCGAAGGCGAAGTTACCGGAAGACTTGTCGCAGTATCAGCAAATTTTGTTGGAAAAGCAGACGTTGAATATTTTTGAGAGCCGGCATGCCGACGCCCTGGTCGAGCGCCTGGGAACTCATGCTGAGTGTGTGGTGTTTGGAGTCGTAACGGAATATTGCGTGAGCTTCGCAGTCAAGGGCTTGCTGGAACGGGGACGGCGTGTAGCCGTGGTCGAAGATGCGATTGAAACCCTGAAGCGGGAGGACGGGGAAAAAGCGATTGCGGAACTGAAGCGCCTGGGAGCCAGGCTGACGACCGCGGAGCAGGCTCTCATGGCGCTTAGCCGCCTGAGAGCCTGGCCGCAACGCTAGTGATGGTCCCCGTGGTTGTGACGCCAGGTCCAGTATTCTTTCTGTTCTTCGTGAGGAATCCTGCGGAAGTCGCGGTGCGGGTCGCGGTGGGTTTCATTGGCCCAGCGATTGTAGTAACCAACTTCTTCGCCGTTCCACACATGGTAATCGGTGTAGTAGGGATCGTACACGCGATAATAGTGATGATGCTCGCAGGCGATTCCGGCCAACGATGAAATCAGCGCAGCCGCCAGCAGCAGTGAACTCAAGGGATGCGAACCACGGCTCATGTTTTTTCTCCTTGGAAAAAGAAACACGTGTCAGATCGATTAGTTGCTGAGAGATGTTGCCCTGGTTTCAGAAAAGTGCGAGGGTACCGTTTCCTCTTCGAAGCGTACGTGGTTCTCTTTTTTCTCTTTTTTCTCTTTTCTCTCGCGAATGCTTTTCAATCGCAGCGGTTGTAATAGACTACAGTGTCTGGGTAGCAGGGAGATTGAACCTTGGCCGACCCGTTATCTACGCTACTGGATTTGCCGCAACAGGAAAAAGCCGAGCGCGGGCTGGAGCACACGCCCCGCGAAATCTGGCACCAGCCCAACACTTGGGGCAAGACTTACCAACTCTGCCAGGACCGGCACACCGAGTTGAACGATGTTCTCCGGCGTGCGGGAATCGGCCGGGGTAATACTTCTTCGCCTACGGTATACCTGGTGGGCGCGGGCACCTCGGATTACACGGGAAGAGCGCTGGCACCGTTGCTGCGGCGGCGATGGAGTTGCGAGGTTTGGCCAATTCCCAGCACCACCCTGTTGACCGAATTTGAAGAGTTCCATCGCCCGGGTAAGGAATACCTCTGGGTTTCGTTTTCGCGTTCCGGGGAGAGTCCGGAGGGCGTGGCGCTGTTGGAGCGGGCGCTGCAGCAGCAGAAAGCGATTCGGCATCTGGTGATCACCTGCAACCGAGAAGGACCCATGGCACAACTTTGTTTGCGCCATGCGGATCGGGCTCTGGCGCTGGTGCTGGACGATGCCGTGAACGACCGCGGACTGGCCATGACCAGTTCGTACAGCAACATGGTGCTGGCGGGACAGTGCGTGGGACATCTGGAGGATTTCTCGCAGTTCGGGGATGTGGTCGCAGAAATGAGCGAGATTGGCCGGCGGTTTCTTCCTGCCGCGGCCGAAGCTGCGGCGGCAATTGCTTTGCTCGGATGCACCCGCACCTGTTTTGTGGGAACGGGAGTGTTACGGGCCGTGGCGGATGAATCAGGGCTGAAAGTGATGGAACTCAGCGCCGGGAAAGTGACCACGCTGGCGGAAACGCCGCTGGGATTGCGTCACGGCCCGCTGTCGAGCGTCGATGGACAGACGCTGTTTGTGGCTTACCTGTCGAGCGAGGCTCGGCGGCGTGGGTATGAGCTGGATCTGCTGCGAGAGATTGATCGCAAGCGTCTGGGGCGGGTGCGAGCGGTGGTTACAGCGGGCGCAGTCGACGACGTGGCGCCGCTGGTCGACTACGGTTTGTCTCTGAATAGTGCCGCGAATTTTCCCGACCACTATCGGCCGGTGCTGGATGTGATGCTGGGGCAGTTGGTCGGACTGTTCACGTCGATGCAATGCGGGCTCAAGCCGGATCAGCCGAGTCCTGGCGGAACCATCACGCGAGTGGTCGCACCCATCAAGTTGTATGCCTGAATTTTCCTTCGCAAAAGTCATCCCCTCGGCTGCCGCCATTCCCGGTTCCTGAGGGACCGAACAACGCCTATGGCCACGAGGTGGGAGATGCCTTGTTGAAAGTGTTGGGGGAAACCGTGGTGCAGGGCCTTCGGCCGAGCGACATTTTGGGACGCTAAGCGAGGAGTCTCTGGTTTTCTCGCCCGATGTAGATGCGGTCGCGGTGGGCGATCTGGCCGAACACTGCCGCGTAGCGATCCCGCAGTCGTCCGTGGCGGAGGGCTCGACCCGGGCCTCAGTCACAGCATCGACTGGCGCCAAAGTGCTGATCCACTCCGACTGCTCGCAGAAGCGGCTGGTAATCAAGTCGCGAAACCAGGGAAGGCCCGAGTTCAAGGCAGAGGGCTACTCCAATTTCGTCTATGAAATTCGGCCCATTGGGGCGTCCGTGAAGTTAGCGGTCACCCATTCGATCGAGCGGCCAGACTCCCCGTTCATCGCGGCGGTGTTCTACGCTTGGCCATGGTCGTGTCCAATCTCAAGTCGCTTCGTGAAACCGGGGAAGTTGCTCTCATCGATAGGCCCAGACACACGAATTGAGTCCGAGGCTATGCAGGCAACTGAAGCCTGGGGAGAAAACCATCATGGCAAAGGCAATCAATTGAAAGCATCGGCGATCACCGGACCGCGAAAAGATCGAGACGGGGAGCGATCATGGCAAAGGTAGTTTTTGGAAATCATTCGTCGGTTCTAGGACGGCGGGGGCCATCCGCGACAAAGCTATCGTCAACATGAAATCGCGAGTTTTTTATAGTTTCTAGTGTCGATTTGGGGCCTCGAGCACGTCGCTCCATCGAGGGCCAAAGGGACACGAAGTCCCGCCGGCCGGAGGAACTGTATGAGAAACCGTCGTTTGCTTGCGATTTCGAGCTTGTTTTTGGCCGCGACCGTCTCCGCGGGCGTTGCGGGAAGGGCTGCCAATACCGAGGTGGATTCTGGAACGGCCTTTTCGCGCCTGAAGGCACTGGTGGGCGATTGGGATGTCGAGAGCACTCAGGGCAAGGCTCACAGCAGGTTTGAGCTGATTGCCGGAGGCTCCGTGCTTCTCGAGCACTTCACCGAACCAGGCGGGCAGGAGATGCTCACCGCGTATCATCGGGACGGCAGCCGGCTCGTTCTGACACATTACTGCGTCGCGGGCAACCAGCCGCAGATGGTGGCGGAGAAGTTTGATACGGCGTCGGGCGAACTGGATTTCGCGTTCGCGGGTGGCTCAAACATCGCCCCCGGCGCGGGACACATGCACGACGCGGTGTTCCATCTGGCGTCCAGCGATCAGTTCGACGCAAAGTGGGATTTTGTCGAGGCCGGCAAGGTTAAATTCAGCGAAGAGATCCACTATAGGCGAACAAAGTAAGGCAGCCGATTTCCTTCCCCTGAGGACCGGCCACTCGGCGATTTCATCCGGAGGCTTTTGGCGCGTCGGCCCGGAAGGAGGGAGGATGACACTGTGAACTTACCTTCCTGCACGCGGCGTCGCAGTTCTTTTGCTGGTCCGACGCACATGCCGGCGCGCCAGGAAGTTGTTAAGAGTGAAAGCACGTCAGATAATCCCAAAAAAGGAGAGGAAACATGCAATTTCTATTACTGATCTACGAGAATGAACAGCGTTTTGCTTCGGGTTTCAATCCTGCCGAGATGCAGGAATACGAGGCGTTCGGCCAGCAGCACGCCAGCGCCATCAAGGGCGGAAACGCTCTGCAGCCGACGACCGAAGCACAAACCGTGCGCCTTCGAAATGGAAAGGCGCTGACCACTGATGGCCCATTCGCCGAAACCAAAGAGCAACTCGGCGGCTACTATCTCGTTGAAGCGCCCGACAAGGCGGCTGCAGCAGCGATGGCGGCGAAGATTCCCGGCGCTCGTTTTGGTTGCGTGGAAGTTCGTCCTATCATGACGTTTTCCTAACGCGTTACTCGTAGGCTTGGCAGCTTGGCGGACGCGCAGCTAGTAACAAAGAAATATCTGCTCGTGAAAAGGAGATGGCAATGCGGTACATGATGTTGGTTTATACGCAAGAAATAGAAATGGAGAAGGCTTCACAGGAAGAGATGGCCAGGGTCTTTGCCGGGCACGTCGCCGTTCAACAGGAGACCCGGCGGCGCGGCATTTTTCGGGCGGCTGATCCTTTGAAGTACACTTCCACTGCGACGACAGTTCGCCTTCAGGAGGGGAAAACGCTCGTGACCGACGGGCCGTTTGCCGAAACCAAAGAGCAGCTTGCCGGCTACTACATTCTCGACTGTGCCGATCTTGATGAAGCGCTTGAGTGGGCTGCCAAGATTCCCACAGGCTGCGGCGGCTCTACCGGCTGCGTGGAAGTCCGACCGATTCACGAATTCCCCACTGGGCCGCAGGGTGAGCCCATCTTGGCGACTGGGCGCGGCTGACCTTGCTGTTAGACGCCGGGCTTCAGCTGAGCACGGATTTGATTCTTCGAGACGGATCCCGAAACGTACGACCGACAACTGAAGGATGACTGATTTTCGCAGCGCCGTCGAGGAGGTCTTCCGAAGGGAGTCTGGCCGCATTATTGCCGGCTTGATCCGCGTCTCACAATCGTTTGATTTGGCCGAAGAGGCCATGCAGGACGCGCTAGCTTCTGCGCTAGTCGATTGGCAGCGCAACGGCCTTCCGATGAATCCTGCGGCGTGGATCAATGCCGCTGCGCAGCGCAAGCTGATCGACTACGCACGGCGCGATCAGACGCGGCGCAGCAATCAAGATCAACTGCTTTACGAAACGCCCAAGTCCATCGCGCCTCTGCCGGTTTGTGGCCATGCTCCCGTCGAAGAGATGAACTTTCCCGACGATCGGCTGCGCCTCATTTTCACTTGCTGCCACCCCGCTCTCAATGCGGAAGCGCAAGTCGGCCTCACCTTGCGTACGCTTGGCGGACTTACCACCCCGGAAATTGCGCGAGCCTTTCTTCTGCCCGAGTCTACGCTGGCCCAGCGGCTGGTGCGAGCGAAGCGCAAGATCCGCGATGCTCGCATTCCCTATGAAGTCCCTCCAGAACGCGCGCTGCCCGAACGTCTGGCTGCGGTCCAAGCCGTTATCTACCTGATCTTCAACGAAGGATACGCCGCCAGCGCGGGAGATGCGTTGGTGCGCCGTGAACTCTGCGCGGAAGCCATTCGCCTGGCGCGAACCCTTTGCGATCTGATACCGAACGAGCCGGAAAACCTCGGCTTGCTCGCCCTAATGCTCTTGCACGATTCACGCCGCGATGCGCGGGTCAATGCCGCCGGAGGTTTGGTGCCGCTCGAGGAGCAGGATCGCTCCACCTGGCACACGGCGCAGATTGAAGAAGGACTGCAGCTGGTGGAAAAATCCCTACGTATGGGCAAAGTGGGACCTTACCAGTTACAGGCGGCGATTGCAGCCGTGCACGCCGAGGCTAAGACGGCAGAGGAAACCGATTGGAACCAGATTGCCGCTCTTTATGCTGTTCTTGCGCGAACCACGCTTTCTCCGGTCATCGCGCTCAATCACGCCGTAGCCGTGGCCATGAGCCGGGGCTTTGAGACGGGCTTAGACCAGATTGAGCAAATCGCGGCCCCCGGCGACCTTGATTCGTATTACCTATACCACGCCGCGCGGGCGGACCTGCTACGCCGGCTCGGGCGGAATGAAGAAGCGCTGGCTGCTTACGAGCGAGCAATGAGCCTTAGCGCGAATGCCGTGGAGCGCCGCTACCTCCGCCGGCGTATGGCGGAACTCAGCAACGTTTAGCAAGCCGCTAACGTCCGGATTGCCGGTTCGCGGCCGGTGCGCTCTTTATCGCCGAACATCGGCGCTGAAACGTGAATTGGTTGGTACCGCGAACCCGACTCTTTGGCTTAGCCGCACATGTCCCCACAGGTTGTCAAAGTGTTAGCCTAGCGGCTCGACGGACCACCACAAAGTCGGGGCTGTCAGCATTACCGGTACATGCCTTGATGTGCTCGGTAGTCTGTATCTTGCCTACGACTTGCTGGGTGGACAACACGGTCCGTTACGACTGCTTACCCGCGCTGTCACGTACTCGATAGTTTTCGGAATCGGGTACGGTTTGGGGTTGGGTCTTGTCTTTGGACTTGCTTCGGGAATTGCGATCGGGATAACTCTATCGATTGAATTCAATCGAGCAGCTCGTGGGCTTGATCATTACTCATTGCCGTGGGAAGGAGTGTTTTCCGCGATCCGAGGATTAGGCTTCGGAGCTGGACTATATAGGACTTTGGGCTTGCGATTCGCAATCGCGTTTGCCCTTCTCATCACGGTCGGCCAAATTGTGGCTTACTCTCGCGGGATGCGTCCTGCCATGGATTATGTGCGGCTCGCCGTCCCCGCCGTACCCGTCGTCAGTTCTGGGAAACGGTGATCCGCACCTTTGGCTACATCGCCAGTGCGCTTGTCTGTAGCGCTTTTATTCATCACGTCGATCACCCTTGGCCATTTGCAATCCGAGTGGGCCTGGTGAACCAATCACTATTTCTCCCCCGCTATTCCTGCCAGGAATAAATCCGATCGTTCGATTGGGCGAGAAGGAAAACCCGTGAGACAAGTCCAGCGGAGGAACCGCCCCTGCAGAACGCTTCCCGCGATACCGTAAGTCACCCCCTCTTCATTTCTTCGGTTCTTCGGTACACCGGCTTGCCGTCTGGATTACTTCCGGTTTGCCCGTCACTGTTGATCCAAGAGGGGCGAGAAATTGGAAGAGTGAATCTTCTATCATTATGCTGTTCTCATCAGTCTCAGCAGCGCTTCAAATCGCGGATCTGAGCGGAGCCTGTCCAGTCTTGGATCTCCCATCGCGACAAAGCTGAACCAGGGGCATCGCTCTTGGGCTGCTCTTTCGAACCAATCCAGAGCTGCTTCGTGCATGCCCAAAGCAATGTACACAAGTCCGACTGAGTATTTGTCTACATGTCGCGTTTCAGCTTGCTTAACCAAGTTCTGAAGGATCTCGCGTGCCTTTTGGGGATGCCGGCCACTGGCATAGACATGCGCAAGAGGGCCCGCCGCCAGGGCCTCTCCGTCCAATAACTGCACGGCTTTTTCAAACTGCGCCGTCGCTTCTTCGTAGCGGGACTCCTGCTCATAAGCCTGCCCCAGATGCATTCTCAGCAAAGGATAGTCAGGCACAATGTCGATGGCTTTGAGGCACACCTGAATTGCATCTGTGTATCTGCGACTCATCAGGAAATTGTAAGCCGCACCGTGCGCGATAACGGAAGATAGGGGTTCTAGTTCAAAGGCCTTGGCGATCCAACGATCGGCTTCCTCGTACCGACCGCGAGCTACAAGGGTCATAGCATACCAATACGGTGCGAGCCAATACTTCGCGTCGAGTTCAAGCGCATACTCAAATTCTTGATCCGAATGTTCCCAGTCCCAGTCTGCAAATGCTCGCACAAAGGCCATTGAGGTATGAGCTTCGCTCAAATCAGGATCGAGAGCTACCGCAGCAGCCGCAGAAGCCTTCGCCCTTGCCCATGCCTCCTTCGGAGCTATCGCACCTAACGAGCACAGGTGGCTGTAGCAGTCCGCCAAACCTGAATACGCCAGGGCATAGCCGGCATCGTTCTCGATTGCTTGCTGAAAATATCGATAGCCCTTTCGTATGTCTTGAGGTGTTCTCCTGTTCCAGCAGTAGCGGCCTCGCAAATAAGACTGATAAGCCTCACTGTTTTCTGTGAAGCGTTTAGTGCCGGTTGCGCTCTCCTTACCGTTCAACTGCACACGCAGGCTTTCGAATATCTTCTTCGCAATCTCCTCTTCCACCTCATACAGATCGGAAAGTCTACGGTTGTAGCGCTCTCCCCACAGCTGTGCCCCGTGAGTCACATCGATCAACTCGACGCTGACAAGGAGTGCTCCATCGCGCTGAGTAACCTTTCCTGCAAGCACAGCCTCAACCTCGAGTTCGCGACCGACCGCCTGAGGGTTCGTGGCTTTCTTTCGGTAGCGGAACACTGTGCTCCGCGGCGTCACTCGAAGCCCGGACAGCTTGGACAGGCTGTTGATAATGTTTTCGGTAATTCCGTCGCTGAGGTAGTCGCCATCTGGGTCTTCGATGGTATTCTCCAGCGGGAGTACCGCAATCGAACTGAGAACCTTGCTTCGTAAAACCGAAGTTGGCAGCGAGCGTTTGAAGTTTGTTTCTCCCGCCCTCAGCGCCGTGTTGTTGTCACTTATCTCTACTTTTCCGAGCAGTCGGTATCCTCGTCGTGACACGGTTTCAACATATCGCGGCCGGTTGGCCGTGTCGCCCAAGGCTTCACGCAATCTCTGCATGGCAGTATTGATGCACGGGGCGAACTGAACGAATGTGCCGTTCGGCCAAAGTCGCTGGCGGATTTCCTCGCGCAGTACCACATCGCCCGGTTTCTCCAAGAGCATGAGAAGAATCTGAAAAGGCTGCTCCTGAAGCAAGAGCTTCCGCCCATTCTTATTCAGTTCGGCGGCGCGAACATCGAGCTCAAAAGGTCCGAATCGAATCACCCGAGCGAGCGATTCAGTTCGGTTGACGGGGGACTCTCCACTCATCGCAAAGGACCCGCAGATAGTTTTCGGGAGTTTACCACGCTTCGCTTACTTTAACTCCTGATTATTGTGCGACTTGCAGTCTTAGTAGTTCGTTATGGAGATTTAATCCAAAAATAAGTGGCGCGCCAAAGGGCGCAGGCGCAGAATTCTCGACGTTTCGCAGATCGCATAGCAGGTTGGAGGCGAACCATGGGTCACTATCCCGTAGAAGACCTACGGAAGTCGGTTCGAGGAGCGGTGCTGTGCCCTGACGAGTCGGGCTATGACGAGTCCCGCAAGATTCCCAACGCGATGATTGATCGGCGACCAGCGATCATCGCCCGCTGTGCTGGAGCTGCCGATGTCATCGCATGCGTTCGCTTCGCTCGTGAACACGACCTTCTGGTCTCCGTTCGCGGCGGCGGCCATAGCGTCGCGGGCAAGTCCGTTTGCGAGGGCGGCCTAATGATCGACCTTTCCGCTATGAAGGGCATTCGCGTCGAACCCACCCGCCGGACCGTACGCGCGCAGACCGGCGTGAAGCTCGGGGAATTTGACCGCGAGACGCAGGCATTTGGTTTGGCAACAACGCAAGGGGTGGTTCCCACGGTCGGAATGTCGGGGCTGACGCTAGGGGGCGGATGGGGTCAGTTGCACGGTAAGTACGGCCTCTCGGTCGACAATGTGATCGGCGCGGACGTGGTCACCGCGGACGGACGTTTGTTGACCGTCAGCGCGACCGAAAATCAGGATCTGTTTTGGGGGATTCGCGGTGGCAGCGGCAACTTCGGAGTGGTGACATCGTTGGAATTCCGCTTACACGAAGTTGGTCCCGTATTTGGAGGTGCCGTGTTCTACCCGGCGTCACAAGCTCGTGACCTGTTGCACTTTTGGCGGGAATTTGCCGCAGACAGTCCGGATGAACTGGTGACGCAAGGTGGCTCCTTCCGGCTTCCGGACGGTGCGCCCGTGTTCGGAATCGCCGCGTGCTACTGCGGGGCGGTGTCCGACGGTGAAAGGATATTGAAGCCGCTCCGCACCTTCGGTTCCCCGCTGGCGGACGCGCTGAGTCCGATGACCTACGTTCAAATTCAAAGCATGTTCGAGCCGTTCTTCCCCCCGGGACGTTACGTGTACACCAAATCAAACTTCCTGCGAGACCTGAGTGACGACGCGATTCAAACCATGGTCCATTATGTCGCAAAGAGCCCTTCGCCTTACACATTCGCTCCCTTCATCGAACACTGGAACGGTGCGGCCACGCGCGTGTCAGCGACCGATACCGCCTTTCCCCACCGACAATATTCGTGGAACTTTATGGCGTGGTCCATGTGGACGAGCTCCTCGGAAACCGAGATGAACTTGCAATGGACACAAGAATGTTGGGAAGCCATGCGGCCCTACTTAGCCGCTGGGGCATACGGAAACTACGTGACGGACGAGGGAGAATCCATTGCACGCGAGGCATATGGGGCCAATTACGATCGTCTCGCGGCTCTCAAAAGCAAATATGACCCCACGAACTTTTTCCGGATGAACCACAACATCAGGCCGAGCCCGACGACGGAAAGCGCGGGACTAGTTCACAGGTAGAGGAGGGGCTATGTCTAGACGACGATTTACGCTCTTTGCGAGCAACATTCTATTCCTGACAGCGATCTCAGCTGCCGAGACTATTAGGCCGGCCACCTGCAATGACAATCGCGTTCCAGCAGGGACTCTAACCAACGGCGTGCTCAGCGTTCATCTTGAGGCCCGCCAGGCGGTTTGGTATCCCAACGAAATCGGCAAAGCACATCTTCTCGTATCGGCCTTCGCGGAGGAAGGGCATGGGCCACAGATTCCCGGTCCCCTTCTGCGTGTTCCGGTCGGAATTGAAGTGTCTGCAACGATCCGAAATTCCCTCGACCACACCATCTATGTCCACGGTCTTGGCCCCCGCCCTGAGACAAGTACACAGTTCGCGCCGCTGACTGATCCGACAACGACGGCCGACGCCGCGGTCACGTTGGAAATTCCGGGGGGTGCCTTTCGTGAGGTTCGTTTCAAATCCGGCGCCGCAGGCAGCTATTACTATTGGGCCTCGAACGATCGACAATCTCTTCTCATGCGCACTGGTCCGGATTCCATGCTATCAGGCGCTTTTGTCGTCGATTCTCCTGGCACGCGTAATAACGACGACCGGGTGTTTGTCGTCAATACATGGGTTCCGGTCGGCGGCAACGGCTTCAACACTCTACCCACCGTCAACGGGAAATCCTGGCCGGATACTGAACGACTGACGCTCAAGGTTGGCGAACCCATTCACTGGCGCTGGATTAATACGAGCGATTCCGATCACGCCATGCATATGCATGGCTTTTATTTTCAAGTCAATGGTGTCGGCGATCAGGATCATTTCCAGCAGTTCTCGCCACAGGAGCAACTGACTGTCGTCACACAGGAACTGCTTCCCGGTGGCACCTTCGACATGTCGTGGGTTCCCGAGCGACCGGGCAACTGGCTGATGCATTGCCACATGACATTCCACATGATGCAGCCGGAGAATCTGCCGGGTTACTCCTTCGCTGCGCACTACACCCCCGAGAACGCCGGCATGGGCGGGCTGGTTCTCGGCCTCGAGGTCCAACCGTCTCCCAACTCTGAATCGCCACCAGTCAAAGCGACGGTTGCGTCGACAGCGGTCCACAAATTTCGTTTGTTGGTCCGTGAACGGCCTGGCAGTTCGCGCTACTTTCCCGGCTTTAGCTACGATCTCTCCTCATCTGCAGGGGCAACCGCATCAAATGCGTTGCCACCGGTCGGCAGCCCGTTGGTGTTGACGCGTGGAGAGCCTGCAGAAATTGAAGTCGTGAACCAACTCAAGGAGCCGACTACGGTTCATTGGCACGGAATCGAACTTGAGAGCCCGTACGACGGCGTTCCAGGTTGGAGCGGCATGGGCAAGCAAACCACCCCGCCTATCGCGCCCGGAGGCACGTATGTAGCACGCATGACTCCTCCTCGTGCTGGAACCTTCATCTATCACTCCCATTGGCACGAACAAAAACAGTTGGGCGAAGGCTTGACCGGGCCTCTCATCGTTTTAGAACCAGGAACGAAATTCGATCCCACTACCGACAAGGTTTTCTTGTTTTCGCGGGATGGTGTTGAAAGCAACGAGCCGTTGCTGCTGAACGGCAGCCCCCAACCTCCAACGATTGCCTTAGTAGCCGGCACGACGTACCGAATGCGCTTTATCAATATCACCCCCGTGGATTCCGATCTCTCGTACTCCATCGCCGATGCCAGCGGTGCTCCGGTCTCCTGGCGCGCACTTGCAAAAGATGGTCGAGACCTGCCTCCAGAACGGGCAGCTATGAAAACCTCAGGGGATACCATTACGGTCGGTGAAACGCGCGACTATTCCTTTACGCCCGAGAAAGAGGGCGAACTGTATCTGCAGGCTGCGTCATTTCAGCGTATGTGGGTCAAAACCACGCTGATCGTCGGACCGCAGGCGCTGCGGCCAGTCGCAAGCCCCTCGACGACTCTACTGGATCAATGGAACGAAATTGGGCGAAAACTCATCGCCATGGCGGCGGACTTTCCCGAAGACAAATACGACTATAAACCGTCAGCGAGTACACGCAGCTTCGCAGAACGACTGATCCACGCAGCGTCCGCTAACTATTTCTTCATCAACTCTGCCCTTGGCCAGAAATTACCTAGTGACGAGGATCCTCCACGAGCACAATTCAAAAACAAAGGGGCCGTAGTCGAGTACGCCAAGAAGTCCTTTGCTGATGGCGCAGCCGCGATTAAATCGAAGGGCGACAGCGGGATCTCCGATTTGGTAATCGATCCTTTCGGTTATGACGATCCGCAACACGCCGGTAAAGCGCAAATTCGACTCGTCGATTTGGCGCACAATTTGATCGAACATTCGGGTGAAGTTTACGGTCAGTTGAGTGTCTACTACCGCGTAGCAGGCATGGTTCCGCCGGAGTCGCGTCCGAGAAAATAGGACTCCCGTCCGGCGGCGCAAGCGCGCGCACGCACCTTGGAGACCTTCCTGCGGCACCACGCGCTCGTGAAGGCTGGCGAGCGCTGCCGAACGAATACCCCTAAGTCGACAAACCAAAGCCAGTTGCTAGATGGTCGGCAACTCTTCACTAATGCGTAACGGAAGGATTGCTCGTTATCCGAGGCTTGAGGTTGTCATCGGCACTAAGACTCATCACGACCGATCTCGGTTAACCCGCAACCTCGAATCGGACCTGCACCTGCGAAGAGCCGTTGAACGAGAATTCCAATGGCGGCTGGCGGAATCAATGACATTCACGATCCCTCTCTCTGTCAAACCCTCTCCGCTACCGTGAACTTCACAAAGTCAGCGGCCGGATCGAGGCCATCCGGCCGTCTCAAGCAGGCTTAAATGGACTGTCGCAAACGTAAGCTTTTGCCTTCACCCAATCTGCAAGCGCCACGGCTTGCGGACACTTCGAGTTGCCAGCTTAGTCTGACGGCGTTGGAATGGCCAAATAAGCGTGAATGTAACCAGTGTTCGGGTCGAATGCGAACCCGATGATTTCACCCCTGGAATTGATCGAGCAGGCGGTTTCCAAAAACAGAGCTGTGGTTCCGGCTACAAGAGTGTTGAGATCGACGAGCGCTCCGTTCTGGCGCAAGAACGCGCGAAGGACACTAAAGTCAGCGTTTGCCGAGGTGCCGACGATCTGACCTTCATCGTTAATGCCGAGCGCGAGACTCCAGAAATCCTCGCCGACCACACCCAGGTCTTTCATTTTCTTGGTTTGCGGAGTCCACAAGAATGCGTGAGTCGTCTGGTCGCCGCTCAGATCGGAGCCACCGACCACTTGACCGAGACTGTTGATGTCGTGAGCTATGTTGTTACTCGCCCCTCCCAGACTGCCGAGGTCGATGGCTACTCCGTTTTGCCAAAGCAAAGCATGAGCAGGTGATAGATTGAACAGCCATATTGGATTAAACGGAGCGCAGCTTCCCGAAACGCCGACGACATCGCCCCAGTCGTTGATGGAAAGTGCCACACCCTCGTTGTCATTCCTCGTCGGGAGTTCCTGAATCCGGTCCCGGAACCAGACAACCGGCTTGAACTGATATGTCTGCGGCGGAACAGCCGTGATCCACCGTCGTATTTTCGGCGTACCCTGCAATACCGCCGAAGCGGTTGATCTGATTGGCGACCCCATTCACGCCTCCCAATGTTTTGAGCGGAACCATCTTGCCTTCCTTCCAGCTGAATGGGACACACGGCGTGGGCGAAGAAGAATAGCCCATCGCTTGAAAGCCGCAGAAGTCCTCGGTCGTCGAAAGGCCGATCCGTGAAACTGGATCGGTTCCGAGACGGCGCCCATCTCACATAACCGTTGGAGCACCTGGTCGGCAACCCCAAAAACAGCCTGTTTCTTCTGGTTATTCGTAAAGAGACCACAATAGGTAAGAACATTTTCCAGCGTTGCCGCTCCCCCCAGAAACGGGCCGGACTCGACGAGCAATGTCTGGGCGCCAGCGTTCGCCGCGCCTATGGCTGCCGCTGTTCCTGCCGCACCGCCCCCGATGACGATGATGTCATACGATCGAGATAAGCTCATGCTTCAACTCCTCCGCTTCTCCTTGTCGGCAGTCATCATCCCTCGATCCAGCTGACCGATTTAAGATTCGTTAGCGGAGGAGATTGAGTCGTGTCAGATCGATGAGGTTCGTCCCCGCGTCCGCTGAAAAAACCAAATCCGTCAGTGCAATTGCCGTTCCAGAAAATGTTCCGGCAAGACTAGGCGCTCATCCGCCATTTAAAGATGGTCGAATCGCTTTCGAACCATCGAGGTCCATTGCCAGTCTGGGAGCTAAGGCGAAGAACGCCACGCCAGAGAAGAAGGCGAAAGGATGGGGCGAAACGTGGACATGGACGGCGGGTCCGTCGCAACGTTGGAGAACTGGATCAACGGCACTTGGGCGGCGGCGAGGTTTCTCCCTCCGCTGAATTGTTCCCTACGCCGGTACCGGCGCCAAGGTATAGGTGCTTACAATTTGCCGAAGGCCACGCCCTTATACGTCCAGCCGCAACTGGTCACGGCTTCCTGAATGGGTTTCTTGATCTCGCTCGTGTCGAAACGATAGTTGTAGACTTGACCCGGGGCCAACGTCTCGGTAAAGGCATAAGCCTTCCCAAATTCCTTGCTTTGGATCTGTCCCCGGAAGGCACTCACTGCCAGCTTAACGGTTGGCAAGCCCGCTGACCACGACACGGTGTATTCGCGATCCACGGCCCGCACTTCATGGTCTTCCGGATGCAGCTTCATGAAGATATTGAACGTCTTGGTTAGACCGGCCTTGGCAAAGATCTCATTCCACGAAGCATCGACGATCTTCCATTCGGCAATCACGTCAACGTCTTCGGAAGCACCGTCAATGACACGATAGGGCGCCGTAGGGCGGTTCACGCTCAGAAGGCGCTTTCGTACGTCGTCGGCCGAGAGAACAGCAGTGCCCACCGGCGGCCGTTTCGTCGATGTCAGAAAGTCAAAGAGGGCCACAAGATCGCTCCTTCTCCAGATTCACGCCGCGCCCTTCAATCCTATCGGATCAGCGAAGCAATTGAATCGCCCCAGTGGTCGGGGACGGACTATTAATAATTCGTCCCGGCAGCTGCCGGCATCATGGGCGCGTCTACCATTCCTTTCGAGGTGTACTCGACGGGAACCACGCGATAACGATAAATCATGCCGTGGTCGCCCACGACGTAGGCGCGGTTCCGGCGAGGAAGACTGAAGGCTCGCACGTCGGCGGGAAAATGAAAATCTCGCGAGTTCCAATGTTTGCCTCCATCGGCGCTGAAGGCCATCGATCGCGTGCCCAGGTCCCACGCCACTTCAGAGTCGACAAACGCCATGTTGAGACCTAGATTATCTCCCGACCCTGTCATAGCCCGCCAGGTCAAGCCGCCATCCGCTGTGGCGTAGAACTTGCCGTCGTTGTTCCGCGTAAAACCGGTATTCGAATCAACAAAAAAGACTGTTCCGGCGTGCGCGATGTTGCCGACAGTGGAGACTACTTTCCAGCTTTCGCCACCGTCCTCGGTCTTGGCCACGACAAAGAATGCATGGCCGGGTGAGTCATCCATGCTCCCGCCCACGGCGTAGCCAACCGAGGCGGTGGGAAAGTGTAAGGCTTCGAGCTCGCAACCCGTGTTTTGCATCAGACCGTTGACTTCCAGCTTGGTAGCACATTGAAATACCTGCTTCCAGGTTTTCCCGCCGTCCTTTGTAGTGGAAATCCTGTCCAGCGGATACCCTGACACGACTATCCCCCGAGTCGGCGATGTAAAAACATAGTCGCGAAAGGAGTCAGGGGAAATCGTGCCGGCGTCTTCCCAGTTCGTACCATCCGAAGTGCGCAACAGCTTGCCTCCCTGAACCACCGAGCCATGCGTGTCATCGATGAAGCGGAATGAGTGTATTGGTTGGTCGTTCGACTGAGGGTCGCCGAGCCGCAACGTCCAGTGGTCGCCGCCATCCCTGGTCTGCAGAATAAAGCCGCCTTTACCGCCCGATGCGCCCGCGATCCAGCCCACCTGATCATTTGCGAAGAAAATGTCATTGAAGGTCAAATCTTCGGGGTAGTTTATCGGCTCCCAGATAGCTTTGAATTTTGGTCGCGCACTGTTCTCCGAAGTGGCCAGCTTTGGAGGAATCGCCCGCGGTCGCGGCGTTTGGCCCGCCGCTCCCAATACACAGCAAAAAACGAACAGCCAAGTCGATCGCGTCATGATTCCTCCTCTACGAATCTGTCTTAGCCATTTTGTACCCAGTGTTTCGCGGATGTATGATCTTGTTCAGCTTGGAAAGCAAGGCATGTACTCGTCCAGTGGATAGAGTGACACATTTCATGTTCTTCACTGCAACTTCGCAGCCTCTTCTAGTGGCTGTCTATCCATAACGCGCAAAAACACGAGTAAATGGCTCACGCTGGTCAAAACTATTTCTTGCGCGCGGAGCAGGATTTCAGCCGGGACCAAAAATCTTGGTTCATGCCTCAGAGCAGACCCATCCTCTTCCGGCAAGCGAGGCTATTGATGTGATATTGGAAGTAAATCACGTTGAAGAAGAAGGTCATGGCGCCGCTCAGTCGTAGGCCGATATTCTCGGTGGAGTTGTAATACTGCTCCATCGCCAACTTAATGCTGAACAGCCCGATGATGTAGGCGATCACCCCGACAAGGAAGAAAAGTGCACCAAACCAGGCTGCGTCCGGGTACAGCACCGCCGTCAGGAAGAGAGCGACCAGTCCCGTCGGATACATCGCAACCAGCACCATCGGGTTTTTCTCGCCGCTGAGTTTCCGCGCCCAGTTGGCCTGCACTAGGGCCCAAAGTGGGCTGAAAAGCTGGCCTCCGAGTAGGAAGAGAATTAGCACGATCGACCAGTGCAGATTCAGAGGCAGCGGAACCAACGGGGGCTCAGCGCACGTGACAACGGCAACTCCTTCACCGCTCATGGAGATCGCGGGAATGTTTCCCAGGGCTTGCGGCATGCGGCTCGGCTGCGTGGACATAAGTTCCTCCTCAGGTTAGGCAATTGAAAGCTGTGCTTGGTCTTCCTGCAGGCTCTCGCTGCACTTCGCAGCCTCTTCTATAGTGGCTGTCTATCCATAACGCGCAAAAACACGAGTAAATGGCTCACGCTGGTCAAAATTGCTTTCTTGTCGTTGGAAGATTTGAGGGGGAGCCGGAATTCCCTCCAACCAGAACCTCGAAGTCGGGTATTTTGGAGGACATAATGAGTTGTAGGACAGCGGATCGCTTGTGCCGAATGAAGACGAAATACTTGCTGGGTGGCAGAGCCGAGCAGGGATTGCATACAGCCCGAAGGTTGAATCGGTCGAGAAGTTGCCCCACGCCCTCTACGATGAATGGTATGTGTTCAAGATCCCGCGAGGCTTGGGGAAATTGTTTCAAGGCAATGTGTTTGCGACCTCGATGCAGGCTGGCCAAGTAGCGGTCTTCGCCAACTTCAGGCCCGGGTTCAGTTTGAAGAGTTCCGAAGCAAAGGATCTAACAGATTTATTTTGGTTGCAGCTCGAGCTAATTCAACCCGAATCTTTTGTTTCGGATGGTGATCTCTTGAATTTCGCAACCACTGACGATTAACTCTTTGACTCCGTCTGCGCTGCGCTGAAATGACCTCCAAGGCGAGCGTAAAGTGGAGGCTGTACCGTTTCCCCCGCCTCCCCTAAAGAGTGCGAGTGGAACTAATCTGGAACGCAGACACCACGGCACAACCATAACTGATTGAGTATAAAGACGTCCGGGCAGCGTTGAGTTTCCGTTCCGGATCAGACGAGCCTATAATCCGAAATAGACGAAACATCAATCCGAATTAGACGGAGCTTCTACCCGGCATGGACGATAGCGATCAGGCGCTCTTTCCTCGCTTTTCCGCCGAACTGGTTGCCACCGCGCTCAAGGACACGCCGGTCGTCATGGTTACGGGACCGCGCCAGTGCGGCAAGACCACCCTGGTCCGCGATTTGGTCGCGGGCAATCGCGAATTCATCACCATGGACGATGACACGGTCCTGGCTGCGGCACGAAGCGATCCAACCGGGTTGGTGCGCTCTCTCGACCGAACAACGATCGACGAAGTACAGCGAGTGCCCGACCTCCTCCGGGCCATCAAGAAGTCAGTGGATGACGATCGCCGAGCCGGCCGGTTTCTGTTGACAGGCTCAGCCAATATTCTGACTCTGCCTCAAGTCTCGGAGAGTCTGGCAGGCCGCATGGAGATCGTGAGTCTCCTGCCCCTCTCGCGGGGTGAGATTCGAGGTAAGAAGCCAAGCTTCCTAAAAGCAGCGTTCGACAGCAAAATCGGCAAATCCGCGGAAACGATGATCGGCGATGATCTGATAAAAGCCGTTCTGATTGGCGGCTACCCCGAAATGCTTCGGCGCCGAGATCCAAAACGACGCCAGACATGGGCACGCGATTACGTAAGAGCCATTGTGCAGCGGGATGTGCGCGAAGTTGCCGACGTGGAAAAACTCGATCAAATGCCGAGGCTGTTGCAGGTTCTGGCCCACCACTCCGGCCAACTCACCAATTTCACGCAGATGGGTGCCCAGGTTGGGTTTGACGACAAGACCACCAGGAAGTACGTCGCTATTCTGGAGCAATTGTTTCTTGTTCGTAAGGTGGAACCCTGGTTTCGGAACCAACTGAAGCGGTTGGTAAAGACGCCCAAGCTGCATTTACTTGATTCCGGTCTACTCGGCGCGCTCTTGGGGGTTACCGCAGACCGGATTGCGAAAGACCGTTCGATCTTCGGGCCGCTGCTGGAAACGTTTGTTTTCTCCGAGGTATTGAAACAGGCGTCGTGGTTCGGTGAGAGCTGCGCTTTGTATCACTATCGAGACAAAGACCAGGACGAGGTTGACCTTGTGATTGAAACCGGGAGCGGTGCATTGGTCGGTATCGAAGTCAAGGCTGGTGCTACCGTGAATGCTGCTGACTTCAAGGGACTCCGAAAGTTGGCGGAGGCCTGCGGCGATAACTTCAAGCTGGGGGTGGTTCTCTACGATAGCGGAAGCACAGTCCCCTTCGGCGACCGCCTTGTGGCTGCCCCCATGTCCTGTTTGTGGGGGTGACTCGATTTTCGCGGTCTTCGGGAACAGTGGATGCAGATGCCACAATACTTCATTACATACCAAGGAAGTAATAACGGTTTAGACTTTCACGCGATATGTGGCCTGCAGACGGAACCCGCGCCCGAAAAGTTAAACTGGATTGATAATGCAGTTATCTTAAAAGTAAAAGTTTTTCTAACTGATTGATAATAAAAGACATGGTGGAGGCAGCGGGAGTCGAACTATTCAGCGTATTGATAACACGTAAGTTACTGATTCCAGGAACTGCCACAACGGCTAAAAAGGCCCCATTGCCCGATCCATTGTACGTTTATTGTACGAAAATGCTTTGCGCTCCTGGAGGCAACAGGCGACACCACATGGCGGCCAGTATCGCATAGATTCTCGAGGATGGATCGAAAAAAAACCTAGGTTCCGGCGATGCAGTAAGTTACCGCCTTTCCAATCCTTGGGTACACCGGTTTGCCATTCGACCACTTCTGGTTTGCCCGTCATCCGCTCGCAGTCGGCGAAAGTGCCAAAGTACTCCCCACACTTCCCCGTGGCCTAGGTGCCTTCGAGTACCCTATACGCGGACGCTGATCGCGGTTCGGAAACGCAACGACATACGGAGAACAATATGAGGCACCGCGCAGTTCTTGGGCTTCTCTTTGCTATATCGGCAGTAGTTTGGGGAAACACTCCACAGGAAAGTTCTCGCGCATCACTGCAAGCGAATGCCGCCGGAGGCAGAGGTCAATTGGTTGGCACATGGAGGCTCATCTCCAGAGTTGTTAAGTTAGAAGATGGCACTGTTATCCGCGATCCGGGCCTCGGAAAGAAGCCCTCAGGCTATTTGATCTACGACTCCAGCGGGCATATGGCGGGACAACTCATGAGACCTGACCGTCCCACGGCAATTGATTGTGGCACATCCACCGGAGCTCCAAGTGAAAACAGCCAGTCGGTCAACGGATACGACGCATACTTTGGTACGTACACCATAGACGAAACCAATCACACCGTTACGCATCACCTTGAAGGCGCACTTGCGGCTGCGGATGTGGGCAAGAATCTCGTGCGCGAGTTCCAATTGTCCGGTGACAAACTGACTATTATTGTGCGGACGACCTCGCCGAAAGAGAAACAGATCAGAACGCTCACATGGGAGCGAGTACGCTGATCTAGCCAGTGCTTTCAAAGAAAGTACAATTGATGTCCGTGCATGTTGCTATCAAGCCCGGAGCGACAGTATGTTTCGGGCGGATAGTCGGCGACCCCTCCCTTGAAGAATTACGTTACAGTCGCCCGTTCACACGTCCGGCTGAGAGCCGAAGGTAACAGATGAAGTCCACCGAGGGTATAATCGCGGCCAGTATGGCGTTGACTCCAGGTACCCGACTCGGGCCCTACGAAATCCTTGCACCGCTTGGCTCAGGCGGCATGGGTGAGGTTTACCGCGCCCGCGACACGCGGCTGGAACGAAACGTTGCCATCAAAATTCTGCCTGCACAATTCTCCTGTGACCCTGTCCGGAGGCAGCGGTTCGAGCGGGAAGCCAAAACGATTTCCAGCCTGAATCATCCGCACATTTGCGTTTTGTATGACGTGGGTAGTCAGGATGGCGTGGAATATCTGGTCATGGAGTGCATAGAGGGCGAGACGCTAGCGAACCGGCTGGAAAAAGGACCAGTAACACTAGACCAGGTGCTGAAGTACGGAGCGCAGATCTCGGGCGCATTGGATAAGGCGCACCAAAATGGAGTAATGCACCGGGACTTGAAGCCGGGAAATATCATGCTGACTGCGACGGGAGCGAAGCTGCTGGATTTCGGGCTGGCGCGGTCGACAGCGACAGCCGCCACGCTTGCGACGATGACAGCGACGGCGCCTTCGCAGTCTCCAATGACGGAGGAAGGGACGATTGTCGGAACGTTTCAGTACATGTCGCCGGAGCAGGTAGAGGGGCAGGAACTGGATGGACGGAGTGATATTTTTTCGCTGGGTGCCGTGCTGTACGAGATGTTGACCGGAAAGAAAGCTTTCGACGGAAAGAGCCACTTGAGCGTGCTGTCAGCGATTCTGGAAAAAGAGCCACAAGCTATCAGCTCGATGAAGCCATTGACCCCACCCGTACTCGACCACACCATTCAACGATGCCTTGCGAAGAATCCGGAGGAACGATGGCAGCGGGCCCTGGATTTGGGGCTTGAGTTGAAATGGTTAGCCGAGTCTGGTTCAGGGGGGCGAGCGCCGACATCGCAAGAGCGGCTGAGACCGGGTTGGGATCGGCTCGCCTGGGCCCTTGCGGCAAGCTTTGCGCTCGTTGCTGTGGTTCTCGCGTTTACGCACTTCAACAACAGGCAGTCTCCCGAAGCGCACGTGGTTCGCTTCACGATCCCTCCACCGCAGAATGGGACGTATGTTTTCAACGGAGTGGAGGGTGGTGCAGTGCTTTCGCCCGATGGACGAAGTGTAGCGTTTATTGCCAGAGTAGATAAAGTCACGGAGCTCTGGGTCCGGGCGCTCGATGCATTCTCCAGCCGGCCATTGCCTGGCACGGAAGGTGTGGTGTCTGCATTCTGGTCTCCGGACAGTTCGAGCCTCGGCTTCTTTACGCAAGATAAATTGAAACGTATTGCGACCAGCGGCGGCCCAGCTCAGAACCTCTGCGAGGTGCATGACAGCCGCGGTGGGAGTTGGAGCCAGCTTGATGTGATCCTTTTTAGCAGGGTGATCGGTGGGGTATATCGCGTATCCGCTTCTGGAGGTATCCCGGAGAGAGTAACGACTCTGAATGCGAGCCGCCTGGTGGTAACGCATCGCTGGCCTTTTTTCCTTCCTGATGGAAAGCACTTCTTTTTCATGGCATCACCCTTGGGGAGTGTGAGCCCTGAAAACTCTATCTACGTGGGTTCGCTCGACGGAAAGGACCCTAAGCTCTTATTTCACGGAAGCTCGCCAGTCGCGTATGCAATGGGCCACGTTCTTTATATTGAGGATCGGGTCTTGATGGCGAGACCGTTCGATCTTAAGAAATTGGATTTCAGCGGGAACGCTTTTCCTGTTGCAGAAAACATCTTATTCAACCCAATTATCAGCAATGGAGCCTTCTCGGCCTCACAGAACGGTATGCTTCTTTATCAGCAAGGAAGCCTTACCGGCTCCGTTTCGCAACTGATGTTCGACCGCGAGGGAAGGCAATTGTCCAGCATCGGCGACCCAGGAGCATACACAGGGCCGCGTCTCTCTCCTGATGGGAAGCGGCTGCTCTTCGTGCAGACTGACCCGCGCGGCGGCACGAGAGATCTCTGGATTCGCGATCTCAAGTCCGGCCAACTCAGTCGTCTGGCCAGCATTTTTCGGCCCCTTGGCCCAGCGTGGTCACCGGACGGCCAACGCGTCGCTTACTCGGGGGTGAAAGGCAATGAAGCGGCGATCTATATTAAACCCGCCAATGTCGTTGGAGCGGAGCAGGATCTATGGAGACCTACCGATTCGTTCGTTTACTCAATTGACTGGACATCCGATGCGAAGTTTTTGATATTTACAGAGTTCCTGTCCATCACCGGCAAGTCACGTATCGCGAAGCTTCCGACTGCCGGCAATGCTGGTCCCGTACCGGTTCTAGAGGCAGCAGGCACGAACTTCGGATACGCCCGAGTCTCGCCAGATGGCAAGTGGATCGCCTATCGCTCGGACGAGTCAGGAACGGATGAGATCTACGTTTCGTCGTTTCCGAATGTGGGGGGAAAGTTGCAAGTGTCAGTCGCCGGTGGCTCTATGCCTTGCTGGAGAGGCGATGGGAAAGAACTATATTACCTGACACCGGACAATAAACTGATGGCCGCTGAGATGAAAGAGGCCAATGGCTCATCGCAGGTTGTGGCCACGAAAACTCTTTTTCAAACAGCTGCAGCTCCGACGAGAACGGGCGGCAGCCCGTATGATGCGACTCCAGACGGGAAACGGTTCTTGGTGGAGACACAGACATCTGATCAAACGTCCGCACTGCTCAATGTTGTGGAGAACTGGACGGAGGAGTTTAGGAAGAAATGATTTTCGCGGCGGAAAGCAAGCTACCCAGTCTCGTTCCGTTACTCAGCAAAGACGTAGTACCCGCAATCGGGATCATTTCTTTATCAAGTCCAACCAGTTCGTGGTCACCGTGAAAGGCGCTGTGCTACCCGGCCCATAGCTGGCCATGTATATCTTCTGCCCATCCCCGGTGAAGAGTAGTCCCTTCACCGCAAACCATCGACCGTGTACAGCTCGCTGAGGCTGCGAAGATACCCGTAGGCATAATACTTTCCGTCCGGCGTAAAGACCATCACGGAAAACGAGGACACCCCGGCGGGATCCGCTGGGCCGAGTTTCCTAAACAACTCCCGGCGGCCGCTCGCCAGGTCCACACGAGAAACATCGAACCCGTTACCCGCCGAAGCCCTAACCAACACCGAATGGCCATCCGCAAGGACGGACACAATTTGATCGTCGGTATGAACGCCGGAAGCAGGATGCGGCGTACCTTGGCCGTCCACCGGATATAACGCCACAGCGTCTGAAAATCCGAAGATGAACTTGCCGTCAGCGGTTGGAAACACTCCTGTCACGCCTTCAGGCGATATCGAGCGCGGGCTGTTCGAGCCAATCGCCTGGACGTAGATGCGATCCTTGTGACCCGGCTCGGCTCCAGTGAACACGATGCTTGTCCCATCGGGCAGGAAGCGGCCGTTGCTGTGATCGATCGCATCCTGCGTGATTTGTTTCGGCTCACCCGGGCCCAGGGGAACGAGATAGAACTGGCGGGGGATATGCAACGTAAGAGTAGTCAGCACCCACTTCATGTCGGGAGAGAAATCCCGGCCCTCACCGTCGCCAACCCGCACCGGAGCGGAGCCATCGGTAGGGCGCACATAGATATCGTAATCAAGATGACTGCCGGAACCTTGCTCTGACAGCAACGCCTGGCGCCCATCGGGCGAGATAGCGTGGACGAAAGTCAGATCGGTGATCGTGAGATCGCGCTCCTGGTTCTCACCCGGTCCCAGCACTAACGCACTCACGCGCGCACTTTTGTGCTGCGCTAGGACCCGTCCGTCGGAGGCAATTTGGTGGATAACAATTTGCCCGGGGACGCGCGACAGCAGGCGAGTGTGGCCCGACAAGTCTGCCGCCTTCAGCTGCAAAGACAAAATACCCGCATCGGCGCCGGTGAACCAGACCTCTTTCCCTGACGGGGTCCAGGCGAGGCCGCGGATTGTCGAGTGCTGTGCTGAGATTGTGCGCTTGCGGCCAGAGGAATCGACCACCGCCACGGTACCAGCATCGTCGCCAAAGGTGGGATGATCCGCGAAAGCCACCAGGTCTCCTTTGGGGGAAACGCGAACGTCGCTAATGTAACCACTGGTCTCGTAGAGCACGTGCCCCACGGGATATTCCAAACGGTAGTGGCTATCGAGGTAGTGAGCCACTGCGATCTGGTTGTCCGGGCCCCAGTCAGCGTCTTGAACATCACTTAACATAGGTCGCGGGGCAGCGCCGGTCAGGGGCGCGCGCGCCAGCACTCCGACCTGGGCATTGAAAGCGATCATCCGCCGCTGCTGAATCAACAGCATTTCTCCCGTCGGAGAAATCGCTTCGACATCGGTGTTCTTCAGGCCCAGGCTCACCGGGGCCAAACTGTCCGGGCTGATAGAGAACAGTTCGCTTTGGCCGGCACGTGCCGCAGAGTATATGACCGTCCGCTGGTCAGGGGCGAAACAGGCAGAGCTTACGGACTCACGCGCAAAGGTAAGCTGATGATATTGCGGCGGCGTCGGCTGAGGCGCGGTGACGCGGCCAATCACCAAGCCCGCAGCCAACAGGAGCAAACCGATTACTCCCAGCAGTGCCCGCATCAGCAGTGGCTGGCGCGCCTGCGCAGGACCTCCCGCGACCGCAGATAGGGAAGTGGACGTCGCAGACAGCGACTCCAGCGCAAATGCAATATCGCGGGCCGACTGAAAGCGTGCCCCCGGATCTTTCTCCAGGCAGTGGTGAACGATCCGTTCCAGCATCGGCGGTACGGATCGCCCAGTTGCGCTAAGGTCGGGAGACTCCTCTCTCAAAATGGCGCTAATCGTGTCGGCGGTAGTGTCGCCGCGGAAGGCACGCTGCCCGCTCAGCATTTCGTAGAGCACTGCGCCGAAACTGAACAAATCAGAACGGGAGTCAATGTCGGCTCCGCGACATTGCTCGGGCGACATATAGCCGAGAGTTCCCAGCAGCACGCCACGGCCGGTAACGGAATCCAGCGTGGGACCGGCGGTCTTGCCAATCGCTGCCAAAGGCTCCGGCAGAATCAGTTTGGCGAGCCCGAAGTCGAGAATCTTTAAATGTCCGTCGCGCGTGATGAAGATGTTTTCCGGCTTGAGATCGCGATGGAAGATGCCGTGATCGTGCGCCGCCGCAAGCCCCCGCACCATCTGAAGCGCGTATTCGATCGCCTTTCGCACCGGCAAGGAGCCATCGCGCAGGCGCGACCGCAGGGTCTCGCCTTCCAGCAGTTCGGAAACGATGTAGGGAGAATCGTCCTGACGACCTAGGTCGAAAACTGCCAGAATGTTCGGATGATTGAGCGCCGCCGCAGCTCGCGCCTCCTGCTCGAACCGGCGCAGGCGCTCGGGATCGCTGGAGCAGCCCGCAGGTAAGATTTTGATGGCAACTTCGCGGCCCAGGCGTGGATCGCGGGCACGATACACTTCGCCCATGCCTCCCGCGCCAAGCGGCGAGACAATCTCGTACGGACCGAGTCTGATCCCCGACGTGAGCCCCATGCGTTGCGCGTCATTATAATCCCATGGCAAGGCGACGCTCATTCGGAACCGCAGAGAGAGCCGCAGTCAGTATTCCACTCCGGCCATGAGGTGGTGACTCCCGTGTTGTCGGCTACCCTTACCTCACCGGAGGATGGAAGAGTTGCCCGTCATTCTCCCGGTAGGACCTTTAGAATTAGACACGGCAGAAGCGGCAGCGCCGACGCGGAAGGTCGGCGCCGTACGATTCTGCGCGACCATCAATGGGATTGGATTTCATGGATCGAGTGTCGGTCCATTACTCAGCAGGTACTTCACAAGCCATCATTTCTTTATCCGGTCCAACCAGTTCGTGGTCACCGTGAAAGGTGCCGTGCTGCCCGGTCCATAGCTGGCCATGTAGATTTTCTGCCCGTCCCGAGTGACGGCGTAATAGTTCACGATCGGATGCGCGTCGACATCGAAAAGAGATTGGGGCTTGTCGCTCTGAAAATGGTCGCCGGCGATGCTGATGCTGGCGGACATCAGCGTGGACGCTGAGCTCTGGGTGAAGAAAAGCTCTTTTTCATCACCTCGCCAGACGGGCGCTATCCCGCCCCCGTTTGATACCTGCCATTTGCCGCCCGAGATGGTTGGAGTTCCGTCCGCAGTGCGGAAAGGTACGACGTAAATTTCCGCCAGACTGGATTCATTGGAAGAGTACGCCAGCCATCGACCGTCTGGAGACATTTCCACACCCAGGGTTCCCACACCCAGGGTTGCCAGATTCGCAGGGAACAGAGGAGTCGTCTTGCGACTGCCATCGAGGGAAAGCGCACTCACCTCGCCCGGACCACGATAGATTAGGTATTTTCCGTCCGGGGTCCAGCCGATGGGGTAAAGTTCTTGGAGCTTGACCTCGCCGCCCGCGTTTTCCTTCTGAACGCGGAGCTTGAACAGTACCTCCTCAGCGCCACTTCCCGAAACGTCCTTGGCGATGATGGTTTCTCCATCGGCTTCGATGCGGTCGAATGCCAGTTTCTTGCCATCCGGAGACCACACCGGGGAGAAGGAGTGTTGGTCAAACGTAAGCTTTGTTTTGGTGTTCTTGCGCAAATCGAAAACCCAGATGTCATTCAACTGACCGGAGGTGAGCCCCAGGGAAACGGCCAACTGATCTTCCTTCGGGGAAAGCACGACCGTCTGAAGCAGGTCTGTTTCCTCACTGAGCGCGGTCTGCTTTCCGCTCCGGTCATAGGAGACGAGGCGCGTTCCCGGCGCCACTGCACCAGCTTGGTAAATCAAAGTGGAGGCCGATACGGAGAACGCGGCGAAGTTGAACTGAGGATCATTCTGCACGTGCTCGGCCACGACCATTGGCTCGCCGGTAAAGCGCATTGTCCCAGAGTCAAACCCACGGGCCATCAGATTGTTGTCCACAACGTAGAGCAGATGATTGTTGGAAAACATTGTGCTTGAGGTGATGTCTTCCAGCATGACTGGCCGGGGAGAATCCAGAGAAGCGACGAACACCCGGGGAATGATTTGCGGAGCCTGCGCAACGAACAGAAAGTGCTTCTGATCAGGAAGGAACTGCGGCCAGCGATGGCTGACTTCGTGCCGCGCGTCGTCAAGGGTTGTAAGCCTGACGGGCTTGCCGCCGGACGCGTCTACCCGGAGCAGCGCACCCGTACGCACGCCGAAGATGATGACACCCTCTGTGGACCAAGCGCCGCCGCGACCCTCCATGACATCGCAGAGAGGAATTACACTTCCACCCGACAGATCCAGCTTCTTCAGCCTTCCCCCCCCAAAGAATGCTAGAAATTTTCCATCCGGCGACCAAAACGGATAGATGGCTCCTTCCGTGCCGGGAAGGAAGCGTGACTCGGTCGATTCGAGCGAACGCAGCCACAAACCGGCCGTTCCGCTTTTGCCTTGGGTGAACGCTACGAAGGCAACCCAGCCGCCATCGGGCGAAGGCACAGGTACCCCGGAGAGACCGCGAAAATTGAAGTAGGTGCTCGCTGGTGGATTCACTTCGAACTGGCTCACCCGTGCCGGGACCTTCGACCATCGCATACCCAGCCAAAATACTGCTGCGATCAGTAGCGCCGCCGCTGGCATCGTCCAGATAGGCCTGTTGCTGCGCGGATGACGCTGTTCCGGTTTGGGCTCTTTCGCAATCCACTCCAGTTGCCGTGAAACGTCCGCGGAGCTTTGCCAGCGTTGGTCCGGATCCTTAGCGATACAAGTTGCAATCACATGCTCCAGAGCGGGCGGCGACAGCGGTTGTACGGCGCTCAACGGCTTGGGTTCGGCCGCAAGGATCGCGGCAATGGTGCTGGCCGTGGTCTTTCCTTCAAAAGCGCGTTTCCCAGTGACCATTTCATACAAAACTGAGCCCAGCGCAAAGATATCGCTGCGTTCGTCCGCCTCTTTGCCTTCCAATTGTTCTGGAGCCATGTACTGAATTGTGCCCACGATGGTGCCTTCGGTGGTCAACGGCTGCGAGATGGTAGCCAGCGTGTTCGACGCAGACAAGTTCGCCAAGGGAGCCGCTTGCGCCTTGGCCAAGCCAAAGTCCATTAACTTCGCGCCCGACTTGGTCAGCATGATGTTGCCCGGCTTGAGGTCGCGATGGACCACGCCGCTGCGGTGGGCCTGTTCTAGCCCGTGGCATATCTCCGACCCAACACGAAATACTTGCTCCAGCGGCAGCCTGCCCTTGAGTAGGCGCTCGCCCAGCGTCTCGCCTTCCAGGTATTCCATCACGAGGTAACTGATCCCGTCGTGCTGGCCGACGTCGTAGAGGTGACAAATGTTGGGATGGCTCAGAGAGGAAATCGCGCGCGCTTCGCGGTCAAAGCGCTGCTTGGCCTCGGGGCTTTCGGAAAGATGGGCGGGGAGAATCTTGACGGCAACGGTTCGGTCGAGACGGGTGTCGCGGGCACGGTAAACCTCGCCCATGCCTCCGGCCCCAAGCGGCGAGACAACTTCGTACGGACCGAGTTTAGTCCCAGAAGTGAGCCCCATGCGTTGCGCGTCATTATAGTCCCCTGGAAAAGCGACACTCACTCGGAGCTGCGAAAGTAGTCGCACTCGGGATTAGATTCGAGCCGCTACGCAATAACTCCCGGTTGGTCGGTAATTACCGGCCAATCTCGTGAATCACACCTGTAGGAACTGCGAAGAAAAGTGCATGGTTCTCCAGGCAGACCTTCTCTCGAGAAGAAGGGTCTGCGGTTCGACGGCAAGGTCTTGAGAGCGGAAGGTCAGGCAGAACCTCCGTGGGCGATGTTGTCTTGCAGTGGTTGGTCTCTGCGTCAACCTGCATTTTGCGCCCAATCCAATCGTGAAGTTCACCGTGCATCTACTTCAGACGGCATCTCAACTAATCACTATGTTGATAACATGTAAGTTATTGATTCTGTGAAATGCCACAACGGCTAAAAAGGCTCCATTGCCCAATCCATTGTACGTTTATTGTACGAAAATGCTTTTCGCTCTGGAGTCAGACAAACACCACATGGCGGCCACAGTATCGCATAGATTCTCGGGGATGGATCGAAAAAGCACCGAGCCTCCCATGATACGGAAAGTCCCCCCTGTCCATTTCTTCGGCACGTCGGCTTGTCGTCTCGATTACTTCCGGCTTGCCCGTCAACCAGGAGTAAGCGCGAATCGCTTCCCCTAAGCCGACTTATCATTACAAATCCAGATTCGATGGACGGTTCGGCGATTTAGCTGTCAGGCCTACGTGCCTTCGACCCCTCTTCACGAATGACGCGTATACGCCGATGCGTATGCGCGATAAGAGCTATGCAGACAATTCATCGCTCATCACGGACTCTCCGGTTCTACAATCGCCTCCGGCATGGGCCTTGATAGTCCCCCCAGATTGTGCATTGATAGAATTTCTATCATGCGCTATCCGCATATCAGCAAGCTCGATCTTGATCTGCTCGTCCATCTCGCGGTGCTGCTTGAAGAGCGCCATGTTACGCGAGCTGCTAATCGCTGCTTCCTTAGTCAGTCGGCAATGAGCCGGCAGTTGGAGCGCCTCCGTGAGGCCCTGGGCGACGAGTTGCTTCTGCGCACCGGCCGATTGCACGAAAGAACTGCCAGAGGCGAGCAGCTTCTTCGGGAACTAGAGCCCCTGCTCCCGCGCATTGAGGGAATTCTGCAAGGACGCTCGTTCGATCCGGCGAAAAGCAAAGATCAGTTTCAAGTGACTATGACTGATTACGCCTGCGTGGTTCTTCTTCCAGAACTTGTGAAGCGTACGACAAAGCTCGCACCGAATTGCTCAATTGACGTCCAGGGATGGAGTGAACACAGTTTTGATGACTTGCGGACCGGAAGGATGGACACGGTCATCACAGTGGCAGGGTTGGGCGTTCCACAGGGCATTCGTTGCGAAACGATCTTTTCTGACGTATTTGCCTGTGTCGTGTCGGCCAATCACCCCTTGAGCGCTCGTAAGATTTCGCTCGCGCAGTATTTGAAATATCGCCACGTAGTTGTCTCTGTGATCGGCGGGCAGCAAACTCTCGTGGACCGCCCCCTGGCCGATCTCTCCACTCGAAGAGAAGTCGGTCTCACGCTCCCCTTCTTCTCTCCTGCCATCGCGGCTGTTGCAAACACTGACATGATCCTCACCGTTCCTCGCAGACTGGCGCTCGCCCATACCAAATCGGGAGCCGTCCAGTGGTTGGCAGCTCCCCCAGAGATTCGCGGATTCAATTACGACATGATGTGGCACGAGCGGCTCGACGAGGATCCTGCCCACCACTGGTTTCGCGAACAAGTTCGCAGCCTTGGACAGCAGATGATGAAGCGTCCCTCCTCGCGGTCGAGTGATCGAACAGCTTTCCCGCGCTGAATTTCGCGGTTTTCCAGCTTACCTAACTTGCGGCATCCTCCGGAGAACAAATCGCAAGCGCCGAATCGCCGACACAATCATGCATCGCAAGCATGATGATGATGAGAAATACTCACTTTTCGAATTATGGATGTGTGCCTAAGATCAGAGTTGCAAGGAGGTCTGATCTCATGAAAACCAACGGCAACACCATCCTCATTACCGGCGGAGGCTCCGGCATCGGCCGCGCATTCGCTGAAGCTTTTCACAAACTCGGCAATGAGGTAATCATTGCTGGACGCCGCAAGCAGGCCCTAGACGAGGCCGCCACGGCCAATCCTGGCCTTGAAACTGCCGTCCTCGATATCGAAAAACCCGCGGCAATCAAGTCTTTTGCCGCCGACATCACCAAGCGATTCCCCAAGCTTAACGTCGTTCTCCACAGTGCCGGCATCATGCGTGCCGAAAACCTGCTCGGTGAGGAAGCCGATCTGATCACGGTGGAATCCACCATCGCCACGAACCTCCTCGGTCCCATGCGCCTCAATGCCGCCCTGCTGCAGCATCTGCTAAAACAGCGGGACGGTGCAGTCCTCACCATCACCTCCGGACTCGCATTCCTGCCGATGGCCATCACGCCAACCTATTGCGCCACAAAGGCAGCCGTCCATTCCTACAGCCAGTCTTTGCGCTACCAACTCAGATCCACCAAACTGCAGGTGATCGAAATCATCCCGCCCTATGTGCGCACCGGACTGATGGGACCTGGCCAGGCGGCCGATGAGCGCGCCATGCCGCTCGATGATTTCATCAACGAGACCATGGCCATCATTAGGTCTCAGGATGACGTAGCAGAGACCATCGTTGAGCGCGTCAAGCCGCTGCGATTTGCTGCACAGAATGGCCCCGAAAAGTACAGCGCATTCTTCAAGCAATTCAACGAAGCGATGATCGCCCCGCACTAGCCCTCAAGAGGTTGGCCAGCTGGCAGCATAGGCAATCCCCACACATCGCAAGTCAAAAGAGGAGGTAGTTTTGTGAGCAAGATAATCGTCATCACCGGTGCATCTAGCGGCTTTGGAGCGCTTGCGGCTCGCGCTCTAGCCGTCGCGGGCCATAGGGTATACGCCGGCATGCGAGAGACCTCGGGGCGCAACGCGCCTCAGGTGGCAAATCTTACTGCGTTCGCCAAAGAACATGCCTGTGATCTCCG